>Ga0115011_10001881_pt1 | contig 14858 bp, 6 predicted proteins | sample TroAtlMetagenome_2_FD_88705 | JGI IMG/M metagenome (GOLD analysis project Ga0115011, IMG submission 88705) | Marine eukaryotic phytoplankton communities from Atlantic Ocean - Tropical Atlantic ANT8 Metagenome | ecosystem: Environmental > Aquatic > Marine > Oceanic | place: Tropical Atlantic...
CTCTTATTAACTATCCAAAAATCACAAATTAGTGCCATTATTAGTAAAAACTCCAATAAAATCCAAGCAAATTCCCATTGTAAGAAACTGTCTTTATTCATTGGTTCATTGAAAGGATTAACTGTGAACGGAAACGGTAAAGATTCATTCATAAGTGTGCCAACAATTCTGTTAATAAGCAGAGGAATTAGGAACCAATCAATGGCTACAGGTATTCTATCAATTAGATTATCTTGATATAATACTGAAATAATCACTAATTCCATTATAATGACCGCTAAAATAGCCAAATCAAACATTTCAGTATTACTACTAAGTGGGCCAATATGGGATATATTGTGTACTATCACCATTCCACAGATTGCCATTGCAATTGGAATTTCTATACCCAAAATATGTAGTAAATTAATTTTCAGCGACTTAGTTCTATATTTTGCAATAGCGACAAGTATGCTGGCAAATAATCCTACCATTAGCAGAATTAACGCATTTGGACCTGAGATTAGTGCATTAATACTAGCAAATATAAAAACAATACTTAACATTGTCATAATAATTATCGGCCGATGATTTACATCTGAAATATACAATTGTTCTAGGTTTTCAGCCTCCTTCATTTCTCTGTTAATCTTTCTTCGCTCCTTTAATGATGCAACAAGTGGATCATATTGTTTGATTATTTTATCATTTTCACTGCCAATATCTTTTGTGTTTTTTGTTCTCTGGATATTTGCTAACTCTATTCTCTGTTGTTTCAAATTAATAGTTTTCAATTCAGATTTTAATTCCCCTCTAGCGACTAACCATATTGACATGAAAACGAATAATATTATGGAAAGATATTTCGGAAAAACCGGATCTGTTTGCCATGTCAACCCAATAACACTTATGATTAAAAATAATGCTGCTAAAGTAGATTTAAGGATTTTTTCAATCGTTTCGGACTTTCTCAGATATAAGACGATTAGTATCGTAGTACAAATTAGCGCAATCCAAGATATTTCTAAATTTGGTAAATGGCCATTACTGATTAGGCCATTACTGACATTCCTTCTGAATATAAAAATTAATAGTGGTATACTCATTAATGACATTCCAGTGTGTATATGGTCATTTACATCTCTATATAGGGCTGGTAAAACAGAAATAAGCATTATAATTATGAAAAACTCATCTAATCCATGCTCCCATTGCAAAATTCCAATTGATATAGCAATTATGATTAGTAAATTGTTTATTTCCCCAATCCTATGATCTAATATTTCAGAAATAATATGTATCATGATTAGTAATGTTAAAACAAATAATAATGTTAATGAATTAAAACCACCTAGTTGACAGATTATAATTATTGAAATCATTGGTAACCATAGCCCGATGCTCCACAGTTGAAGTATTTCTGAATCTCTAATAGTTGCCGAAATTTCAGTTAAACCTAGAAATTTTGATGCCAAATTAACATTGTTTTTTCCTAATTTAATATTCACTATCGCCATAAGAATTAATGAAATTGATAAATAAGAAGCCAAAGCATATACTTCTAATTCTAAAGAATTATTCCAATTTGATGAGTTTTTTACTATAAATAATGTATTCATAGTTTCTTCGGTAATTTTCTCTAGTATCATCCAGAGCCAAGGTGATAGTACAGTTACTCCTGCAAGTGCAGGTGAATCCCTCTTTAATGCCAATGCTGCAGTTCCTATATGCAATAAAGAAAGAAGAATGAGTAATAATGAACCCCCATCACCTTTTGTGGGTACAAGTGATACTAGTATAATCAAAACCAATACCGACCCAATCCATAAAACTCTGTCACTTACACTATTTTGATCTCTAAGTAGTATATATCCCGTTAATATGGAACCAAATATTGTAAAAATATCATATTCATCGAATAATAAATTATTGGTAATTTGACTTCCTAATAATAATATTATGGCTAAAAAAGGTAAGAATAGAATTATTGGTTTTATTATTCTGTTAGTTTCTACCCCTCTAACTCTTAGATATGATCCTCCAAAAGCAGTACAAAGAAAGGTAACCATTCCAAGCGCATATCCTAGGTCTTGTCTATTTGCTGCGATGGAAAGAAATGCACCCACCATTCCAAGAGAAATCGAAACCCCCCATAGCCCTGGTTTACCTAATCCACTAATTTTGAAAGCATTTGAAAACCAATTTTCTTCTCTTGCAAATTTAGCAGCCATTGAAGCATTAAGGCCGGTTATTGACATCAAAAGTAAGAATAATAGTAGAGGCGACTCAAGTTGAAGAATAACTAATTCACCAATTTGAAAACCATTCGTAATTGCATGCATTCCAACCCATAAATTAGATGCAGCAATCCCAAGAGAAGCTAAATTTCCTGATTTCCTATGTATTGCTAAACTATGTATCATGATTGTTGAGATAAAAATCATGCCTGCCACACCTTCTTCTCCAAGTACTGATCCAGTGGTAGAACCAATGGACAATAGAACCAAAGTAGACTGCGCAGCTATAGCATCATGATTATGCCTGTATGCAAAATATAAATTTATGAAAACCAAGAAAATCAATAATAAGACTAAACCCTCAACACTAATGAAATTCCAATTTCTAAACTCAATAGCAAGTCCATATAATACTTTCATTGAAATAATTACCCAAGTTATTCCAAGCATTTTCATTTTTTCTTTAGGTATCCATACTTCACCAAGAGTAAACCCAAAAACTGCTAAAAAAATTAAGATTATTGTTGCCAAAAGTGGATCAAATGTATTTCCTATTTGAATGCTAATAATACTGTAAATGAAAATCATTGCAACCATTATAGACCAATTCACACTTCTTTCTCCTTCAATTGATATTTCAGTAACTATATCTCTTTCAGGTGCATTTTTTATTTTACCATCTTTCTGAATTATCCCTGGCGAACTATCATTTGTATCTTCAAAGGGATCAAAAAAATCTCCTAACGCTTCGTCCTTTTCCTGTTTTATGATTTCTGTATTTTCTAATGTATTATCTTCAATGTTTATCCCTTCAAGATGAACATCAAAATCCATTTTGAATTTTCGTTCTCGGATGATTCGGTCTTCCCGTTCCTCCTCATCCATTGGTTATTGAGGATGGTACAACCGGCATAAACAAAACCCTTGTATATTACTAAACACTATTCTTTTTGATTCAAAACAATATCAGTTCCGTAACACTTGAAACCAAAGAGCCTGTCCTGAAGTACGTAGAGGTTCAGAAATGTCAGAGACCTCTGATGAATTATTCACTCCAATTTCTACTCATGGATTAAACCCAAAAGGCCAATTGCATTTGAATAATGGATGGGAATATCTATATCAAAAATCTATTGAATTAGACGAAGCAACTCTCACTTCTGATGGAGTACTACTGGCAACAACTGGAGATAGAACTGGCCGATCACCAAATGATCGTTTCATTGTAAAAGAATCAGGACTAGCTGATGATGTTTGGTGGGGAGATGTTAATCGTTCCACAACTCCATATACATTTGAAATTCTATTAGATAAAATCCAAGAGCACCTGAACAGTGTTGAAAATTTGTTTGTCAAAGATGCATTTTGTGGTGCGGATTTAAATTATAGAATGCCAGTTAGATTAGTTACTGAAAAAGCATGGCATGCTGCTTTCATGCATAACATGTTCATTCGTCCAACAACTGAAGAAATATCTCAACACGTTCCAAAATATACCATACTCCATGCTCCGGAGCTTAAGGCTGTCCCAAAACAAGATGGCATAAATTCAGAAGTCTTTGTAATCTTAGCTCTAGATAGAGGTTTAGTAATTATCGGAGGCACACATTATGCTGGCGAAATCAAAAAGGCAATATTTACAATTATGAATCACATCTTACCTATAGATGGATTACTTCCAATGCACTGCTCTGCAAATACAGGAAAAGAAGACTCAGCACTCTTCTTTGGCTTATCAGGTACAGGAAAAACTACACTTTCTGCAGATCCTAATAGAGCATTAGTTGGAGATGATGAACATGGTTGGTCTAATAATGGAATTTTTAATTTCGAAGGCGGTTGCTATGCTAAATTAATTGACCTAAAGAAAGAAGACGAACCTGCAATATATGCAACCACAAAAATGCCTGGTTCAATTTTAGAAAATGTAGTTCTAAATGCGGACAAAACTCCTGATTTCAAAAACAAAACATTGACTCAAAATACCAGAGGATCATATCCCATTGAATATATCCAAAATCGTACACAAAACTCAATGGCAGGACATCCAAAAAATGTAGTTTTCTTGACTTGTGACGCTTTTGGAATACTGCCTCCTTTATCCAGATTGACTCCTGAACAAGCTGCTTACCATTTTATTTCAGGTTATACTGCTAAAGTAGCGGGGACTGAGATGGGAATAAAAGAACCACAAGCAACATTTTCTACTTGTTTCGGTGAGCCATTTATGCCAAGACACCCAAGTGTTTATGCGGATCTTCTTTCGAAGAAAATTAAAACTCATAATGCAAAATGTTGGCTCATAAATACTGGCTGGGTTGCTGGTGGATATGGTGAAAGTAGTAGAATAAAAATTAAATGGACAAGAACTTTGTTGAATGCAGCATTAAATGATGAAATAGATGAAGCGGATTTTATGATAGATCAAAGATTTGGTTTTTCAGTTCCAACTCATTGTGCAGGGGTACCAAGCTCAATTTTACAACCCAGAGAAACATGGGACGATAAGAAAAAATTTGATAATGTAGCAAATTTACTTTCAAAGATGTTCATAGAAAACTTCGAGAAATATATTGATAAATGCAATGAAGATGTGATTGCTGCTGCTCCAATAGTTCTAAATTAGATTTTTAATTTTTCTATTTTATGATAAAACAATCCTAGTACTGCAGGCGTAATTATCATGCTAGCAATAAGTGATAATCCTATCATTATTGAACAGAATAGTCCGAATGTGGAGAAAAAACCCATTTCTGATTGATTTATGACTGCAAATCCTGCAATATCTGAGACTGCAGAACCAAACAACGCAAGACCTGACGCACTTCCTACTACTTCCAATGCCCTTTGTGCCTCTAGTCCCTTTTCCCTTTCTTCCTTGTATCTTTCAATTATATGAATTACATAATCTATACCAACACCAAGTGATATGGCAGCAATAGATACTGTTACCATATTCAATCCATATCCTGCAACTTCAATCATTGCATAAAGCCAAATAATTACTAAAAATATTGGAGCAGTTGTCATAATCGCTATTCCGAAAGCGACAAAACCCCAAGAAATAGATAAAATTATAGTTAATAATCCTATCAAAATTGCCTCCTTTATTCCAACTAGGATATAGATTACAAAACCAACTAAAAATGCTGAAGAACAAGATTTTAACATAAAATTAGTTAAATCATTTTTAATTATTTCAATACTATTTTTTAATGAAAAATTATTCCTAAAACCCCACCATAGAGTGAACATACAAAATACGAGACCTAGTAACAATGTTTCTTGCATTTCATCTTGCATTGAGTCAGCAGCAACAAATCTAATCACGGGATCTCCAGTTTGAATGGCCCATGTTATTGGATATTCTTCATCATCGAAACTCCTTTCAATAGATGCTCTCTCACTGATTGGACTTGCTGATAAATTTTGAAAAGGCATCATATCATTTTGCAATTGTTTTAATGCAGGTTCTATTAATGCAAACTGTTCAGGATTTGATAGCCCAAAACGCATACTCATTTTAGTATATTTTGGCATTTCTCCAGAAGTGGTAAGCCAGGGTTTTTCAATATCTAACTCACTATCGGTATGGATATATTCAGAGATTATTGTTACCGGTAAGGCAGGATAACCACCAGCGGCCGGAACTCCCTTTGTTAAAATAAAACCATAAATAAAATTCAAACAATTCCGATCTTCAGTTACTGGAATATTGATAAAACCTCTTATTGGATGAGAAATATTTGTAGTTTGGCAACCAACGCCCCCATCTTCTAGATCTTTGTCCCAGCCAGACTCTTCAAAGGGCACTAAATTAGCAAACATAGCGGCTTGAATGAAACTAACAATCTGGTCTAATGCAATCAACTCAACTTCACCAGTTGGAGTTCTTGAAATCTGATTTGGATCATTTTCACCATGACTATTCATATTATCTCTCATTTGTCCTATTGCTGATAATACCAAAGGATTAGCTATATCTCCTTCAACCAGAATATATCCAGGCTCCCCATCTCTGAATCTTTCATTTACTAAATTAACACCAATAGCAAAATCAGATTCATCATCGAGAAAATCATCAATCTGAAAATCACCTTCTAAGTTTAGAGCCATTGGTGTAGCCAATGCTGTAATGATAATTATTACCAAAGCAACAAAAGGTGCATACTTGGATGATTTTACTGTAGTATTACTTAACCACTCTTTTGGTATCATGTGCAGGGTATCGCTTTTTTCATCTTTCAGTTTATTTTTCTTCTGAAGGAATAAATCAACATCCAATCTGACTAAAGGAACCCATAATCCAGTTAAAATGAAAGCTGCACCTACTCCAAATCCTGCTTCAATACCAAAAGATCTCAATGCAGCTATTCCAGAAGTTAGATTAGCCATAAATGCCACTATAGTAGTCATTGAAGTTAATAGGATCGCCTTCCCAACCCTTTTAATTGATATCTCAGCTGATTTTTCCAAATCTCTACCATTCCGTCTTTCTTCCTTGTATCGGTGAAGTGCATGTAAACTATCATCTATCCCAAGAGCCAATATTAATATTGGAAGAAGATTTGAAAATTGAGATCTAAATATTATTTCAAATCCTGTTTTTTCGCCTAATATCATACTCCAACCGATTAATCCTTGCATCCATAGAAGAGCAAGAATAAGTCCAATCCCAACTATAATTACATCACTTATTCTTCTGAGATTAAACCATAGTAAGAAAACAACTATTAAAACCATCATTATTATTAAATAAGCACTGGATAATAATTCTCTATTAACTTCAACATTTGGACCTTCACCAAGTAAAATACTAACTACCATTTTGTCTGTTTCACGTAAATCCTCTTCTAATGAGAGATATAACCATTCTATCGAACATAAGTCAGATCCATTTTCAGATTTACTTTTACACTCAGCGTTTGTATATTTGATGGGGTCTGTAGTTAATTCCACACCCTCTATTTTGTAACCAAATTCTGAACTAGCATTTAACCAAGAAAACGTCCAACCTTCTTGTTGCATTTGGTCTCTATTCATATTTAGTATCATCCATGCAGATGAAGCACTCCATCTTCCCTTGCCCCAAGAGGCAGCAATTATCGTCCCATCTTCCTGTAATTCACCATTTATCGGGCCTATTAGTCTACTACTATTGTCTGGTAAGAAAGCACGGTCAATGGATAAGAATCTAAGAAAAGATCCTTTACTGTTATTCGCCATTCTATGAGCAGCCAAATCTATATGTTCTTGAGTAACATTTTCATCATCAAAAGAAAGACATTCTAGTTCTCCACAGTCATTCCAATTTGTAGGTGCCGGAAGGAGCACAAATTCATCAGGATCAAATCTTGGTTTAGTTAGCAGAGATTCATCTGCCATGAACACTCTAAACTCACTTGCTAAATCAAAAACACCTTCAATCGGCTTACCAGATATTTCTGAGGCCAATGGAAGATAAAACTTTGATACCTCATGTTCCATTAGTAAGCTTCTCTTTTGGTCTATTTCTCTTAATATTGTTAAATTTAAGATTCCTCCTAACGGGTAATTTAATCCTTTGCCTTCTCCATTAAAAGATGAAACTTGGTTAACTTCGCTGTCAGTATCGTTCCAATACTGAGAGTCTCTAACAAATATCCCAAAACCCCAGATATTTCCTGCTCCCGAAAATTCTTCTCTCATAACTTCTGAAGCCTCTAATTCTGGAGAATCTAAATTATATGATTCAATATCAATTGGGGTCAATGTAGCAAAAAAGCCAGGCAACATGAAACCAGAGATTAATATTACCAAAATATGTATTGCTTTTCTCTTTGGGAAAATAAAATCAATAACTTTTGTAAAATTCTCCATAATTATAGCCACAGATTTTTTACTTATTAGTAGTTGTTTTGAGTTTAAAGTCCAGTTTTCCTCAATGCTTCTAACGCCTTTTGTTGTTCAGGGGTTATATTTTCAATTTCAGATAGAATAAATTCAATATCTAACAATCCACCAGCATGTCCATGCCCATTTAATCTACGCCTATCTCCTATTTTTGTGCCCGGAGAAATCTCTATCTGCACTCTTTTACCCAAAGGAGTACGAATTTTCACATTTCCTCCCAATAAAAGTGTAGTTATTGTAACGGGAACTTCTTGAATTAAACGACCTCCTTCCCATCTCCTTCCTTCTTCCGCATCCAATCTTAAGGAAATCAATAAGTCACCAGGAGTGCCCTGTGGGTGTTCATGCCCCATTTTTTTAAGCCTCAATAATTGACCATGTTTAGCATTAGATGGAACTTTGATTGTAATCGTACTTCTTTTTGTTTTTACACCTTTTCCTCCACATGTTGAACAACCCTTAGAGGTTCCAAAACTACTCCCATTACATTTTTCACATATCTTAAATCTACGATGACTAAATCTAACATTGGCGCCATCAATAGCCTGTTTTAAGGTAATATCCAGTCCAGATTCTATATCTGATCCTTTGATATTTTCTTCCTGACTGTATAGGTCCTGGCCTTGATTTGGCATATTGTCTCGCCTCTGGTTTCTAAACTGAGAAAATATATCTCCAAAGTCAAATCCACCAGTAAATGTACTACCACTTCCTCCTTGAAACATTTCTTTCATTCTTATTCTTTGGTCATATTCCGCTCTTGCTTCTGTAGTTCCTATTTGTTCATAAGCTGTCTGGATTGATTTAAATCGTTCTTCAGCAGCTTGATCATTAGGATTCCTATCTGGATGATATTGACGAGCCAAACGTCTATAATTTCTTTTTATTTGAGCATCAGTAGCATCGGAAGAGACTCCTAGAATACCATACGCCCCCTCACTCATTAGATAGTTCAGGTATTGATGATTCTTCAATCTCTCGGATTATATTATTCATCGATGGTATAATGATGCACTGTTTGTTGGCTAAGTCATGGGCGTAGGTTGGGCGGTTTTCAGGAACTACACTGAACATGCTAAAGAAATAAAAGGAGAGATAACATCATATCCCCGTTTTTTCTTAATGCCAGAAACATCTCATTTAGAATCTGACAATGAAGGTAATAATATAATTTATTTACCTTATCCAGAAGAACATGTAGACCATGAAGTTGAATTGGTAATAAGATTAGGAGATGATTTACAACCTTCACAGATGTGTATAGGTAATGATCTAACAAATAGGACAAGACAATCATTAGCGAAAGAAAAAGGATGGCCATGGTTAGAAGGTAAAGGTTTTCGAAATTCTGCAATACTTGGAACTTGGACTTCTTGGGATGATAGACCGGTTGAAATAAATTTGAGTGTTAATGGTGAATTAAAACAATCTGCATCAACCAAATTAATGATACATTCAGTCAATGATATACTAGCAGTTCTCAAAGAATGGTACGGACTTTCTCCTGGTGATTTAATATGGACAGGAACTCCAAAAGGTGTTAGTGCATTAAAAAAAGGAGATATAGTCGAAGCGTGGATGAATAATTCAGAGGGCAAGATAATTAGTAAATTTAATGCAGTATGCGAATAAAAATAGATAAAAGAAACGTGATTATAATGGACATTGGATTAAGACGTATAATTAATACAACTCTTTTGGATCACGACGGAATAATCAAAAAAGGTAATTTTTTGATTAATAAACAAGGCGATTATAGAATCAGTAATGGAGATGAAGATGTCATAGAAACAATAGACGGCTCCAACCGATTATTTACTAGAAGTTTACAAAACTGGCATACACATATGGCGATGATACTGAATAGATCTATGGGAGAAGGTTTACCACTTGAGGAATGGCTACAAAAATCTATTTGGCCTGTAGAAAAAAAACTTACAAAACAATTTGTAGAAATTGGCTCAAAAGCTGCTGCAGCTGAATTGATAAGTACGGGAACAACCTTTGCATGTGATATGTATTTTCATCCTGAGGTAGTTGGAAAAGTAATTTCAGATACAGGACTTAGGGGTATTATCTGTGGGCCAATAACTGATTTCCCCTTTACTTCAAATGAACAAGATTCTGATAGTGCGTTGAACCAAGTAAAGAATTTAATCTCACAAGGATCTTCTGCCCCTGAAAGAGTAGAATATGGTATTGGAAATCATTCAGTTTATGCTTGTTCGGAAGAAACTCTGCGTAAAGCATCTGAAATCTCAAAAAAAACTGGTTGCAAACTTAGTATTCATACCTCTGAAACACGCCAAGAAGTTGCAGATTGCCACGCATCTACTGGAATGTATCCAATAGAATATCTCGATTCTATTGATTACTTTACGGAGGGTACTGTTTGCGCCCATTGTGGTTGGGTTACAAAAAAAGAAATGAGACTATTAGCAAGTCATGGTGCACATGCCGTACATTGCCCAACAAGTAATCAGAAATTGGCATGCGGAGGAACAATGTCATATCCAGCAATGAAAGAAGCAGGAGTAGATATTAGATTGGGCACCGATGGTGCAGCTAGTAACAATAGTTTAGATATGCGGGCAGAGGCAAAGACTGCTAGCTTAATCCAAAGACATGATCATTGGGATGCTAGGATACTAAACCCAACTGAAACATGGAATCTTGCTACTAAAGGATCTACTGACTGGGTTACATGGGATTTGGATGATATTCGGATGCGTCCTTATGGAAAAGACGGGCGTCGTTTGCTTTCAAATTTAATATATTCAGGGGCAAAATGCCTTGATGTTTTTGTTAATGGAGAAGTGTTGCGACGTAATGGTGTTACCGAATCATTAAATGAACAAAAAGTCGCAATAGAATTAGAAAATGCCATTACTGATTATTATTCCGATATTTAAATTTCATAACTTTTCTTGTTCATATCTGATAGCATCGACTGCACATATTGCAGCCATATGTACTACATCACGTACACTATCTCCTCTTTGTAAAACATGAGAAGGTTTCGCCAAACCTTCTAGAATCGGGCCAGTCATCTCAGCACCTGCAATTCTTTGTAATAATTTATATGCAATATTTGCCGAAGTTAAATTAGGACAAATCAAAATATTAGCAGGACCACTGAATGCCATAAATGGATATTCTTCTTGGATAGAACTAACTAACGCAGTATCGGCCTGCATCGGACCATCAATAATAAGTTCCGGATCTCTTTCTCTTACGATTTCTATAGCTTCTTCTATTCTATCAGTCCTTAATTCCTCTGAAGTTCCAAAATTTGAAAATGATAACATAGCTACTTTTGGTTTGACTCCAAACCTCCGTGCAACCTTTGCCGTTTGCATCGCAATTTCAGCCAAAGTTCTTGCATCTGGATAAATATTTATCGTTGCATCACCTATGAACATCAATTCACCATTTACAATCATCATATACATTCCAACAATTCTATGTGCATTAGGATTAGATCCTATAATGTGTAGACATGGTTTTACAATATCGGGGTAATTATGAGAAACGCCACCTAAGTATCCATCGGCATCACCCTTATGAACCATCATTGGTGCAAAATGTGTTGGCATTTTCAGAAGTCTAACAGCATCTTCTTTTGTCATACCTTTACGTCCTCGTAATCTATGATATTCTTCTGCATAAACTCCTCTTCTACGTTCATCATATCTTACATCTATACATTCACACTCAAAACTTAATCCCAATTCTTCTTTTACTGCTTGTATTCTTTTTATGTTGCCTAGAAGGATTGGTTGACATATTTTTTCATTAATACATTGAGAAGCAGCTTTTATTATGGTTGGATCCTCACCTTCAGAAAAAACTATCTTTTTGTTAGTATTTTTTGCTTTATTTATCACCCTTCTCATGATGGATCTAGTTAATCCCAAACGAGCCTCCAACTCTTCTTTGTATTTTTCAATATCAAATTCTTCTTTCGAAACTCTTGCCACACCTTCTATGACGGCTGCTTCTGCAACGGCACTTGCTTCCCAAATCAGAACTCTAGCATCAAAAGGCTTGGGTATTATATATTCTGGACCGAATTGAATATTTTCATCACTATATGCAGATAGTACATCATCAGGAACTGGCTCTTTTGCTAATTTTGCAATAGCTTTAGTCGCAGCCATCTTCATTCCTTCTGTAATTTCTTTAGTTCGAACATCTAATGAACCTCTAAAAATATACGGGAAACCTAGCACATTATTGATTTGATTCGGAAAATCAGATCTCCCAGTTGCTATTATTGCATCGTCACGAACTTTACTTATTTCAGTAGGGAGTATTTCAGGATCAGGATTAGCAAGAGCAAATATCAAAGGGTTTTTTGCCATTGTAGATACCATTTTTTTACTTACCAAGCCACCTTTGGATAATCCTAAAAAGACATCCGCATCAATCATTGCTTTTGCTAAATCACCATCTGGAATATCTCTAGCAAACTCCTCTTTATACCTATTTAATTCTCCTTTTTCCATTCTTTTTTTTGTCAGAATACCATTAGAGTCAATGAGTATTATTTTATCTTTAGAAACTCCTAATTTTACGTAATGTTTAGCACAAGAAATAGCAGATGCACCTGCTCCGGAGACTACGACATTGACACTCCCGATGTCTTTTCCTACTATTTCTAAGCCATTTAATAATGCAGCACCTGAAATTATTGCTGTACCATGTTGATCATCGTGCATTACAGGAATATCTAATTCTTCCTTCAGTCTACGCTCTATTTCAAAACATTCTGGGGCTTTGATATCTTCAAGATTTATCCCACCAAAAGTAGGAGCGATAGCTTTGACTGTTTCAACAAAACCATCAACATCTGTTTTATCTACTTCTATGTCAAATACATCTATGTCGGCAAATGCCTTGAACAACAATCCTTTACCTTCCATTACTGGTTTACTTGCTAAACTACCAATATTTCCTAGGCCCAATACAGCACTGCCATTACTAATTACCGCAACTAAATTTCCCTTTGCTGTATACTTGTAAACATCATCGGGATTATCTTTTATTTCATTACAAGGATAAGCCACGCCAGGAGAATATGCTAGCGACAACTCTCTTTGTGTTCCATGCGGTTTTGTTGGTACTACCGTTATCTTACCTGCAGGATTAGAAGCGTGGTATTCTAAAGCCTCTTTTTCGAGCCTCTTATCGTCCATCACTGATTCCTCCGACAATACCTGAGAAACAATCTCATATCAGACTATCCTGAAAAAATAAGCCTTTTGAAGTCCTTTCCACAAATTAAATATTATATTACAATGTAAATTAATTACTATTTTATGACTGAGCAAAGTATAAACTTCCTACCAATTCATTGATAAGTTGTACATTGAGGAGATTGGTTTATGTTCTTACTTAGAAGAGTCAGAACCTTTATTTTTCCTTCATTTTTTATATCCAATAAATTTGATGTAATTTTTGCAAGTTTTTTCATTAAATTCGAGCATTGTATCATTGATTTGATATGGTTTTGCAAGAAATCATCAGAAGGAGTGACAGCATTAGTTCTAAACCGGTTACGATTATTGTTACTTTGTTAATGGTTTTACTCCCATGGTCCTCACTAGTATCAGATGAATTAGATGATTCCTTCAATAAGAATAATTTAGTTACCTCCAAATCTTGGGGAGTAGGTGGAAGTAATGATACCGGTTGGTTGGAATTGGTTGCTGAAGGGGCAAATCCACTAAATAATACATTAGCGTATGGAGATTTATTCTTAGACTTCGCACCTGGGGCAATCATAGATAACTTAACATTTGAAGTATCTGTTAATGGTAGTGATGATTATTGGGTTAATCAGCCTCAGTTAACGCTTGTAAACACTCAAACTGAAATTCTTGATTGGTCAGGAAAAGGAGATTTAGGTCGCCAAAATAGTTTTTCTAATGCCCCTTCAAATGTAAATCAAGGTATTCTTGATGCACCATTAGATCCCAACTCATTAACAGATGCATATTGGGATTTACCTACTGGGATAACAATTGATGATCTAATAATAGAAGCACTCAGACCAGTTGATCCGAAAGTTTCCTTTTCGCCAATTGAAATTACAATTCATGATACTGCCGTCAATCCTTTAGATGGTAGTCTTTTCATGCTAGTTAATGAAGATTTAATCAGACTTGATAATAATTCTATAAAGACTATAATAGATATCGAATTAGAAATTGAAGGTCGATCTTTAGTAGTTGATAATAAAAGTAAACAACTGATAATTGGCACCTCTAATGGTAATGTGTATGCAAGAGATTTACTTACATATTCTCCCATAAATTCATTCCCCGACGACACAAATATTTCAAATTCTAATCCGCTAATTACTTCATTCGTTGATACATACGATATCATATGGACTAGTTCGGAATGTAACATTAATTATCTTGAACCAGGCAAGGGTTCGTTTTGGGTGTCCCAACCTCTTTGTAAAGACAATGAAACTTCTATAGTTCCTACTGATATGATAATTGAAAACGATACTATCCTTGTTAGTACAATTGATGATGGAATAATAGTGATTAATTATACATTTGGAAGTGCAGGATTAATTTTTACCGAATCTAACGAATTTCCTTCAATAAATTCGAACAATTTCCTTTCTAGTGATTCAATTACAGATATGGAATTAATTAATGATATTTTATACATTGCTAATAATAATGCCGGAATAGATAGGTATAATGTTGCATCTGGTACTTGGATCCCTCC
>Ga0115011_10001883_pt1 | contig 14841 bp, 16 predicted proteins | sample TroAtlMetagenome_2_FD_88705 | JGI IMG/M metagenome (GOLD analysis project Ga0115011, IMG submission 88705) | Marine eukaryotic phytoplankton communities from Atlantic Ocean - Tropical Atlantic ANT8 Metagenome | ecosystem: Environmental > Aquatic > Marine > Oceanic | place: Tropical Atlantic...
CTCCCGCGTCGGCAACTTGAGCGCCCGCCGCTTGAAGCTCAGCTTGGACATTAGATCTGAGGGGACGTGTATTTATATACACCCCGTGTGCACAATGTTACCACGCGCGCCCGCGGATGTCATATCACAGTGGCAGGGGAAATGCACGCCGTTGGGGGATGTCGTGTGGACCGGGGTGCCGAGCACCACGTCACTCACAAGATCTACAGTGAAATCAAAACATGTTTTTATTTTACGTAGTGTCGATTTTGTGTACGCGCTCAAAGATCCACGTGGATTTTTTGAACTCCCTGAAAAATGGTACTCACAAGTCTTCACGTCTATCGACGTGCCCGCGTCTAATCGTCAGACCGTCTGCGTTAACGGAGCCTATGTAGAAATCCCTATTTTGCCCACCAGCCTTTACGATCGCAAAGTGAGCGCGAAACGCCGGAAAAAAACACACACGATTTTGTTCGACCGTGTATATCCCACGTGGCGGCACGTGCACGGCGAAACCATTCATTTCGAAGTCGCAAAGCGCCTGAAACCCATGTTTGACCGCGCGGACCGCGGCGAGCTTTTGCTGCCAGACCCCTTTGCGGCGTACGCCGACATGGAACAATTGGAGCGAAGCAAAACCGGAAAACTTGCACTGCTCACGGTCGCGGGGTTCGTGTATCATCAATGCCGGGAAAATTTAGGTTACCCTGTTGAGCCCAGCATGTAAGCTAGCATGTAAGCGCGTGAATCGAAGTGTTTTCGACCGATATAATGAATTTCGTGCCGCACGTCGGGCACGTCGGAGGTAAGAAACACTTTTTATGCGAAACGCGCGTACCGCACGTGCACTTGGCGAGCTGATATGTTTGCGTTTTGTGGAAGTAATCTAGGTCTTGTCCACAGGAGAAACATGTTGGTTTTTGCCAAGACACCGTGCGCTCTGAAATTTTAAATTCCGGCGGTCGCAAAAGCCGCGCGAAGGAGTGCAGCCCGGTGTGTTTCGTCCACCAGCTTGCGCCTTCTTTGGTTTCGAACGCATAGTATGTCGCCGGATCCTGCCAGATTTCACAGAGCTGGCGAACACAGGGGTGCGGACACTCTTCTAGCATGCGTTTTCCGACGTCGTAATTTTGAGCCGTCGACGCACGTGGACAAAATCCCAGCATTTTGCCCTCTAGTGCGCCTTTTTTTTCCGTATAAACGCCGATGAGAACTTAAAAACGCAACTCCATTTTTTTTACATATTCGCTGCTGAATAGTGCTATTTCGAACTCTTTGGGGGCGTCGAAGGACTTGTTTTCCTTGCGCTCTTCCCACTGGTCGTTAAAACAGGCAGCGCGCCACCCCTGAGCCCCTGCATTTTTGCATATCGTGTACAGCATATGTTCATATATTTCGTATGTCATAGGGTAGCGGTTGTCGTTATCGTCATCCCCACCCCACAAATGAGATCGCCAGCGTTTGTCAAAGTTGACAATGCGGAGATCTTCTAGTACGGTAAATGCAGACACTGCTCCTGATCCAGACGCCGATGCAACGCCATCGAAACGAAACGATGGACTCTCTGCGTAAAAACGTGGTGCGTCTATTTTGGGTCCTTCCTCCTTATGGTATCTGTAGATCAAAGTACCTTTTGACAATGTTATTATTTCTACATCCGAGGGTAAAGAGATGGGATAGGTGATTTCGTCTGTTTTCAGATTTCTGATAGTGTATACTCTCTCCACATCATATTTGCGCGTGAATAGCATGTATGTAACGTCACTTTCCAAAAAAGATACCATGTCACCTTTGATCAAGTTGCCGCCTAGCATGTCTCTCACTTCTTCGGGTGTTTTAAAAAATGACGCATCATAAGCCATTTTTTAAAATATTGCCAGTATTTATACCTGACATGATCCCGAGATCCGTTTATACGGAAATCTTGCCAGACCATGGTGGACAAGAGATGCCTAAAAGGAAAATGGAACACAAGTGTGGTGGCAGATGTGGCGTCGAAGGATGTGACAAAACGTATGCGTCGAAGAAGAGTCTCAAACGCCATTGGACTCCCAAAAAAACATGTCCCGTCTGTGCCAAAATGTACGTTGATCTACTGGCTCACGTCCGCAGAAAACACGAGGAACACGTGCACATGATACAAGTGTACATCCCGTGTCCCTTTCCGGAGGATCGGGAGAAATTCGCTTATGTGAAAATGAAGGTGCGCAGGCATCTCGGTAAGGATCTCGACGCCAAGAGGATCGCCGAGATGCCGGAAAATCGCGTAATACACAAGATCGCGTGCGATGTTTATCTGCGGTGGCGCTCCATGTCAGGCGATGACGCCGGCGGGCACGTGAAACCCCTTATTCGACGCTACCACATTTTTCAGCTAAGCCTAGACAGGAAAGATAATACGAAAGCCCACTTCGTCGATAACGGTCTGAGCAACATCTCGTTCGTCATTCTGGGGGTAAACAACGGTGCGGAACACCGGGAAACCAAACACAGTCTTGTAGGTACCTATGGCGAGGGCACCGTGGCAGAATTCATTCGTCGGAGAGGTATGTCCGTCGATCTCGACGCGATTATGAAGAGGGAAACGAAACCCTCTGTGAAGTACGGGGATAAAAAGAAACCCAACGTGGTCTATGGCTCGTGCTGGCATGTGTACTACAAGGACGAGAAGACAAAAGCCCAGTTCGGCAGCATCGGGGAGTTTTTCACCCACGGGTTGGAACTTCTCAAGAAGCAACACGCTCGGTGCGCCATCTCGGATATCCCGATGGACGGGCACCGGGGGTCTACCGATTCGTTTTTTCAACCTAGTCTCGACGCTATTGACCCTAAGCTTGGGCACGTCAAGGGCAATCTCCGGTGGGTAATTTTGTGCCTAAACGCCACTGACCACTCGAAGGTGAACCCCAACGACAGCAAGGCTAGCAGGTGGACCAAGGAGAAGTTTGAGTCATACTGTGGCATCAATCCGCTCTAGGAGTGTTTCAATTCTTGCGATCATCGTCTGGTCGTTTTCATAAGTTTTCATAAGGTTTTCGAGTCCTTTGCGGCTGTTTTTTACTGAAGTTTTCATACCCGGGTGCTCAAGATTTTCAAGAGCGACGGTGTAAATATCGCGGATGCGACCAAAATCCGCGCGCCTCGTCGCGCCATCCAAAAACCTTGATAGCCACTCTGGGAAAAAGCCGCGTTCATATATTCTAAAGTGCAATTGTCTAGTATTAACACGTTGATAGGGTTGTAAATAGGAAAGGACTCTTAAATTAATCAGGACTTCGTCCATTTTGTAACGAAAATACGGATATTTATACCAATCTAGTGTCCAAAAGATGAATATCGAACTCTTTCGCCAGCACACGGCGAGCCGCCGAATCGTGCCTGTCGCGCTCGACGACTCGCCGGTGATTGACACCGGACCCGAGTCTTTTCGTGTCGGCGGAAATATGCTGAACGCGTGCACCGTGTTGGCGGTGGACCTTTCCGGCGATCGACAGTACATTTTCATCGAACTCGATAAGGAGAGCGCCGAGTGGATTTTTTCCGAAGAACGCAAACTGGTGGAGGCAAAGCTGCGCACTCGACTGCGGGTATCTCGTTTTCGTCGTGGTTTCGACGGGATGACGAAGCCTCGGCTGCGTTACACGGGGCGCGTGGAACCCGGTGGGGAGGTGCGCGTGTGCGTGACGCTGCGGGCGTCTAAAGGTCGTGCGTATTTTGATCTGGGTCGTGATATCGAAGTGACGCGTGAACCCGAGCGGGCGGCGGTGCCTTATTTGAGCGACGGGGAGTAAAAATACGAGGTATATATATGATATCTTATAAATAAAATGAAGTGGATTCTTCTTGGAATTTTGGGCAGTGTGTCTACAGCATATGCGAATGAGTGTGGTGCGTATAATTTTGATGGTAATCCCTGGGCAGAGGTCGCTGGCGGTTTCACTAGTATCGCGCCCGACATCACAGATACCGTTTACGACAATTCTGGGAATCAAATCTCTTGCGATGCCACACACTGCAATTACAGCCCTATAAAAGACCAAGTGGACCCGACAGCCGCCACGGATGGGTTGAACCAAAACATAAACGGACCGGGGAATTGTGCCGAGGGCACGGATTGTTGGAACAATCGTCTTATTTTCATCAACGAGTGCGCGCGCGGCTGCGCGGCTGCGGGTGCAGGTTCTCTGCAGATGCACGTAGGTTTCTACAGGGCAGACGCCGGTGGTAATTACAGATGTTACTGTTTGGAAGAAGATAGAGCCATCAACAATCGCGGCAGTAACCAAGGTTGGATTTCTGCGATCAGAGAGCCATGCGGACCCGATTGTAGCGACAAGACGGGCGACGAGTTGTGCACGTGCCTGGAGGGGCAAAGTGTGGCGTACCAGACGGCGGGGTGTTGTTCTAAATGTGAAGCGTAAGGATGCGTTTGCTCTCTTGGTACATTTTTTCCGCGGTGTGAATCCAGTGTGAGTTGATGAAAGTGGTGGCATCGATGTGTTCTTGGAAGGCGAACCACGGTTGCGCTTTGATCCATTGTCTCATGACCCCGCAGAGGTATTCCGGGAAATGTCTGATTCTGAAATAGTGGAACCATTGTTGTGCGATGTTTTCGTGGAGGCAGACGTGAATTTTGTCCGTGATGATTTGTATGCCGTTGTGCAGTTCTTGTTGCGTGACGGCGCACCTGGAGCCTCTGGGCACGGAGTTGAGTTGCGTGACGTCTGTGCTGTCGTGCAGCAATTGGAGAAGGGGCGATGTCTTTTTCATGTACCCCGCGCAGATTTGAACGCGTTCTTCTGCAAAGGCGTCCATGGCTTTGGAGTACTGTGGCTGCAGTCCGCATAGTGTTCTGAAACAGTGTAAAACTAAGAAATCCATATGTACACATTTATGTTCATTTATACTGATAGTTCTAGTTGTCCTTGTGGCACGTTTACGACGACGCGAAATCCGCAGTCTTCTATGCATTTGAGCAGATGGTAGGTGACGCACTCCGCGTTGCGCACGATGAGGTTTTTGTCTTCTTTGATGGTGAACGCGCAGGTGTCTTCGTCTCCTACGAGCCACCTGATCGCCTTTTCGTATTTTTTGGTGCGGTATGTTTTGGGGAGCGTGCCCGTAAAGTTGGCGACGGAGACGCGTCTTCTTTTCCTGGAGCTGCCCGTTTTGAGGCACTCTATGAAGACGCCGCGTTTGAGATCTACTTCTATGCCTACGGGACCTTTGATGTGTTGTATGTCGTGCAGTTTTTTGAGTTCAAAGGCGTCGGGTTGCACGATGAGTTTGAACCTGGTGGGGGTTTCGCTGAGTTTGTACTTTTCGACGCTCAGGGTTCTGAGCACGGCGTTCATGTAGTCTTCGTCTTCCGGGCACATTTGTCGTTGATACCAACTATAAATACCACTTGTGTGGAAAGCAATGCTGGCTGCGGCGACGTTAGTGATCGGGAATTTTTTGACGTGGAACAGCGAGGTGGAGACGACGCAGACGTACACCGGATGGGTGTTCGGCATGATGATGCTGAGCGTGTCGGGGGGCGTGCCCGGTCGCATTCCGCGTTCCGTGGCGGCGTGCATCGCGGTGTTGTTCGTGATGGCGTACCCGCACCGCGTGACGACGCCCAAGGACCCGTTGGCGTGCGTGAACGGTCGCGAGGTGGTGGTGGGGGTGCCCATGTGCGAGTGTGATCCGCCTTGGACGGGTGAGTTGTGCGACGTGTGCCCGACGGGCGCTATCAGGTCCATGGGGTTCTGCGGACCGTTGTGCCACCCTGCGTACGAGTACCCGCAGTGCACCCGTTTGGGTCCCGGCTACGCGAGCGAGCACGTGTGCAAACCTAATTTCGTGACGTCTTGCGACATTCCGGGCGTGGAGCGCACTTTCCCCAACGCGACGGTGGGCATCCGCGCGCGCCTGTACACGCACGATTCCTGCGTGTACAACGGCGTGCAGCACCCGACGTACTGTTTGAAGTGCCGCACGGGCAACGGCAGGTACTGTTGCGAGGACGGCACGTGGGGACCCGATTGTCGCCAGAGCGTGCCGCGCTGCGACGGCGATAACGCGGGCGCGCCGCGCCCTAACGAGATTCCCGACGTGTACACGCCTATGACACCATTGATCGGCGATACGTGTGGCGGCGAGGTGATCGGGGATCATTTGTGCGCGTCCGGGTTGTGCCACCCGTCGGGCAACTGCTACAGCGTGTCGGCGGTGCCCAGTTTATTGGATCGGTGCGAGTGCACCGTTGGCGTGGGTCCGTTGTGCAAAACCGAACCGTGTTACGGCGGGACACGCTCTTGGATAGGAGGCATGAACGGCAAGGCGTCGTGCGAGTGCACGTCCGCCTACAACAACGCGACGGACGCGTGCGAAATCACCTACCAGGACGTGTGCTACCCCGATTTGTACGACAACGGCGTGACGTGCGAGGAGTGCCAGTGCCGATTAGGGTCTGATTACGGGGCGTGCCCTAAAAAGTACGACGTGTTTGTCGACGGGTGTGTCAAGACGGGCATTTGCACGGCAACGTCGACCGACTGCGGTGAGAAACTGGACGGGGTGAGCGATCGATGTTTGTTGCGCGTGGACGAGGAGAGGCGTGAAACGGTGGTGTTCGACGGTGATTTGTGCCAAGACATGTCCGTGCCGTGCCCCTGGCAGGCGAATTGCCAGCTCTAAACGTACTCGAGAATCCAGTCCGCCTTGTATTTTCTCAGAAATTCGAATCTCCTGACGAGTTTAATGGCTTCGCGTTCGATGCCCCAATCTTTGGGGAAATTGAGCGCGTCTACCCATGCGAACACGTCGTCGGGCGGGATATTGCGCACCAACGTCACGAGCGCGGAGTGAACGTCGCGTCTTTGCCCCAGCCTGTGCATGATGATGGGGGCGATCGGCAGCAGTTCGTCGTCCAGTTCGACGTCAAGTCCTGGTTTTTTCGCAAGGGTTTCGGCGAGCAACTGTTTCCAGCCGGTGAACTGGAAATCGCACAGTTCCACGAGGTCGTAGTTTATCGTGTGCCTGTCGATGTGCTCTCGGCAGACGGGGCACGTATCGTTGCCTCTGTCCACGATGTAACTGTTAATGCAGCGCTTGCACAAACCGTGAGAGCAGGGTTGCAGCACGTAGGGCACGCGCAAGGAGTCGTACGTGTAGTGGCATATGGGGCATTTGGGCATTGTCGTCATTGAACACTCCCGTAAAGTATAAATAGCCCGTGTTTCTTTCAAATGAAGTACCTTCTGCTCGGACTTTTGATGCCAACCATGGCGTCCGCCGCGTTTCAACCGCAGAACAAGGCGGCGCTCGTGGCGGCTTTGGACACCTGCTGCGACAACGATGCGCCCGCGTTCGACAACCAGTGCACCTACGGTGATACCCATATCTCCCTGTGGGACACGTCGCAAGTGGAGGATTTCAGCGAGGTGTTTCGTGGTGATCAGAAAGCATGTATGCGATACTTCAACGCGGACATTTCGCAGTGGGACGTGTCTAGCGGGACGGATTTCAATGGTATGTTTAGAGGTGCCTATAGCTTCAACCAAGATATCAGTGGATGGGACGTCTCCAGCGCAACAAGTTACGCAACAAGTTACGGTGGTATGTTTTCTTTCGCATATGCATTTAATCAGGATCTTTCCGGGTGGAACGTGAATACCGATGCGTATTTTACGGGTATGTTTTTATCCACCTTTTCATTATTTACAGACTTAGAAACTGCATGGGGGGTAAGTGGAGATCTGTTCTATCAAAATTCGTGTGTCTCGGATGAAACTTGTGGAACCTGCGATCAACGCCGCCGTAAACCCAATTCAGCAAGTTACCTACAATATTTGCCCAGAAACGATGTGCTGTGCTCGGTGGGCAAGAAAGCCAATTACGACGGCGTAGACTGCAAAGCCGAAAACTGCGCCGACGACAACGCCATCTGCTGCTTGAAGTTTCAACCGGCGGACAGGGCGGCGCTGGATGTGGCGCTGAGCACCTGCTGCGACAACGATGCGCCCGCGTTCGACAACGAGTGCACCTACGACGGGGTGCACATCTCCCTGTGGGACACGTCGCTAGTGGACGATTTCAGCGAGGTGTTTAATGGTTGGAATAACGCATGTTTCAAACATTTCAACGCGGACATTTCGCAGTGGGACGTGTCTAGCGGGACGAAATTCAATAGTATGTTTAACGGTGCCCTTAGCTTCAACCAAGACATTTCCGGGTGGAACATTAACCCCCATCTAGGTTGGGAAAAATATGAATACATGTTAGAGAATGCATATGCTTTTAATCAAAACCTCGACGCGTGGAATCTTCAGGAACCAGGTAACCAGTTTTTGAACGCAAAAAGTATGACAAAACCAGTTTCATGGTACACCGCCCCTACCAGTGCATGTTTTGGAATGGAAGACCAAGGGGGTAATCCATGCGGAACCTGTGACAACAGACACTATAATTCTGATTTGGACATTGCCACATATGGTCTGCCTTTACGATTGGTAACGTGTTCCGCGGGCGTGAAAGCCGCCTATGCGGGCGCCAACTGTGGCGACGAGCTCTGCGCCGACGACAATTCCATCTGCTGCTTGCCCGCCTGCGATACCTACCTCACGGCAGAAGCGTGCCCCGATGCGTGCGCATGGAGATCCGGCGCGTGCGCGCAAACGTTTCAACCGGCGGACAAGGCGGCGCTGGAGGCGGCGCTGAGCACCTGCTGCGACAACGATGCGCCCGCGTTCGACAACGAGTGCACCTACGATGGGGTGCACATCTCCCTGTGGGACACGTCGCTCGTGACGAGTTTCAATAGGCTTTTTTATACAGGATTTGGGCAAAACAGTTGTTACAAAAATACGTTTAACGCTGACATTTCGCAGTGGGACGTGTCCAGCGGGACGGTGTTCATACAAATGTTTGGACGAGCCTATGCCTTCAACCAAGATATTTCCGGGTGGGATGTCTCCAGCGGGACGGATTTCAACGGAATGTTTGGAATTGCCTCTAGCTTCAACGCTGACATTTCGCAGTGGGACGTGTCCAGCGGGACGGATTTCAATATTATGTTTTCACAAGCATATAGCTTCAACCAAGATATTTCCGGGTGGGACGTCTCTCGAGGGATGGATTTCAATGGGATGTTTTTTTGGGCAGCGAACTTCAATCAGGATCTTTCCCAGTGGAGTGTGAATACCGATGCGGATTTTAGATATATGTTTAAAGACACGTGGTCATTAACGTACAACGTAGAAACTGCATGGGGGTTAAATGCCACTACAGGATTCTACGAGAATTCCTGTGTCTCGGATGACGACTGCGGAACATGCGACGCACGGCGCATTGTTTCCTCTGTGATGATTAATTCGGGTCATAGCGTAAATTCAGAATATATCCTAAACACTTTTCACGTGCCCAGAAGCGATGTCGTGTGCTCGGCGGGCAACAAAGCCGATTACGACGGCGTAGACTGTGGTGAAAACTGCGCGGACGACAACGCCATCTGCTGCGAGACCCCCTGCGAGAATCACCCCACCCAAACGGCGTGCACCGCCGCGTCCGACGTCTGCTGGTGGCACAAGGACGAGAATAAGTGCGAGCGCGGGCATGGCGGCAAACCCCTGCGGGACCACGAGCTGCGCACGGCACAGGCAAAGGTGTGTGACGACCACGACTGGGACGCAGACCTGTGCACCGCCATGTACACCGTCTACCCCACGGAAAACTTTAGAAATAGACTTACAATACACGCGGCGTACACAGCGATGTGTCCCGTAAATTAAATCTTTTGGTTTAAAAATGTTCTCACGTCTTTCATGAGCGCGTGCGGCACTTTCATCGCGTACGTTCGGCACGCACCATTAGGTTTGCGGCACGCGAAACACCCGATCGTCATCGTGCCGTCGAATTTAAACCAGCGGTTGTTAGACCGGTGTTCGCGTCCCGCAAACAAGCACACCCCCTTGTTCAGGTGCCCGATGTACTCGAATCCCACCGGTGTGCACTTGTTAATGTACGTCTTATTCGCGCCCACCCAGTCGAACACGGCTTCAAAACAAGGCGGAAACCTGTCGGCGCGCGTCGCCACGCTCTCGAACCGGTGAAGTCCCAGCTCATAGGCTTCCATCTCAACGGGCTGCACCAGTGAACTGATCCAGTTTTCACGGGTCCACGCCAATCCGCTTAGATCACGTTTCTGTCCGTACTTTGAATTTGCCAACATTCTGAAACATCTGTGCCGTGTGTACACTTTCTCGTCAATCAACGGCATGTCTTGTGTCAGCGCTTTCATGCGTTGCACGAATGCCAGCCCTTGCCCAGGGGACTGCAGGATGTACTTCTCACCTTTCACAATCACGTGCATGCTCTGCTTGGTTCCTTTACTCGCGTCCAAAACGACATAACGAATTTTAATTTTTAATTCCCTGAAAATCCGATTTAACATTTTTTTCAGTTTGACGACCTCTTTTTTTACGTCACCGTCGTCCAAATCAAAATAAAGATGACACGGCTTGTCTTCAATTACTTCGCAGTAGTTACGCGTACCAGTTTGCATCTCGGTCCACATGTCGTCCAATGTTTTTGCCATAAAAATCTTGGCACCTGATTTATTGACATCTTTTGAAAATATCTTTTCACCATCACGCCTGTTTTGCATAACAGCTCTCAACATTTTTGTTTGGTCATCTGAGTGTGTAAAATTTCCGTATAAAGTTGTTTATACGGAAAAAATAGGAATCCAGGTGGGCAAGAGATGCCTAAAAGGAAACGGTGTGGTGGCAGATGTGGCGTCGAAGGATGTGACAAAACATATGCGTCGGAGAAGGGGCTCGCCGTCCATCTAAAGCCTAAAAAGCCATGTCCCGTCTGTGCCAAAATGTTACGCCCTGATTCTATACCAAGGCACATCCGCACAGTCCACGAGGAACACGTCCACTTGATACAAGTGCAGATCCCGTGCCCCTTCCCGGAGGATAGACGGGGATTTCGTTATGTGAAAAAAAAGGTGCATTGGCATCTCCGAGCGGATCTCCGAGCCAAAAGGATCACCGAGATGCCGGAAAACCGTGTCAAACACGAGATAGCATGCGCTGTCTACCTGAGGTGGCGTGACATGTCGGGTGATGACGCCGGAGGGCATGTGAAACCACTTCTCCGATGCTACCACATTTTCCAGTTGAGCCTTGATAGGAAAGATAACAAGTTGCCACACTTCGTCGATAACGGGCTGAGCAACATCTCGTTCGTCATTCTGGGGGTAAACAACCGTGCGGAACACCGGGAAACCAAACATAGTCTTGTAGGTACCTACGGTGAGATCACCGTGGCAGAATTCATCCGCCGAAGAAACATGTCTGTCGATCTCGACGCCATTATGAAAAGGGAAACGAAAGGTACGAGGAAACACAACGTGGTCTACCAATCGTGCTCGCATGCGTACGACGCCGACAAAAAGACCCAAGCCCAGTTCAGTACTCTCAGGGAATTCTTTCACCACTGTCTAGAATTACTGAGAGCCCAGGGGGCTCGGTGTGCCATCTCCGATATCCCGATGGACGGGCACAGGGGTTCCGCAGATTCGTTTTTTCAACCCAGTCTTGACGCCATTGATCCGACGCTTGGACACGTCAAAGGTAACCTCCGATGGGTGATCCTGTGCCTCAATGCTACGGATTGTGCGAAGGTAAACCCCAACGACAGCAAGAATAGCAGGTGGACCAAGCAAAAGTTCCTGCAATACATCGGCGTGGCACGCAAGAGAAGGCGTCTAGGTGGTAGTATAAATATTAGCGGGCATGGTTAAAATGCGGTCATTTATTCTAATTCAAACGTTCCTATTATGTCTATCGACCTTCGGCAAACTATCAGCATACACTGTACCCGGGTTTTTCGCGCAATACGCTCTGTGGTTGTATTCATTTTTTAGCTATCGCGAATTGCGCGTGCTGTCAGCGGTGCTTTTAGCTGTCAGTGCGTTGCTGACAGGCTTCCTGCTCATCGTGAGTGGCGTGAGACTTTTCAGGTTTCTGTTTTTCCCGATTAAAGAAGACTTTCAATTCGCGCTCGAATGTGCACTACGATTGCCACTCCACGGCGCGCAGGCACTTTTGATTTTATTCCAGGGGCGCCACTTGATAAAAGGTAGAGACGAATTCTCAGGACCGGCGCTTTTTCAGAAGTGCGTCTATATTCTCTTCGTGCACGATTTCGCGTACGCTGCGGTGTTGGCGTCGGAGTCGACGGGGTTGGCGGCACTTGCCCTAACCCAGTTCGTGACGCACGCGATGTTATTGCGATTCAGGGTGAAATATCTGGTCGTGTTTCGCGTCATTTTCGGGGCTCTTTTGTTGCAGCACGTCGCGGTGATGTGGGCGTTGTGGGATTCTGAGTTCGTGCGCGTGTTTACCGCGGTCAATTTCGTCGCGACGTCCATGTATATGGTTATTTCAATGCGTATCGAACGAGGCAAATCCAAGCAATGAGTGCGATACTGATGCAGAATACGATCCTAGTCGGTGTAAATGTTGATATGTTTTTTCTAATGTAGTCTACTGTGTCTTGAACGTGATCTACTTTATCGTGAAGTCGTTCCAAATGCTCCTCAATGATCTCGTTTGAGTTTTTTTGGTGCCGGCTCCCCTCTTCCAACATCACTTCTATCCGCGACAGGCGACTGTCCAGGCGACTGTCCAGCCTGCTGTCCACTAACATTTGTGAGCCCGAGTTCGTTATAAATAATTCTAATTTGATCGCAAACGTCCGGCGTGAGCCATTCGACGAACTTCCCCGGTTTATACGAGTATACCGTCGGCTCATGTCTGGATTCGAGTTCGGCGAGCATTTGCAATTCTACGTCCGACGATAAGAGTACCCTTTTCAGCAATTGCTTGCCGCCGGCTTCTGGTTGTCTCCCGGCGAGAAATTCGAGCCTGTGGTTGATGATTTTGACTGCATCTTGGAGCGTGGACATTGTTCAGCCAAGTAATTGGTGTTTTTTTCCGTATCTCTGGGTCGTTTTCTTGAAACTTTGATTTTGTTTTTTTCGCGCCATTTTCTGATAAGTTCGTCCCTCGCGGCGTTCATTTTACCGCATCGTTGACCTTAAGTAGACCGCAGAAATTGGTCCATTCGCAGTATGCCCCCTGACGTGACTCTGGTGCCCGTGAGATCAATTTCTTTCAGATTGGGACACTTTCGCAGCGCGAGGACACCGACATCTGTCACGTTGTTGTCTGCGATGTCGAGGTATCTCAAAAGCGGAAGTACGAGTGCGACGACGCCTTTGTCCGTGCACCCGCACGACGCGATGTCTAGGTGCTCCAACAGGATGCATTTTGCGAGCAGGTACAACCCCTTGTCGCGTATTTCGCACCCTGTGAGATCTAGATATCGCATGTTTTGCATGCGGCTGCACGCGCGGGCGGTGAGCCTGCTGTATGGGGCGCGCAGTTCGGTCAACCCCTCATGAATCGCGTTGTCTTGGATGCGCACGCCGGTGGAGAGACTGGTCACGCTTTCCGGGAGTTCCACGTATCCCTCTGGTGCGACGTCGCACCATGTGACCCTGACGCGCTCCAGCTTGCACGTGCGTGCCAGCGCCATCAATCCGCATTCCGTCACGCTGGTGCACTCGAGGGACACGTCTTTCAACACGAGCTTTTTCGTGGCAAGAATCGTGATGCCTACGTCTGAAACGGCAGAGTGATCGAGGTGCAGCGTGTGCATGATGCTCATGTCGAGGTAGTGCAGGGACACGTCGTCTATGGTCCAACGGCACGTTTTGAGGACCCGCAGCCTGCCTACGTCGCGGGCGGGCACGCTCGTGCTCGACAGCTGCAGCGTGTGCAGTTGTTTGCAATGTCCTATATCGCTGTAGAAATTGGTCGCGGTCAGTTCTTCTATGCACTCTGGCAGCACGACCGCGGCGTTGATGTTTAATTCAGCGGTTTTGAGCGGACAGTCTGACAAATCCAGTGATTTCACGCAGGGATGCCACAATTTCAAATATTTCACGCCTGTGAGTTTCACCGTGCTGTTTCCCCAGCACTGTATGTCGAGTGTTTCTGCGCGCACGTGGTCCAGCGCGTTGCCTACATCGGCACAACACGAATCTCGAACGCAGATTTTGTCGGCGCTCAACCCCGATAACGTCTCTTCGTCTATTCCACAGTCCACAAGCTTGATTTCCTGCAGGTCGTGCCCGTGCAGGGCGCGCACAATGTCGAGCCCACAACACGTTAAGTCGACACGGCGCAAATGCCTAAACATCCCCACGTGATTTCCGTGCGCCCCTTTCAGCCGCAGCGATCGCACCATGTGTGTAATGACACGGCGTTCCCAGCGGGGGTGTTTAAACAACCTCCAAATCTCGTTCACGTTTGACACTACAAACTGCGTGTCGCACAACGCACGGCACACCAGCGGCAATACACGTATTGCAGGTACATACGTGCACACGTACCTGCCGTAACCCGTATTTAATACTTGTACAAGCATTTTTTGAGTACTCAGAGTGTGTCATATTTCCGTATAAATGGGGGGAGTATTTAGGCAACCACACGCGAGAAGAATGAAAATCGGTGATTTCGTGCAGCTGAGCGACGGGAAGTACGGCGAGGTCGTCGGTATCAAGGATTCGACGCTGGAAGTGTACTTTTTAGAAAAAAAGGGTGTCATTTGGAGTTATTCCGACGAATGGCACACTGTTCCGGCGTCTACAGTGGAGAAACATGTGGTCACCACGAACATACTGCACGCTTTGCGAGATCTGGGGTTTCGAGCCTTGACGGACAGCACGTTCGTGCGACTCGACGAAACAGCGGACGTGCCCGTCGGCGAAGCGGCGTTTGAAATTCCTTCCGACGA
>Ga0115011_10001884_pt1 | contig 14831 bp, 10 predicted proteins | sample TroAtlMetagenome_2_FD_88705 | JGI IMG/M metagenome (GOLD analysis project Ga0115011, IMG submission 88705) | Marine eukaryotic phytoplankton communities from Atlantic Ocean - Tropical Atlantic ANT8 Metagenome | ecosystem: Environmental > Aquatic > Marine > Oceanic | place: Tropical Atlantic...
CAAAATTTTCCAGCAGGCGTCATTCGATCCGGCGACTGGAAGTTAATTCAGGCTTTTGAGACTGGCGAATTGTCGCTATTCAACTTGAAGGAAGATTATGGTGAGACGACGAACCTTGCTAAAAAACAGCCCAATCGGACCAAGCGATTGCTCTCTAGATTAAAAATGTGGCAGCAGGAAGTGGGGGCGGATCCGATGCGTGAAAATCCTGAGTATCAATCCAAAAAATAATGAGACGGTCTTTGGTTTTATTGTTGAGTATCGTTTCGATGTTGTCTGGCCAAGCGACATCGATTGAGGGTCCCCCCAATGTATTGTTCATCGCGGTGGATGACATGAAAGATTGGGTCAATTGCCTCGGTGGATATGAGGGTAGGGTGCATACGCCGAACATCGATCGCTTGGCTAGGCGGGGAATACTGTTTGCCAACGCGCATTGTGTGTCGCCAAAATGCGCGCCGTCCCGTACTGCGATAATGACTGGTTTACGGCCCTCAACGACCGGCCTGTATGACAACCAGCATTGGTGGTATCCGAATTTTCCAAACATGGTCACTATGCCGAGGAGGTTTCGCCAAAGCGGTTATTTGGTTGCCGGCGCGGGGAAAATTTTTCATCACACGGCGGGCAATAATCCGCCGCGACAATGGGATGAGTTTAAGCGACTTTTGTTTCAGGACGATCCTTGGTTTCGCGGTTCTAAACTGAACTATCCGTGGACTCAGCACGTTCCTAATCCCAAAGGCTTGCCGTTCAGCAGAGTGAAAGGTTTGTCGCACGAAAATGACTGGGGTGTGATTCCGCTTGCTGATGAAGCGCTGGATGATGTGAGAACAGTCGATTTTGCCGTGCGTTTTTTGAAAGCGAAACATGAAACCCCGTTCTTTTTGGCCTGCGGATTGTTTCGTCCGCATTTGCCGTGGTATGCACCGCGTCGTTTTTTTGATCTTTATCCGCTGACCGAAGTGGTGACCCCAAAAAACTCAGAGGAGGATTTGAAGGATATTCCCGAAGCTGGAAAACGCTTTGCTGCAGCGCGTCGATCCGACCTAAATAATATAGAAAATCAGGGAGCGGTTTTGCGTGCTGTACAGGCGTACCTGGCCAGTATCAGTTATGCTGATGAGCAGTTGGGGCGAGTGTTGGATGTGCTTGAAACGAGTGAGTATAAGGCGAATACGGTAATCGTTTTTTGGTCGGATCATGGTTGGCATTTGGGCGAAAAGCGGCACTGGCACAAATCCACGCTCTGGGAAGAATCCACACGGATTCCTTTGATTATCGCTGCGCCCAAATTGAAACCGGGGGTATGCGAGCAGCCGGTGAGTCTTTTGGATTTATATCCGACACTTTTGGATTTATGCGACATCTCAGGCGATCAAGAATTCGATGGATTGAGTTTGATGCCACAGCTTCGCTTGCCGGAAACTAAGCGTCAGCCGGCAGTTATTGAATTTCGAAAAGGAAACGCTGCTGTGCGGAGTGCGCGTTGGCGGTACATTCGATACTCGGACGGTTCTGAGGAGTTGTACGATCACAAAACGGATTCGAACGAGTGGAAAAACTTGGCTTCGAAAAAAAACCATAAAACGATCAAGCAGCGCTTAGTCAAGTGGCTGCCTAAACAATGGGCGCAACCAGCGTTGTCTAAAAATGCGTTTGAGTTCGATCCTGATTCGTACAGTTGGAAAAACAAAAAAACCGGAAAAAAGTATTTCGGTAGCAACTCGCATAATTGAATTTTAATCAAAAATGAAATTGAAAATTAAGGGGCTTATCGCGGCGGTTCATACGCCGATGAATGATGATTTTTCGGTTAACTACGATGTGGTGTCGCAGCAGGCGGAGCATTTAGCTGGCAACGGGGCAGCAGGTGTTTTTGTCAGCGGGACAACCGGTGAGTCTTTGTCACTGACGACGTCTGAGCGGATTAAATTGTTCGAGGTTTGGGGTCGAGAGGCGGAACGGCAAGGATTGGTTAACGTGGCTCATGTGGGAGGCAATTGCTTGCCAGACGCGCAGGAGATGGTGCGGGCCGCGGAGGCGAATGGAGCAGTGGCTATCTCCGCGATGGCACCCACTTTTTTTAAGCCGGCCGATGAAGAGGCACTTTGTGATTGGCTGGCGGAGATGATCAAATCAGCTCCGGATTTGCCGTTTTATTTTTATGACATACCATCGATGACTGGTGTGAACGTCGATACAGCGGCGTTCATGAGCATTGCGAAAGAGCGTTTGACTGGGTTCGTTGGGGTCAAATTCACAAATCCGGATTTGGATATGTTGAAACGCTGCATGACGCACGATGTGGTTAACGCTGATATTCTGTTTGGTACGGACGAGCGATTAATTGAGGGGTTGACACTTGGATGTGTTGGCGGTGTTGGTAGTACTTATAATTTTGCCGCACCGCTTTATATGCGAATTATCGACGCTTATAACCGAGGAGATTTGGATGCAGCCAAGGCGGATCAGGCGAGATCGGTAAAGATGATCAAACGTATGTATCAAAGTGGATTCGGTGGCGCGAGTAAGGCGGCGATGGGGTTCGCGGGGGTGGATTGTGGTCCTGTTCGACCTCCAATCAATCGACTAAAGCTTGATTCAGAGGCGGCGCTTCGATCCGATCTTGACGCGATGGGTTTCTTTGACTGGGCATTGAAATAGCAATTTGAAAAGCGCTATGGATTAGCGCAGATACACTTTCGGAATTTCTGCCCCGGCGACGAAATCCATCCCAGTGGCCACGAGCATTTGGTAGATATTAATTCGAAAATCAGGGCAGGTGCTGACGAGGCAATAGGCGTCTACCTGTGAGAATGAGTACTCATCTACTAGCCATTCCATGAGATGTTGCGTGGCGATGTCCACGGCGGTTTCGAGCGGCCGAGTTGCATGGATGGCAATTATAGAGTCGCTTTTTTCGATGCGTATGATTGGTGGTCGTGTGTGTTTGCTTAATTGGAATTTGATTCGTACCGTTGCACAGGTCTCTGCTGCAGTGCCGGTGTATTCCGTGTCCCCTTGACTGGCGTGAACGTCTCCGAGATAAAAGAGCGCGCCTTTATGAAACACTGGTAGGTGGATGCGGTTGCCGACCGCCACATCGCGAATATCCAGATTGCCGCCCCACGCGCCCTGGCCATCGATGCTGGTGCATACTTCGCGCTCCGGGGCAACGCCAATTGTCCCGATGAATGGTGTGATCGGCCAAGCGATGTTGTCGCTGAACTGCATCGTGCCGTCCCGCATCGTGCCGCTTGGCCCAGGAATGTGTTGGAAAATTTTGGTCGTGTATTTTTCCGAGACTTCCGGCCAGCGGGTGGATTGGCCAAGTGGGCCTCGGTTCGGACCGATGGCAACCCAAGAATAGTCGCCCACTAGAATGTCTTCAATTTCAACGGTCAATACATCCCCCGGTTCTGCTCCTTCGATGTAAACAGGACCGCCGATGGGGTTGGCCAGTGGGGGATGCTTGTCGAAGCCTAATCGGTTTGCCGGGATTGCCTTGTCATCGGGTGACTTGAAAAAGCCGGTGCTAGCATCCCAAGTCTCGATCTCAATCGACTCTCCACAGTTAACTCGGAGCAGCGGTTCGTCCCGCCAGTCAAAGGCAAATTTCCGCGCTTGGTCTCTGCTGATGCGTTTCATGATTTCGTGAGGCCAAGTGCGTTTGGTCAATTATGGTAGTTCTCGGATGCGGAGGTTTCGGAATTCGATCGGCGCGCCTTCGGATTCGAGGCATAGGTAGCCGATGGCAGGTTGGCAATCAGTGCCACCGGATACTTCGACACCGTTAACCCACAATCGTACTTCCCCGTTGATTGCACGGATGTAGTAATGGTTCCATTGATTGATGCCCTTAGTCGTATTTTTTGAGGGGAAACTGCGTTTGCCGTTCGGAGCGACTGGAGGGAACGGTTTCATTTTAGCGTTTTGTGTGGGGAAAACATCGCCGTGTGAGGTAAACCAATCAGATGGTTTTTTATGCTGCTTTTCGTATAACTCTGAGTAACCGAGATCGAGTACTTGCACTTCGATACCAGCAGGTAGCCTGCCTTTGCCTTGCTCAAGTCTTTCGATGCTGTCTGGAGTGGCCCACAGAAATACACCGGAGTTTCCACCGTATTTTTTGTGCTTCCATTCAACAACCAGCTCCAAGTTTTTGACCATTTTTTTAGTGCGAATAACGCCAACTGGTTTACCTGTGCATTTTATCATATTACTCTCGAATGACCATGTGTCATCGCTACAGTTGACGTTCACAAAATCATCCTTCGTCATAGGGCGCCAACCAGACTCAGTACCGGTGATGTTTGCCTGAGTAACTGGATTGGTGATTATTTTCGGATCATCAGCGTAAGTAGATTGATTTTGGCAAGCAAAGAGAGCAATTAAGACAGTGAGAGTAATTTTCTTTTCGAATTTCATTTGTCGGTGAGGGGATAGTAGATCAAGGTTTAATTGACGTCATTGGTTTTTTGCCAATGATTAAGCAAAATAAATTATATTTCACATCAATGGTGGTGAAATATTTATCCTGATTTGTAGGATTTATTAGAAATTAGCATGAATTCTTTATTGTGCTTGTTTTATAATGTAAGACATTCTTATTGGTTTTTGTCTGCGTAATAAGCATAAGTGGGTTGTGTGATATTATAGTTTAGTGAAAAAGTATTATTCCAATAACAATGGTTTCACCTTAATCGAATTACTTGTGGTGATTGCTATTATTGCCATTTTAGCTGGTTTGCTTTTGCCTGCTTTAGCTAAGGCAAAAGGCAAAGCTACTGAAATTAAGTGTCTGAATAATGTTAAGCAACTTGGTCTTGGGTTTTTTTTATACTCCAATGAAACCGGCAGGACGCCGTCTTATAGTGGTGGCGTACGTCGAGGTCAGAATATGCTTTGGATGGCTTCTATAGCTAAATATTATGCAGACGTTGATGCGGTGCGGCTTTGCCCTACGGCACCTTACAAAAAAGGAAAACCAGGGACTTCGACTTCAGCTTGGGTTTGGTCTAACGAAATGCGTCCAGGCACCAGAGAGCCCAAATGGACTGGGAGCTACGCGCTGAATGGTTGGTTTTACTCTGGTGACTGGCCTGATGGTGCGGGCTTGTATCCGTATGTTAAGAATGCTTTCCGGCTTGATTCTGATGTTCGATACTCTAGTGAAAGCCCGATTTTTTGTGATTCAATGTGGGTTGATGCATGGCCACAGGAAAAAGATCGCCCTGCTTTTGATTTGGCCAGTGGTAATGCTGGCCAGAATGCTGGCATGGCAAGAATCACGTTGGCGCGCCACAAATATTCATCTGGGAACATGGCTTTACCATCTAGCCGGTTCAAAAACAGTGTTTTGCCAGGTGCAATCAATTTGGTGTTTTACGATGGCCATGCGGAGATGGCTTCAAACGAAAAACTTTGGCAGTTTCGTTGGCATAAAAACTGGAAAATACCGGGGCAGCGTCCAAAGTAGTTTTGTGTTAATTGTTTGAGGCTAGTCTGTAACTAAAGACTGGTACGACACTGGATTCGGTGTCATTTTTTCTTAAAGACGTGAGGTTTTCTCTAAAACAACAGATATTTGTTTTTGGGTTTTGCTTTATTGTTTGTTTTCATAATCAAGCAGCCAGCGGTGATTCGATTGATTATAATCGTGATATTCGTCCGGTGCTTTCTCGCAATTGTTTTTCGTGCCATGGGCCAGATGATGGCACGCGTAAGGCGGGTTTACGTTTAGATATTCGAGAGGGGGTTATTGCAGAACGTAAAGGTGCTCCTGTGGTCGTGATTGGAAAACGAAGTGAGAGTGAATTATATGCTAGATTATTGGTTGCCGATAAAGATGAGCTCATGCCCCCTCCAGACAGCGGTCATGAGCTGACTTCAGAAGAGATTGAGTTAATAGGCAAGTGGATTGATAACGGTATCGCTTATGATAGGCATTGGGCGTTTGTGCCTCCTGTTCGCTCAAAAATCCCAGATGTAAAGGACCGTGACTGGGCAAGGAACGCTATTGATTATTTCATTTTATCGGGACTGGAGGCGACTGGGCATCATCCCAACAAGATGGCAGACCGGCACGCGATCATTCGTCGGCTTTCTCTTGATCTAACTGGCCTTCCTCCTAGCCCTGCTGAAGTAAAGGCTTTTTTGAATGATAAGAGATCAAATGCATATGAGTCTCTAGTGGATGATTTATTATCCCGTCCAGCTTTCGGTGAACGTTGGGCTCGCGTCTGGCTCGACTTAGCTCGTTTTGCGGATTCGTCGGGATACGGCTCAGATCCACTGCGCGTAATATGGAAATATCGTGATTGGGTGATTGATGCATTCAATCAAAACATGCCTTATGATCAGTTCACTGTTGATCAGTTGGCCGGGGATCTTTTAACGAAACCAAGCCGAGACCAGTTACTAGCTACAGCATTTCATCGTAATACCAAAACGAATACTGAAGGAGGAACTGATGATGAAGAGTTTAGAACTGAGGCAGTCCGGGATCGTGTAGATACGACAATGCAGGTTTGGATGGGTTTGACAATGGGGTGTGCAAAATGTCATACCCACAAATATGATCCTATTACTCAAAAGGAGTATTATCAATTTTATTCATTTTTCAATCAGAGCCAAGATGCTGATAGAGGAGATGATTCTCCTCGTTTGCCTTATCCCAGTAAGGATCAAACTGAAAAATTGGACTCTATATCAAAAGAGATTAAATCGCTTCAGTCTAAATTGAATGTACATACGCCAGAATTGGCGAATGGACAGCAGGAGTGGGAGGTTAAATCCTTGCGTGATTTAGCAAAACCAGAGCCGAAACGTTCAGTTTGGGAGGTTGCTGGGCCTTTTGAGGCAGATTCTTTTGATGCTGCGTTTAGCTATTCGTTTGAGCCAGAAAGTTTGGCGATTGGGTTGAACGTTGCGCCTGAGGGGGAAGCTAGGCAGTCATCTACTGCATACGATGGTTTTGCTAAATTAGCTATCGATGGCAATACCTCTGGAGTGTATGCCGATAATACGGTAACTCACACGAAAAATCCGGATGATAAATCACCATGGTGGGAAGTAGTTTTAGCAAAACCAACTGATGTATCACAGGTTTTGCTCTGGAATCGAGCTGAAGCTTCCGAACGGTTGTCTGCATTTCGCATATTGGGGTTAGATTCGAATCGGGAGGTTCTGTTTGAAGAAGATTTTTTTCCAGAAAATAAGGGTAATCCTAAGCCCGGTGAGGGTTTTTCAATTCCATTTAAAGCGAAAAGAGAGGTGTCTATAGTCCGTGTGGAGTTGTTGCCTGTAAAAGGTCGCAATGAACCAATACTTTCGCTTGCTGAGGTTCAGGTTTTTTCTAGAACAGCCGATTCTAGGAAAATTGATTTTGCATGGGTATCCAAGCCTCAATGGAATGATGATCAAGTTCATGATTTGAATTTAGGAGTGAATGAATCGATTTATTTACGCAGAAATTTAACGGCGCAAATTGGGGGCTCTCAAAAAATTTCATTGGGGAGCGGGGATGCAGTCAAGGTTTGGTTGAATGGTCGTGAGGTTTTAGCAAAAAAGGTCAATCGAGATGCAAAGCCCGAGCAAGATTTAGTGACAGTTTCGCTTGATAAGGGTCAGAATGAAATCCTAATAAAGATAGTTAATAAGGATGATAAAAGTGGGTTTTATTTTGATTTAGAAGGAGCTGGTTTTCCTGAAGATATCTTGCCGATATTACTTGTAGCTGAATCCGATCGCACAACTTCACAACGTAAAAAGATAGAGTCGCACTATCGCACTTTCGCTAAAGAACTGGATCCGTTGCGCAAGCAGATAGAGCTAAAGAAAAAAGACGAAAAGAAATTGCGTGATTCGATAGTAACTACTCCTTATATGCAGGAATTAGTAAAAGGTAAGCGGCGTAAGACTTATTTGTTAGTTAAAGGGAATTTTTTGTCAAAAGGAGAGCAAGTACAGGCTGGTTTTCCGGATGCTTTTCATAAGCCGAAGAAGAACGCACCGCTCAATCGCTTAGGTGTAGCGAAATGGTTGTTGCAGGAAGATAATCCTCTTACAGCTCGCGTAGCTGTTAATCGTTTTTGGGCGCAATTTTTTGGCAGGGGGCTGCTTGATTCAGAGGAGGATTTTGGGACTCAAGGAAATCTTCCTGATCATCCAGAGTTGTTAGATTGGTTGGCAGTGGAGTTTCAAGAAAAAGGATGGAATATGAAGGGACTTATTAAGACGATAGTGATGTCAGCTACATATTCTCAGTCGGCCAAGGTGAGAGGTGAATTGGCTGAAAGTGATTTTCGCAATATTCGTCTCGGGCGGGGTCCAAGATTTCGATTAGAGGCGGAAATGGTTAGAGATCAGGCATTAGCCTTGAGTGGTTTGAAGAGTGAAAAAATGTATGGCCCATCTGTTTATCCGCCTCAGCCGCCGAATCTTTGGCAGGCTGCATTTAACGGCCAGCGTAATTGGGCGACAAGTAAAGGCGAAGATCGTTACCGCCGGGCTTTTTATACATTCCTTCGGCGAACAGTTCCTTATCCGTCAATGGCAACATTTGATGCCCCGAGTAGGGAGATTTGCGCTGTTCGTAGAATTAGAACTAATACGCCTTTGCAGTCATTTGTAACACTTAATGACGAAGCATATGTCGAATTTGCACAAGCAATGGCATATCGGATTTACAACGAAGGAGGCTTAACAGCTCAAGATAGAATAATATATGCGTTGAGATTAACATTAGCGAAACCACCTGAGGAGAATCGCCTGAAGGCGTTGACGGAGCTTTATGAAAGCGAATTGGCCTACTATGTAAAAGAGGCTGATGCTGCAAAGAATTTATATGGTCAAATTGCTCCATTACCTAAAGGTGCGGATATTTCGGAAATGGCTGCTTTTACAGTCTTGGCTAATGTTCTACTAAATTTAGATGCGATTTTAATGAAGGGTTGATAATATATTAATAAAATGAATCTGAACTCACAACAGGCTCAATTCATCACTCGACGGCACTTTCTGAATCGCTGTCAAGTTGGTCTTGGTTCTTTGGCGCTAGGTTCCTTAATGGATAAGGGGGGCGCAGCAGTTGACCCTCTCGCAGCTCGTGCATCTCATTCGACGGCGAAAATAAAGAATGTAATTTATCTTCATATGGCTGGGTCACCACCACAGCTGGATCTCTTTGACTATAAGCCAAAACTAAATGAGTTGAATGACACTCCGTGTCCAAAGGAATTTATAGAGGGGCGTCGACTACCGTTCATTAAAGGGCATCCTAAACTGCTCGGTTCTCCGCATGAGTTTAAGCAGTATGGTCAGAATGGTCAGTGGGTAAGTAATATGTATCCGCAATTAACAGAGATGGCTGATGACTTGACCTTTATTAAGTCAATGTACACGGATCAGTTCAATCACGCGCCGGCACAGATGCTTTTATATACAGGTTCTCCCAGGAATGGTGCGGCTTCGATGGGGTCTTGGATAACGTATGGATTGGGTTCAGAGAATGCGAATTTGCCAGGTTTTGTAGTATTGATTTCTGGAGGTACTGATCCGTCTGGAGGTAAAAGTCTTTGGGGGAGTGGTTATTTGCCTTCAGTGTATCAGGGGGTTCAATGTCGTAGTACTGGTGATCCAATACTCTATGTTTCCAATCCAAAAGGCATGAGTCGAGAGGTTCGTCGACGTAGTTTAGATGCCTTGAAGAAGTTGAACGAGCAAGAGTACCGAGAAATTGGTGATCCAGAAACGCTTTCTAGGATTAATCAGTATGAGTTGGCGTATCGTATGCAGATTAGTGTGCCGGAAGTAATGGATATTTCTCGTGAATCTAAAACAACCATCGAACAGTATGGTGCACAACCTGGTAAAGCATCATTCGCTAATAATTGTCTCTTGGCCCGTCGTTTAGTCGAGCAAGGTGTGCGTTTTGTACAGTTGTTTGATTGGGGTTGGGATTTTCATGGTACTGGAGCTAGTAACGATTTGGTGAAGCAATTACCAATTAAATGCGGTGAGAATGATAAGTCGGTTACAGCTCTTCTGAAAGATCTTAAGCAGAGGGGATTGCTAGATGAAACACTTGTAGTATGGGGTGGCGAGTTCGGTCGCACATCAATGAACGAGGAGCGAAATGGGTCAAAGTTTCTCGGTCGTGATCATCATCCGGATTGTTTTACAGTTTGGATGGCAGGAGGAGGTTTGAATCATGGAATTACCTATGGTGAAACTGACGAGCTAGGTTATACTGTAGCGAAGGATCCGGTTCATGTTCATGATTTGCAGGCAACGATTTTGAATTTACTTGGGCTAGATCCATTTCGCTTCAGCTATCGCTATCAAGGCTTGGATCAAAGGTTGATTGGTCCTGAGGATTCACCAAAAATTGTTGATGGTATACTGGCTTGAATTGAATATATTCAAGAAAACCGATCTTGGGTAAATGGATTGGCTGTATTGGAGTACCCTCGATTCTCCCAAAAGCCAAGTTCATCGTGGTCACGGAAAATTATTTCCTTAATAAATTTGGCGCCTTTCCACGCGTAGAGTTTAGGTATTATTATTCGAGCTGGCCCACCGTGTTCAAGTGAAAGTGCTTGGCCATTCCATGAATGAGCGATCATTACATCATCGTCCATGCAAGCTTCGAGAGTTGTATTGGTGGTGTAGTCATCATATCCAATGAAAAATATATGTGAGGCGCTTGATGTTGGTTTAACAAGATCTGCCAAGGTGAAAAAAGCCACACCTTCAAACTCCATATCAAATTGGCTCCAAGTGGTTACACAATGAAAGTCGCTGGTATCACAAAACTGAGGTAATTCCATAAATTGTTTCCAATTTAGTATTGTCGGTTTTTCGACTTCCCCGTGAATTTTTAATTGCCAATCTTCTATTGAAATTTCTGGATGAACTCCCAAGTCTAAAACGGGGAAATTACTTACTTCATGTTGGCCAGGAGGGAGTCGCCCAGCATTGGGACGGCTGCCACGTTCTTTAGTGGACATTTTTTTTGCCCATCGCTCTTTTCTTCGAATGAAATCCTCTTTCATTGAGCTGTAGTGATTTGGGAGGATTTCAGCGGGAGTTTATAGCATGCAGCTTCGCGATGATTGCGAACGAGTAAGTATTCTCCTGCTAATGCCGGTGGATTCCAAGTTTTGCCATCGAGCACAGTGAACCTTGTGCGCTCGATATGCTTTTCAGGATTCGCATCAAGCATAATTAATTCACCATTTTCGGCCATAATGAGAATATGACTATTGCGGAGAAGGATCTGTCCGTGTCCGTAGCGGCCATCTTTCCATTTAGGTCGTCCTTTTTCGATCTCTATACAAGAGAAGATGCCGTCATCTAATCCAAAGACATGGTTGTTGTGAAAAATGAGATTTGTAAATTTGGCTTTCATTCGCCGTGAATGCCAAAGTGCCTTAGCAGAGTAATCTCCATTCTTTTTTGATAATTCAATCAGTTTGCTTCCATTTCCATAGCCTAGGCTAACTAATAATTTGTTTTCTGAAATTATTAGTGGAACTGCAACATGTGGAGTTGAAGTGCCCCATGGAAATGTCCATAGAACCTTACCGTTTTCAGGTGAATGGGCTGATAGCCCATCATGATTAAAAATTAATACCTGTTGTTCTTTGTTGATATTGACGGTAATGGCTGAGCTGTAACCTGCAGGGCTACTGCCACCTTTCCAGATTGGGTTGCCGTTATTTATATCATATGCAATGAGTGATTTTCCGTTTTCACCTCCAGCGCTAACAATTACCTTGCCATCCATTACAAGCGGGGAGCTGCTGAATCCCCATTCTTTGCTTTTATTACGAGGCTTTGACGCGCCGGTTTGATCTTTTGGTTCATCTGAGTCAAGTTCAGCATCGGATACTAGATTCCGTTGCCAAATTTTTTTACCGTTAGTGAGTTCAAGGCAGCTTAATGTTCCTTCAGCTCCTAGTGCGAAAACTTTATTTTTAACAATGGCTGGGGTTGCCCGTGGGCCTTCTCCGGCAATAGAAGTGTTATAGTGGCCTGGGTTCTCTGTCATCCAAAGTAATTCACCTGTTTCAATATGGTAGCAGGTGACAGTTTCATTTTCCTCGCGTTGTTCTTGTGTAATTGCGCGATGACCAGAAATTGAAAACCCGGACCAAGCGGCTCCAATTGGCTGTCGCCAAAGTTGTTTAGGTGGATTTTTGACCCAGTCTATTGCGAGCTCGGGTCCTGGTATTTTACAATCTCGATTTGGGCCTAGAAACTGTGAAAACGATAGCTTGGCTAGATGATTCGGTTTTGGTTTTTCGTTTAGATTCTCAGGTTGCTGTTTTTTTGCAGTAGGGAGTTCTCGTTGGGACCATCGCCATTCAAAAATCGGCACCATGTTCCCACTGAACTGGCTAAATCGAAAGCAGGTAAGGAAAATGCCTATAGTTAAAGAAAGACAACCAAGTATTTTAAGGCGTGTGATTCCTGAAAACCTTGCAAAAAAAAGCGCCCATATAAGTAGTAATAAGAATCCTATTACTGTGCTTCCAATCGTCTTAAAGACCTGTTTTTGATGATTGTCTCCATCTGAGCTTCCTATATTCCAGTCTTGGTCAGTAAAGAAAATAATAATTAAAAGAACAGCGCAAATTATGACCGCTGGCCACCAGCGAGGTTTTTTATTGAATACTTTATGCGGTGAATCAGTCATGCTTGGGTATTTATTAACAAATTTAGCTCTTATATCCAAGCTGTGTTCAACTTGTGGGAAAGTTGTGAATAAGTACACATGGACATGTTCATTTGAACGGTCTTTACTCTTGTGGGGTAACGGCTTCGATTCCTTGAGTTATGTTTGTACATAAGTTGCATTATATCGATCTGTTTATATTATATAAGATGAATCATTTTAGATTAATTACATGTTTGCTGTTTACTACTGCGAATCTATTTAGCGAATTAATTGCAGCGGACGAAGCTGCCGATGTCACTGCTCAAATTTCAAATTCGAATATCGACGGCAGTCAAGAGAGTGAAGTTTCAAATGCGGTTAAGCAAGAAGAGCAAAAACGTGACATCCGTATTCAGTTTGAAGGTGTTCCATACACGGATGCCTTGCAGAGGTTCTCTCAGATGGCCAATAAGCCCTTAATTGTAGAATCTTCATTAGAAGGTACTTTGACGTTTTTTGATCCTGAGCCTTATTCTTATAGGGAGGCTTTAGATGTATTAAATGTAATTCTATCAATGAAAGGAGTTGCACTTGTTGAAAATGGGCGATTCTTGCAATTGACGAAATTAGAGAATCTTAAAAAGCTGCCATTAAAAGTGCTGCGAGGGTCTGATGTGTCTGGCGATGTAAGGCCAGGGCAAATCGTTACATTTGTTATTCAATTACAGCACCTTGATGCTGCAGAAGTTTCAACAGCAGCAACGTCATTGTTAACTAGCGCGGGTTCGATTGCTCCCTTGTCTCGTGGGAAGGGCTTAATTATTACTGATCGGCTGGAAAGTATTCAGCGGATTCGTCAGTTATTGACTGAGATTGATGTTGGGCCTTCAGCAGAACGTTTGATGAAAACGCATTCGTTAAAACATTCTTCTGGTGCTGTTGTAGCGGAGCTTATCAACAAGACATTTGGTAAGTCTTCTGTGCCTAAAAGGCTTAAATTTAACGATAAGACCAAAAGGTATGATTCTTTTGATCCGGAACCTGCGACCTATGTGACTGCAGTCTACGATGAGGCATCGGACAATGGTTTTATTTGGGCCTTCGGAGCAAGTTGAATTAGCTAGTACTCTGCTTTTACAATTTGAGACTGGTGAGGGGAAGGCAGGCGATGTGAAAATTTTCCATCCGGCTAAGATGACTGCAGAAGAGCTGGCTGCTATGATTCGTGAAGGGGTGGAAGGTGTAGCGCAAAAGGGTGATACTTCTGAGTCAGCTAAGCTTAAGGCACGTATTATTGTTGATAGTAAGCTGAATCGTATTATTGCCTCAGCTCCTGTGTCTGGGCAGCTAGAGTTGATTGAAAAGTTTGTACTACAAGTAGATGGGACTGGTTCTGCAGGTGGTCCTCCCAAGTCAAGTTCTACAGTTAATATTACGCGCGTTTATAGGATTAAGTCCCTTGATTTAGAAACTCTCAGTAAAGCGGTTGAGAATGCAACTTCAGATATTTTTCCTTCTGGTGATCCAAGGCCTCGATTGGCGATTTCAAAAGACGATGCTTCTCGTAGCTTGATTGTAACGGGTTCCCCTGGGGATGTTGATACGGCAGAGACCATTATACGGCAACTTGAAATAGGTTTAAAAGAGCCGGTCTCAGAGCCTCGTTCGACAGTGATGTTGCCTTTAGTTAACCACAAGGTGGATCGCATTTATCGCAATATCGAATCACTTGTGAATGAGCGTATGAATGAGGTGCCGTTTAAGGAGCAGCCCAAACCTAGAATGATTCAAGATCGCGAGAATAATCGAGTGATCGTGACTGCAAACTCAAGGCAGCATCAAGTGGTGGAGCAAGTAGTGAAGTCGTTGGATGTTTTGCCTTCGATGCCATCGCGCACAATGCGTTTTGTAGATCTAGATGGTGCTGAAGCTCGCAAGATTACCCCTTTAATTAGTCGGTTGTTTGAAAACGACAAGCCTAGCGAGGGTCCATCTCCTCAAATAGTGGAGGACACTGGAGGTAAACGTTTAATAGTTTTATCGACTGAAAATCAGCATGAGCGAGTCATGGCATTTCTTAATGAATATCGTTCGACTGGTTCTTTGGTTCTTGAGCGAGAAATACGTTCTATTAGCTTGCCTCGTCGCGATAGGAGTAAATTCA
>Ga0115011_10001886_pt1 | contig 14811 bp, 9 predicted proteins | sample TroAtlMetagenome_2_FD_88705 | JGI IMG/M metagenome (GOLD analysis project Ga0115011, IMG submission 88705) | Marine eukaryotic phytoplankton communities from Atlantic Ocean - Tropical Atlantic ANT8 Metagenome | ecosystem: Environmental > Aquatic > Marine > Oceanic | place: Tropical Atlantic...
GCAAACGAGCACGGGATGGAAGATCTCACTCTTGATGTTGAACGTAAGGTCTTGAACGTCCTCATTGACCGTAAACTCGACACCAAACTGCATTGCATTCAGAAGCGCTGAAATCTTCTCATATGCTTCTTGCGCAATCGGGCTTAGTTCACCATCGCTGATAATGGTTCCAACAGCCTCGGTAGGAGCATCTTCGGGGATACTGGGGAAAGGAACATACCGATCACGACGCGGACGATCATTTCGATCTCGACGATCACCTCGACCACCGCGATCGCCTCGACCACCGCGATCGCCTCGACCACCGCGATCGCCACGGCCGCCTCGACCCCGATCATTTCGATCTCGACGATCACCTCGACCGCCTCGACCACCGCGATCACCTCGACCACCTCTGTCGGAACGCTCACTGCGTTCAGGTCTAGAATCAGAGTCTTCCCTATCCGAAGGCGAGGAAGAGCCAGGAACGCCAGTTAAAGTCTCAACCATCGGTCCTGAGGATGCTCCTCCTTCTAAGACCTTAATCAGAGCGAAACCGCCGCCTTGTCCAGCAAGAACCTCGTATTTGAGGTCACCCTTATCCACGCCCATGGCGCTGCAAGCTTTTGCCAAAGCTGCGTCGATATTTTTTCCTGAGAAACTCTTTTTCATGTTGCCAACCCTCTTCGGATGTAAAGGTTCTGGAAGATCGTTAGAACCGTATTTACCAAGATATAAAGAACTAGACCGGATGGGAGGAACATCATGAACGCAGTGAACATGATGGGCATCCCCCACTTCATTAGCTTTGCTTGCATTCCGTCCATGGAAGCTGTGCTACCGCTAATCGCGTTTTGCACAACCATGAGCGCACCCATGCAAACAGGCATGATGAAATATGGATCCGACGAACTTAAGTCATCGATCCAAAGACCAAGAGGTGTGTGATAAAGCTCCACAGCTCCTGCAATGGTTTGGTATAATGCAATCCAGATCGGCATCTGCAAAAGCATTGGTAAGCATCCACCGAGTGGATTGACCTTATGCCGCTTGTACAAAGCAAACATCGCTTTATTGAAGGCTTGTTTATCTTCGCCGTACTCTTTCTTTAGCTTATCCAGCTCGGGCTTGAGCTTCTGCATCTTCTGCATCGCCATGAAGCTCTTTTGAGTCAAAGGCAACAGACATAATTTGATAAGAAGCGTTAGTAGGATAATGGCCAATCCCCAATGATTAACGACGCTATAAAACCAGCGCATCAATTGGTGAATAGGCTCTGCAACAAAGGCGAGAAAACCGTAGTCCATCGCAGCATTGAGATTGTGTCCGGCTGTTTCCAAGATCTCGACGTCTTTAGGCCCCGTATAAATGACGTAGCTGCCTGGTTCACGACTTAAACGATGCGCCTTAATTCCGTCATAGGCTTTATTGATTCGCTCTTGGAGCTTTTCATCTGATCCAGCGTCTTTCAGAGCCTTCTTCAAAAAAGCATTAAGACTGGTCGAGCTGCCTGGCTTGGAATCAAGTAACTTGTACGCTTGAGAACAAGTCATTCGCTCTTGATAGGACTCGGACTTAAGCCATTCTGGGATACAAGCCTGATCTCCAGACTTTAGCGTCGTTAAGGGATGATTGAGCCGTGCTTGAATAACACCGCTTTTCCACGCTTGAAGTTCTGCTAATCGATTAACCGATTTATTGGGTGCAAGGGCGGTCATAAAATAAACCGTATCTACACCTATCCATTCGGTATCGAACTTACATAAGAAGCTTTCACCATCGTCTTCAAAGAGCTCCATTAGGCTTGGAAACTCTTCGCGCTCCAACGCTCCACCCGTGAAGCAACTTCCTGCAAGGAGATTGCTCGGAGGAGTAAATGTACTTCCTCCAGCCTCATCTGGATGCTGCCACGACGTGATGTCCACCTGACTTAAATACTGGGCCTGACTGTCAGAAAAGTTATGAATTTCTGTCTCTAAACGCAGCTGATAGAGCTTGTCGGTAGCGTGATATCGTTTCTCGATAAAGAGAGGTGATTCATCATGATTAGGATCAGGCCACACATAGGTAATTGGAAGACCTGTGACGTCTTTTGAAACGCGTGTGTAAACAGGATCGCCCTTAAAGATATCCCGGAACTTTCCTGTTCTATAAACACGATAGGTTAAATCGCCCGACGCACCTTCAACTGCTTTGTTCAGTTCAAGTCGACCACCACTGAGGACCTTTTCAACCTCAAAAACCTCTTTCTTAAGAGAATCGATATTCAGGATTTGAACCGAGTCGCCTTTTTCTACATGTCGGTGAACTTCCCAATTATCAGCAGCTGAATCATTGATCGTTGTCTTTTCGCTATTGAGCCTGCCGTATTTACTGAGTCTAACGACACGAAGAACTCGCGTGTTCTCTTCGCTGTCGTTTAGCTCCAACTTATTGAATCTAAATCGAAAGGGTAAGAACTTAGCGTGCCAGGTCATGACAAGATCAATAACACCGCCCTCTAACTTCTCCTTCGGTACCCAATCAGGAGCAGGGGGTTGCTCTTCCCTTGTAAATTTGGGGTTTAGCAAGCGTACGTGACGTAATGTCCCACCATGATCGGTGAACACATATTCTACTAAAGGAGCGTTATCTGGAACACGCACCGTAATGGTCTCTTCGCGTACAATCACATCAGGTCGCATTTCAGTGAGCTTAGTCTCACTGACACCATCAACCACTGGCGATTCGCTTGGAGGTGCATCTTGAACCTCCTTCACAACAACCTGACTTTCTTGAGCGTGTCCCGTCACAGACCACAAACAAAGCAGCAACAATGTGCTTTGTAATAAGCGTTTCATTCGCTTTCCTTCGATAGAGATGTATTTCTCAGCGATGGCACTGGATCAAGACCACTGTGCTTACTAAAGGGGTGACAGCGACAAATGCGCTTCGTTGCATACCAACCGCCATGCAACAAACCAAAGCGACGAATGCTTTCGGTTGCGTAAGAAGAACAAGTCGGTTCGAACCGACACGCAGGACTTAATAAAGGGCTTAAGATCAGCTTATAGAACGCAATCAAAGCGAGAACGAGCCGTCCAGGAATGCTTTGAACAAAGCGAAGGGTTTGGTTAAGCACGCTTCTTCTTGCTTGTTTCTCCTCGCATGAAGCTTCCAACGATCTGAAGAAATTCTTCTTCGATACGCTGATAGGAGAAATCGTCGATGTTTCGCTTAGCGATAAGAACGATGTCGATAGGTTTGACGAAGATCTCCGGATGCTTCCTAAAGACTTCGCGGACCCACCTCTTGATCCTATTACGCTTGACCGCATTCCCAACCTTACGTGACACGGTTATTCCAAGACGCGATCCATCCGTCGTTCCTGGAGTGATCATATAGATAAAGCGTTGCCCCCAGATCTTACGGCCTCGTCCCTGAATCCTCTTATATTCGCGTCGTTTCTTAACGCGTAATGAAGGTGGGAAGGCAGATCTCTGCGGGTAGCTACCCAAATGAAATCTTATTTCTTAGCGACGCTTACAGAAAGGGACTTACGACCCTTACGACGACGGGCTTTAATAACCTCTTGGCCACTTGAAGTGGATGTGCGGCTACGGAATCCGTGCTTATTCAAACGTTTGCGATTGCTTGGCTGAAAGGTGCGTTTCACGCTTTCCTCCGTGGGTGTGTCGGGGGTGTGAAGTTACGAGGTGTTCCCCGAGGGTGTTCTATTGATCGATGTATGTTCCGAATCGGCGGGACCTTAATCACGGTAACTAGTGGTATGTCAAGGCTTAATCACCTTTCTATCAACCATCACATACACTAGATAAATATGCATCACGATCCGAAATAACCGAGTCAAAGTTGAAGTTCAAAGTTCGTCAAAAAAATAATTCTTTTTATTTTCCTCTGACTTCTTAAGGGGTTGAAGCAAGATCGACGCGATTCACAAAATTTGTCCTCTTGAAGATCATATTCCACTGGTGCTAACCCTAAGATTCACGGTGAGTTTTGTTCGTCGGTAATCGCTCTTGAATGCGATGTTTATTCAGAAACGAACTCTTCTTATCTACCACCACATCTTTGGGTTGTTTGCGGGAACTAACCCAAACTTTCAAAGCGGTCCAAGACACCTCCTCGGATCGCCTTGGATACCTGTATATTTTTATCATTCGATGGCTAGATACAAGCGATTTAGCCTAAGCATACATAGGGCAACGAGTTGAACGTTTGGGATAAGACGGTTGGGGCTTTGCGGGAGCTTGTTGAGCCGTACGACTTTAAGCACTGGATCCAACCAGTGGCTTGCGAGAATATCGACGAAGGAGAAGCAAAACTTACCTTAAGGGTACCTGATGCTTCCCACGGCGAATGGATTCAAGAGAACTTTTTAGATCATATCCGTCAGGCAATGACGCAGGTTACTTCCAAATCTTGGAGTATATCTTTCACTGCCTCGAACCAAAGGATAGAGCCTGAACCTCAAAGAGCACCGTCTAGAAAGGTGCCTACGATGGCACCAAGACTCATGCCTCATTATCGGTTTGATCAATTCGTACATGGTCCTAACAACCAATTCGCCTTAACAGCAGCTAGAGCTGTCGCTGAAAGGCCTGGCTTTCAATACAACCCCCTCTTTCTCTATGGGGGTGTTGGACTCGGTAAAACACACTTACTTCATGCCATCGGTCATGAAGTGCGGCGAAACGATCCAAATGCACAGGTCCTTTACGTAACGAGTGAAACTTTCGTCAACGATCTCATTCGAGCCATTCGCTCAGGCCGTATGGACGATTTTAGAGAACGTTACCGAGATAACTGTGATGTCTTATTAATTGATGACATTCAGTTTATCGCTGGGAAAGATCGAACTCAGGAAGAATTCTTCCACATGTTCAACACCCTCCATTCGTACGGAAAACAGATCGTCCTTACCTGCGATCAATTGCCTCGTTCTATTCCGGATATGGAAGACAGATTAAGATCCCGGCTTGAATGGGGACTTATTGCAGATATCAAACCACCTAGCTTCGAAACTCGAGTAGCTATCGTTCGATCCAAAGCAGAGATTGAAGGTGTTGATATCGAGCCTGAAGTAGCAATGTTCCTTGCACGCCACATTGTACGTAATGTGAGAGAGCTAGAAGGGGCTCTTAGAAGACTCATTGCACAATCGAGAATTTTTTCGAGCAACATCACCATGGGAATGGTTCAAGATGTTCTCAATCAAATGAATCTTACTCAGCATCACCAAGTAAGTATTGCAGATATTATCAAGCTAGTTGCCCATGACTACAATCTTACAATTGCTGATCTCAAAGGCCCAAGACGTCAACGCAACATCACGCTTCCTAGACAAATAGCAATGCTTCTAGCCCGTGAGCTAACGGAGTGTTCATTACCTCAAATAGGTAAAGCTTTTGGAGGTCGTGACCACACTACAGTGATTAATAGCCTCAAGAGAATGGAGCTTTTCTCCCGTACAAAACCGGAACTCACTGATCGCGTAGATAGATTGCGAAAAGAGCTTACTTCTTAAACTCCACAGGAAGGTTCAAATTCCTGTTTATTAGCTGTGGAAAACTTGGTGAAAACTAAGTCGATTTTTTTTATGGCTGATTAATCAACAGAACTTCCATAGACTTTTACAACCTTTTTCCACGGACTAAAAAACAAATTAGATAGTAAAAACAATAATTTATCTAATTTATCCACATATAAACAGCCCCTACTTTTACTCTGATATTCCCTTTGATATATGAGATCTAAAAGTCATTAGAGATGGTGAACAACATGAGTAACCTCGAACTAAAGCTAAATAGACAAGTATTCCTTTCAGCCCTGTACAAAGCTCAAGGGGTCGTTGATAGGAAGAGCACTGTTAATGTGCTTAGTCATCTTTATATGGAAACAACGGGTTCTGGGCGTTTAGCCCTTACGGGAACAGACTTTGATGTCGTCCTTAATTCAGAGTTCGATGTGGATATGATTAGCTCGGGAAAGGCTTGTGTTAACGGAAAAAGCATCTTCGACGTGGTCAAAAACATCGATGATGAGATCGTTCATTTAAAGCTCATGGATAACAATTGGATGGAGCTTCGTGGTGGTCGAAGTTCGTTCAAACTTGCAGGTATTAACCCTGTTGATTTTCCTGAGGTAGAGTCTCCAGACGCAGTCAATTGGTTGGCTTTTCCACGCTCAGTCATCAGTGATTTCATTGATAAGACATCGTTTAGTGTGTCAGGCGATGAAACACGCATGAATCTTAACGGTGTGTTCATGAAGGTAAGTCCAGCCGATAATGGACTTGCAAATTTGACCATGGTTTCCACTGATGGACATCGTTTATCGAAGGTAGAGCTGCCTACTGAAGTAAAGGGATACGAAGGTCAAACCGTAGAGGCCATTGTTCATAAGAAAGGGGTTCAAGAACTCAAACGTTTGCTCGACGGTGATGAGCTTGAAATAGGTATTGGCTTTGCTCGAGGATTTATTCTCTTTAAATCCGGAGATACGGTCTTAACCGTTCGACAGATTGAAGATAGTTACCCTGATTACGAACGAGTTATTCCACCATCAAGTCCTGTTAAACTAACGATAGATAAGAGTCGACTTGTTGGAGCCATTAAGAGAATGGCAATTTTGACGAGTAACAAGACATACATCGTCAAAATGGAGCTTGGAAAAGACAAAATGTCATTTACTTCTTCGACTCCCGAGTATGGGGAAGGTCGCGATGAAGTTGATGTGTCTTACGATGGAGAGATCATCACCATCGGCTTTAATTACTCTTATCTTTTAGATGTATTTGGGGCTTTACGAGGAGATACGGTGACATTGGAGCTATCGGACGAGTATGGTCCGACAGTCATTAGTTCACCTGCTGAACCTGGAGCACTCTTTGTTGTTATGCCAATGCGAATCTGAACAACGTGCATCTTAGAACTTTCGCGTGTCAGAACTTTAGGAATCTCGAGCATGTGGCTATTGAGCCTCATCCTCGATTCAATATTCTTGAAGGTAGAAATGGTCAGGGAAAGACCAATATTTTGGAGGCTATTGGTCTTTTAGGATCATTTAAGAGCTTTCGAGATGCGAAAAATTCTCAACTCATTCAATTCGAAAAACAGCGATGTCATATAGCGGCGAAAGTTGAACGAAGTGATGTTGTTCGTGAGATTTCGATAGAGACTGAGGGAAAAGGGAAGCGCGTACGTATTGATGGAAAGACCTTAACCAAAAGGTCTGAATATCTAGGTCACGTAAGTATTGTTTTCTTTGGTCCCGATCATCTCGCTTTAACTAAAGAAGGCCCATCGAATCGCAGACGTTTTCTAGACAGGGCTGTGTTCAATCTTTGGCCTGCTTATTTTGAAGAAAGTCGTAGGTATCAGGTAGCGCTCAAGAATAGGAACAAACTCCTTAAAGATTCTCACGGTAAGGGAATAGATAAGGATGTTATGAGCTCTTTTGATGCGGAATTTATACGCAGTGGAAGCCGACTCATTTGGCGTAGAAAGAACTTCTTAAAGCTTTATAGCGGTCTTTTTTCAGAATCTTTATCGAAGCTTTCAAGCAACGAACTAGAAGGTATCGTTACCTACGGCGCTGGAGAGGCTTTAGCTTCTTTAGAATCAGAATCGGATATTCAGGGTGCCTTTGAAGAAATTCTTCATCGTGCATGGAGTTCTGATACCCATAGACGTTACACTACGGTCGGGCCGCATACACATGACCTGGTGTGTATGCTTAATGGAAAATCTACGCGATCATTTGCAAGTCAGGGCCAGCACAGAGCCTTTGTGCTGGCTCTTAAGATAGCTCAGATACAGTTGATTAATAATCAACTTGGATTTTTCCCGATTCTCTTATTGGACGATGTCTCAAGTGAGCTTGATAAAGGACGTAACGAGGATCTTATGAGTTATCTCAATACGGCTGGTGCACAGATTTTTATAACAACGACCGATAGGCGTTGGATCCAGCTTGGTGACAATCAACAAGTATTCGACGTTTCGGGTGGCGTCGTGAGCTAGGAGGAAGCATGGAAGAGCGTTTTCGCATAGAAGGTGGAGTATCTCTCTCGGGAACAGTGCGTCCGAGTGGTTCAAAAAATGAGGCTTTGCCTGTTTTGGCAGCATGTTTGCTAACTAGCGAACCAATCATTTTGAAGAATCTACCAAACATTCAAGATGTGATGGTGATGCTTGAGGTACTCGCCGAGATGGGGTGTGACGTAGAACGACTAGCCCCTGATGCAGTCCGAATATCAGCATCTACAATTAAGGGTCCTGAGCTTCCTCCTGAGTTATGTAGGAAGATTAGAGCTTCTATTCTTTTTGCAGGCCCTATGGTTGCTCGAACCGGAGAAGTAAAATTACCGCCACCAGGTGGTGATGTCATTGGTCGCCGTCGAGTTGATACGCACTTTCTTGGTTTGAAAGCGCTTGGTGCTCGTTTCGTGTCAGATGATGGTTACGAACTTTCATCTGAAGGATTGGAAGGTGCCGAGATTTTCTTCGACGAGCAATCGGTAACCGCAACAGAAAATATTGTGATGGCCGCTGCTTTAGCCAAAGGAACCACAACGCTTCTAAACGCAGCATGCGAACCGCATGTTCAGGGTTTATGTCGAATGTTGGTGTCCATGGGAGCTGAAATAAGCGGAATTGGAACCAATACTCTTCGTATAACAGGAGCAACGAAGCTCCATGGAACGACGCATACAATAGGTCCTGATTACCTAGAAATTGGAAGTTTCATAGGTCTCGCTGCCGTGACTAATTCAGAGATCACGATAGAGAACGTGCGCTTCGATGAGCTTCGAATGATTCGTCATGTATTTTCGAAGCTAGGCATTAATCCTGAGCTCGATGGTGACAAACTATATGTAGCTCCTGACCAACCCATGCGAGTTGTGAGGGATCTTCATGGTTCGATTGCTCGTATCGATGATGCTCCTTGGCCTGCGTTTCCAACAGACCTTATGAGCATAGCCATTACGGTAGCGACTCAGTGTGAAGGTACGATTCTCTTTTTCGAGAAGATGTTTGAAGGCCGTATGTTCTTCACTGACTCTCTTATATCGATGGGCGCCAGTATTATCCTATGCGATCCTCATAGGATTGTATGCGTTGGACCTAGCCAGCTTTATGGTACGAGGCTTGAGAGTCCCGATGTAAGGGCCGGTATGGCCTTGGTTATTGCAAGCCTCGCTGCCAAGGGTGAATCAACCATTCATAATATTCGGCAAATTGACCGAGGTTATGAGCGTATTGATGAAAAACTAAGGTCACTCGGTGCAAATATCGTTCGAGAGGCGACCTAGATCATCTATGGGTACATCTCGAGAATTTGAGTCGGTTAAACGGCTGATCGTTAAATTGGGTAGTTCGACTGTAATGCGTTCGGATATGAATGCATTTATCGATGCTTTAGTAGGGCTGAAACGCAAGGGGTTGGAAGTTATCCTCGTTTCCAGCGGAGCTGTAGCAGCAGGCATGGAAACGATTGGCGCTTCTGATAGGCCAGGGACGATTCCCAAGCTGCAAGCGCTTGCAGCGATAGGCCAGGCTAGGCTTATGGCGAGGTATCAAGAAGCATTGGGTTTGCATGGATTAAATTGCGCTCAAGTACTTCTGACCCACGAATCACTTTCAGCACGGGCACATTTCTTAAACATTCGAGATACGTTTAGAGAGCTTCTTTCGATGGGAATGATTCCCATCGTGAATGAAAATGACACTGTTGCGACAGAAGAGCTTCGTTTTGGCGATAACGATCGATTAGCAGCCGCACTTGGAACGGTGATTGATGCTGATTTGGTCATTCTTTTAAGCGATGTAGATGCGCTTTATGAGCAAGATCCCCATGCCTATCCTGATGCGTGTCGTATTCCGACGGTGGATATAGATGATCCAATTCTGGATACGATTTCATCGTCGTCATCATCGAATATTGGAACAGGTGGTATGGCTTCCAAGGTAGCAGCAGCCAAACTCAGCTGTGAAAGTGGCATCGGTCTTTTGGTAGCGAGTGGCGAAACTCCTTCATCTTTAGAGGCCCTATTGGCAGGTGAGGATATAGGAACCTATTTTCTTCCACGTAAGGATAGGCCGGGTAGAAGACGGCAATGGATAGCTTCTTTGTCGAAATTACATGGAAGTATCGTTGTTGATCCTGGCGCTGAGCATGCTCTTAAAAATGATGGTTCAAGCCTATTGGCTGTTGGGGTGGTCGATGTTGATGGTGAATTCAAAAGAGGCGATACGGTCAAAGTTCTCAATGCGTCGGGTATCGAGATTGCTCGAGGGCTGATCCGTTACGAAACAGAAGGGCTTAGAGCTATTCAGGGTTTAAGCACCAAGAAAGCGTGCGAAACACTTAATGTTCAAGCGCTAGATCCTGTCATTCACCGAAATGACCTCTCACTAACAGTAACCAATTAAAAGACGTCGTTGACACGACCAGACGCGTCAATAAGATGCACGCGAACGTCACGCGTTTTGAGAAGACTTTCGAGCGTGCCAAAAGAAAATACGCGGAGCTTTGAACAACAATCGCGTAGATAACGTTTGAGTTAGTAATTCGGAGGAAAATACATGAAATGGCAACTCTCTTTACTGGTAGCTATCTTTTCGATGACGGCTGTCGGTTGCCAAAAAGATCACAAAAACGCTAAGCAGCCTCCTGCACCCGAGAATGTGACAGTGAAGTCTGGGGCTGCAAAAAGCACATCTTCAAGCGGTAACGCTGTAGCAAAGGCATCAACAAAAGATGCTCCTGTTGCAAATGTGTCGTCGAAATCAAAGGTCGAGGTCACCGGCAAGAAGGCTCCTACGGTTGAAGCGCGTAAGCGGATCGACGGTGTCGTGGCAAAAGTTAATGGTGTCATTATTGACGCCGGCACCTTCTACGCAGAAGTCGATCGTATCAGCCGACGAAATCCACGGATTCCAGCCGATCGATTGGCTCGGATAGAGAGCAATATTCTTCAGCGACTTATTGATCGAGAATTGGTGAAGCAAGAAATTCAGAAGGCTAAGGTAAGCGTTACTGATGTAGAGCTTGAAGCCAATTTCAAGGAGTACAAGAAGCGCTTTCAATCAGAGGAGCAATTCCAGAACTACTTGAAGCATGGAAAGGTAACGGTTGATACAATCAAGAAGCGTCTTAGGGATAAAAAGTCTCTCGAGAAGCTGATTGAAACCAAGGGCGATTTGGAAATAACCGCCAAAGAATCAAAAGCTTTCTATGAGAAGAATATTAAGTTCTACACAGAACAGGCCAAAGTAAAGGCAAGCCATATCCTTCTTAAGCTTCCTCCTAAGGCCACGCCTCAGCAAGAGAAGACAGTTCTTACGAAAATTAAGAAGATTCAAAAGCAGCTTCGGAAGAAGGGGTCTGATTTCGCAGCTATTGCTAGTAAGCTAAGCGAAGGACCTTCTAAGGCGAAGGGCGGAGACCTGGGCTACTTCACTGCGAAGCAAATGCTAAAGCCCTTTTCCGACAAGGCCTTTTCGATGAAGCCTGGACAAACATCAGGTCCCGTTAAGACCCGGTTCGGCTATCACATCATTCGTGTGTTCGACAGTAAGCCAGAACGAAAGAAGAGCTTTGACGAAGTCCAAGAGCAAATAGCCAAAAGTCTTCGAAATAAGAAGTTCTTCAAGGAGCGTCGTCGTCTTTTGGGAGATCTCAAGACAAACGCCAAGATTGTCTCGAATTTGCCAGATCCTCCCAAAGCGCAACCTCGTAAAAACGTTCATGGAGGCAAGCCTGGTAACTTTAATCCTCATGCAGGAATTCCGGGAGCTCCTGATTTGAGTCGTCGTCCAGCTGCCCCAGGAGCGAAACGCGCTCCATCCAATATTCGTGGTCGTAAGATACTTCCATCCAAAGGTTCTGCGAAACCTCAGGGAGGAGCTAAGATTCTGAAGAGACCTGGCAAATAGCGACAAGAATAGAATTGCATTAGAGTCGCCCGGGAGTTCAGTCTCCCGGGCGTTTTTTTTTGAACCTATGTTTCTTAACCCCACCAGCGATAAGGAAAGACGCTATCTCCTAGCGTTTCAAGTCAGCATCACAGCGACTTGTTTAGGCTTGTGGACGCTGTTGGGTGGAGAAAGTCTTCTTAATTCGGACGACGTTCTTTATGCACAAATGGCCCGAGAGTCGTTAGCTAACGGTTCATACGTAGAGCATTCGTGGATGGGAGTAACCTTATTTGAGAAGCCGCCCCTTCTACTGTGGCTTCTTCAGCTCAGTGGAGCCTTGTTCGGTTTTTCGGATGCTGCGATGAGACTTCCGGCTGCTATTGGGGCAACACTTGCACTTGTTTATGTCTACAAGCTAACGCGGCTCATCATACTCAGAGAAGACCGTTGGATGTGGCCATGGCTGTCTGTGGCCCTCTTAGTGGCAAGCTGGACCTTTATGGAGGCTGGTGGCCGCGTTATGACAGATTCGCTTCTATCAGCATCCGTTGTGGCAATGTGTTACTACGCTCTTAAATTAGAGCAGTCTGAGCAGACAAAGTGGAGTGTCTGTCTGGGACTAGCGGCTGGTTTAGGCTTCATGGCAAAATCGTTCGCTTTGGGTCCCGCAGCAGTATCTGTCATGGGTTATCTTCTTTGGAGAAAGCATTACAAGGGACTGCTGGTTGCCTTGGGGAGTGCTTCTCTTGTTGCGCTTCCGTGGCATGTTCTTATGACGCTGAGGCATGGCACGGAGTTCTGGGAAGTCTATGTTGGATACCATGTGTTGGGTCGGGCTCAAGGAATTGCCGTAGGTCAACATGGACCTGAATTCTATTTTTCAGAGATGCTGACCAGCGATCCACTTGTAATAATGGTGTTACTACCTGGCCTGATTATTTGTGGTGGATACATCCTAAAAAGGAAGGAGACGAGTCCCCTTTTGCCTTTGATGATGGCCTGTATAGGATTGGTTTTCTTGCATGTTTCTCAGACTAAATTTCTTCACTATATGCTTCCTGTTATTCCCTTAATGGTCGTTGTGACCACCTTTATGGTGACACAAATAACGAAGCGGAAATTCGGTTTTCAGTTAATGATCGTTTTGGCTATCGCGAGTTTGAGTTCGTATCCTCAGGCCGAACCCAACACATCGTATCAACCAGAACTTCGTCACTTAGCTAAGAAGTTCGTGGAGCCTCTCCCGATAGATGCACGATTGATCGTCTTTAATGAATATGCCCCTGCGCTTTATTATTACGGTCAGCGTGAGGGTGAGTTGTGGACGGACTCGGAACGCTTCTATGCGATTCAGCAGTCCATCGATATGATGCGACGTTCAGAGATAGTCCATCAGGCGACTTCTCAGAAGCTCACATCTCTTCGAAACGATAACCGGGCTATGATTTTGATAGCACCTCACGCAAGAATGGACTCGATGGCTGAAGAGGTTAAAAACAACCCGATGTCGCAGGTTCTAAGACGCTTGCTGAATGATTTTGCTCAAGACAAACGAAAGTTCGCTTGGCATCGCGAATTCAACCATCTGATTGTTCATGTGGAGGCGCGTCGGTGAAGCTTTCGGTATCGACGAAGATATTTCTTGGTTTTGCGGTCGTCATTATCGCTTTTGGATCGGCGAGTACCTACTCGATTTATCGGCTCAATGAACATCGCGAATCGGTCGCGATTATCTGGCAAGAGGTTAATCCGATGAGCTTAGAGCTTCGAAGAAAGCTTCGTGAGGTTCAAGCGCAAGATGAATATCTCGGTGGAAATCAGAGAAACAGTGATGTTGAATACCTTCAGAGAGCACTTCCTAAACTTAAAGTATTCAATAAGTTCAAAGAGATAGAGCAGCGTATTGCGGATGTGGCGAGTACGGGAAAGCTCGGAGATTCTGATAGGCAAAGCCTATTAGGCATTCAACAGTTGATGATGTCCTTTAGAGAGGGCGAAGAGCTTTATCGTACGGTTAAAGGTCGTGAGATTGAACTTGAAGAAATGAGCGCCGAACAACTCTACGATTTTCTCGGTGGTCGCCGTATAGAGAATGCGAGCCAAGGACGTCTTCATCGTTCAACTGCAGAGTTAGCAGTATTACGCCGCGCTTTACGCAAGATAAGTCACGTAATTATCAAGGTAGAAAAGAGTCTCAATGACCAAGTCCAAACCTTGGATAAGCGTGCAGCTGAAGATGAAAAGGTAGCAACGCTGGCGGTGATCCTTATTGCGTCTGCCGCCCTGTTGATCTCTCTTCTCATGCTTTTTATTAGCCAATGGACATTGGCACCGATCCGTCGCCTTAGTGAGGGAGTTAGGCGCGTTGCTGCAGGCCATTATGATGAAGAAGTTCGTGTAAGTGCATCCGATGAAATAGGTCAGTTGGCGTGGGAATTTAATCGCATGGCGACATCGTTGCGCGAGCGAGACGGGCAACTCGAAGAGCAGCGTGAAGAACTTTTACGAGCAGATAGATTAGCAACAATTGGAAAGTTTGCTGCTCAAATCACCCATGAGGTTAGAAATCCACTTTCGTCCATCGGTTTGAATGCAGAGTTGGTCGAAGAGGAAATAAATCTTCAGGAGGCAGGTCCCGAGGTTGGTCAGATTGTACGGGCCATTCAGGATGAGGTGGAGCGTCTCAAGATCATCACTGAAGGTTACCTTCAATACGCGCGTCTACCTCAGCCAGAGATCTCGAATAATCCATTGGCCCCAATGGTCCGTGAACTTCTTGAGTTTTTATCGACAGAGTTGTCTCAGGCCGGTATCGATTGGGATCTTAGTGAGATAGACGACAACTGTGTTGCATCCGTCGATAGTGCTCAAATTCGTCAGGCATTGATGAACATAATTAGAAATGGAA
>Ga0115011_10001887_pt1 | contig 14805 bp, 8 predicted proteins | sample TroAtlMetagenome_2_FD_88705 | JGI IMG/M metagenome (GOLD analysis project Ga0115011, IMG submission 88705) | Marine eukaryotic phytoplankton communities from Atlantic Ocean - Tropical Atlantic ANT8 Metagenome | ecosystem: Environmental > Aquatic > Marine > Oceanic | place: Tropical Atlantic...
GTGCTGCGCCGAACCGGCGCCGGGGAACTGGTGCTGCTGGATGACGGTCAGGCGTACGGTCGCGAACAAAAGGTGGCCGACGAGTTGAACAACCAGTTGCTCGACTTGGCCAAGTGGGTGCGCCGCATGACCGGCTGGAACAAGCGGGTTGTGCCGGTGAAGTTGTGGCGAAAAAAAATCCAGCCGCTGCTCGAGGAAAAATTGGCCGAGCATCACACGCCGGTTGTTCGTTTTCACCGGAGCGAATACCGTTTGATGGTGCAGGTGCGGCTGGATTTTCAGTCGGTGCTGGCGCATGTCGATTTGCACGGCGTGGCGATGATCCGTCCCCCGGAGCGGCAGGTGGTGAACGCGACCTGTGCCGCCTGTACCCTGCATGCCGAGTGTCGCGAACTGAAACCGGCCACCGGCGTGGCCCTTTTGTGGAAGCGACTGCAGTTGGTCGATGCCGATGGCAAACCCACACTGCGGGGTCGCATGGTCAGTTTCTTTTCGCAGAGCTTCGGGCTGGGCATTGCGGCGGCATTGGAGGACGAAACGATTCCGGTCGATGAACTGGTTTTTGAGTTGGCCAATCTGGACGCCGGTTTTCGTTTCACCAACGAGGAGGATCGCTGGAAGGGGCGCATCCCGATCGCCTGCCGTGAACGATTCGGAGACACCACAGTTGCCGGTTATCTGGATGCTGGGCTGCCGCCGCGTTATGGCGCGGGCGCGGATCAGGTTGTCGCGGCGCTGCACGCGAACCCGGCCGACAAAGGGAGTTGGGTGACGGAGCTGCTTGGCTCAGGGGACATCGACCGTGCGATCATCGAGTGGCGGAGTTTGCTGCGACAAATCAACCACGCACCGGAACTGGAGTGGCCGAGGTGGGGCGAGTTGCAGAAAATAGCTGGTACTATTCTCGCAGAGACGGAGTCACCCACGCTCGACGAGTTGCCACCGCTGGAGCATCACCAAAAGGGGAGGACCGATCACCGTTTGCGGTTGAAGTCGTACTGACTAGCTGCAGGTTTTCTTATCGCAGGCACCGTTGCGCTTGAGGGTGTCGCACGCTGCGGTAAGCTGCAGGTTTTGCGACTTCACGGTGAAGCCCAACTTTTGGCCAATCTCATTTTCGATTTGCTCGATGCGATCGCTGTCGAACTCCACGATTTTTTCGCAATCCTCACAGATGAGGTGATTGTGGTTTGGGCTATCGGAGTAGTTAGGATCGTAAAACTTGTACGGCTTACCGAAGTCCATCTCGTGGACTAGGTTACTCTCGGTCAACAGAGGCAACGTGCGGTACACCGTGGCGCGGGAGACGGAGCTGTCCCTTTCTCGCGCCCAGTCGAGAAGCTGGTCTGCTGTGAAATGCTCCTCAGTGTCGAAAACAGTGTCGATGATCACGCGCCGCTGGTTGGTGATGCGAAGATCCTTTTTCTCAAGAAACTCAATGAATTTCCGCTTTGCTTCTTCTCTCACTTGCCGCTGCACGGGTGTAATTGTGCACAGTAGGCGGTAAAATGTCAAAGAGACTAGTCTCAAAAATATTTCTCTTCTCCGTTGTCGCTCGGAAGCGAATCGGGCATCGTTCGTCGACCGATTGGCCAAGCGCTTGGCCAAGCGAGCCCATGCCCGAGCCAAGCCCCAGCGATTCCATCGAGGTTTCCGTTGTCATACCCTGCCTGAATGAGGCTGAGACGCTGGCGGTTTGTATTCGGAAGGCGCTTGGTTGCCTGTCAGAAAACGGAATCTCCGGCGAGGTCATTGTGGCCGACAACGGCAGCACCGATGGTTCGCAGGCGATCGCCGAGGCCGAGGGCGCACGAGTCGTGCCGGTCGAGGCCAAAGGTTATGGCAACGCTTTGATGGGCGGGATCGAGGCGGCCCGAGGCCGGTACGTCATCATGGGTGATGCGGACGACAGTTACGATTTTTCCGCACTCGGACCGTTTATCGAAAAACTGCGTAAAGGAAACGACCTCGTGATGGGCAATCGATTTCGGGGTGGGATCGCGCCGGGGGCGATGCCAGCGCTGCACCGGTATCTGGGTAACCCTGTTTTGAGCGGACTCGGGCGCCTTTTTTTTCGCTGTCCAGTGGGCGATTTTCATTGTGGCCTGCGAGGATTCAGCCGCGAGGCGTTCGGGCGGATGAAGCTGCAGACCACCGGTATGGAGTTCGCGAGCGAGATGGTGGTCAAGGCGACGTTGCTTGGCCTGCGGATTGCCGAGTTGCCGACCACTCTTTCGCCGGATGGCCGCAGCCGACCGCCACACTTGCGAAGCTGGCGCGACGGCTGGCGGCATTTGCGGTTCATGCTGCTTTTCAGTCCCGGCTGGCTGTTTTTGTATCCCGGCCTGCTGCTGATGATCGTTGGTCTTGGCGTGGGCGGCTGGCTGCTTCCGGAGGCGCGTCAACTGGGCGGGGCCACGCTTGACGTAAACACGCTCGCCTATTCGGCGCTCGCCGTGCTGCTTGGTTTTCAATCGGTTCTTTTCGCAGTGTTCACGCGGACGTTTGTCAGCACGCAGGGGCTTGGCCCGGAGAGCCGGACACTGAATAAACTGTACCGCTATGTGACACTGGAGACCGGCCTGATCGTGGGTGGCGTATTGATCGTGCTTGGCTTTACCGGCTCGGTCGCGGCGACGTTTGGCTGGAGTGAGGTGGATTTTGGCGAACTGAATCCGTCGGAAGTCTTGCGGCAGGTGATTCCTTCCGTTCTCGCCATCGCGCTTGGTTTTCAAATTGTGCTGGCCAGTTTTTTTCTCAGCGTGCTGGGGCTAAAACGTAGGGGAGGCGGCGAGTGAAATGGCTCGATCGCGTGATTCGCGACTGGCGGATTAGTAGGGCACTCCCGCGCCTGGCCAAGGCCGACCGTGTGCTGGATGTCGGCTGCGGTGACGGGGAAATTTGTCGCCGGTTGGCTAAGCGCGGAGTGTCCGGGGTCGGCATTGATCCCCGCCTGGTCAAGCGGCCCGATGTCGCCGGTTTTGATTTCATCGCGGGCAACTTTCCCAATGCCTCGCCGGAAGGGGAGCCGTTCGATGCGATCACGATGTTGGCTGTGCTGGAGCATGTGCCGGCCGGACAAAAACTGATATGGGTGGAGGCGTGTCACGCACGCTTGGTCAAGGGCGGGGTGGTCGTGCTCACGGTTCCATCGCCGCGCGTGGATTCCATCCTTGCGGTGCTGCGTTTTTTTCGTTTGGTCGACGGGATGGCACTTGAGGAGCATCACGGGTTTGACCCAAACGAAGTCGGGCCGCTGTTCGAGGCTGCCGGGTTTCAACGTGTCATCCACAAAACATTTCAATTCGGTTTGAACAACCTGTTCGTTTTCAGCAAAACCACCTAGCCGCTTGAACCCGAAAAACACAGAGCAACCGTCCGGGTGGACCGAGTCGAAACTGCGCTTTTGGCTGAGGCTGGCCTTGGTGATGCCATACGCGCTGATGCTGGTGTCGATGCTCAACAATCTGCCCCGGCTCAATACCGACGCCATCGCGTACATGCGCGTGGCGGAGTACTGGTCGACGGGCAATTTAGACTTCGCCGTGAACGGCTATTGGGGGCCGCTTTTGAGTTGGCTGATGGTGCCGTTTTTGTGGCTGGGCGTGGATCCGTTGCTGGCGGGCAAACTGGCGATGTTGATTTCCGGCGGTGTTTTTTGCCACGGCAGCCTGTTTTTGGTTCGCGCGGTGGGGCTTCGGTTGATCGACGAGTTGATCGTGGCTGTGGTGCTCGCGTTGACGATCCCCGGCTGGATGTCGGATCACATGACGCCGGACCTGCTGGTTGGCGGGTTGATGGCGTTCGCGCTTGGCCAAGCGGTGTCGCCGGACTGGCTGACGAGCCGTCGTCGAGCGCTCGGCTCCGGCGCGACTTGGGGCTTAGCTTACTTGGCCAAGGCGGTGGCACTGCCGGTCGGCGTGGTGGTGAGCGTGCTGCTCGCGCTCTGTTGGCGGCGTGGCCAAGCGGAGAATCGGCAGGCGGCCTGGCGACAGCTTAGCCAAGCGCTTGGTTTGTTCCTTTTGGTCGCGCTGCCGTGGATAATTACGCTGTCGGTCAAGTACGACAAGCCGACCTTCTCAACCTCCGGCGCGATCGCTCACGCGATCGTCGGCCCGGGGAATGAGCGGCCGGCGCCGCACCCGTTCGGCAGTACGGTTTACCAGCCAGATACGGGCCGAGTGACGGCGTGGGAGGATCCGAGCCGGATGAATTACGACTACTGGTCGCCGTTCGGGAGTGGTGAAAATTTCTCGCATCAACTCTCGCTCATCGGCCGAAATACCTTAACAGAGTTTCAGTTTTTGGCGGCCTTCGACGGGGTAGGGAAGTTGTTCGGTTGGTTTGGCCTCGGCACTCTGGTTTTCATTCTGGCGCTAGTCGCCAAGCCGCCCCGGGCAAAAAACTGGCTGACCGAGCGCTGGCGCTGGTCGGTTATTCCGCTGGTTTGCCTCGGTGGCGTGTATCTGCCGGTTTACGTGATGCCGGTGGATTTACGTTATTTTTATTTGTTTCTGCCTCTGTTTTTCATCCTCGCGCTTGGCCAAGCAGGGAAGTCGTTGGCTAAGCGCGAGATTATCGTCTGCACCTGTGCGTTGTTATTTTTGGTTGCTCTGGCCCTGCGGACACCGGTGCAACCGGATGCTGGCATCTACGCGCAGGACTTGGCCCAGCGGATGAAGAAAGCAGGCGCGGTGGGGCCGGTCGTCGGCTCGACGTTTTTTTCAGCTGAAGGCCATCGGGTCGGATTGTACGTCGCCTGGCACCTCGGCCAACCTTGGTATGGCGATGTGCGAAGCGGGCAACTTGTGGCGTACAAACGATCAGGCGCCAAGTACACGATCGCCATTCCGGGATCGTCTCTGGCGGAAAAGTTGGCGACCGACCCGGCATTCCGGGATGTGAGTGACAGTCTGGATGGGAATTTGACGCTCCGGGTATTCGAGATTTTGCCCGGGCATTTTTAGTGCATTTTCCTTTTCCGGCGGAGTGCGGCCTTTTATCTTCCGGGCACCGTGAAAGTCGTATTTCGAGTTACCGTTGCGTGTGCCGGTTTGCTGTTGGCGTTACCCGGGGGAGTTTGGGCTCAGTTGACCGACGAGCAAAAGGCGAAGTTGCCGCCGGCTGCCGACCATAAGGTCAGTTTTACCAAGGAGATTTATCCGCTGCTCGAGCAGAGTTGCACCAAGTGCCACGGCAAGGGCAAGGCCAAGGGTGGGTTCAGCCTCGAGACGCGCGAAAAGTTGCTGGCGGGCGGAGACACCGGGAAGTCGGTGGTGGTGGGCGACAGCGCCGGAAGTTATCTCGTCGAGTTGGTGTCCGGGGTCGACCCCAACAACGTGATGCCGCAGAAGGGGTCGAAATTCACCCCAGAACAGGTCGGTTTGATGCGGGCGTGGATCGATCAGGGACTCAAGTGGGAGGAGGGTGCAAACTTCGCCAAGGCGCCGGTACTGAACCTGAAGCCGAACCGGCCGAAGTTGCCCGGGCCGGAAGGAGGCCACCCGATCGACCGTCTGCTGAAGCCGTACTTCGCCAAGCACAATGTCGATACCGGGAAGGTGGTCTCGGATCGAATTTTTGCCCGGCGCGTTTATCTCGACACGATCGGCTTGCTGCCGCCGGTGGAGGAACTCGAGGCGTTCGTGGCGGACACGGACGCGGAGAAACGCCGCAAGCTGGTTCGGCGACTGCTTGCTGAACGCAAGTCGTACGCCGAGCATTGGTTGGCGTTTTGGAATGATATCCTGCGCAACGACTACGCCGGGACCGGCTACATCGACGGCGGTCGCAAGCAGATCACCGGCTGGCTGTACGGATCGCTTTTCAACAACAAGCCGTACGACAAGTTCGTGTACGAGTTGGTCAATCCCACGGAGCACTCTCAGGGGTTCACCAAGGGCATCGTATGGCGGGGCGTGGTGAACGCCAGCCAGAAACCGCAGATGCAGGCGGCCCAGCACATCTCGCAGATTTTCATGGGCGTGAATCTCAAGTGCGCCTCGTGCCACGACAGTTTCATCAACGACTGGTCGCTGGCAGATGCCTATGCGCTCGCGAGTGTGTACGCGGACAAGCCGCTTGAGATGGTCGAGTGCGACAAGCCGACCGGCAAGATTTCCGACGTGCGATTCATTCATCCCGAGTTGGGCAAGATTGATCCCAAGGCGGACAAGGCCACGCGCATCCGGCAACTGGCCGAGGCGGTGACCAGCCCGAATAACGGCCGGCTCAGTCGCACGATTGTGAACCGGCTCTGGGCGAGCTTCCTCGGGCGCGGTCTCGTGGAGCCGGTTGACGAAATGGAAAACGAATCGTGGAACACCGACCTGCTGGATTTGCTTGCGAGCGATCTGGCCGGCAACGGCCATGACCTGAAGTTCACCATGGAACAGATCATGACCTCGCGTGCGTATCAGCTTCCGGCAGTGAACGGCTCCGAGCAGGCGGAAAAGGAATTTGTTTTTCGTGGGCCACTCGTGCGCCGCATGTCGGCGGAGCAGTTCGTCGACGCGATCGCCACGCTGACCGGCAACTGGAAAAATTCACCGGCCAAAAAGATCAAGTTCGACGGGGCGAATCTCGAGAAGAAAAAAGACACCGACGTGCCGGAGGCCAACTGGATCTGGAGTAATGCCGATGCTGCAAAAAACGCCAATCCGGGGTCGGCTTATTTCCGGAAATCGTTTGAGTTGCCCGGCAAACCCAAGACGGCTGACGTGATCGTCTCGGCCGATAACACGTTCGTTCTGCTCGTCAATCATCGCAACGGGATGGCTGGCAATAATTGGAAGGAACTGAAATTCCGCAATCTCGCCGACCGATTCAAGGCCGGCCGCAATGTGGTCACCGTGATGGCGACCAATTCCGGTGAGGACGCCAGCCCGGCTGGCTTGTGGCTGGGTATCCGTTTTCAATTTGAGGACGGCGGCACAAAGGATGTGATCTCGGACAAAACGTGGAAGGTCAACACGGAGGATATCAAGGGCTGGAACAAGCCGGAGTACGACGATAGCAAGTGGGCGACCGCCTCCGAGTTGGGCGGGCTTGACGTGGCGCCTTGGCGCTTGGCCAAGGAGCTGAAAGTGAACGGCTCAGACCTGGCGTTCGGCGGGAAGTTTCGCGAATCGTTGCAAAACAAAACCGCGTTGACCACGGCGCTTGGCCGGCCGAACCGCGAGCAAGTCACCACCCAGCGTCCGTCTGTGGCCACCACGCTACAGGCACTGGCATTGACCAACGGCGAAGTGCTTTCGAGGATCATCAAGGACGGCGCGACCGCCTTGGCCAACGGCGACGAAAAACAGGAGCGCTTGGCCAAGCGCCTCTTTCACCTTGCGCTTGGCCGTGGCCCGACCGAGGCCGAGGCCGGGATGCTCGACGGCTTGGCCGGTGGAGAGAACGCGAAAGAGTCGGTCGAGGACATCCTTTGGGCGGTGGCCATGCTGCCGGAGTTTCAACTCATCTACTGACCTAGCGCGATGCAAATTCAAGTGGGGATCATCTCGGTTTCCGACCGAGCAACTCAGGGGGTCTACGAGGATGCCGGTGGCCCGGCGCTCAACGAGGCCGCGACCGGTTACGGCTGGGAAGTGCTGGCCGAGGATGTCGTGCCGGACGAGATTAGCGACATTCAACGGGCCCTGCGCACACAGGTCAACAAGGGCTGTCAACTGATCCTGACCACCGGCGGCACCGGCGTCGCGCCGCGCGATGTCACGCCCGAGGCGGTGCGCGAGATGGCGATGCGCGAACTACCCGGCTTCGGAGAAGTAATGCGGATTGAGTCGATGAAGATCACCCCCAACGCCATCTTGTCGCGCAACCTCGCCGCCGTGATCGACACAGCGCTCGTGATTTGTCTGCCCGGCAAACCGAAGGGCGCCGTCGAGTGCCTCGGCTTTGTCGAGGGCGCTATCCCCCACTGTATTAAGGTCCTGCAGGAAGTCCCGACGAGTTGTTAGCTTACTTCGGGATGCGGATGATGCGGCGGGCGTTTCCGCTGAAGAGTTTGTCCTGGATTTTTCGATCCGGGATGAGGCGGCGGATGATTCCGATCGTTCGTGCGCCGATGCAGCTTGGGCCTCGGCCGATCAGGTCATTGCAGTCGCTCCCGTAGATCAACTTGTCCTGATGCCGCTTGATGAAATCGACCGCATGGGCCTCATCACGGATTAGCGCGTTTTGCCCAGAGCCTGCCGACATGTCGCCGAACATGTTCGGGTAGTCGCTCAATAGTCGGTCGCTGATGCCGGAGGGTGTCACCTTGCCCTTGGGATACATCACCTCCTGTTTGTGGTTCTTGTCGATGTTGCCCCACCAAGTTTGAGCGTGGCCGATGAAGTTTACCTTCGGGAATTTCTCGAGCACCTTGTTGAATCTTTCGATGCCGGTGTTGTAGTTGCCGTGCTCAAAGTGCATCAGCACCGGCACATTGTATTCCTGCGCCAGTTCGGCGATGCGTTCGATGTGTTTTGAGTCACAATCGACCCGGAACTTTTGTTCACCGATACCGACGGCCCCTTTTTTCAGGTACGTCTCGATCGTCTCGATGCACTCCGGGTGATCCGCGATCTCGTTTGCGAAGTGAACGTAGTTTTTTGGATTCTTGACGACCACCCTGCGCACCGTTTTGTTGCCACCGCAGATTGCGCCGAGGCCAAATTTTCGCCCGGCTGGCAGCAGCACGGTCCACTTGATGCCCATCGCCTTTTGGTGCCGGAGCAGCCGTTCATCGTTGCGGCCGCTGTAGTTGGTGTGCTGGTGCAGATCGATGATTTCCTGCTTATCCTTCCGGCCGAGCGCTTGGCCGGGCAGGGAGGTGGCGGCGATCGCGGCGCTTGTGGCGGCTAAAAACTTACGGCGATTGGAGGGTGTGTTCATGAGAATAAACCAAGCGTGACTAGGTCGCCAGCGTACGGCCAGCGCTTGGCCAAGCGCAATCTTTTCTGCCGGGTTGTGTAACGCCCGCCCTCCCCGTATACTCTGCATGCCGGATAAGACAAAGATGGACAAACTTCTCCTGATCGATGACGAAGACGATGTGCGCTACTCCTTCAAGCGCATATTTAACTCACCGGAATTGGAACTGGAAACCGCAGCCAGCGGTGAGGAGGGGCTGGAGGTCATCAAGTCGTTTCAGCCGGATCTCGTGCTGATGGACGTCCGGATGGGCGGCATCACCGGGCTGGAGACACTTCGCCGCATTCGGCAGGACGACGCCAAGCTGCCTGTCATCATGATGACCGCGTTCGGCACCACCCAGACCGCGATCGAGGCGATGAAACTCGGCGCCTACGACTACCTGCTTAAGCCTTTCGACGTGCCACAGCTCAAGCAACTCGTCGCCGACGCCCTCAAGGCCGCGCGCGACATGAAGCAGGTCGTCGCCTGCGAACCGCTGCTCGAGTCCGAGGATTATGACATGGGTATCGTCGGCCGCAGCCAGCCGATGCAGGAGGTGTTCAAGATGATCGGCCAATTGGCCGGCTCAGACGCTACAGCGTTGATCACCGGCGAGAGCGGTACAGGCAAGGAACTTGTTGCCCGTGCCATCTACCACAACAGTCAGCGCAACGATCAGCCGTACCTGCCGATCAACTGCGCCGCCATCCCGGAGAATCTGCTCGAGAGCGAATTGTTCGGACACGAAAAGGGCGCCTTCACCGGGGCGACCTCGCAGCGCATTGGCAAATTCGAGCAGTGCGATCAAGGTACCCTGTTCCTCGACGAGATTGGCGACATGACGCTGGCCACCCAGGCCAAGATCCTGCGCGTCCTTCAAAACGGCACTATCGAGCGCGTCGGGGGCAACAAACCCATCAAAGTCGACGTCCGCATCATCGCCGCCACCAACAAGCGACTTGAGGAAGCCGTGGCCGATAGGGAATTTCGGGAGGATTTGTTTTACCGGCTCAACGTCGTGCGGGTCAGCCTCCCGCCGTTGCGCGAACGGCCCGGCGACATCCCACTATTAATAGACTATTTCCTCAAGACCATTGCCGACACCGAAGGCAGCAAGGCTAAGTCCATCCTCGAGGACGCTCAGGCGGCACTCGTCGATCACACCTGGCCGGGAAATGTGCGCGAACTCGAGAACGTCCTGCGGCGCACCATCGTCATGGCCAAGGGCGATGCCATCCGTACCGACGACCTGCCGTCGGACATACGAACAGGGGGGGCTGCTATACCCACTTCGCCCCAGACCCAAGCGCTTGGCCAAGCTATGGCCGCCGTTGCGCCTGCGGCAGCCAACGACATCAGCGCCGTGGCCGCTACTCTCTTTCAATGGGCTAAGTCTCAGCCTGACTTAGCCGTGTTGCCAGCTGTCGAGCGCGAACTCGTGGCTCACGCCCTGCGCGAGACCAACGGCAATCAGGTGCAAGCCTCCAAGCTGTTGGGCATCACCCGTGCCACCCTCCGCAAGCGCATCGACAAATTCGGCATCAGACAAGCCGTTTCAGTGGAATAGATATCAATTTGTCGATAAGTTTGGGACTTTATCTTGACATGATTGACGCAAAGTGGCAATTTTTCTTTGTTCCTTTCTTATGCCCAATCAACCTAAAAAGGGGAAGAAAATTGTCACCTTTCAAGAGTGGGAGACAAATGCCGACAATTTGAGGAGATTGGCTGAAGATCAAGGAATTACTTTGTCTGAATTACTAAAACGCTTAACTCGAGATCATTTGTTGAAGCATGGAATAAAGCATAAGTCGCACAGTTTTGATGTTTAAGTAATATAAAATATAAGCTAAATCCTTTTTTTTAACATTTTTTTCATAACTGAAACCTTTCGATACCAATATAACGTAAAATCAAATTGTGAAGGGTGACAATTCGATTGATGAAGAAAGGGAACTTCAGGATTTTAGGGATTTTCAGAATTCAAGTCATTTCCAGCAGTCCGACTATACTGCAAAAAAAGTTCGAATTTGTTATGTTTTAGTTATTATTTCTTTGGTACTAAATACATTAACAGCTATAATTGTTTTAATTAAATAAAATTTTGAGCATGGTTCAAATGCTGTTAAATTATTTTTCAAAAAAATGCTTGCGCAGAGGTTTGTGAAACCTCAAATTCTGTGAAGGCAACGTAGATTCATTGCGGGAAGTAATTCCTTAGATTTTCCGCTGTGTATTTATTGAGCCTAAATTAAATTTTAAGGTAAAGACTCCCTACTAAGATGGGACATGTGCGTTAAACTTTATTTGGTCATAAAGTTGTTCGGTTGATTCAATGGTTAAGGGTCCTCCGCTAATGCTGATCGCCTTATTTTTTTAACGTGGAACAAAAAAACCACCCTTAACATGAAAAGACAAACAAACCGCAGGGGGAGTGTCTTCGCTAGTGCTTTAGCTGTGCTGGCAGGCGTTTTCTCCCTACATGCTCAAAACGGGATTGAACCCCGCTATGAGAAGTACAACGCGGATAGGAAGTCCATCGAAGTCGATGGCGACCTATCTGATTGGGCCGGCGTTACTTTCATTGAGCCTCGTTTCGAGGCCAGTGACGGACGCGAGACCGGCAAGGGCAACACAGAAATCGACGGAACCACCTATTCCACCTTCGCAGAGTTCGGGGGCGGCACTTGGAGCGGACCGGACGATCACACCACCTCCATTGCAGTGGCATGGGATCACAAGGGTCTTTACCTTGGTATCGTTGTCACGGATGACGAGCACGAGCATGCCGCCGGCAATGCCTGGAACGGTGACGGTGTCCAGATGGGCCTGACTGATCCGGAGCGTGCTACGGTCACTCACCTTTACAACTACTGTATTCGTGACGGCTACGAGAGTGGCAAGGTCTACAAGAATGGTGACGCAGGCATTATTGCCGACAAGGAGCGCGGCCCGGGTAACTACTCCGTGGCCATGGTTCGTGACGACGCCGCTAAAACCACGACTTACGAGGCATTGTTCGCCCCGGATTCGTTTGGTTTCGAGCAGTTTGAGATCGGCCAGCAGTTCGGTTTCGGTGTATGCGTGAACGATGGTGACGCTGACACGCCCGGCCAGAAGGGCTGGAGTGGTTGGGGTCCGCACATGATTGTGTTCGGCAAGACTGCCCCAGACGCCGCGTTGGTGACACTGACCGGCTTGGAAGTCATCAGTTCCTTTTCTGAGGACTTCAATGGCGAAGACGGCGAGCACAGCGAGCTGATTACCCTTGAGGGTACTGCCTCTCACACAGAGGGAGAATTAAGAATCACTGAGGCAGCCAATTCTCAGAATGGCGGTGCGTTGCTGGAAGACTTCAGCGATGGTGCAGCATTCAGTAACTTCGAGCTGTCATTTCGTTTGTTCATGGGTAACGGCACAGCCCGCCCGGCAGACGGATTCAGCGTTAGCATTGACAATGATCTTCCGAACTTGGCCAGCCCGGCTGAGGAAGGTGCAGGAAACGGTTTAAAGATCTGTTTCGACGCGTGGGACTCCGGTGGAGGCGATTTGGCTCCGCAGATTGAGGTGTTCTATGGCGGCGAGTCACAGGCGATGCAGAGCTTTACTGGTGAAACAGACGTGCCAGAAGCAGACCGCTTCGCGGATGAAGACGGTAACCTGGTGACATTGTGGGACAATGACGAGTGGGCAGATGTGAAGATCAGTGTGATCGACGGTTTGCTTAATTTGGATTTCCGCGGTCACAGTATCTTTGCAGATAAGGTGATTTCATCTGGTGTGTTTGAAGGTCCAAGTTGGTTGTTTGCCGCTCGTACGGGTGGTGCAAATCAGGCTCACAAAATTGATGATTTGAGCATCAACCTTTATTCAGCAGGTGGTCCGCTTGTTACATCATTCAATGGTGGTCCAGGTGGCTTTGATGTTTCGATTGCAGACGCCGAGGGTAATGGTGTTGATCTTGATAGTGTTGCCGTCAATTTCGATGGTGAAGCTGTTGAGGTGGTAAAGTCTAAGACTGACGGTGTAACTTCCGTTAAGTATAGCTTGGATGCGCCTCTTGCTGCAGGCAGTGATCATACAGCTGAATTGTCCTTCTCTGATGAAAAGGGCAATTTGAAGACACTTCCGCTGAGTTTCACTGTCGGTAACTATGTTACGATTGATCCTTCAGCGATCGCGGATTCTTCTTTGAAGGGTGAGTCTGGATTCATCGCGAACATTACCCAGATCTCAACTGAGCAAACTGGTGGTGCTGCCGACGTGCACGGTAACCAGATTGTGAATGCTGAGAAGCAGATTAATGGTGAATACATTGATCCAAACACAGAAGAGGCATTCTTGAACGAAGCCGATCCTGACTCGTTCGAGGGTTGGAGTTACTACCCTGTAATCGTGGAAACAGTGAACCAAAACCAGGACGCTCCTGGCGAGGTTGGCAACTTCCGCGCGAGCAACGATCGTGAGGATGAAGAGATTCCGGGTATCCCTGGCTGGGGTGGATCCACCGACGGTATCGCCGGTGAATACATTGCCCTGCTTGATCTTGAAAAGGGTTCCTACACTTTGGGTGTGAACTCTGACGATGGATTCCACGCTACTATCGGGGCTAACTTCGGTGATCTCGGAGCGCAGTCTCTCGGTTCATTCAATGGCGGTCGTGGTGCAAGCGACACTCTGTTTGAGATCTATGTTCAGGAAGCGGGTTTGTATCCGTTCCGAGTCCTCTGGTTTGAGGGCGGTGGCGGAGCAAACGTCGAGATCTTCTCGGTGGTTCCCGGAGCTGGTAAGACGCTGATCAACGATCCTGAGGTTGAAGGCTCGATTAAGGCTTACACCATCGATGGTGCAACCGTTGACGAGACCACAACAGATCGCGTTGACACCGGTCGTGCTATAATTGTTTCCCATTCTCCGGCTAATGGAGACAGTTTGGTGAAATCCAAGAGCATTGAGGTTGTAGCCAAGAATGGTTCAAAAACCTCTGTTGATCAGGGATCGATTGAGATGAAGCTCAATGGAGAAGTGGTAACGCCGAGTGTGAGCAAGGATGGTGATAATGTAGTCATCACGCTTGCTCCAGACGGTGGCCTTCCAGTGGGGTCACATACTGTTGAGGTGTCCATGAAGGAATCGAATGGCTCAGCCAAGTCGCTGTCATTCAGCTTTGGTGTGCCTGGTATCTACACTCCCAAGGGAGATGTTCCGACTGAAGCTGAAGGGTTCATTACAGTTCGTGAGTATCACGGGATTGGAACAACTTCAATCGCGACATTGAAGGCCCAAGCCAAATTCCCGGACAGCCCGGACGTTAACACTGTTGCCACATACTTCGAGTGGCCGCAAAGCGGTGACATTGAAGTTAATCCAGCAGGAAATGTTCGTGACAACTACGGTTGGCATTTGGTTGGCTACATTCATCCGCCTGAGACTGGTGAGTACATCTTCTCCGTTGCAACGGATGACAACTCTGAGTTGTGGCTGTCGACAGACAGTGATCCAGCCAATGCTGTGCAGATTACTCAAGAGTCAACATGGCAGGGTGTTCGCAACTTCCAGCCTGCAGGTGATGAAACCACTTCTTCCCCAGTCTTACTGGAAAAGGGCAAGACTTACTTCATAGAGTGTTTTGCTAAGGAAGGCGGCGGAGGCGACAACATGGCTGTTGCTTGGAGTCTGCCTTCTGATGAAGGTGTTGAAGCTGAGGCAGGCGCTCTGCCTATCTCAGGTGAGTTCTTGTCGCCATTTGTTTCAACGATTGATCCAGAGCCGACTCCTTTGCTGACTGGCAATTCTCCTAAAGGTGCATTTGCTATTGGTGAAGGTGGTGACATTGAAGTTACCTTCTTAAACAGAGGACTCGACTTGGTTGATGTTTCTGTGACTGTAAATGGCGCGGAA
>Ga0115011_10001889_pt1 | contig 14783 bp, 10 predicted proteins | sample TroAtlMetagenome_2_FD_88705 | JGI IMG/M metagenome (GOLD analysis project Ga0115011, IMG submission 88705) | Marine eukaryotic phytoplankton communities from Atlantic Ocean - Tropical Atlantic ANT8 Metagenome | ecosystem: Environmental > Aquatic > Marine > Oceanic | place: Tropical Atlantic...
ATGGATTATTTGTTCAGAAGTAGGTGCACTACCTACGTACGAAATGCAAGTTGGAGTCGTCAGTGCATCGATGCAAGAAACGCTCGATTCAATCGGAACTTGTCCAGGAATTGGCGAATGGGCATTTGAGGATGTACCAATATTTGGTTTCTTTATGGTTGCTTTTTCCCCATTTATATCGATAATTGCACTGTTAATCATGCGGACTTCAATGAAACAATTCGAAACTGAAAAACACCATGACAGTAGTAATCGTTTAACTTCTCGATCCCTATACATTGGGTTCCTTGGCAAGGTAATCGGAAATATGCTATTCTTCACTACACTTTTTGTTGTTATTCCAATGTTAGGTGGTGGTTTTGGAAATGCACCATCATTCGGTGAATTGCTCGTTGCTGACTTAGCTAACTCTCGAGAACTATCGAGTATATTATACGAATACGCATGGGTATTTACTGGCCTCATGATTCCTTTGCCATTTGCATTTGAAGGTATGATGTTTGCATATGCGTCGATGAAAGACACCGTTTTGGGTATCGATACTAAGTTGAGGCGGACATTTCGCAATTCGATATTCACCGGTTTAGGAGCTATATCATTCTTAGTTGGAAGTGAATTAATGGAGTCATTAATCGGATTCGGAGCCTTAGGGGGAATATTCCTTGGAGCGAGTATTCTAATTGTTCGTAAACCAATCATTTCTTCTCTAGATCGTTTTAGCAACAAAATCATTCCAACCACTTTGGACGATGTAGAATCTGCATACTTGCAAGCTTTCTCAGCCTCAGGGGCAGATGGAGTGATTACTGAGGCTGAGCGCAGAATCCTTCTTGCTACAGCAAAGGCTCTGAATATTACACCTGAAAGAGTATTAGAACTTGAGCAGACATTCAATTTCAAGGAGGAGGAAAATCAAACAATTGTTTCAGAACCCATTGCGCTTCAACAATGGACAGATGAAGCCGGCCATACCTGGAGATTAATGGATGATGATTCAACCATGTGGTGGAACGGATCCAGCTGGCAGAAAATTTGAATGAACTAATCAATCTTCATCTTCAACGACTTCGAAGTTTGCATCGACCACATCATCTTCTGGTGAATCACCTTCAGGTGAATCAGTTTCCATTGCTGCTGCTGCTGCTTCATACAATTTAGCCGAAATTGAATGCATTGCTTCTTCCAATTCTTTGACTTTAGATTGTATAGCTGCATCATCTAACTCATCGTCTGGAATTGGGGCATCCTCACTACGAATCAATGCCTCTAATTCGTCAACCTTAGCGAGAACTGGCGCCGAATCTTCTTCTGATAATTTATCTTCTGCTTCTTCGATTGTTCTACGTGTTTGGTAAACAATACTGTCCGCCTGGTTTCGTAATTCAACCCTGGCTTTTCGTCGTTTATCATCTTCAGCAAATTCTTCAGCTTCTGAGATTTTCTTTTGAATTTCATCTTCACTAAGACTTGTTTGACTTTCAATCTTGATTGATTGTTCCTTCCCAGTGCCCAAATCCTTTGCACTTACATTTACAATTCCATTTGCATCAATATCGAATGTAACTTCGATTTGTGGGATCCCCCTTCTAGCAGCTGGAATACCTGTAAGGTGGAACATTCCAAGAGTGATATTGTCTTTAGCAAACTCTCTTTCTCCTTGCAGAACGTGAATTTCTACAGCAGGTTGGTTATCTGCTGCTGTGCTAAATACTTCAGAGCGTTTGCTAGGTATCGTTGTATTTCGTTCAATCATCGTTGTAGTTACTCCACCCAATGTTTCAATTCCAAGAGTTAGAGGAGTGACATCTAGAAGCAATACATCCGTTACACCTTCGTCACCAACAATGATTCCTGCTTGTAGAGCCGCACCTACAGCTACGGCTTCATCAGGATTAATTCCTTTGAAAGGTGCTTTTCCGACTTCATTTTCAATCGCTGTTTGGACAGCAGGAATTCTAGTTGAACCACCGACTAGAATTACTTTGTCAACTTCTCCCTTGTTTAATCCAGCATCTTTCATTGCCTGTCTTGTTGGCTTCATAGTTCGCTTAATTAAATCTGAAACCAAATCCTCGAATTTTGCTCGAGTAATCGAAATATCAAGATGTTCAGGTTGCCCATCCTTCATTGTGATAAATGGAAGATTTACATTTGCAGATTGTGTTTGAGATAACTCGATTTTCGCCTTCTCTGCAGCTTCACGAATCCGACTCATTGCTTGCAAGTCCTTTTCCAAATCGATTCCTGTATTTTTCTTGAATTCAGTCACTAGATAATCTACAACTTTGTGGTCGAAATCATCTCCTCCTAGTCGATTATCACCAGATGTAGCTTTGACCTCAATTTGAGGTTGATCATCGACCTGATAAATTTCTAGAACTGAAACATCGAAAGTTCCTCCACCTAAATCGTAAACCAAGATAGTTTGATCATCGTCTTTATCCACACCATATGCAAGAGCGGCAGCAGTAGGTTCGTTGATGATTCTTAGAACATCTAGTCCAGCGATTCTACCAGCATCTTTTGTTGCCTTTCGTTGTGCATCACTGAAATATGCAGGACAGGTGATTACTGCCTGTTTGACCTCTCTACCAAGATAATCTTCCGCATCCGATTTCAATTTTTGAAGAATAAATGCTGAAATTTCTTGAGGTGTAAACGTTTCATCATCTATTTTTTGAGACCAATCTGTACCCATCTCTCTCTTTACAGATAGTATGGTTCTTTCTGAATTTGTTACTGCCTGTCTTTTGGCAGTAACGCCAACCAACCGTTCATTTTCTTTGGTAAAAGCAACAACACTGGGCGTAGTTCTTGCCCCCTCCGAATTTGCTATTACTACTGGTTGCCCGCCTTCTAATGTAGCCACACAACTGTTTGTCGTTCCGAGATCTATTCCTATTACTGGTCCACTCATTTTTTTACACCCTCTATTCAATTTGGATATTTCCATTACTTCCTTCAATACTCAATTCAATATCTAGGATTCCGTTATTCAAATCCCATGAGATTATTTCTTTAGCGACCTTTTCTAACTCTAGTTTACGAAATGGTCGTAATTGGTTTAATTTGATAATTTGTAGGATTGTGCCACTATCTGTGAGCGTGAGATCTAACTTTTCATTCTCTACATTCGCATGAGTCAAATCGAGTGTGATAAGCATTGTAGTATTCATAATATGTACATCAGCATCCAATTCTCCACCTGGATGTACACCCGGGTCATCATTTTCATTTTGCTCAGGGGTATCAACAGTAACGGTTTTTGGCTGAACATCAACCTTGAACCCCATTGTTCCTAAAAGATCCCCAATTTCCCCACCATTACTCATCATTGAACCAATAGCTTTTGCCAAAGCATCCATATTTGCTTGAGCATCAATAGCGATATCCCCTGACTCTAATTTTTCCATATCAATTCCCATTCCTTCGAATTGACCACGAATTTGATTAATCAAACCCATTAATTGGTCACGAGTCATTTCCATACCTAGTTGATTGAACATGGAAAGTAATTGGTCAATCAAACCATCTTCCCAATCTTCGCTCAAAAAATCACCACTATACAACCTCGGGTTGTAATGTCCGATACTACCGACCATATATCAATATTCGTGAAATCCCCGATTTCTCAAATCAACTCAACACATTGGGTTCAAGTGGAACATCCCGGTCGCTTGTCCGTCCATGGCTAGTAGGGAGCACGAGAGAATCCTTCAGGATACTGAGCGAGAGCAAGGCAATACAGCATTTCGAAATAATGTCAAAGCCGCGCTCGCATTGGCCGATGCAGTAAGGTCTACATTAGGTCCTCTTGGCTTAGATAAAATGTTGATTTCTGATGTTGGGGATGTACAAGTTACTAATGATGGAGTAACAGTTTTGGAGGCTGCTAAAGTCGAACATCCTACTGCGAGGATGTTGATTTCAACATCTACCACTCAGGATACTGAAGCACATGATGGGACTACTAGTGCGATTGTTTTGACCGCTGAGTTGTTGTTGAATGCTTTAGATTGGATTGATCGAGGCATTCACCCATCAGTTCTTGCTAAAGGATACAGGATGTCATTAGATCATGCTTTATCGGAAATTGAATCAATATGTAAATCATCGAATTCAGAAGATCTCATTCGAGTTGTAGAAACTAGTTTATCTGGAAAAGTAAGTGAAGACACTAGGGTATGTCTTTCTGAATTAGCAGTTGATGCTGCGAATATCGCCTTCACTCGTTCCAATCATGATTCAATTGATCCAAATGACATCAAGAGAATTACTATTCGAGGGGGGCGGATATCTGATTCTGAAAGAATTGATGGTATTGTAATGAGAAAGACTCGCCTTGATTCCCAGACTCCTGAAAAGTTGACAGCAGGTAAAGTATTGATTTTAGATGGAGGTTTGGACCCTAAAGAATTGTCTCTTGACGCTTCCATTCGAATATCTGAACCAGGGATGCTGGCACGTTTTATTGAACGGCAGAAGAAAGAATTGCAAGAAAGGGTACAGGCAATTGCAGAAATAGGTACAGATTTGTTAATTGTTAGAGATGGAGTAAATGACGATGCAGTCCCCATGCTTAGAAAAGCGGGAATAGTAACTTATCGTAGAATAGAGAGGGATGATTTGGAACTAATTGCTAGAGCATGTGGGGCCAGTATTATTCGTGATACAAGAGGAATTTCTTCTGATTCATTGGGCAATTTTGACTCAGTTAAAGAAGAGCGTTGGGAATCGATAGATCATGTACGAATTCACGGTTCAGTAGGTTCAGGACAAACTGTGATACTTAGGGGTTCTACAGAATCCATTCTCCAAGAAACAAAGAGGGCATTCGATGACGCCATTGGTGTAGCTTGTGGACTTGTTCAAGATTCTTCGATTCTCCCAGGTGGAGGTGCGATTCAAATCGCTCTTGCTCGAAGATTGAGAGCATTTTCAACTACAGTTCCTGGACGTGAACAATTAGCAATAGAAGCATATGCAGCAGCAATGGAATGTATTCCTCGTGCGTTGGCACAAAACGCTGGCTTGGATGGTTTAGATAGGATTCTAGAAATTACAGCAGCACAAGCATCCAATGAAAATGATTGGTTGGGCCTTGATGTTACTGATCGAAGCATCCATGATATGTACGAACAAGGGATTTTAGAACCTGTACGAACAACACGCCAAGCACTAATTGGAGCAACAGAATCTGCAATTTCCGTACTCCGAATCGGTGACATATTATGGGCAAAACAAGATCCTCAAACTCCCGATTGGCAATCAGAACTTGGAGACACTGAGGATTGACTTCAGAAACTTCTCCTTCTTTTCAAATTCTCAAGCATATCATCAACAATTTTGTCAAGATCGAAGTTTGCTTTCCATCCCCATTCATTATACGCCACATCATCCTGAATTTCATCTGGCCAAGAATCAGCATATGTTTGTCTAATATCTGGATTGAATGTACAAGTAAAATGTGGTAAATGCCGTTGAATACTTTCTACTAATGCTTTAGCAGTAAATGAACATCCTGAGATATTGTAACCTCCTCTTACTTCGCTTAAATCTTCTAAAGGAAAATCCATCAATTCTAGAGTAGCTCTAATTGCATCATCCATATACATCATCGGTAATCGAGTATCTTCACGTACAAAACAATCGTAGTGTCCATGTTCTAGAGCAGCATGGAAAATTTCCACTGCATAATCAGTAGTGCCTCCACCTGCTGGAGCTTTGTAAGAAATTAGACCTGGATACCGTATTCCTCGCATATCAATCCCAGATGTGATTGCTAATTGTTCACCTACAACCTTGGTTTTACCATATACTGTAGTGGGATTTAGAGGAGTAATTTGTGGAGCAATTTTCGGGCAATCCGGTCCAAATACTGCTATAGATGAGGGAGAGAATAAGCGAGCATTGTTTTTTTTCGCAGCAGAGATCACATTTTCCAATCCTATGACATTGATCTTCCAACATAATTCCGGATTTTTTTCTCCAGTTGCTGACAATAATGCTGCTAAATGGTAGATTTCAGTGATGTTCTCTCCATGAACTAATTTTTCGATTCCTTCTTTGTCCATTACATCAAGAATTTGACATCCTTTAGATTCTCTAATATCTGTTGCAATCACAGCCTTATGTCCATGTTTTTCCCTTAATGCTTCTACTAATTCAGTTCCAATTTGCCCCAATGCTCCGGTGACTAGGACTCGTCCACTTGGTCGGTCCATACCTATAGACATCCGACTAGATACTTGATGCTTGATACGAGTCTTAAGCGTTTTTTCCTTAATTTTTCTGCGAATGTTCATAGGCCAACGCGGATGGCTGAAAACCCCGTTGATTGCATGAAGTACATCGTGGTCTCGGGGGGCGTTCTTAGCGGAATTGGTAAGGGAGTAACTGCGAGCAGCGTCGGAGTTTTGATGAAATCACTCGGTTATCGTGTGACTGCGATTAAGATCGATCCTTACTTGAATTCTGATGCCGGGACAATGAGTCCATTCGAGCACGGTGAAGTTTTCGTTTTGGATGATGGCGGCGAAGTAGATTTGGATTTGGGGAATTATGAACGATTTCTTGATATTACGTTAAATCGAGATAATAATTTGACTACAGGCAAAGTATATTCTTCAGTAATTGAGAGAGAAAGAAAGGGTGATTATTTAGGAAAAACTGTCCAAGTTGTTCCACATATTACTAATGAAATTCAAGATCGAATTGAACGAATTGCTCATACCCCCTCTGATGGGAGCGACGAAACTCCAGACATCTGTGTTATTGAATTAGGTGGCACCGTAGGAGATATTGAATCAGCACCATTCGTTGAAGCCCTTCGTCAATTCCAATTCCGTGTTGGGCGTGAAAATATTTGTTTCTTGCACGTCAGTCTCGTTCCTGTAATAGGTGTAGTGGGTGAACAGAAGACAAAACCCACACAACATTCTGTCAAAGGCCTAATGGCATCAGGGATTCAGCCTGATTTCTTAGTTTGTAGATCCTCAGAGCCAATTCTATCTGAAGTAAAGACAAAGCTTTCCCTATTTTGTCATGTTTCTGAGACTTCTGTTTTCAGTGCTCATGATGTTTCGAACATCTATCGTGTCCCTATGATGTTGGAAGAGCAGGGTGCGACAAAGGAGATTTGTAAACGACTTAACCTTGAGATTCCTACAGAACGCCCCCTCTTAGAAGAATGGAGTAACCTTGCTCAAAGAATGGATGAATTAAGCGGGGACGTCCACATTGCCATGGTTGGCAAATACACCGGACTTTCAGACTCATATCTTAGTGTGATTAAAGCATTAAATCATTCAGCACTTGCTGAAGGAGTTAATTTGTTTATTGATTGGGTTGAGGCATCTGATTTAGAAACATCAAATGAAGGTAGTGAAACGCATTCAAAATCCTGGGATTTGGTAAAGGCTGCTGACGGAATACTTGTTCCAGGTGGTTTTGGAGATCGAGGGATTGAAGGGAAAATTCTAGCAGCACAATTTGCAAGAGAAAATAAGATACCATATCTTGGTGTATGTCTCGGGTTACAAATTGCTACTATCGAATTTGCTAGAAATGTACTTGGATTGGCTGGAGCGAATAGTACTGAATTTGATGAAGATACACCTCATCCAACTGTAATTTTCATGCCCGAAGGGAGCAGAACCCATATGGGTGGAACAATGCGTCTTGGTAGTCGCCAGACTAACTTACAGACTACAGATTGCGCTGCATATAGATTGTATAATGGGGCCATGGAAATCCAAGAACGTCATCGTCATCGATATGAAGTAAATCCCGATATGGTAAATGATTTAGAAGCTGCAGGTTTACGTTTTGTAGGTAAAGATACTGAAGGGGTGAGAATGGAAATAATTGAGATGGTTGATCACCCATTTTTCTTTGCCACTCAATATCACCCCGAATTCAAGAGTAGACCAAATCGACCTAGCCCACCATTCCACGGTTTAATCAAGGCATCTCTTGGTAGAGAAATCTGATTATTCATATTGAGTACATACTCTACAGTAATGTCTCTGATATGCTGGGATGAATACCAATCCGGGTGCCCCACACTTACCACATACACGATCTGTAGGAATCATTTCTCCTTGTTGAGATGTAGAGGTAGTCGACTCAGATGCTGCCATTGATGCTCCAGTTACTGTCTCTGATCCGCTACGTGTGAAAAGGAAAGCACCAACGCCACCCAAAACAAGAATCACAACAATAATTCCTGCAATAGCAACAACAGGTAAACCTCCACTTGTATCTTCTGTGGACCCTGAATTATTTTGGTTAGTATCATCTTCATTGGTATCTAGGAGGTCACAAGTTCCATCTCCATCTTCATCTGGAGGTAAAGATTCAGGATCTAATGGATCACTGCCACAGTCTGTTTCTTCTTGGTCCGCTTTCCCATCATTATCATCGTCAGGATCTATATTATTTCCAAATCCATCAAGATCAGTATCAGTAGATTCTGAACTATCATCTGGGAATGCATCATCCACATTAGCAGTTCCATCGCCATCTTTATCATCATCTAGATCATCAACAATTCCATCTCCATCCATATCTGGACATCCTAATTTATCTCCTGTAGATGTTCCAAATTCAAATGGACAATCATCTGCATTATTTCCAGTTTCATTATCTCCAAATCCATCGTTATCAGAATCGTACATTTGAGTAGGGTCTTCAGGAAAGCGGTCGAAATCATCGAACGCTCCATCCCCATCAGTATCTTTCTCAGCTGGAGAACATCCATCAGAATCTACTTTGTCAACATCATAATATGGAGTGTTTGGGCATAAATCACTCAAATCATTTACTCCATCATCATCAGAATCTCTCTTGGATTCATCACATCCTTGATTGTCTACAACAGTGTTCTCTGGAGTTCCGGGGCACTGGTCAATAGCATCCACAACTCCGTCTTCATCAGTGTCTCTTTGACTTGCTCCACATCCATTTGAATCTACATCTGAGGCTTCGTTTGAATTTGTATATGGACATTGGTCATTAATATCTAAGACTCCATCGTTATCTCCATCTCTTTGAGATTCTGAACACCCATAAATATCTGCAGTTTCTCCAAATGGAGTATCAGGGCAATTATCGAATTCGTCTGCTACAAGATCATGATCTTGTTCTGTAGGTTCTCTTGTGAGATGAACTACGGTTCCGTTTGCCTCTCTGTCAAATGAGAATACAGTTTCCCATCCAGTATTGTCTGTAACAATTTCAACATAGTATCCAGCATTTCTTTCATGACTGATTGATGTTTGTTGCCATCCAGAAGGAGTTTCAGCAGCAACAATAACTCCTCCATCATCAGGATTATACCAAGCTACATGAGGACGATTTGCATCGTCAACAGTCACTGATGGATAAACACCAGTAGTAGTATCTGAAAGACCGAGATCAGTGATTGTTCCGAGTCCGTTAGAATCGTAATTAATCAGTAATACAGTACATTCGTGAATTGAATTACAGTCTGAGTCTCCACTACCATCTGTTCCTCTTTGAACAACATACCACAATGTTCCATCTGAACCAGTTGCAATATCTGGTCGATAAAACCCGGTATATTGGCTGATGACTGTTGTTGAATCCCAATTACTTCCATTCATTGTAGCAATTGCAACAGAACGTGCATCAACATCTCTGTAGAATATAATTGGATTATCTCCAACGAATCCAATTCGTGGAAATGTAGAATTGATTGCAACGGTTTCTGGATTACTCCATTGAGAACCATCATGCATAGCAAAGCGAACACTTGATGTTTCTTGGTTAACCCAAACCATCCCAATAGTTCCATTCTCTGATGCTGCAATATCAGTATACCATCCAGTGTTATTCCCTGTTTCCAATGTGGTCGTTGTCCACGACGAACTACCACTAGATTTGATTGCTACCTTCGCCGCTGTAGAGATAACTGCGTTGAAACTATTTCGTGCTAGAATTTGCATATATGACACTGCCAATGAATCATCTTGAAGAGCTACAATATCTGCATATCTCCCACTTTCTGCTTCGTCATCAATTGTTGTTCTTTGACTTGAAGTCCCATCAAATGAAAAGTGAATAAGATTACAATCATTCGAATCATTATTGTTAGTTCCAGGATCATGGTCACAAGATCCTGTCCCTTTTTCATACCCCTCAAACATAACCATTTGATGAGTTCCATCTGAAGTAGTCGCTGATTCAAGGTAAGCAAAGTCATCTGTTTGGGTAGTTAATTCTCCTTGTGTCCATTCGCATCCATGATTGTCAATTTGTTTGGTAGGAGATGAACCTAAGCATTTGTCAATGCTATCTACAACCCCATCTGAATCTTCATCTTGTCCAGGAATAGCAACAATCAGATCTTGTTCTGTAGTATCGTAGAATGAAAATATTTCTTCATCATTTGAATCTAATAGCAAATCGATGTAACTGCCAACATTTCCTGATTCTGCAACTGTAATCACTTCATATCCACTGCCATCTTCACGCATTAGAATCGCATCATCATCTGCATTATTGTACCAAGCGAGCTTCTTCTTATCATTTGAATCAAACAATAGACGAATGTAGTCTCCATCGGAACTACCATCATGTATTCTTTCAGTGTTCCAGAACCCACTTCCAGGAGTTGCCATCCATACGCTTTCGGATCCTCCAAACCATCCGCCAGAATAATTCTGGTAAGCAATGTGTAAAGTTCCAGAGGAATCATATTCCGCATCTAGCCAATAATATTCTGTTGAATCTCCTGTTGCATTGGAAACTACTGTTGTTATCGTCCATCCTCCTGGAGTAAGAGTTCCATGTCGAATAAATTCACTGTACCATGCACTCTCTATACTTCCATCAATTGGACTGTATGACGCTTGAACCTGAAATCCACTGTATACTACATTCAAAATTCCACCATCATCAATAAGCAAATCACTCCATCTCCCAATTTTTGAATTTCCAGAATATTCTTCTGCTTCCCCATCACCTTCGTCGATAAGTTCTGTAGTCCATTGATTATTGATGAATGATGAATATGCCAAATCCTCTCCTCCTGTGAGATATGTGTAGTGTTCTCCTCCATTTGCATCGATTTGGAATCCAATACGTCCTTCGTTGCTATCATATGGTCCTTCACTACCAGTGTCTTCCCCAGGGGCGACAGTGGATGTTGACCATGCTGATCCATCATATCTGGAGATTCGAAGAATATGTTCAGATGCATCAAAATGAGCAATTCTAGGATTCCCTGAAGAATCAATTTGTAGATTTGCTAATCGACCAGTTGAACCGAAAGAATAGATTTGCTCACTGTTCCAATACCCTGCAGCATCATTGGTAACCCATAGATCTCCGTCTTTAGTGTGGGCAACCCACAAAGTCCCATCAGGTGCTTGTTCGATACTAGAATGAGAACCTGCATTTCCTAAACTATCTGCTCTATCTTGGAGCCATGCAGTGGCTCCATTTCTAGCAGATGTTTCCGAATTTTCAGAAGTCAGTGGCGAGAAATGGTTTGTTTCTATCATTGCTAAAGTGGTTGAAAAGACCATCAGCAGGACGAGGATGAGTGACGTTCGGCGCATGTCCATGGGGGTACACGGTGAGTTTGACATGTTGAACATTGTCGCGAACATTCATTCTGCAGAAATTCGTATTAATCTCGTAGTTCGATATCCTTGTAATGCTTTCATGTATTTTTTTTCTTGAAATTTCAAGTCTAGATTTAGGTCTCCAGTATCTATCCTAAGTGTATTCAGTGTAGCTAGTTTTGCAGGTGTGACGATGGCGAGAATATTTTCAATTCCAATTAAACGAATTACTGTTGGTGATAATTGTAAATTCCCTCTACCAATTAGGAATCCTTGTCCTCCCATAGGAGAAAGAAGCGTCAAGATTTTTGCATTTTCTTTGAATCGAGATTTATGCTCATTAATTGTGTCAATTAGTTGCGTTTCATCTAGATCGGTTCCAATATTTTGATTTCCAAGAGTAGCATCTATTCCCAAAACGGTAATTTTGAAACCGATCGATTCACCTAATGTCCGTAGCGTTCCCCCACTTCCCCAGATAACGAGCAATTCGGGATCATCTTCTATTGTTTCACGAAGATGATCACCTAGACTTTCTAAGATTTCAATTTCTGAAACTCTCTCGATTCGTTGTTTTGAACCTTGCATCCATCTAGGGCTCCCTGGACTCATTGCTTCAGCATACATTTTCACAACCCATTCTCCTTCTCTATACAATGTCTCATCAAGATCCATTACTTCAGTTTGAGCAATCAATAAGTCTCCTGAATACCAAGCAGCAAATGCTTCTGCAGCAGATCTGGGAGACGCCCCAAAACTACCACTGTGCATTTTCACACCTGCAGGAATTCCCAAGATGGGAGTAGAGGCCGCATCAATATTTTCCAAAGCTCCAATAATGTCTCTAGTTGTACCATCCCCTCCAGCATAGAGAATAATCTCAACATTCTGTTCAATGAGTGTATTAACAACATGAATTGTATTTTCAGCCGTGGTCATTTTTGGGGTGTCAAATACATTTGTCCATTTCCCTTGAGTTCTCATTTTTTCAGGTATCCATGCATCACCCATTCTTCCTTGAGGTAAGAACCAATGAACATCTTCCCATGAAATTGAAGACAACTCAATAATTGAAAAAAGATGTTCAAATGCTTCATTCATTCTAGGGCCTGCTCGATCTGTAGCACCCTTTGATCGTGCGATTTCAGCCATTCCATCTGAACCTTTGAGAGCAAGTCGCCCTCCAAGACCTGCATCGGGATTGACAATAATGCCAATTCGCCGTTCCATATCTACTCTCACCAATTTCTACAACATCAAGCCTCGCTTCATTCCACCTATTTGACCGAGAAAATCATAATGTATTGTTATTAGAAATCAAATATGGAGGATTGGCAACGCCGTCGAATGTCAATTCTTTTGTTTACAGGAATTACCTTGGGTTGGATGGTTCTATGTTATCTTGCTTGGGTAGCTGCTGGTTGCAAACCATTTATGCCTTATATTTCTGATTTTGATTTATTTGAACCTGGAGATACATTGTTTTCTTTGGGTACGTTTCTTACTACCGTAACGGTGGTATGGATGATGATTGAAATTCAGTTATTCAATCGTGAGAAATTAATGGAAAAAGAAGCCCATTACGCATGGCATATTTTGAACCATGCAGCATTATTACCTGGAATGGTTGCTGCTTATTCTACCTTCATGGTTGGTCAAACACCTTGGGATGTTAATGGGTATATGCATGGAAAATATGCTGGAGAAATATTCTACAAAGGAATTTATTGGTGTGTGATGGCATGGGTAGTAACGGCAAGAATTCATTGGGGTAGCCCAATTCTTCGAAAGATCCTTCTTGCTAGAGGAATACCTGCTGTTGCTGCCATTGTAGGATTATGGCAGATGTTAACGAATCAGGCATCAGTTTGGACTGAAGATTTTGATTGGGATACTTGGAATCAATCTCCGAGTGATATGATGGAATTTTGTACATCTCGTCAATATCCGGCCTTAGAGATAGCAGCTGCATGGGAATTTGTGCTATGTCTTGGAATTGTGTTTACAGTTGTCAGTTTCCTATTAGATCTTCAACCACCAACAGATTCTCACTCCGAAGAAGAATAGAATTCAAGGGTTGGATTGAAGACGAAGTGAATCTTCCGAAGTCTCATGTCGGACGGGGATGACAGTATTGCCATGTCCATTGAAGATGCATTTGCGCAGACATTAGCAGACATGGAAGAGGCTCGAGAAGAACTAGCATCTGCCCCAATTGAATCTGAATCACCTTCTCTTGATTCAGCATTTGAAGTTGGAGTTTCAGAAGTCTCAGAAGAAGTTCCAGAACTTAGTTCTCCAATGGCGCCCCCGCCCAGTCCTCCGTCAATAGTTGAAACTCCTGCACCTCAAATGGATGTACTACTTTCACCTTCTTCAGCCGGCCCCCCTGCTGGTCCTCCGATGATGGGTCCTCCAATGGGTGGTCCTCCTGCTGGTCCTCCGATGATGGGTCCTCCAATGGGTGGTCCTCCTGCCGGTCCTCCGATGATGGGTCCTCCAATGGGTGGTCCTCCTGCTAGCCCTCCGATGAATGCCTCTCCAGTGAGTTCACCAAAGATGAGACCTGCCCCTCCTATGGAAGTCCCCCCCTCCTCTCCTCCAATGGCACCATCTCCTATTTTGGCTGAAGATGAAGGGTCAACATTCCAAGTTGCAGATTTATCTGAAATTACTAACGATATACAAACAGAAGAGACAATCTCTACAGAAGTAGAATCTAATGTTGAATTTGATGAATCAGTTGTAGTTGAAGAATCATTAGATACAGGGGAAGTCGAAAGTCCTGAAGTAACAATAGATCCTGAATTTAATCCAGTTGATGCAGAAGATTTCATGTCTGATTTTCAAGATGATTGGGACGAATCAGCACCCCTTCGTGCTTCAGATGTGGATCGAACAGAAGGTATGGATTGGTGACTAAATTAGGGAATCTTTCTTCATCCACGTATTGAACCAAAGAGCAAGGTGGAGCCATGACAATGCTAACCGTTGATGTTGGCCTCGAATCTCCACATGAGTATTCATCAGGAATTTCTGTTGCAGAAATAATAAGAAACGTTCACGGTAAAAAATCTGGAGCAGTAGCTGCAACTGTTGATGGAAAACAAGTCGATTTATCGCACGAAATACATTCAAATTGTACCGTTCTTCCAATTCTTAATTCTTCAGATGAAGGCCTCTACATTTTAC
>Ga0115011_10001891_pt1 | contig 14778 bp, 16 predicted proteins | sample TroAtlMetagenome_2_FD_88705 | JGI IMG/M metagenome (GOLD analysis project Ga0115011, IMG submission 88705) | Marine eukaryotic phytoplankton communities from Atlantic Ocean - Tropical Atlantic ANT8 Metagenome | ecosystem: Environmental > Aquatic > Marine > Oceanic | place: Tropical Atlantic...
GATGAAGCATACAGTAATGTGGCTTGATGAGAAGAATAAGTCTAAACTAGGATACAGAGACGTCAGACTATCAACATTAACCAATGAAGTGCAAAGTATTGCACCCGTAGCAAGAGTTTATTAGGTAAATCATGGCAGAATTTAAATTACCAAAAAATAGTGAAATTATAGAGGGTCACGAACACCCAAAACCTTCAACAAATGGTGACCTCAAGACTATTAAAATATATAGATGGTCACCAGATGATGACAACAATCCTAGAGTTGATACTTTTACTATTGATAAGGATGATTGTGGTCCAATGGTTCTCGATGCACTAATTAAAATCAAAAGTGAAGTTGATGGAAGTCTTACTTTTAGAAGATCATGCAGAGAAGGTATTTGTGGTTCTTGTTCTATGAATATAGATGGAACAAATACTCTTGCATGCTTGAAAAGTATTGAAGATGTCAAAGGTGATGTTGTCATTTTCCCTTTACCTCATATGAGCGTGGTAAAAGACTTAGTTCCTGATTTAAGCAAAGCATATGCACAATTAAACTCTATTGAGCCATGGTTAAAATCAGATACGCCCCCAACAGATGGAGAAAGAAGGCAATCAAAAGACGAGAGAGCAGTATTAGATGGAGCATGGGAATGTGTTCTATGTTTTTCATGCTCTACATCCTGCCCGTCTTATTGGTGGAATGGCGATCAGTATCTTGGACCAGCGGTTCTTCTCCAAGCATATAGATGGATAGTAGACAGTAGGGACGATAGTACTGGGGAACGCTTAGATGCTTTAGAGGATCCATTTAAACTTTATAGATGTCATACTATAATGAATTGTTCTAAGACTTGTCCAAAAGGATTAAACCCTGCAAAAGCTATTGGTGAAATAAAAAAATTAATGGTTGAAAGGCGTTAGTTTTTAAAACCTATCAGTATCGGGTTTAATGATATTCTTAGGTATTTTTATAGGGAACCTATCCCTTATTTTTTTATCAGTTAAATTATCTATGTAAACTGGATAATGTGAATTTAGAATCTTTCTCGCATAAATCTCAGCTCTTTTTCTCATATCGGGTGAGCCTTCATCCTCCCATTCTTCCTGCCTCGATCTATCTGCTAAATTAGGATATAAATACTCGGTTTTCATAAGTGATAAAGTTTGAGAAGACCTTAAAAAATGTCCCTCCCCTTGAATTGTTTTTTTGATAACGTCATAAGATAGGGTGTCATCATTTACTTCAATTCCACGGACCACACGCATTACCATTCCCAGCATTTCATTATCTATCACAAGAGACTCATAGGAACAACCCATCAAACTTGCCATCATTCCAGAAGATTCAGAAACATTATTACAGCCTGCTAATGCAGCCATAACTATTGATATACCTTTTTCATAACCTGATTGTGCGTCAGGACTTTTAGCGTCTGTCATCCCAGCCCCTACCGAACTAACTAAACCACAATAATTAGTAATTTGGGCAGATGCTGCACTCATTATTGCTTCTTCACCTCCTCCACCAGAAAAAGCACCCGTCCTTAAATCTGTTACAAATGGCCAGGGGCCAAAAATAACAGGGTGCCCTGGCTTTAAGAGATCTATAAGTAAAAGGCTTGCCAAAGTTTCAGCTAAAGATTGAACAAGACAACCTGCAAGTGCTGCTGGTGCAGTAGCGCCTGACTGGGGTGCTATTACAACCCAAATTGGGGCATTTAGTTGTAATGAGGCAACAGCGACTTCACAATTATCAGTACCATATTGTAGGGGTGAAACTATAGTACAGCCCCCTCCATGACAAAAAGGCCTCTTTATAAATTCACCTTCTCCTCCGGCAATTATGTCAAGCATTTCAAGAGTTGGCTTAACATGTTTTCCATCAGAAAATGTCAATGCTGTATGTTTCTGTGTACCGACTAGACTTGCATAAGCTGTATTAATGTCAGCAACAAATAAATCTTCGCTTAATTCTGTAGGAACAACAAATCTTGAATAGCTATGAATATTATCAAGGTAGTCAACCATTCTAGCTACATCATAAACATCATTGATAGTTGAAGGTCTATACTTATTTGCTCCTAGATCTAAAACTGAAACAGCCTCACCTGCACCAAATAAGTTTACTTTATTACCTGAGAGTTCGATATCATGTTTTGGATCTCTTCCATATAAAACAAAGTCTCTTCCAGCTCTTGCAATTACATCTTCAACTAAAGATTTAGGGAAACATAGCCTTCCTTCATCATTAATGTTGCAACCCTGAATAGTTGCAGCCTCTATAAGTTCAGGTAAAGGATTTCCTACCCCTAAGTTTTCTAATACGTCTAAAGCTGTTTTATAAATTTTTTCAATATCGTTGTCAGCTAACGGTTTATAATTGCCACCTTCCATACCTTTTGAAATAACAGGATCAATTTGTTTAAAATGATCTTGTTGATTTCTTCTTTTATTTCTTCTTTTTACTTCTTTAATCATAACTAGCTATATATTAATTTATTCCTATTTTATAGATAGCTTTATATTTATTGATAATCAAAAATAATTTAGATTTAAGAAAATAGATTATATTTTAATTATAAGTAATATAGATTTAAATTAAATTTTATTTATCTAATTTAAGAGATGGTAATTGAGTACGAAAAGAAAAATCAATATAACTAATTGGGAAAATAATTTATTTGATATTATTAAAAAACATAATGTTGATTTTTTGCCTTATGTGCCTGATGCAGGCCATGCAAAATTAATATCCCTCTCAGAAAAAGATCATTTTATAAAACCGATTGTTTTAACAACGGAAGAAGAGGGAATTGCCTTTTCAAGTGGCGCTTGGCTTGGGGGTAAAAAATCTGTGCTTTTAATGCAAAGTAGTGGTGTCGGAAACTGTATTAATATGTTGTCATTATTGACAAATTGTAATTTTCCTTTTGTTGCCTTGATAACGATGCGCGGTGAATTTGGTGAATTTAATTCCTGGCAAGTGCCAATGGGTCAAGCTACTCAATCTTGCCTGGAAAGCATGGGGGTAGTTGTACATAGAGCTTCAAATCCCATTGAAGTAGAATCTTTTACAGATGCTGCTCTATATAGTGCTTTTTCAAGTGACCAACAAATAGCTGTTTTATTATCTCAGAAGCTGATTGGAAGAAAAGAATGGTAAAAAATGAAATCAATTTAAAGAGAAGAGAAGTTGTAAAACAGATAGTTGACAATCGTTGTGAAGCTAAAATTATTTCTGGATTGGGATCTCCAACCTATGATGTTTTTGACACAGGAGATAGTGATTCAAATTTTTACCTATGGGGTGCAATGGGAGGGTCAACAATGATTGGTCTTGGCCTTGCAATGGCAAATCCAAACTTACCAGTAATTGTAATTACAGGTGATGGTGAGATGCTAATGGGTGTTGGATCTCTAGCAACAATAGGTGTTCAGCAACCCAAAAACTTAGCTATCATTGTTTTAAATAATGGATATTATGGTGAGACAGGGATGCAGAAAAGCCATACATCTTTCGGGGTTCACCTTGACAAAATAGCTGAAGCTTCAAATTTTAAAAATAGTTTTTTAGTTAACACTCATAATGATTTTTATAATTTACTTAACTATCTTCCACCAAAAAATGGTCCCATTTTTGGTAATATAAATATTGAACCACAAAATCCACCAAGAAGTTTACCCATTTTAGATGGAGTAGAATTAAAAAATAGATTTCGAAAGAGCATTGGTCTTAAAGCATCATAGTAATCTTTTGATAATTAGGTTTTAAGGGGACAGAAGAGATAATTAATGCGGGGCTTAATGAGTTATATTTAGATTTTTTCTAAAATTATTGAGCTGCCTTGTCCAACACCAACACACATTGTACATAATGCCATTTTATTATTACTATTTTGGTGTAACTCTTCTGTAGCAGTTTGAACTAAACGCGTTCCAGACATCCCTAGTGGGTGGCCTAAAGCTATTGCACCACCATTAATATTTACTCTTTCGTCATCATCAGACAATCCTAAATCTCTCATTGTTGCTAACGCCTGAGAGGCAAAAGCCTCATTTAGTTCAATAACCTGGATATCATTTAAATCACGTTGTGCTAGCGAAAGTACTTTTTTAGTTCCAGAAACAGGACCAATTCCCATTACTCTTGGCTCTACTCCTACGGCAGCTGATTTTACAATTCTAGCTCTAGGTTCAAGTTTATATTTTTTTACAGCTTTTTCTGAAGCAATAATCATAGCTGCTGAACCATCATTTACACCACTTGCATTTCCTGCAGTAACAGTTCCATTTTTTCTAAACGGTGTAGGTAAAGAATTTAATTTTTCAATCTTAGTATCTGGACGAGGGTGTTCATCTTCTTTGATAGTTATTTCAGATTTTTTCACATTAGCTTTTATATGAAAAATTTCTTTGTCTAACCTTCCGGAAGATATTGCATTTGAAGTTTTACTCTGTGACCAAAGTGCAAATTTATCTTGATCATCCCGACTTATATTCCATTTTTCAGCTACATTCTCTGCAGTCTCTGGCATTGAATCAACCTCATATTGTTCTTTCATAATAGGATTAATAAACCGCCAGCCTATTGTAGTATCATAAATCTCAGCATTTCTTGAAAAGGCTGACGATGACTTTGGAATAACAAATGGAGCTCTACTCATACTCTCCACGCCACCTGCAATAACTAAATCTGCCTCGTTAGATTTAATCATTCTTGCAGCATATGTAACAGCTTCCATTCCTGAAGCACAAAGCCTATTGATTGTTATACCCGGAACAGAATAAGGCAATCCAGCTAATAATAGAGACATCCTTGCAATGTTTCGATTGTCTTCTCCGGATTGATTAGCACACCCAAAGACTACTTCATTTACTTCTTGCCAATCTACTGAGGGGTTTCTTTTTATCAATTCTTTTAAAGAAAGTGATGCTAAATCATCTGTTCTTATAGAAGACAATCCTCCACCAAATCTACCTATAGGCGTTCTTATTGCATCACATATAAAAGCTTCTTTCATCAGGCAGTTTCTTTCCTTGAATTAGCTACTTTAGTTCTTTCATTTAGGTCCCTTAAAGTTTTTAGTTCTAACTCAGTTGGTGGTTCAGTGACTTCAATATTGTCAGAATATTTCACCTTCCACCCACAACTATCTTGAACCATTTCTTTGGTAACGCCGTTATGAAGTGAATGAACAGTAAATTCTTTTGAAATTGGATCTGGCTTCCAAATTGCTAAATCTGTTATTAACAAACTTGGTCCTTCAGTATGAATATTTATTGATTGTCTATCTTTACCTCCTGATCCATGTCCAAAACTAGTAAAAAAGTCAATTTTTTCTACCATTCCTCTGAGGGATTGTTTCATCGTGATATATACTTGTTTTGCAGATGAAGCTATTTCAGGAGCTCCGCCACCTCCCGGCAAACGAGTTTTAGGATCGTTATAATCACCAATTACTGTTGTATTAATATTTCCAAACTTATCTAATTGAGCAGCTCCCAAAAAACCAATTGTAATCCTACCTCCCTGAAGCCAATACCTAAACATTTCAGGAACTGAAACAGTTGTGAGAGCAGTTTCACATAGTTCCCCATCACCTATAGAAAGAGGTAAAATATTTGGTGCTGTACCAATAGTTCCACTTTCATAGATAAGCGTTATATCTGGAGCATGAGTTAGTCGAGCTATATTGCATGCTGCAGATGGTGCTCCAATTCCTACAAAACAAACATCATCATTCGTTAATGCTCTTGATGCAACTATAGTCATCATTTCATCTGGAGAATAATTATTGTTCATTTTCATCTTCTTTTAAATTTTTTATTCTATTTTCAAATATTTTTGGTGTTTCTTTAATAACATTTTTTTCCATCCAGCTTGAAAAAGCTTCTCTATCAGAACCGATTTTATCCCATTCAATATAAGTAGCATTATCTCTTTTATAATATCCCCTAGCATAAGATGGGTGGGCACCTCCTGGAACATGGCAGATTGAAGAAATAGTCCAATATGGCAGTATTGTAGTATTAGGATGACAATCCAGCTTATCTACTATTTCTTCTACTGTTACGACTGATCTTTTTGATGCTAAAACTGCTTCTTTTTGAACGCCCAGAATTCCTTCAATTAAAACGTTTCCCCTTTTGTCTGCCTTTTGTGCATGGATAAAAGCAACATCAGGATTCAAGGCAGGAATTGCAGTTAATTCTTCACCTGTAAATGGACAATTGACAGTCTTGATATTTGAATTAACCTCCCTTAATTCTGCGCCCATATAGCCTCGAAATATCGCGCATGGCAATCCAGCGGCACCAGCCTCATAAGCATGTGCCATCGCAGAATGAGAATGCTCTTCCATTTCAATTTTATTGGGCCATCCATTCTCAACTGAATCTCGAAACCTTCTTAAAAGACCTACTCCAGGATTTCCAGCATATGAAAAAATCATTTTTTTGACCAATCCCATTCCAATTAGTTGATCATAAATCACATCTGGTGTCATTCTTACTATAGTTAAATTTCCTATCTTTTGACGGATTACCTCATGAGCAGAAGCATGAGGAATAAGATGTGTAAAGCCCTCAAAGCACACTTGGTTGCCAGTTTTAAGGTTTTCTCTTACTCCCTCTTCTAACGATAAAAATTTAGTCATTAAACTTCCTAATTAAATTCTAAATATCGAAAAATATTGTTTCATTTTCACCTTGGAGAATTATATCAAAATAATATTCTTCTTCATTAACTTTTTCAGCAATTAATCTTGGTCTCAATAATGGATCAACTTGATTGAATATTTCATCAATTTCATTTTCTTCATCAGAAAAATATATTCTGGTAAATAAATGATTAAGCATTCCCCTAGCAAAAACAGTTAAGTTTATATGTGGTGCAGAATTCTCATTAATTTTTCCAGGTTTATATGTCAAAAAATTAAACCCAATAAAATCATCGCCACCTGTCCCCATTCTTCCAAAACCAAAAAATTCACTGTTTTGATCAGTATTATAATTACCTTGGGGGTCTGCTTGCCAAATTTCTATCATTGCATCATGCAAGGGATTGCCTTTTCCATCTATTACTCTTCCTTTGATAGAAATTTTCTGACCTTCAATAATATTTTTTCTGAGGTTACCATTAACTAAGCTTGGAAAATCATATTTGTATTGTTGAGCAGTTAATCCATAAGCAAAAAAAGGGCCTACGGTCTGAGAAGAAGTCTGAAGAAATGTATTTTTTTTCATTTTTTAAACTTCCATTGGTGTTGCTTCTCGCCCTCTAAGAACTATGTCGAAAATATATGCATGAGCAAATTCAGGAATGGTTTCATCAATGGAAAATTTAGCAATTAACCTGTTTTGAGCCTTTTTATCAGGAATTGAATTAAATATTGGGTCATATTTAAATAATGGATCACCCTCAAAATACATTTGCGTAACAAGCCTATCTACAAAAGATCTTCCAAAAATAGAAAAATGAATATGTGCTGGTCTCCATGCATTGTGATGGTTGCCCCATGGATAAGAACCAGGCTTTATTGTAGTAAATTTGTAATTACCATTATCATCAGTGAGCGTCATGCCAGCACCTAAGAAATTGGGGTCTAGAGGAGCATCATGTATTTCTTCTCTGTGTATATATCGCCCAGAAGAATTAGCTTGCCAAATTTCCAAAAGACAGTCAGGCACGGCTCTTCCAAACTCGTCAATAACTTTACCGAGGACTATAATTCTCTCGCCAATAGGGTCATGATCTTTTTTTGCGTTTTTAGTTAAGTCAGCATCAACAGACCTTAAAGAGGTTTTTGAAAACTTAGGTGATGGAATTTCTTTAATATCGTTAAGCTTTAGAAGTTTATTCTTTGGATTTCTATATATTGTAGATTTGTAATCAGGATAAATCAACTTGGGATGATTAGACCAGTCTCTTTTATTCCAAGGATTAGTTACCATAATGTTTAATTACTTTCTTTAAAAACTCTTTTTAGGATCTTCAAAGCACTATTAGATGCAGGTACACCCGCATAAACTGCAACATGCATCAAGACCTCTGAAATTTCATCAAAAGTTGCGCCTGTATTCTTTGATGCATTAAAATGCATTTCCAATTCTTCATCATGACCTAAAGCTGCCAAGAGTGAAATTGTTATTAAACTTCGATCTCTTTTGGATAATTTTCCATTTGACCATAAAGTGCCCCAGGCACCTTCTGTTATAAAATCCTGAAATCTTGCATCTATTTGATTTGTATTTTTGATTGCTCTATCCACATGCTCATTTCCAAGAACTTGCCTTCTTGTTTTCATACCTTGAATAAAGTTATTACTTTTTGGATCTTTTACCATTATTTAGCCTTTATAATTTTCAAATAATTAAACGTCAAACTTATCATCTGTTATGTTTTCCGCTGTAATCAGAAATTTTTGGCTCTCTCCAATTAAGCAAATCACCTTCTGGGCATTCATAAATTTCCACTCTTAAAGGATGACATATTGCCTCATCTGACGAGTGCGATGAAGAACAATCACCCCCTGGGCAGGCGGACAACCCTGCAACCAAATCAATTTCAGCAAAAAACTCTATATAGTCACCAACTCTTACTGGACTGGCCTTCATAAAATACTGATGGGTGTCTTTTGTAAAACCTGTGCACATAAAAACATTCAAAACATCGTGCACATATTTTTCAGCCTGTTCAAATGAAATTGTTTTATAATTTGATAAAGCTCTAATTAAATTTGAATGGCAACAAAAATGATACTCCTTGTTAGATAAAATTTTTTCAGTATATGGATCACAACGTGTCCCTATAACATCATGAACAGATCCACCATCTTTATCATATCCATACCAATCTAATGTGTCATGTGTAATGGTTGCCATTGGCCTTAAAAAAGGGAAACTCGACCAAAGACGATCATTAGTAGAGAGGTGAGTGCCATATAATGCTCTTGTTTTTCCAGAATAGAATTTTTCATTAAGGTTATTATTGCTCCATAAGTTTAAATCACCAACCTGTGCACCATTTTGACAATAGATGCGAAAAAAATGTGCTCTAGGTACTTCGAAACATTTTGCATCTCTGGGTGGAATAATTATTTGATCAATTTTTTTCAAATTTTGTCTTGCTATTAAATAATCTCCCATTAGTGGAGCTTTAAGAGAATCTATTGGATAGCAAATTACTGGCTTAGTTAATTTTCTTTGTTCTGCATCTTTAGGGCAATGATTATCTTTAGAACTTTTCATTGATCTTAACTCAGAAAGTCTTCAAGAACTTCTATAGTCAAATGAGGATCCTGAAGTGGAGGGACATGACCTATTCCACTTAACTCTTTATAGGATGCTTTTGGTATAAGACCAGCCAATTCTTTACCTAATTTAGGTGGAGTTGAAATATCCTCAGATCCATTAATAACAAGAGTTTTTTGATTTATTAATTCTAATTGGCTAGTTAAGTCTTCTCTTTGAATTGCCTGGCATGCTCCAACATAGCCTTTAACTGATGTTTTTAGTTGTAGCTTTTTACAGTCTTCAATTAACTCACCTGATGAATCTCTAAATACTTTTGGGAACCATCTCTCTAATGCCATATCGACAATTTTGTCTAATCCACCTGAATTAACTAGGTCAATACGCTCTTGCCACAATTCAAAATTCCCAATTTTATGGCCTGTATCAGAAAGTATTAATTTATTAATGGGAATTAATTTATTTATCGACAAGCTCATTGCAATCATTCCACCAATTGAAACACCCATTACATTAATAGGAGTCTCAAATTCAAAGGTAGATGAAATGTCCCTTGCCATTTCTATTATTGTATAAGGAGGTTCAGTCACAGGAGATTTACCGTGACCTCGTATATCTACTGAGAAACAATTAAAGTTTGTTTTCAATTTAGAAATAACAGAACCAAAAACTGAATTATCCGCTCCCAATGGATGAATAAATAAAATACTCTCGTTTTGATTGCTCTCCTCAGAAATATAATTTAGTTTTACTCCATTTTTCAAATTTTGATCTCCTAAAAATCTATTTCACATAAATCATAACCAGCTGTTATTTTTCCATCCCATACTTTTTTAGCTGCCTCAACAAACTCTGAATTAGGGAAGTCTTTAGGGATATGCGGAACATAGTGATTAAAAGCTAAATGCTTAACATTAGCTTCTTTAGCTACTCTTGCTGCATCTTCAGCAGTTGTATGACTTATCATCAAATGCTCTTTTAAGTTAGGTTTAACTTTGCTTAATCTTTTCGCAATTTCGTCAATGCCTCTCTCCAGCATAACCTCGTGAATAAGAAGATCTGCATCTCTTGAAAATTCTATAAGAGGAGGATGATATATTGTATCTCCTGAGAAAACTACCTTTTTACTTTTTGTTTCAAATTTAAACGCGAAACAATTTTCCAAAAGTCCATGAACTACCCTCAAAGCTGAAACTTTTACTCTCTCATTCTCCATAACCAAACCTTCTGAAATTTCGGTAACATTGATTATAGAAGCTAAATCTCTTTGCTTTTCATCTTCAATTCTTACATTAATATCTATTTCAAGTGACTTGAGAAAACCATCTAGTAGATTTTGCGTTCCCTCCGGTCCATAAACATCAACTCTGTCTGAAGTTCCAGATGTCCATAAGGTATGAATCAAGGGTCCAAATTCTAAATTATGGTCAGAATGATGGTGCGTTAAAAAAATATTATCAACTTGGCTTAATGAATAACCTGCTTCAACAAATTGTCTAGTAACCCCCAATCCACAATCAACTATATATGGGTGACCGTCTAATTCAATAACTGAACATGTAGACCAACTAAGGCCTTTCTCCATCCTTGGTCCACCCTTCGTTCCAAGAAGAACAACTTTATTTTTTGACATTTTAAGTTCCTCAATCATTCTTTATTTATTAACAATTACTTGTAATCATAAAGTTTGCAAAATAAAATAAAATTAAATTGAAAGGTAGAATTATAGATGAATAAAAATCCAAATTTTGTAATCTTTATGGCAGATCAATTACGATGGGATTATTTAGGTTGCAATGGTCATAAGATCATAAAAACTCCAAATATTGATACAATTTCTTCCCAAGGAACTAACTTTTCTAGCTTTTATGTTGCTAGTCCCGTATGCATGCCAAATAGAGCTTCATTAATGACGGGAAGGTATCCATCAGTTCATGGTTTAAGGTATAATGGCAACCACCTAAGCAAACATGCCACCACCTTTGTTGACGTTTTACTAAAAGCTGGATATCAAACTTCAAGTTTTGGTAAAATTCATCTACAAGGCTTTGACCCCGGTCCTCCCCATCCATGGATAAAAGATGATGATTTAGGACCAGTGAAAGAATCATGGTCTGATGATAACAGTTATACCTCTGAGGACTTTAAAAATTACCAAAAAGAAGTCTACTTCAAAATTCCAAAACCATATTATGGTTTTGAACACGTGGATCTAGTGACAGCTCATGGAAACAATTGTAAAGGCCATTACTTTCAATGGCTTAAAGAAAATTTTCCTGATTGGGAAAAATTTTTTGGACCTGAAAATGAACTTCCTCATAATTATTCCTGCCGTCAAGGTTATAGAACACCTGTTCCTGCAGAGTTTTACCCTACAGCATTTGTAGAAAAAAAATCTAAGGAATATTTTCAAAATATATCAGATGCTCATAATCCATTTGTATCGTTTGTTTCATTTCCTGATCCTCACCACCCATTTACCCCACCAGGTAAATACTGGGATATGTATAACCCAGAAGATTTTGAAGTTAAGCTTGAATATAAATCTCATAAAAATCCAATTCCTCCAATGCAAAGGGTTTATAAAGATTACTTAGATGGGAAAGATCCTGTAAGTAAAACATCCGTATTCTTGACTGAGAAAAGACAGATACAAGAGAGTATGGCTTTAACAGCGGGCATGATTACTATGATTGATGATGCTGTTGGCTCAGTAATTCAAACTCTAAAAGAAAAAAACTTGTACGATAATACTGTAATTATCTTCACTTCTGACCATGGCGATTATATGGGTGATTTTTCTTTAATGCTGAAAGGAGCCTTGCCTTTCCAGTCAATTACAAAAGTACCATTTATTTGGTCTGACCCAGAGGATAGAGTCTCAAAGAAATCAAATGCATTATCATCAACATTAGATATTGCTCCTACAATTTTAAGCAGAGCAAAAGTTAAACCCTATTGGGGAATTCAAGGAAAGGATATATCAGAAAGCATAACAAGTAATAAAACTTTCAGGGATGATTTAATGATTGAATTTCATGATAATATTGTAAGATTTGGTTTTGATAAACCAGCTTTTGTAAGGTCTCTTATTTCTGGCAAATACAGATTTACATTATATAAAGATCAAGACTTTGGAGAGCTATATGATTTAGAAAATGATCCGTTTGAGACAAATAATCTATATGATGATGAAAAATTTTCGGATTTACGATCAAAATTGTATAAAAAACTTATTAATCAAATGATGGAAAATATTGATAAAAGTCCTGCCCCTAAAAGATTGGCTTAAATTTAAAAGTGAACCAAAGAATTACATTAATTGAAAAATATTATTCTCTTATTGATCAGGGTAAAATCAATTTTGACCCTTTACAAAAAAATACTCTAGAAAAATTAAATCAACTTTCGTTAACTATTTCATCAGAAAATAGCAAAGGATTTATCAAAAATTTTTCCTCTTTAATTAGCAAAAAAGAAAATCATTTTACAAAAGGTATTTACATATGGGGGGGCGTTGGCAGAGGTAAATCTATGTTAATGGATTTATTTTTTAACCATGTAAATTCTAAATCTAAAAAAAGAACTCACTTCCATAATTTTATGGCTGAAACTCACGATTTAATCCATACCCTTAGAAAAAATAATAATATTAAAAATATTCCAGACCACGCTGCTGAAATAATTTCTAAAGGATCAAAGCTTCTTTGTTTTGATGAAATGGAACTAAGAGATATTGCAGATGCTATGGTACTACACAGATTATTCACTGGCCTTTGGAACAGAGGTGTTATTATTGTAGCCACTTCCAATAGACCACCTGAAAAACTATATGAAAAGGGTCTCCACAGAGATAGAGTTATTCCTTTTATTCAAAATTTAAATCAAAAATGTGATGTTTTAGAAATAAAAGGGGATAAAGATTTTAGACTATCTTTAAGAAAAGATATGAAAGGCTGGTTTAGTCCGCTATCAAATAAAAATTCTGAGATTTTGAAGGATGATTTTGGTCAATTAATAGGTGAAGCTCTTCCACAGCCAGACTATATCCCCAGTGCGGGCAGACAAATCTTTATACCAAAAGCTGCAGCAGGAATAGCATTTTTAGATTTTAAGGATTTATGTGAAAAAAATCTTGCTGCCAGAGATTATATCGAGGTTGGATCAAGGTATCGGGGATTAGTAATTGATAATATACCAATTTTAAATGACGAGAAAAGAAATGAATCCAGAAGATTTATTTGGCTAATTGATGCATTATATGAGGCAAAATGCTTTATCATTTGTAGCGCAGCAAAAAAAATTGAAAAAATTTATACTGGTAATGATTGGAAATTTGAGTTTGACAGAACAAGATCAAGATTAATAGAATTGACGAACTCTTCGAGACAGAATGAAAATTAATTAATATTAATACAGGTCAAACTGTTGAAGTTCAAACTGATTTAAGCTAAAAACTTATAAATTATATTATAGGAATATTTTTCATGGCTAGAAATAAAATTGCACTTATTGGCTCAGGCAATATTGGAGGAACACTCGCTTTATTGGCAGGGATAAAAGAATTAGGGGATGTAGTTTTATTTGATATTGCTGATGGAATTCCCTCTGGAAAAGCTCTTGATATAGTTCAAGCGTCACCCGTAGAAAAATTTGATGCAAATATAACTGGTGGAAGTGATTATTCAGTATTATCCGGTTCAGACGTTGTAATTGTTACAGCTGGAGTTCCAAGAAAGCCAGGGATGAGCAGAGACGATCTAATAGAAACAAACACCAATGTAATGAAACAAGTTGGTAAAGGAATAGCAAATAATTGTCCCGATGCATTTGTAATTTGCATTACAAATCCTCTTGATGCAATGGTAGGCGTATTGCAGAGGGCAGCTAAATTAGAAACAAACAAAATTGTTGGAATGGCAGGGGTTCTAGACAGTGCTAGATTCAGATATTTTTTAGCTGAAGAATTTAATGTTTCTGTAAGGGATGTTTCTGCTTTTGTATTAGGAGGTCATGGAGATAGTATGGTCCCCTTGATTCGATATTCAACTGTAGCTGGAATTCCAGTTCCAGATCTAGTTGCAATGAATTGGACCACCCAAGAAAAAATTGATTCAATTATTCAAAGAACTCGTGATGGCGGGGCTGAAATAGTTGGTTTATTAAAAACTGGTTCTGCATTTTATGCTCCTGCATCTTCAGCTATTGAGATGGCCGAATCATACCTTAAAGACCAAAGGAGACTTTTGCCATGTGCAGCATGGTGTGATGGCGAATATGAATTAGATGGACTATTTGTTGGAGTTCCTGCAATAATAGGAAAAGGTGGAATAGAAAAGGTTGTTGAAATTAAATTGAATACAGAAGAAAAGGAAATGTTTGAAAAATCAGTTGAAGCTGTGCGACAATTAAATTCTATTGCAGCTAAAATGGAATAAATAAAACGTTAAAAAAATAAATGAATATTCATGAACATCAAGCTAAAGAACTTCTAGCATCAAATAACGTCAAAGTTGCCAATGGGTTTCCTGCTTTTTCA
>Ga0115011_10001892_pt1 | contig 14774 bp, 13 predicted proteins | sample TroAtlMetagenome_2_FD_88705 | JGI IMG/M metagenome (GOLD analysis project Ga0115011, IMG submission 88705) | Marine eukaryotic phytoplankton communities from Atlantic Ocean - Tropical Atlantic ANT8 Metagenome | ecosystem: Environmental > Aquatic > Marine > Oceanic | place: Tropical Atlantic...
CAATAGCAAGAGGGCCACACCCGATCCCATCCCGAACTCGGTAGTTAAGCCTCTTTGCGCCGATGGTACTGCAGGGGTAACTTTGTGGGAGAGTAGGTCACCGCCGGATCCCCTTCTAAACGCCCCGCGAGCACGTCTCGCGGGGCGTTTTTTTTTGTCCCTAGACAGTGTCTTCGATGATGACGGCTGTGCCATAAGCCAAAAGCTCGGCAGCACCGCCCATGATGACACTCGTCGTCAATCGGACATCAACCACAGCATTTGCCCCTAGGCCTTTAGCCTGGTCGACCATGCGGTCGATGGCTTGTTCGCGGGCCTCTGCCATCAACTTTGTGTAATCACTCAACTCCCCGCCGATGATGGATTTGAATGCAGCCAAAATGTCGCGTCCTACGTGGCGAGCACGAATGGTATTGCCGCGGACGAGGCCCAGGGTATGAGTCACGCGTTTTCCGTGAATCTCGCCGCTCGTGGCCAGGGCGAGCGCGTGCCGAAATCCGGTGACGGCGCCATCGACAGGGGACTTCATGAGAGCGTTGTCATTCATCGATCGATCTCCCGGTAGGGGTCATGCTTGAGGCCACGCAATCGGGTGCGGAGCGCGGACAGGAAGAGAATGAGAAGGCCGCTCCCAAAAATGCCGCCGGCGATCTTGACCGCAACGGGCGTTTTGGGTTCGACCATGAATTGGTACGCAGCAAAGCCGTAGAGCCCCAAGAGCCCCATCCAAATGAGCACGAAGGCCAGGGTGAGGCCGGCCTTGGCTACGGGCGTTGGCCGTATGGGCTCGATAAGGGCGGAGGCCGCGATTCGGTCTCTTATGGCATCTGTGTTCATCTTAACCGCCTCGAAGTCCGCTAACTCGGCGGCGCGCTCGGGATCTGCCGCTAAGAGCGCGTCGAGTTCCTTACGCTCGTCAGGTGACAAAAGACCGTCCACTGCAGCCATTGCCAGTGCTTCGTATCGTGCTTGATCACTCATGGGGCGACTCCGTCCGCAGGGGCGTCGGTCAGCAATTCTCTCAGCCGTCTTCGGGCGCGGTAGAGGCGACTCATGACCGTCCCGAGCGGTACGCCTAGCACCTCGGACATCTCCTCGTAGCTGGCATCTTGAAAATGCCGTAATTCGATCACGGCGGCGTAGTCTTCGGGGAGTGACTCGATCGCAGTCTCGATCCGCAGGGCTTGTTCACGAGCCATGACTTGGGCTTCGGCTGTGGGGTCGACAGCGGGGACGTCTTGAATGTCTCCCAGCGACGGAGCCCGCCGACGTGCTTTGAGGCGATCCATGCAGTGATTTCTGAGGATGCGATAAAACCACGGGTAGAGGGGCCGACTGTCGTCGTAGCGTTCTCGAGCACTCCAGGCCTTGCGCGCTGCCTCTTGGCAGGCATCGTGTGCGTCTTCACCCGAGCGAAGCCATCGAAAAGCGGCCACATACCCGCGTTTCATCACGGTCCTCAACTGATCTTCGGAGATGTTTCCCATCGTCGAAATCATGACTCAACTCACTGCAAATGCAAGGCTCACCAGGGTCACGCAGATGGCCCATGAGCCGGGGTGAGCGAAGTTGAGGGTGTACCCCCATCCCCAAACGCGGGGACTCAACATTGGGCCATTCGGATTCCACATTCGGGCCTTGATTCGCGTCCAATTCGGGGTTCGAAAATCGTACGGCATGCCCCAGAGGGTCTGTGGGGTCGAATCCTTCATTTGAGTCTCCTTCGGCTTGTTTTTCGTAAGGCTCTACTCGAGCGCTACAGAAAAATTCCCGGCCCCCTCGTTTTCTTTTGATCGATCTGCCGTCGATGGGCGATCCCAGTACAGCAGAAGCCGTAGCCGGCGGTGGAAGGCCGAACTCTCATTGAGGGTCGGATCAGCAGCCTGGTGCCACTGTTTGCGTCCATACGTGGTCGGGTGCTAATCAGCCGAAGGTGGATACACTTCAAGAGTGACTCTAAAACGAACTTGGGCTTGATGCGTTAGCTCGAGTCTACCGGGGGATTTATGTGCCGCGTTTTCCTCGTCCTCATCGCCACGGTTTCCTGGGCCTGTTCGCCGGCGGAGTCATTGGCACCGCTCATGGATCAAGGCGTGCTGCCGGGGGATGCTACCCCCGGACCCGTCGGCACTGATGAGGGTGGTCTTGCCCCCGGTAACGACCTCGGACTGGATGGAGAGGTTTCGATCGGGGATGCCCGAGCGCTGGCCGACGGGGGGAGAGCGGATGGGGGAAATGCTGATCAGGGCTCGCCGTCAAGCGATGCAGGACCCGGCGAATCAGACATGGATGTGACCCCGATGATGGACTCGGGGCGTCCGCCTTCATCTGACGGGGCTGTTTTGCCCGAAGATGATGCCGGGCAGCGGCCGATGAATGATGATGCTGCGCTCTCACCACCAGACCTGGGCGTTGTACCGGTGGGGGAGTGTCCCGCCGCTTGGCTGACGGGGCGACTGGTCGAAGATGGCGATGATGCATGGGCTGTGACGGGAAATACAAACGACACCCCGAATCGGACCCAGGGTGAATGTGGTGGGGGCTCGGGCCAGCACGTCTACCCCTTCACCGCACCCGTCGGCGGACAATACGCCGTCGAGGTGGTGGGTGAGGGCATTGGTGCCTTGGGATTCGCTGTGGTCTACGTTCGCACTCAATGCGACGCCCCAGAGACGGAGTTGGTTTGTGATGCCCGCCGGGAGCCGCGGGCGCTCGGGCTGGTCAATCTGGCCGCGGAGCAGACGGTCTACTTGCTGGTGGATGGTATCCACACGGGTAATTTTCCCAGCACTGGCGGTTATCGATTACGCGTCTATCGGCAGTCGCCTCCCCAACTCGAGACGGGGATCGCTTGGATGAATGACGATAATGGCTCTACCATTTTGGAGGTCCGTGGGACCCAGGGGAATGTGGCGCTCGAGGGGCTCTCGTACCGATTTGTCGACGCCCAAGGCGAGGTGATTCCCGCGCGCGGTCAAGAGATACCACTCCGTTTTGGGCTCCCTTTCACGTCTCGAGAACGCGACGATGGCACCACCGCATTCGAAGGGGTTTTGGCCCTGAACTCCGACGTCGCCCAAGACAGGCGGGCACAGGTCGCGGCGGTCGATCTCACGGTGTACGACTCGTTGGGTGCACAGTCGGAGATCTTACGGGTGCCCGTACAAGATCCCGACCCCATCGAAATTGGCGATGAGTGTGATGTCGCGGGTGCGCGGGATCGCTGCCCAGATGGCACGGAGTGCTTTATTCGCGACCCCGTTTTCGATCCCGGGCCGGCGTGCCATCCATCGGGGCAAGAGTGTCCAGCGGGGTGGACGTCCATCGATCTTGCTGACTTCGAAACCCCGAATGGGGCATGGCGATATGAAGGGAATCTCCTTCGCCAAGACCCGCCACTCGAACAACATAACGTCGGGTCTTGTGCGCAGGCGACGGGGTTCAACGATCTCTTTACGTTCACGCCACCGGCTACGGGCCAATATCGCTTCGAGACCTCCGGGATGTTGGGAGATACGGTTCTTTGGGTGCGATCCGATTGTGGGGTCGATGGCGCTGCCGCGGAACTGGGCTGTAACGATGATGGCCCCGGTGCTGGTCGATTCAGCATTGTGGATGTCCGCCTCGAGGCTCGCCAAACCGTATTCGTCTTTGTCGACAGCTTTGGGCAGGGAAATCGAAACGCTTATCTCCTCACTGTCTCCCGTCGTTAGTCCGAGACATCAGGGTCCTTGCCGCAAGCGGGGGCGATGGGTAGGATGCCGCCCCTCAGACGCGGAGAGGAGATCCAATGTCCGATGACGTCATGCAGAAGGTGATTTCGCTGTGCAAACGGCGGGGCTTCGTTTTTCAGTCTTCCGAGATCTACGGCGGTCTGCGTAGCGCGTACGATTACGGTCCTCTCGGGGTCGAACTCAAGCGGAACCTCATGAATGCCTGGTGGCGGGACATGGTCCACCGGCGCGAGAACGTCGTCGGCCTAGATGCGTCTATCGTCATGCATCCCCGGGTCTGGGAGGCCTCGGGTCACCTCGCCGGCTTTAGTGACCCGCTCGTCGACTGCAAGGTCTGTAAGGAGCGCTTTCGCGCTGACCACGCGACCGTCGTCGAAAATGGGGCCGACGTGACCCTGCACTTCGCCGACAAGGGTCGAGCCAAGACGGCGCTGGCACTCATCTCGGATCAGTTCGGCGTCGAATTGGAACGCCGCGGCAAGGAACTCATTGGCGCGACGGCGGGCGACCGGGGCTATGTCTGTCCCGTCTGTGGGTCTCCCTTCATGAGTGAGGAGCGACAGTTCAACCTCATGTTCCGAACGAGTATGGGGCCCGTGGATCCCATGGGTCGTTTGGCCAACGCCATCGAGGCTGGTGAATTGGATGGCTTGTCCGGGTCTGATCTTCGCGGCTGCATCGATCGAATCACCAAAGAGAGCGCTGTCTATCTGCGACCAGAGACCGCTCAGGCTATGTTCGTTCAGTTCAACAATATTCAGCAATCGATGGCCCTCAAGGTGCCTTTCGGCATCGCCCAAATGGGGAAGTCTTTCCGGAACGAGATTACGGTCGAGCACTTCATCTTTCGCTCCTGTGAGTTCGAGCAGATGGAGATGGAGTTCTTCTGTGAGCCGGGGACCGACGACACCTGGTTCGAATACTGGAAGCAGGCTCGGATGGATTGGTGGCAGAAATTCGCCAATCATCCCGAAAGCTTCCGTTTGCGCCCACATGAACCCGAAGAGCTCGCCCACTACGCAAAGGGTTGCTACGACATCGAGTATCTCTACCCCTGGGGTTGGGGGGAGCTCGAAGGGATCGCCAATCGGACGGACTACGATCTCAAGAAGCACATCAAGTACAGCGGCAGCAAAATCGAGTACTTCGATCCTGTCGAGCGGAAGCGCTATACCCCGTTTGTCATCGAGCCGGCGGCGGGTGCTACCCGCGGTGTGCTGAGCTTCTTGGTCGACGCCTACTGCGAGGAGGAGGTGGTGACCCAGAAGGGAACGGATGTACGCACCGTGCTCAAACTCCACCCCCAATTGGCCCCCATCAAGGTGGCCGTCCTGCCGTTGGTGAAGAAGAATGGGATGCCCGAGAAGGCTCGTGAAGTCGTAGAGGCCTTCTTTCAGCGTGGGGTCAACGCCAAGTACGATGCGCAGCATGCCATCGGAAAGCGCTACCGTCGTCATGACGAGATCGGCACGCCTTGGTGTTTGACCATTGATGGCCAGACCATGGAGGACGGCACGATTACACTCCGCGATCGGGATACGATGGAGCAGCGTCGGATCTCCATCGAAAATGCGGTCCAAGAAATCGAAAATCTATTGCGGGACTGAATCTATGCTCAATCTCACTGTCGATGGTCACATTGGGCGCGTCACGCTGGACCATCCCAAGAAACTCAACGCTTTGGGGCCCTGGTTCTGGGACGAAATGCCCCGTGTCTTTCGTGAGATTGACGAAAATCGAGACATTCGAGTGGTGGTGTTGAGCGCCAACGGGCGGGCTTTCACGGCAGGTCTCGACCTCATGGCCATGATGCCGCGATTGCCGGTCGGTGGTGGACCTCCGGATGGGTTAAGGCAGGCTCGTCTGCACCAACTCATTCGTGACCTTCAAGAAGCCATTACCTGTGTCGAACGCTGCCGGGTGCCCGTCATTGCGGCCGTGCATGGCCATTGCATCGGCGGCGGCATCGACCTCATTACGGCGGCTGATATTCGCTTGGCATCGACTGATGCGGTGTTCAGCGTCCGTGAAGTCAAATTGGCCATCGTTGCCGATCTCGGCACACTGCAGCGCCTCCCACGGATTGTCGGTGAAGGTCATGCGCGAGAGCTCGCACTGACCGGGCGCGACTTTGATGTCGAACATGCCCAACGCATTGGGTTAGTCACCCAGGTCCACTCAGATCGAGATGCCCTATTGGCGGCTGCAGACGCCTTGGCCAATGAGATTGCGGCCAATCCGCCGCTCGCTGTTCAAGGCACCAAGCGAGTGATGAACGAGACCCACCGTGCGGATACGGATCGAACCTTGGAATATGTGGCGACCTGGAATACGGCTCACCTGATTACCCAGGATCTGGGTGTCGCCGTCACGGCTTTCGTCAGCAAACAGACCCCCGAATATAGCGGTCGTTAGCGGCCGCACGTTCACGTAAGAACGTCACTCTGCGCCCCACCCTCAAAAAAAAATTCCCCAACAGAGAACTTTTCTAAAGCCCAGTCGTTCAAAGGGTTGCTTACTCAATAGGAGAACCCAATGCAGCGCTTTGCTCTCGCCCTCATTCTTGCCTTCTTTCCCCTCTTTGCTGCCGGCACCGCCAGCGCATGTGGGATGTACCGCCCCGTCACCGAAGCGGATCTGATGTTTGCTGAGGACCATATGAAGAAGGGGGATTCGGCCCTGGCGCAGAAGGAACTTCGCAGCGCAGTCCGACACTATAATCGGGCGATGAGTGCACCGGGAAAGCACACGGTGCGGGCCAAGGCGGCGCTCAAAGCGGGCCAGGTTTATGCCCGGCTGGGCAGGTCGAAGGTTGCCGTTCGCCGCTTTCAGCGCGCAATTCGGATTTCACCCCTCTTTGCCGAGGGGCATCTCACCCTCGGATTCGCCTTGCTCGAATCCGACGCCAAAAAGGCAATCGTGCATCTCGAGGGTGCCCTCGCCGCGAGCGCTCAAGGGACGGCCGATGCGCACGCCGGTTTGGCGATCGCTTATGCTCGAGCCGGCGAAGCTAAGAAGGCCAAGACGCATCTGCAGAACGCTCGCTTAAACGGGGCATCTGTCGAGCGTATTATTGCTGCCGAGAAGGTGATCGAGCAGGGCGTTCTCACCGCAATTGCCGATCATTCCTGAGTCCTAGACGGTGAGTTCGAGTCATGTTTCGCGCCCTCATCCTGGTGTATCTGAGTCTGGGTCTCGTCCCGGTCTGTACCGCAGCGACGCTCTCTCAAGAGGCGGCCTACGGGAAGGCCGTGATGACGCGGGCCCAGTGCAATCGATGTCATGACGTCACCGATGCCGCAGGTCTGGGCCGGGGGATTCCGGCTGCGGACCGAGCGGTTCATTGCGTCAACTGCCACACGTGGATTTTGGGTACAAAGGGCGATCAAGCGGCCATTGATGCCCAATTGCAGATCTTTCCTGATTGGGAGCGCTACCTCGACACCATCGAGCACCTTACGCGGCTTCCTGATTTAGGCACCCTGACCCGTCGAGTAGATCCCGCTTTTGTTCGCGGTTTTTTGGATGCCCCCGTCGACCTACGCCCCCATCTCGAAGAGTCGATGATCCCATTGCGTCTTTCGTCTCGGGAAAAGGATGCCATCGTGACCTATTTGACGGCGCTCAATGGCATTGATGCCGTCTCCATGGGTCGAGCACACCATCAGCCCAAGTCCAGCCCCGAGAGGGTCGCAGCCGGTCGACTCAAATTCGTGAACTATGGCTGTCCAACGTGTCACCTTGTGGGCAATGCACGCTTAATCCCTGCGCTTGATCGTCCCTTTTACGCGGCGCTCGATGGACCCACGTTATTGGCACCAAATTTGAGGCATGTCGCCCGCCGGATTCCTCGGGATCGCCTGGTTGCCTTCATCGTCAGCCCTCAGGCGGTGGATCCAGAGACAGCGATGCCGCCCATTTCCATTCAAAAAGCCGATGCTGAACTCATCGCCGATTTTCTCCTGGGCTTTTCACCGCCTACAAAACGAGCGCCGTCGCCCTTGATGGACGTTCCCGTGATGAAGCGAGAGGTGCTCTATGACGAGGTCTTCGATGAGATCTTGGGCAAGATCTGCGTCCACTGTCATATGAACGCCCGCCGTAATGGTGGAGATGGAGGGGCAGGAAACACGGGTGGATTGGGCTACGCTGGTGTGGGCCTCGACCTGGAGACTTATGCTGGCCTAAAGCGAGGCATGATTCGCAATGGAGAGCGCGTATCGATTCTAGACCCCGTTGCACCCGGGAAGCCCCCTATTCTTCTCGAAGCGCTATTGCGGCGTCATCGAGAAGCCGCTCGCGACCAGCGCCCTCCTTTTCAGGATTACACCGGCGATGGCCCCCGAATCGACCCTACACGGCCCGGTATGCCCTTGGGGTTACCAGCCCTGCCGCTGCATCAATTACGTCTCATCAAGACCTGGCTTGCTGCCGGTGCACCCGGGCCAAGGGGGACTTGACCCACTCTGCCGCACCGTGTCCGACTAGAGTCAATTGGACCGGCGCAGAGCTATCATGAGGCTGCTTTTTCTCTTTCCATTCCTCCTTGCCCTGGCGTGCGAAGACCCAGCACCTCGTGGGGAAGAGTGGACCTGTGGGGATGGCATACCCTGCCTCGATGAGGGCGTCTGTGAGGCGGGCCCCTGTCGCATTAGCGCCGAACTCGATGGTAGTCAGATTCCGGATGTCGAGCACGATGGCGGCTTGGATGGGGACGTAGACAGTGAGGCGGCAGACGCCGAACTCATCGTGCCCGATATGCGCATCTGTCCCCCTCTTGAAGCACCGCTCTTGCCCAGAGACAGCCTGGGGGACTTGGTGCGTCGCCAGACCGTTCTTGCCGGCGGCCCCGTCGGCCCCGACGCCATCTTAGTCCTCAATCTAGACGGTGACTCCGATGGTCATTTGGAAGTGGTCTTAGCCCGGGGCGGTCGGGTGGAGGTTTTGGATGCCTCGGGCAGTGATTGGTGGCGTACGCCGGTTGTAGATGCCCGTCGCATCATGGGAGCCCCCGATTTAGATGGTGACGGGCGCCGAGAAGTGGTTGTTGCGGCCGGCGCAGATGTACTGGTTTTGGATGGATTGACCGGTCAGGTCCGGTGGCAATTACCCCCGTTGCCTTTAGGGCCAGACCGTGTGCTGGCAGCCATTCATCAGGTCTTCATCACTGATTTCGATGACGACGAACTGCCGGATTTGTATGTCACGGACGTCGGCTGTAGTGGAGTGGGCACCGGCCGTGGAGCCGTTTTCGGATTTGGGCAGCGCTTTGGCGAGCGACTCGCGATCAGCGACGGCCCGCGAAGCAATGGTCGATGCACTCGGTGGCACACAGCCCTCGACGTAAACGGTGATCGCCGTCGTGAACTCATCCTCACCGATAGTCGCGGTCTCAATGTCTTCGACCCGCTCTCCGGGGTGCAATTGGCGTGTGGTGATCTCGAGGACACGGACGCGCGCGGTATTTTGCCGAACCTCCCCATGGGGGCTGGGCTCTCAGGGTGGTTCGTCTTCTTACCCGATGGGGTCGCCCGGCTTGATTGGGGTCCCGATGACACGGATCGATGTCCGGGAGAACATGCCGTCGATTCACAATGGCGGCATCCCCAGATCGCTCACCCGACCGGTAGTTTTTCGTCCGATACCAACGATGATGGACTCCCGGATCTGATCACCTCGCGTTGGTCGGTCGCAGAGGAGGTTTGGCAAGTGGTGCGGTTCGACGGACGAGAGGGTGCACTCACCGTGTTGATCTCCGATGCTCGCCTCTTGGGCCCTTTCCGTTTTCAGGATGGAGGCGAACAGCAGATGCTCGTGCGGGTGGGTGACCTACAAGTGCCGAATCGATTCGGCGATCTTCAGGTCTTTGATTTGGGCGGCAGACCGAGTTGGGCGGCGCCCATTGCTGCCGCCGCGCCCGTGTATGAGCCATCTAACGATGTTGCACGCACGGCCGAGTTTACGCCCCTGCTTTTGCTCCCGACCGCCGATGGACACCGATTAGTGATCACCCAGGGAAGCGATGCCGAAGATACTTTGGTACGGCGGATGGCCATTGTGGGGCCTGCGGGGATCGGAGCCGTGAGAGCGCTTGCGGGTGAGCCCGGTTTCATTGGCCGTGTGTGTGCATCGGCGCCGGCATGCCATCCTGAGACGCCCCGAGATCGCTTGGTCGTGACCCGTGGTGATGGGCGAATCGGCATATTGGATGCCGATCTCCTCTTGAGGAATCCGTCTCCCAGAGAGCCCGATATCCCTCGCCCCTTGCGACCTGTCGGTGCCTCTCGAGTCGTGGTCGCGACACACGCTGCACACCGGTATTTGGCGATCTTTTCGGCGGCCGGAGTGCTTTCGGTCATGGATCCAAACTCAAACGAGGCGCCCCTCGTTTGGCAGCATGCGCTGGGGAGTCCTCGACGTGGAACGGCGGGCTTGGCGGCCCTCGATAGCGGGGGTCGTGGCGGGATTCTTGTTCGAGATGGCCGCGGAGGTGACGCAGCTTGGTCTGTCTTCGAAGTGGAGGATGGGACTCTCCGATGGCGTCACAGCCTGGATCCCGCCGCGCATATCGTGATGCGTCCCATGGTCAGCGGGGGCGATGGGCAGAGCGAGTGGGTGGCGCGCATGGATCGCCCAGCGACGGGGCGCCCTCTTTTGCCGGACCCGGCGTGTCCACCGGATCTCGTTCGAGAACCAGACTTGCTGGCTCCAGACCCGGACTGTCCGGCTGTGGAAATTCTCCCCAGAGTGATCACGGGGATCGACACCGCAGACGGGGCATGCCGTTGGCGGCGGGTGCTGCGGCCTGCTTATCCCTGTAGTGGGCCGGGTAACCAGGCCCTCAGCGTAGCAGATGGGGACAATGACGGTGCTATGGAACTCTATGTAACTGAAACCAATGGTCTTCACCGATTGGATCCCGACTCCGGAGAGTCGACGGGCTTTAGGCGCTTGGGCAGGGGCAATACGGGTGCATTGCGAGGGGGTGGCTGGATTCGCAGCACATCACGGCCCCCGATGGTGATCCGGGCCGGTGGAAATGCCCCCATTGAGGCTTTAGATCTCGATTTAAACACGCTGTGGACAGTCTCTAATCCCGCTGATTTACGTTTACAGAGTTGGATTGGTCGGGACGTCATCACGACCGAAGAGGGCATTTGGCTCGTACCCGGACGAGGGTGGCCGCTTCATCGATATGCCCTCGATGATGGTGGAGTTCAGCGTCGAATCGGCTTCATTGATGGAGTGGCAGTCCCTGACGCTGAGGCAGCATCCATGTACGCCGATATCGTTGCTTTGACTGGGGTCACGGACATTGACGGTCAAGGGGGAGACGGCCTCTTGGTGAGCACTGACGATGGCTTCCTATTCGCTCTCGATGCCGACGGGGCAGTGATCTGGGTCCGCGCTCACGATGCTGCAATCGGGGGTCCGTTGGTCGAGCAATTGGACGGAGCGGGTCTGCGGGAGATGGTCGTGCCCACCGGTGATGGACGCATCCTGGTTTATGGGGAACCGGGTCCAGCCCCACCGGCATTGGTTTGGGACCTCCCTTGTCCCGCCACAGCCACGTGTGACGAGGCCTTGGATATCGATGAGTCGACGGATACGACCCGGTTTTGTGGCGAATGGACTCCCTATGCGGATGTGGAGGGGTACGAAGCTCGCGTTATTGGGCCCAATGGGGCGGTCATTCGAGATTGGACGGCATTCGCCGAGTCGTCCGCGACTTTCAACGGCCTCCGCCTTGTCCCCGGCATCCGGTACGCCCTGGAAGTACGCGTTTTCAATCAAACCGCCGGCCAACCGCTGCACTCCACGGGGACGACGTCAGATGGTGTCCTCATCATTGACAATGGGGCCCCGCGAGTCCTCGTAGAGGTTGACCCCGACCCCCTTGTCTTGGGGAGTGGGCCTGCGATGGTCACCGTCCGCGCGTCCGACGATGACCGGCTGGCAGGATGGCATTTGGATGTCATCGACGCTGACTCAGACGGTTTGGCTGTTCGCCTTGCCTCCGCCGCACTCAATCAACCGTTCTTCGAGGACATCTTTCCATGGGATACCACCGACCGGGACAAGCGGCCCCTTGCGGCCGGTGTCTATCGGATCCGCGCCGAGTTTACGGATCGGGCTGGGAATACCGGTGCGGGGGAGACTCTCTTGACGATTTGTGACGGCCCCTGCCCCTGATGCCAAGGGGCGCGGAGGTCAGTCCGTGTCGGGTTGAATGGCCAAGATGAGGCCGTCAGGGGTCGGGATACACACGCTGTGCAGGTGGGCAGCAGCCTCTTCGTGAGCTCGCCGCATGGCAGCCGGTGCCGGCCCATCCTCGAGGAGGCGACCAAATAGATAGGCGTTATCCATCAATAAGAGGCCACCTGGACGGAGATGCGTCCGCGCCCAGCGTCCGTATTGGTCGTAGCGTCCTTTGTCAGCGTCCACGAAGACCACGTCGAACGGCCCCTCGGCTTCGAGTCGTGCCAGTCCTTCAACGCCGTCCCCATCCACCACGGTAATCCGATTTTCGAGACCGGCCTCGGCGATGTTCTTTCGTGCAACAGCAGCGTGTTTGGCGTCGTTCTCTATGGTCCAAAGATGTCCGTCGGCGTGCATACCGCCGGCCAACTCGATGGCGGAAAAACCGGCCAGCGTACCCACCTCTACAATGCGGCGGGCACCGACCATGCGGGACAGAAGCCCCAGCAGACGCCCTTCTGATAGGCCGACCATGATGGCCGGCATATTCTCCTGTTCGGGGGATGCGAAGGCGGCCCGTGAGACGGTGCTGTCGCCTAGATGAATGTCATCGCAGAAGGAGACGATCTCGCGGTTAGCGTACCGTTCACCGGCGCGGGAATCTTTGTCGGCCATAATGGAATCAGCGAGTAGGACGCCAGACGACGTCGCGGAGGAAATTAGAGGAGAAATATTCGCGCTCGATGACTTCGGCCATCTCTTCGACGTCGCGGTATTTCTCCCAGCAGACCCGAATGACCGGGACCGTCCGTGAAATGTCCTCGATGAAGGTGCGGTACTCGGCATCGAGCGCTGTCAGGTAGTCCAAAGTAATTCCGGACTCGACGTTTCGATTCCGTTGATTGATCCGTTTGAGGGAAGACTCGGGGCTGATATCGAGGAATACGATCACGTTGGGGCGGCACATGAAATTGCTCATGTGGCGAAACAACTGGAGATAAGTGTCGTAGTCGCGCGAGTCCATCAAGCCCTGATTGACCAGGGTCTTGGCGAAAACGGCGTCTTCGTAAATGGTCCGATCTTGGACGCCGCCGCCCCCCCGCCAAATGATCTCTTGGTGCTGTTGGAAGCGTCGGTTGAGTAGATAGATCTGCGTAGGAAAAGCGTACTTGGCCGTATCTCGGTAAAAGTCCGCCAAGTACGTGTTGTCCTGAACGGGCTCGTAATAAACAGGCAGCTTGAGGTGATCGCCGAGGGCTGTGGCGAGAGTGCTCTTCCCGGCCCCGATTAGGCCCGCGATTCCGATGAACAGCTCTTGCAGACTTGCGTTAACCACGAGCGCCTCCTGATTCAAATGAGACGGTCTTATAGCATGGCTCATGGGCAGCGAAAGCCTCGATTTCATGGGCCTCTAGACGCGTTCTCGACGTACCTCTGGGAGGTGGGAGGATGACGTCTTCGACATCTTTACGGGCAGGCTTCCGCGGATAGTCGGTGTGGGCCGAGACTGACCATTGTATAAAAATGCATCTCTGGCGTGGACGCAGTGATTGACGCGCTGGGTCGAGGGCACTTCATGAAGACGACACCGATCAAGTCATACCCAGGATACGGCACCTTTTGGACGATTGTGCCCACCGTACTCCATGATCTTCGCCCAAGCGTTCTTCGTCACTCCACCCCATTCCAATGGGCGGTCGAAGACCCAAAAGTGGGTCGTGTTCCACTCTCCGGTCATTTAGATCGGCCCGAGGGGCCCACCGATACTCTCTGTGTCCTGGTTCATGGTCTCGGTGGCGGCGCAGAATCAGGCTACTTGCGGTATGCCGCAAAAACGCTCACGGAGAGCGGAATCGCCACCTTGCGTGTTGGTCTCCGCGGCACCAACGGAGAGGCGCCGGACTTTTATCACGCTCAACTGACGGTCGACCTGCATGCGGCCTTAGCCCATCCAGCGCTTGCATCATACACCCGTATCTTCGTGGCCGGCTTCTCGCTAGGGGGTCAGATGACCCTTTCTTTGGCCACGGAGTCGGTCGATGAGCGGGTCGTCGCCGTGGCGGCTGTGTGCCCACCACTCGATCTCGCCGCCGCACAGCAGCATTTGGATGGGCAGCGATTTTCTGTCTTTCGGCCCTATGTCATCAAGCGAATGCGTGGCCAGTATCGGCGCATCTGCGAGGTTGCCCAGGCTCGGGGGGTAGAGCTCCCTTTGGCGCTCAGCGACATCCACCTGATTCGGAGTGTGTACGCCTTTGATGAACACGTCGTGGTGCCCCGCTACGGATTCGGGAGTGTTTCTCGGTACTATGCCGAGGCCTCGGTAGGCCCTCGTTTGGGGGCTCTCCGCGTTCCGACGCTCATCGTTGCGACGCCCCACGACCCCATGGTGCCCTTCGATTCATTGCAGCCTTTTCTCGAGCACCCACCACCTCAGTTGACCGTGAGGGTGACCCAGGGGGGACACGTGGGCTTTCCTCGCCGTCTCGATCTGGGGATGGACGCCCCCCTCGGCTTGATCGATCAAATCATCGGATGGTTCGAGACCGTGAGCCCAATCCCCTAGGGCCGTGGCCCTCATGAGGGGCGGGTTTAGACCGGCTTTTGGGCGAGGTTTCGCAAGACGCGAAGCAGGCTCTTCCGCGCTTTACGCCCTTTGGGAGCGTTGGGCATCGTGAAGGCTGTTCGGGTGAGATTCTCGATTTGGGTTCGGTCTGCGTTGGGGAATCGAGCCCAGACGCGATCCAGAGCGTCGAAGCCTTCCTCCACCAGTTGATCTCGTAGATCGACGCACCATTTTTCGGTGGCTTTTCCTGCCGCTGAATTGCGGTTGCGTGCTGC
>Ga0115011_10001893_pt1 | contig 14771 bp, 32 predicted proteins | sample TroAtlMetagenome_2_FD_88705 | JGI IMG/M metagenome (GOLD analysis project Ga0115011, IMG submission 88705) | Marine eukaryotic phytoplankton communities from Atlantic Ocean - Tropical Atlantic ANT8 Metagenome | ecosystem: Environmental > Aquatic > Marine > Oceanic | place: Tropical Atlantic...
AACAAGGAGAAAAAGATACATGAGTAACGGAAACTATTTCAACGAGAAGAGCACTGCCCGATTTGATTTCGGTGTTTATCGCAATACCACAGCTAAGAAGGCCGGCAGCAATATGTTGACAATTAGTACACGCCCGCACGAAAATCAGCAGTACTCAGTAGGTACTACTACTATTAGCATGTCAATTAAGGAAGCACAAGCTCTTCAGAGCTTCCTTAACAAGTCTCTTACCACCGGCGATTCGTCCAACGTTTAATTTAACGAAACCAACGTGGTAAGAAAGCCGGAGGGAAACCTCCGGCTTTTTTTTTATTCTTTTTATAGATTAGACAAATTCGATATATAATTGTAACATGAAGTTGAGCAAAGGTAGTTTGGTTAATTTTTATTCGGGCTACTGGGGCTTCCAGAGGGAGTACGGTTACAGAAACCCGGGTCTTGTACTTGAGGTCAAAAAACCTGTGGACGTAAGAGCAAGAGGTTCTGCGAAAGTTTTGTGGTCTGACGGGTCGGTAACGACTGAACATTCTACTTTTTTAGAAGTTGTCAATGAATAACTTGAACAACTATTCAGCCTTTGTAGTGGGAGACCTTGTTAGGGTGGTGGGGGCTAACACTGGCATTGTGACTAAGATACTGGAACATGGCCAGGTTGAGATTTTTTGGCCTTCGACTAATAAGTTTTCTACTCATGGAAAAGAGTGGGCAGAAATTCATATGGAGATTTTGAGTGAAGGAAGGTGACATGGTAAGATTTGCGAAATGGGAAGACGTATCTTCGATGAGTAGCAAGCATTGGCCGCTGGCTAAGAAAGATTACATTGGTGTGCTTGTAAAACATGACAAGTTAATGGGCACCGCTCACGTATTGTATGAAGGCGAAATTTTAAGAATACGACCGGTATTTGTAGAAAAAGCAGGGAGGAAAGACTGTGAAGCCCGGTGATATGATTCGATATCGAGATAGAAAAGAAACCGATCCCCATCCTAGTGATGTCGGTGAAATGGGTCGCTGGGGTACGACGGGAATTATCGTAAGGTTGCTAGATGCCCGATATGTACCAGAAGGTAAGGTCTTGCCATCAATAGAATACATCGACGATGTCGGGGACTGGGTTGTCTGCAAGCAGTCGGATGTTGAAGTGATTAGTTCGACCGACTACATTAGCATGAACAGGAGCTCCTAACAGTGTGGAAAGTAGGAGATTTAGTGCATTATAGTCATAAGAAAAGCCTTTCCAGTTCCTTTGTATTACGACAGTATAATGAATGTTATGGGATTGTGACTGAAGCTTGGTGTGATGAAGATGACACGACTGCGCTTATTGTCGACTTCCAAGACGGTCCCACAGTTTTCCGGGAACCAGAACATAAATACTTAAGAGTTATTTATGCAACTTAAAATAGGTGATCTAGTAAAGTCTGATGATCACGCAATAGGCGTAGTTGTGTCATCCCCTATAGAAACGCCCTCGGGTTATACAGTTAAGATAGCATTTAATGACAAGGTTCTGTCTATGTACACCTGGTGCATTGAACCGATAACTATTAAAGAGAGGCAAAAGTAAACACTCTAAGCGTTGAAGTTATACTTTGAAGATGTATTATTTAAGTAAAAATTGGTTCGGTCTACTTATTTGTGGGACTATCGGTACTGTAGGGATTGCAGGTTATATGTGTGGCTACGAAGTTGCAAATCAAAGAGCACATGAAGTAAACAAAATTCTAACAGAATACGCTTCTCTACTAGAAAGAGAAAACAGTCGAATTCGACTCAGCTATGAGACTAAAAGGAAAGAATAATGTCAAAGCTTGCAAGAAAAATAAAGCGTCAACGCCTCTTGGCTATGCGCAAAGATACAAAAAAAAGACTTCGCCACGTAGAAGAATCACTGAATAATATGCCAAGTGAGTGCTCTTCGTGCGGAAAACAATTTAATAATGAAGAAGCTGATTCTTGGATAATTAAGATGACTATGGACGGTGCCACTCTTAATTGTCCTGAATGTGTGGAGGCTTTAAATGCAAGCGAAGATTAAAATCTTAAGATCAAATGCCAAACTTCCTAAGCGTGCCTATCCAGACGACGCCGGTATGGATTTTTACTATTGTGCAGACGACGATGCACAGATAATTATACACCCTATGGGCAATGCAGTCATTCCAACAGGTGTCTCCATCGAGGTTCCTAAGGGGTATATGCTGGAAATGAAAAATAAGTCTGGCGTTGCTGCTAAGCGACAACTTCTTGTGGGATCTTGTGTTATTGATAGAGGGTACACGGGTGAGATTTTTGTCAATCTTAATAACGTTGGAACCGACGCTCAAATAATTGAGCCGGGCCAGAAGCTTGCGCAAGGAGTATTTGTCAAAATCGCTCAACCTGAGCTAATTATAATCGAGACGGACCAAGATCTGTATGAAAAATCTGATCGTCAAGAAGGTTCACTCGGTTCAACAGGAGATTTTTAAGGAGATATCATGGCTAGAATTACAGGAGCCAAGGCTGAAATACTTGTAGATAAGTTTAAAGCAGCATGCTTAAGCAAGGGTTACGCTTTTTTTGAAAGCAAAGACTATAATTTAAATATTGTTGGAGTTAGAAATGATTCCGGCAAGGCTGATAAGTTTGATGACAACATCAATATCATATACAAAGTCAACGACGAATGGATAGTCGATGTATATGCAGCTACTACGGAGCCGGGTGTTAATATTCTCAAAAGGCCGATAGTCAAAGGCGGCACTGCAATCTTAGTGCCCGGACAATATCGAGGTGTATATAAGCTTGATACGCACGGTGGTAAAAGAAAATATCGTGCGGTATGTCAAAGATTAGGAAACGTTAAGATCTGGAGGGATGATAACAGAGATAGAACACCAGACTATACAGGCCCTATTCACGAAGGCAAGTATGGCATAAATATTCATAGACAGTGGGGACCAGACGACAGAGAATATACCGGAGGTGTCTCAGCAGGATGTCAAGTGTTTCAGAGCTCTGTAGATTTCTATGAATTTATGGAGACATGTCAGATCGCAGCTGACGAGTGGAGCAATAAGTTTACGTATACACTGCTTGATGAGCGAGACCTCTAGTGTCTTTAGTCACCGCACTATGTCTTGCGGTAGCCTCATTAGGGGTGTCAAAAACCGAAAAAAGAACAGCATGCAAGTACATGCCCTACATTGTGCAACAGTCTGCTCAGCATAATATAGACCCTTCAGTTGTTGTGTCAATGATGTTTGTTGAGAGCTCTTTTCAGAAAAAGGCTGTATCTCCTAAAGGAGCATGTGGTTTGATGCAACTTATTCCTAAGTGGAACTCTGTAAAGATCAGAGGAAAGAAGCACACATACACATGCAAAGAATTGTTTCATTCTAGGCGAAACATTAGGCTAGGTGTTCGTGCTTTAAAGCGCTGGCTAAATATGCCAGGTATTAAAGGAGATATGGACCGTGCACTCTGCGCCTATAATGCGGGAAATAGGTGCAGATTTCCGAGGCGAATCCCAGACGCGTCTAAGACTAAGTACGTTAAGGCGGTACGAAAAGCTCAGAGAAAGATTCATAATGCTATGGGCCATAAGCCGTTTGGAAGAGTCGAGCTTGATCAATGCACTGTAGAAGTCTGTCCCGGCAAAGAGTGCTTATGCAGTGTGGGTAATAATAAGATTCTTTATCTCAATAACGAATAGCTAAGAAGAAATATAGAAGCCCATATAAGGAGGCTCACAACTGGGCCAAACCATTTCAGATTCTGATGCTACGATTAGTGCTTTACATATTTCTATGCCTCGATGATTTATTAGCTCACCTTCTTTTGGATAGTGAAAAACCATTACATACGCAGAGTTTTGGTCGATACTTTCCAGAAGCGTCGCCTTATAAGATCTGCCTGGACGATCCCAAAAGTTTCCTGTAATCATCTTATTCTCCTTAAGATACTGTAAATTCAACTGATAGCTGCATATAATGATCTGACGTCATATAAGCGCTAGTGGGGTTTATTGTAACAAACCAAGAATCACCAGCTGAAAATGAATTATTAGAGCTAATGGCCGCATTCTTATTGATGATCTGATTTGCATCAGCATTTACCTCTACAGAAACTACCTCTACCAGTGTAGGTATATCAGTTTCAGAATCTCCATGTGTTGCTGCTGGCACTTTCCATATCTTAATTGTTATCGTATCATTGTCACTTCCATCTTTATGACCAGCAATTCTATATTTTGTCATAGAGCAATTTACAGGAACAGTTCCTGATGATGCATATCTATGAATTCTCCAGTACGGAAATGATGTAGAGAAATTAGTCGGGCTAAAGCTATTAGTCCAGCCATACCCGCCTGTAACGATCTTATAATAATAATAGCTTGTTGATAGATTGTTTACTTGTTCAATTTGCTGGAACATCACGAATGTGTCTGAGCTACTCCCGCCACCTGATTGATCTGCCCAACTAAGATTTCCTGAGCCATCTGTTTTCATTACTTGGTTATTTGAACCGTCAGAAGTTGGAAATTTAAAAGCACTACCTATGTGCAATGTTCCGCTAACAACTAAATCACCGCCGAAAGCAGCAGTGCCTCGATCAGCAGATCCTTTTGATCCTACTGATCCGGATACCCAAAAGTTATTATCATTACCCTTGTTGGTCTCACCAATTCTAACAATATCCTCGGTTGAATGTCCTGCATAAAATTTAAGCAACTCATCATTAAGAAGTATTTTAGTAGTATTATCGCTATCTGAAAATCTTCTTATTTTATCTGCATATAAACCTGCAGTATCTTGTACATATAAGTTACCACTAACTACTGAATCACCTCCAAAAACAGATGTTCCTGGATTAACCGTTCCACGCGAACCTATCGTACCAGAAACAAAAAAGTTAGTATCGCTAAAGGTTGTAGGATTTAAGCTTGAACCAGCGCCACCGGACATTATCAAAACTTGATCGATTGAAGATTCGATCACCTTAACCATAGATTTACCGCCAGCTTCTATGCTTATTGAGTCGTCTTCGAACCTAATAAATGTATCTGTATCAGTTCTATGGTAAATGTATTCAGCAAGCCCAATGTCACCAGCAACATCTAGCTCCCAAGAAGGGGTGCCTACTCCATTGATGCCTAGTTTGTTCGTAGAAGCATCAAACTTCATTCCAGGATTTCCCTGATTGGAGCCGTTACCCTTAACAATAAAATCAATATTATTACTTCCGTCGTTAAGGGTGATTTCGTGAGGAGCAGAGTTTTTTTTCTCGGACTTGAAAAATGATAAGTTGCCTGCTTTGAGGATTATCTTATTATCAGCAAACTGTATGTGCGTATTTTCATCACCGTCATGTTTAATGTATTGCTTAACCAGTATTGCATCACTTGCAATTTTCAGTTCTTCGCTTCCGCCGGCTGCAAATGTTATGTTATCATTTGAGGGAAAGTCCATGTACGTATTTGAGTCCCCAAGATGCTGCAGTCTTTGCGAAATTGCGATGTCTGCTGTATGCGAAGAATTAGCGATCCCTACCACGAATGTGCCAGCTCCCATACTACTAACACCATCAGGGCCAAATCCAAAGCGACCATCGGCTCGAGCTCGAAAAAGAACATCACCATCGCCATCTTCCATTTCCAATAAACGACTTCCTGAGCCGTTACCGTCGGTTAAGAGCTTCAACACATGGCCATTTGTATTTTCATCATTATCTAGTACAGCAACGTAAGAACCATCAACGTCTCCAGAAACAGTCAGCGTATTTCCATCAAACGTCATATTTGTCTCTACAGTGGCTTCATCTGAATCTTTGTATGTTAGAATGCCATTAGCAGTGCTGCCGTCGAAAGAAATGCCACCACCTCCACCACCAGACGATGCGATCGTTACAGATCCGTTTGTACCTGACGTTATGGTGACATTAGAACCTGCTACAAGATAGCTTGTTCCGTCTGCGAGGTGGGTAAGAGATCCGCTTAATGTTTGTAGCCAGGCTGATCCTGTTACAGCAAGAGAAAAACCTCCATTGTCACTTGAAGATCCGCTAGCTACAACGCCCTGGTTAAATCTAACAGTATTTCCGCCAAAATTACGAGTTCTTCCCATGACTTCTCCTTTTATATAAATATTTATAAATAAAGCTAAAGGCTCATATTATAGAAATAGGATTATGACTTACTCAAAAAAAGTACTTGATCATTATGAGAATCCAAGAAATGTTGGAACTCTTGACAAAACCGATGAAACAGTCGGCACTGGTTTAGTAGGTGCCCCCGCATGTGGAGATGTCATGCGCCTACAAATAAAAGTTTCAGACGATGGGCTGATTAAAGACGCTAAGTTTAAAACATATGGGTGCGGTTCGGCAATAGCATCATCTTCTCTTGTTACTGAATGGATAAAGGGTCGAACGATAGAGCAGGCGCTAGAAATAAAAAATACTGATATTGTTGAACATCTAAGTCTGCCGCCCGTGAAGATACACTGCTCAGTTCTTGCCGAAGATGCAATTCGATCTGCTATTGAAGATTACAAAAAAAAGAGAGGCAATTATGATAACCTTGACTGAGACTGCCGCATCAAAAATCAAAACAATGCTCGAATCTAGAAATGACATCGGCGTGAGGCCTGCTGTTAGAGGAGGAGGGTGTTCAGGGTTTACATACAAGCTAGAGTTTGTCAACGTAAAGGACGCAAAAGATAGAGAAATAGAAACAAATGGGGTGAAACTTTACGTTGATCCCAAAAGCTATTTATACTTAATGGGAACACAGATAGATTATATAGACGACCTAAATCAATCTGGGTTTAAGTTTGTCAATCCAAATGCGAAAAGAACCTGCGGTTGCGGAGAAAGCTTTAGCGTTTAGGAGAGGTGACAGAGCGGCCGAATGTACCGGTCTTGAAAACCGGCGTGTCTTCACGGGCACCGTGGGTTCGAATCCCACCCTCTCCGCCAAATTTTTATTGAGGAGCTTGTTATGCTTGAATTCTGGATGGGCGTAGTGACAGGCGCTAGCATTGTCTGCGCGATTATATTTACCAAAAACAAGACTAAATAGATATGCCAATTTACAGATATAAGTGCGAAAATTGTGAGTCTGAATTTGATAAGCTTATGTCCCTTAGAGAAAGAGAAGACAAAAACTTTCACATATTTTGCCCGATCTGTGACTGCGATAAGTGTACGCCTTTGATTAGCAAAACATCCTTTTCTCTAAAGGGGGAAGGATGGTATAGAGATGGCTACAAAAGTAAGGAAGAAAAATGAAGCTAATAAGAGATAAAATTCCTATGCTAATGAAGCAAGCTGGGGTAAAGTTTGAAGCTAGAGTTGCTGACAATGATGAGTATAAAGAGCTTCTCGTAAAAAAAATGCAAGAAGAAGTTAAAGAACTCATGGAGGATCAAGACATAGAAGAGGCAGCAGATGTCTACGAAGTATTCTTGGCTTTGATTAAGCTCTGGGGTCATGACGTTCACGATGTTGTAGCACATGCTGAAGCAAAGCAAGCGGAAAGAGGCGGGTTTAGCCAAAGAGTAGTCCTCTTAGACTCTGAAACTTATAAGACAAACACAGGCGTTTCAAAGTATACAAGCCAGCTATTTGGCACACCGGGTGAAGACTAGTCATGTCTAGGGACAGCTTGATGTCCGAGTGGATAAAGCTATCACCAGAAGAAAGACAAGCCAGAATCGACGAAATTGAGAAATGGTTACGCTTCAGGTACTCAGGCCGGTGGTTTGAGAATATGTCTGTTGCTTTGTTGCAAGAAATTTATGACTTAAGAGCGCAGATTAATGAGCTTAAGACTCTTAAATCTCAAGATCCATAAGCTCATTGTTGAACTTCTTAATAAACTCAGTATGCTTTCTTGACCATCCCGTGAATTGATTTCCTTCATGATCAGGATCTCCGTGAACTTTTTGAGTTCTCCATATTACCGTGTGAACAAGCTCATGTGCAAGAGAAGAAGACCAGACTTGAGAAGTTTTAATCTCTACCCAAATAAGATCAGGTGACATTGCAAGTCCAGTTACAGGAATAGGTTCTTTGTGAAACTTTCCTTCCACATCATAGACATTTTGCACAGTCCTGGGTATTGCACTAACTTCTATTGTCAAGTTTCTTAAAAGTTCCCAAACTTCTAGAGGGCTCATATCAAAAGATTCAGCATACCTGGTTGCAAAAAGTGAGATTGCTTTTTGAACTGATTCTTTTGTAAATACGTAGTCGTTGCAATGTGTTGTTGTCATTCGCATATTAGGCGTCCCAGGTATTATCTCTCCTGCTTTATCCTTTGTGCAGCTGAATGTCTGAACATTTGTAAGCCCAGTATTTCCAGATACGCAATTCCCAAGACTTAAAATAAAAAATGAAGCTACGATCCAAGTTACTATATGTTTAAGCTTTATCAACACATTCATAAGTATGCAGTCAAATTGTGTAGACTTGCCGTAACTAGTATATAATAAGATCATAAAGGAGGAATCTGAAATGACTGTCCTATTTATAATTGTCCTTGTTGGGCTTATGATTGACTATAAGCTTGCACTTGGATTTTTAAACGTGGCTACAGGATTTTTTATAGGGGCATTCTTGAGTGTTCTTCTGACAATGTGGTGCTTTCAGGCCATTATAGGGTCTTTGTAGTGGAGAAAACAATGACGCAGATTAAACCTGTAGGCCCTCTAGAGATCGCTAGAGAGAATTTAGAATGTTTCGCGGACTCATTTTTACAGCAAGCCATGCTTCGAGCTATTGTGGATGCATACCAAACCCGTGATGCTATAGTTGAAATTCTAGGGGATACCATAGAAGATGTTCAGCTTGAATCACTGTGGACAGCTCTGGCAGACGAACTCAAAGAAATGGGAATATCAGCATGAACGATTACTTTTTACTGTTTATAGTCGCGCTTTTTATTTTGACTAGCATATCAACCAGATTAAGTCGTCAAAGCTTGGAGAAAAATTATAAGGCTCGAGAAGCAGCACGAAAAAATGCTCAGAAGAGATATCTAGATGCTTTGTACGGAAGAGACAACGATAATTAGTGAGATTACCCCCAATGCTGGTGATCTTGTAAGATTCAGGTTTCTTGATGGGAAGCTTACCGACAACATTCATCACATGAAAGAAGGTTTAGGCATTGTTGTTGCCATTAATGACCGATCTTTCTGTGTTTGTGTTCGAGGAAAGATGATAGACGCATGCTGGATTACTGAGATCGTAAAATCAGTCTAGCTCAGTATATTGAAGCATCTTTTTAGAAGGGACAGTGATATAAATTGGATCGAAGCTATACTCGTGCACGGGTATCGTGCTGTTTTTGAATACAGGCTTAGGCTCTTTTGAGCTTAGGGCTACCGATGCGAGCCCTCCAGTGATAATCAAAATTCCCATGAAAGATCTAAATGACATTATTACCTCCTTTAACGTGGCCAAAAGTATACTCCCCTTCTGGTAAGTGTATAATAAATGTGAGGCATAAAAATGAAGCTAGTAACATCAGTAACACTACTGCCAGAAGATAGAGAGTTCATCGACGTAGAAAGAGTTGTACTTGACATACAAGCATGTATGATTAAAGTATTGATTGATGAAAAAAATAGAATTTATGAAAATCTTGGGGGCTCGAGTTCTCCTAGAATTCTAGATGCAATTGCTGCTTATGATAGAATGATCGACGCTATTGAGACACGAAAGTGGGGAAGGTAGGCATGTCAAGGCTACAAAGATACGCTAACAAAGCGAAAAGAGCGCTAAAGTACAGAGTAATTTTAGGTGCTGACAAAGTTGTGATTCATGAAGATTCAGAGATTTGTGAATTTCTGGCATACGTAGAAGAAAAGTTTGCTCGGCAATGTCAAGAGCTAATTATTGCAGACAGAGATGCAATAACACAAATAAAGGTGCACGAAGAGGTTGCAGAACCCATGCTCAAAGAGCTTGAAGAGAGATCAAATATCAGCAACCTTATGCCCAAAGAAAAGCAAAGAATTTTTAGGTGTACTGTGAACATTAGAGACATTCAAATCCAAAGGCCTGTAAGATGAATATTCTGATCGATGTCGGAGCTTGCAAAGGCGTGTTTACAGAGTCTTGGCTTCAAAAGAACCCGGGAGGAAAAGCTATCTGTGTTGAGCCCAATCCAGATAATGCAAAGCTTCTAAGAGAAAAATTTGCAAATCACCCAGTGGACGTGATTGAAAAAGCTGCCTGGACCACCACGTCTGTACAAGATTTCTGGCCAGGATCTACTAGTGAAAACGGATCTTTGACAGTTAGAAATGAGTCACAAATAGGCGCTTTTGCTGAGGAGACACAGAAGCCTTCGATGAGCATAGAGTGTGTTAAAGTTTCTGACTTGATTGGGCAGGCTACTCAGGGTTTCGATAAATCTTTTGTGACTCTAAAGCTTGATGTTGAAGGAGTTGAGTTTCGCTGCCTTAGGCAGCTTGTCAATTCTGGCCTTTGGCCGGATGTCATATATCTAGAAGATGGGTGCAGAAAATGCCTAGATGCAAGAGAATGGGCCGCCAGAATTGATTTTTTCAATGCTGTCATTGACAATGACACTGCAGATAGAATCTTTATAGAAGCAAATACCAGGGCCCATAGCGACTATATGAAGTGCTACATACCGATTGAAGAACATAAACAGTTTCAGTACGCAAAATCCAACCAGTTTAACTTATCACTTCACGATCTTGAGAGCTTTATAGAGCTGTGCTTTAAGAATCAGCCTGACCTTTATGAAAAGACCCACACCATGGAGTTTATTTTTACGTGGCTTACATGTCACGAAGTAAAGGTAACACTTAAGACAGGGGAAAACTTAAGGCACGTTGCAGAAAATCCTTTGAACTCTACTAAGGATTTTGATTTAGTCAATCGTTTGATCAAATCTGTAAAATACACTTTCAGCAAACCTGGAGTTGCTTCTGTTGATTTTACTTTTCAAAGCTTAGAAGAACATCAAAAACTAATAGAAGCATTTCTAGCTGAAAATAACAAAGCCGGCCTACTTTAATTCTAGGAAGAGCATCCGCGCAAGTAGAGGCGGAACTTAGTTTAGTAATGCAAGCTGCACGATCTGTAAGCTTCCTGGTACAGGGCTTGCTATAATTTTAGGAAAAGGTGAAATAGGTGATGTCGTGCCGCCTAAAGTAACCATTAGGTTTGCATATGAACCATAAAGAATTCATAGATATGACAGTAGATCTTGAGTGCCTTGAGCGTGGCATAATTCCCATAAGTGATCGATCCTTTTTGCAATTTAAAGGAATGTCTGAAGAAGATATCCGAGCCTCAAAGAGAAAGTATCGAAAAATTAGAAGAAAGCTTAAGAAAAAATTGGGCAGAACTCCGTCGAGATGGGATATTACACATCACTTAAGAACCAAGGCATGGGCAAAACTTTTTAACATCTAAATTGTGCAGATTTCTCGTTCTTGTATTATAATAGATACATAAGGAGGGGATAGGCCTCTTCTTCAAAAAGCGGTAAGTAGGAGAGATAAAATGGCTCGGAAATCAAAACAAGTTCGGCTGGCACAAGCTCAAGACATTCTTCAAAAACTAGAAGCTGCTAACGTTAGCCATCCAACGTCATTCGTCCGAGACATGGTACGCCGCCTTTCAAGCGGAAAGAACTTAACTCCTAAAATGCGCTCATGGCTCGATCAGATTATTGATGAAGGTGTACCTCAAGCTAAGAACGAAGAGCTTTATGAAGAAATCTGCTCCTTAATTGGTATGCCAGGGCAAACTGAGCGCGCTGCAAACACTCTTAGGGACTTTGCCAACAAAGCATTCAAAGGTTGGGAAATGTCCGAGAAGCAGAAAGACTTCTTGGGTAAGCTTCTTGAGGAAGCACGTGAGCTTAAGAAAAACGGTCCATGGATTCCAGATGCAGACACAATCAGGCAACTTACAATTGCAGTTAAGGTAGGTTCTTCTCGAGCTACAGGATACTACTTTGCAAATCGCCCAGGAGAAGGAAAAGCATACAGGCATTGCTCTGAGTGGCTTGCTGTTACTCAAGAAGGAACTATCAATTTAGATACTCATGTTTTGCCGAAGTGGGCCTGTGAAAAAATGATGCACAGCTCTCGAGTTGCTTTGAGAGAAATGAATAATCCAACAATCCAAGCTGGGGATATCAAAGGTTACGAGCCCACCGGAAAATTTGGAGCTAATGTAATCGTTATCGATGGGCCTAAGATTCATAAGGGTGAGGCTTGTTACGACGTATTAAAGGACGGCAACGTAGTTACGATTGCTGCAAAAAAGCTAAGGAAGCGACTTAAGAAGTAATGAATAGAGTAAGATTTCTTATAGCAGAAAATTTGCCTCAAAATGGAGGCAGGGTCAACACAGATGTTCTTATAAATGATGTATTGAATGATTTATCATCGATAGGTTCATTTTTGGATAGTGAAGCCGTTAAAGCAACTCTTTATGACTTAAATGAGCGCCAGTATGTAGTTGTCTTCAATGACGGAACAACAGCATTGACCCAATACGGTCTAAGGATGCTGGGCTAGCTTATACAAATAGGGCCCATTATATATAATAGAGACTGAGGTTTAACCTCTAAGATACTTTGTGAGATCATCCTTGAAAACATACCCACGACAAATATTAATAGCTGCAGCGTTATTTTCTCTGCTTCAAGTATCATGTGGGGCATCTAGCCAAAGCCCTAAAGATTTAACATTAACTCCTTACAATAAATCGATGATTTGTATGGAAAAAAAAGATCCTGATAGGATTTTGACAAAATTAAAGAAGCATGCAGACAAACCCGCAGGAAGCAAGCTATACATTCTTTTTGAGAGCACAATATGCCGTGAGTGTAAACCACTTAGAAAGAAAGTCAAAAATATAAAAATTGATGCCGAGCTAATTTATCTTAACGTTGATTTTACTTGGGCTTTTATATTGTCGCAGCACATTGGCGTACGGAGCATTCCGTCGCTTGTTGTATTTATTCAGGGTACACCAAAGTTCGTTCGCCCGGGAAATGGCACCATCTTGGAATACTTGCATGGCAATGCAATAAAGGAAAATGAGTGAGCTTTATCAATATCATTACATACCTTGCTGATATCATGTATCTTATAGATAGATCTACTGATATTGTAATAATGGGCATGATATTTTCAGCCATGATTGTAGGTTTTCTTTACGCGATAATGCGTCTTACTCTTGAAAAATCTTTGTCATTTTTGCCTTTTTTTTAGTACAAATTGTGCAGATGACCCCTGCCTATGATATAATAGAACTATAGAGGATAGGAACTAAAAACCGACTAGGAGGTTTGAAGAAATGAAAGGCGATGTTATCGCCGGGATTCAGTAGCCCAACCCACTTCGGTGAGGGAATACAGGGCCGGCCCGGCAGAGATTAAAACTGGAAGGCGGGCGGACACAGATCCGCTGCGATTTTTTAAAATTATATGCATGTTATGCAGGAGTTATCTAAATGAACAATATTTTACAAAACGATATGAAGATTCTCGTAGCTATGATTACCAGCGAGATTCGCTCCCGAGAAGACAAAAAGCAAAAATGGGCGCAATTTAAGCGTGACCACCGCGAAGAACTTCGAGTTTTATTTGAGCTTCCAGAACGTGATGACATAAACCCGGGCACTCTGATGGGATTTGATATTGATGAAGAGAACCAGCACATTCTGCTGAATTATAGCTCTGAAGCTCACAATATTTTGCATGACATCGATGGCGGTTGGTCACCAATGCTTCGACAAATGAGAGGCCTAATCTACTCGTATGGCCAGCCAGGTGATGGATCTGCTATTAAGCTCATTAGCCGGGGTTTCGAGAAGTTCTTTAATGCAAATGAGCTTCCAGAAAACACATATGATGCTCTTCGGGAAACGCATGGCGATAAGAAATATTCAGCTCGTTATAAGGCTGACGGGCATATGATTGAATACTTTGTGGATAAAGGAAAGCTGTTTGCTACCACACGTGGAAAGCTTGGAACCGCAAGTGCGCTTGAAGCACTTACAATGTTCACCATCGAAGAATTCAACCACATTAATAGTTGTTTCGGCGATGATCTAATGTCAATTATTGTAGAGCTAGTAACACCCAATACTGAAGTGCATGTAGATTATGAGGGCCAGGAGACGCTGTACTTGCTGGCTGCGTATGACAAGCAAGGCATTAAGCTATCCTTACCCCAAGTTGAGTTTATTGCAGAGAAGTGTAGCGATAAGTTTACAATTCCCTTTGCAAAGGAGTTTACGCTAGACGAGATGATTGCTGAAATTAACGACAGAACCGTTCAAAATAATGAAGGATGGGTCATGGATTTCAATGGGCAGCTCATTAAGTTCAAGTATATCAGCTATATTGGTCGAATGGTTGAGTCTAAGCTTAGCTACAAGTATATCATGAACTGCATTCGAAATGACAGGCTTGATAAGATGCTATTTACATTGCCCGAAGAGATTCGTGAGCATGCCTATGCGATGGTTAGCGAGGTTGAGACAATTTGTCAAAATGCGTCTAGCTATAAGCCTCTGTATGCCCTTCATAATGAGCGCGAAGGTGGTGAGTCTTATTTTCGAACTGTTTGCCGACAATTTTGGAAGGAAATATATAATACAAGTCAATCTTTACCTATTATGATGGTGGCATGATGAAACAATCAGCAGGAATAGTAGTAATTGATCACGATTTGAGAAATTCTGAGCCGACAGTGTTGTGTGTTCGCGCATATTCAAATTGGGAC
>Ga0115011_10001894_pt1 | contig 14765 bp, 11 predicted proteins | sample TroAtlMetagenome_2_FD_88705 | JGI IMG/M metagenome (GOLD analysis project Ga0115011, IMG submission 88705) | Marine eukaryotic phytoplankton communities from Atlantic Ocean - Tropical Atlantic ANT8 Metagenome | ecosystem: Environmental > Aquatic > Marine > Oceanic | place: Tropical Atlantic...
TATTATGATTCTATTTTTTCTACTCATAAGATAGGGGAAATAACTCAGCTTCAAAGAAACTATTTTGGAAAACATCAACTAAAAAACAATAATGGCAAAAAAATAATTAGCCCAAAGTGGAATTAACAACATGAATAATAAGTCTATTATCATAATGGGGGTTGCGGGATGCGGAAAAACCACGATAGGTTCTTTGTTATCAAAACAAACTGGATCTTATTTTATTGAAGGAGATAATTTTCATAGTAAAAAGAATATTAAAAAAATGTCATCAGGGATACCATTAAATGATTCAGACAGAATGGGATGGCTTAAATCAATAAAAAATGAGACATCAAAACGATTAAAACAAAATAATGTAATAATTGCTTGCTCCGCTTTAAAACAAATTTACAGAAAAAAACTACAAGTTGACAATTCAATTTTAATCTATTTAAAAATATCTAAAAATGATGCTCAAAATAGGCTTAGTGAAAGAAAAGATCACTTTATGCCTTCCTCATTAGTTCAAAGCCAATTTAAAATCCTAGAAGAACCATCATCTGCATTGATATATGATGCAACAACTAATATAGATGATATTGTTAACGATATATGTAAAAAAATTAATCTAAGATAACTTAAGATTTAAAATGAATAATTTAATTGAAAACAATATACCTGACAGTAAAGGTTACAACGCCTACATTAGAGACAAATCTTTTGCTAAACTTCTGGAATATTATTGTGGCAAAGATTTATTTGAGAAGATTGAAAATAAATTCTTTGAACTTGGAAAAAAAGTCGGTGAGGAAATTGAAAATTTGTCTATTACAGCAGACAAAAACCCACCACAATTAATAAAAAAAACTAGAAGCGGCTTATCGGTAAATGAAATTTTAAAACATCCAGATTTTAAAAATTTGGAAAAAATTGCTTTTGGAGATTTTGGTTTAGCCGCAATGTCTCATAGAAATGGGGTCTTTGGATTTCAAGAAAAACTTCCCCCAATAATTAAATATGGACTAACTTTTTTGTTTGTTCAAAGTGAATTTGGATTGTGCTGTCCTTTAAGTATGACAGACTCTTTGACAAGAACATTAAAAAAATTTGGCAACAAAGATCTGGTTAAAACTTTCTTTAATAAATTAACATCTCAAGACATGGACAACCTCTTTCAAGGCGCAATGTTTATGACAGAACAAGAAGCAGGATCGGATGTGGGCTCTATTAAAACCTTTGCAGAACAGGAAAATAAAAATTGGTACTTAACTGGAGAAAAATGGTTTTGTTCAAACCCTGATGCTGACTTGGCAATGGTACTTGCAAGACCAAAAGACAATCCATCAGGGACAAAAGGCTTGTCTCTGTTTCTTTTGCCAAAAATTTTACAAAATGGATCTCATAATAGTTATGAAATTATTAGATTAAAAGATAAGTTGGGTGGAAAGTCATTTGCTAGCGGTGAAATTAAATTAAACAAAGCATATGCATATCTAATTGGAGATCCTAATCAAGGTTTTAAGCAAATGACTGACATGATAAACATGTCTAGGTTATCAAATGGAGTAAGAGCTTCAGGAATTATGCAGAGATCAATTCAAGAAAGTATTTATATTTCTCAAAACAGAAAAGCTTTTGATAAAAAACTACTTGATCTACCTCTTATGCAAAAGCAAATTTCAAAAATGTTACTATTAAGTGAAGCATCAAGGTCAATGGTTTTTAAAACTTCAAAAATCCTTGAAAAAGCAGACAATGGAATAAAACAATTTGAAAAACTATTTAGAGTTCTTACTCCTTTAATTAAATTCAGAGCATGCAGAGACGCAAGGAAAGTTTCAGGTGATGCAATGGAAATAAGAGGAGGGTGTGGTTACATCGAGGAATGGTCTGATGCAAGGATGTTAAGAGATTCTCATTTAGGCTCAATATGGGAAGGTACAAGCAATATTGTTTCTTTAGATGCCATAAGAGCATTAAAAAAAGAAGATAATATTTTTGTCTTAAAAAATTATTTACTCAAAATTATTTCTAAGACAGATAATAATGATGATTTGATTTTTTTAAAAAAAATAACCGAACAAGTTTTTAACTTTATATTTACTGAAATAAAAAATGATAATAATTTTAACTCCAGGCAAGTAGCTTCAGCATTATATTACCTTTGTGCATCAATTTTTTTAAATGAAGAAAGTAGATTTTGTACAACCTTAACTTATAGAAATAAAATTTGTAAATTATTAATTCAACATAAGTTAATGAAGCGAAATCCATTAGAATCTGATGATTTAGACAAAAGTATAATTTTTTCTTTTATCTAATTTATTTATAAAATATTGTTCTTTTTTTCATCAATTTCCAACCATCTTGTCTCATAATCATTTAAGTCGTTTTTTGCTATTTCTAATTCTTTAGAAATTTTTACAAACTCATCAGGATAATTTGTATAAAAATTTGGATCAGAAAGTTTTTTTTCAATTTCATTAATTTCTATTTCTTTATTACTAATTTTTTCTGGTAGATTTTTATATTCAAATTCTATATTAAACGACAATTTATTGTTTTTTCTATTCTCATTTAAATTAACAGATATTGTTTTTTCATCATGATTTTCATTTTTTATTATTTCATCTTTTTTTGTTTTAATTCTATTATTTTTAGCTTTTAGATAATCACTATATCCACCGACATTTTCTTCTATTACTCCATTACCTTCAAATGCTAAAATTTTTGTAACTGTTTGATCTAAAAAATCACGGTCATGTGATACAACTAATAATGTACCTTTATAATTCGAAAGTATCTCTTCAAGCATATCTAAGGTATCCATGTCCAAATCATTTGTTGGTTCATCTAAGATAAGACAAGATTTTGGATTGGCTAAAATTTTTGCAAGCATTAGTCTATTTTTTTGTCCCCCAGATAATTGTGATACACGTTCAATTACTTTTTTAGGATCAAATAAAAAATCTTTTAAGTAACCATAAACATGTCTTTCTTTGCCCATTACATCTACGTAATCCCCACCTCCAGGACACATGACCTCTTTTAATGTGTCATTTGGATTTAGGTCACTACGTTTTTGATCAAAATAGGAAAATTCCATGTTTTTTAAAATTTTAATTGAACCTGAATCAGGCAAAACCTCTTTGAGGATTAATTTTAGAAATGTTGTTTTACCAGAACCATTTTTTCCTAAAATACCTATTCTGTCCTTTTTTTTGATCCTAATATTAAATTTGTCTAAAATTTTGATTTCATTTTCGTTGTTCTTAAAAGATTTACTCACATTATATAACTCAGCAATAGATTTTGAGTGTATATCCACCTCTTTTAATGGTTTGAATACAACTTTAGAGGTTGCCCTTCGAAATGACCTTTCATCTTCCTCTAGCTTTTTTCTCATTTCTTTTACTTTTTCCAGTCTTCTTATATTGCGTTTTACTCTAGCCTTTACTCCTCTAGAAGCCCATTCAACATCAACTGCTATGCTTTGTTTTCTATTTCTTAATTCTCTTTCTTCTTGATCAAGTAACATTTCTGACCATTCATCAAAATATTTAAAACCTCTTGGACTTACTTTTAATTCCCCCCTATCAATCCAAAAAACTTTAGTTGTTACATTTGATAAAAAAGCTTTGTCGTGTGAAACACAAACTAATGTTCCTGCATAATTTTTAAGATAATTTTCTAACCACTCTATTATATCAAGGTCTAGATGGTTTGTAGGTTCATCAAGCAAAAGAATGTCAGGTTCTTCAACTAAAGCTTGAGCAAGACCAACTCTCCTTAACTCACCTCCAGACAAACTGTCTAATTTTGATTGAGTTTCTAATTCAAGTGATTGGGCCACAATATCAGCCTTATACTTATACAGCTCTCTTTCATCACCTTTAAAGTTCTTTAGAACAAAATCGTATATAGTTTCGTTATTTGTTAATTTGATATCCTGATCTAACATTCTAATTTTAATATTGCTGTCTTGCCACCTCTCTCCATTATCAATTTCAAATTTGTTAGAAACAATATTCATTAAGGTTGATTTTCCAGCTCCATTTTTTCCCACAAGAGCAATTCTACTCCCTTTATGAATATTGAATGTTAAATTTTCAAAAATGGGTTTTTCATTGTAAGCTACTTTTGCTTCTTTTATGGAAAGTAATAAAGGTGAAGACATTTAATTGCTTTTAATAAAATTATAATTCAAATTCCAAATTACCTAATTTCCCATAATCAGCAATTATGAGATCACCTTTTTTAACTGGCAAAGGTACAGTGCAAGTTCCTGTTGTAACCATTTTTCCAGCATGCAAAGTAATATTATTTTGAGAAAGTTCGTTTACCAACCAAGTTAGAGCAATTGTTGGGCCTCCTAAAACATTTGAGCCAAGCCCTTTTTCCTTTATTCCGTCCATCACCCTCAATTCAACGGCATGAGCAGATAGGTCAATAGATCGCCATATATCCGGAAGCTTTGAGCCAAGCACAAAATGATGGGCACAAGCATTATCTGCAATCAAATACTCTTCTCCTAAATCAGTATAATTTTTAAATCTGGAATCAGGAAATTCAATTCCAGAATACAAATTTTGCACTGAAGCCATCACCTCTTCTTCACTATATCCATTATCATTTGGCTTTAATGTTTTTCCTATTTCAAAGACGAATTCAAGCTCAGCAACTGACATAGTGTTATTACTTAAATCTATTTTTTCATTTAAACTAAAAACTTTTTCACTCAAAATACGACCAGCCATAGGACCTGATGCACCTATGTGATTTTGTCCAGCTTTACTAGTCGCTGCAATTTTCCAACCCAAAACACCTTTTTCAGAAATATTTTCATAAAAAGACTGAATCTTATATGCTTCTGAACGTGAATTTGGAACTAAATCATCTGGCAAACACGATAAAACTTTTCCTCCTTGCCAACTATCCCAAATTATTTTAGCTGCCAACTCAAATTTAGTTTCTTTCATCGTTTAAAATTCCAAAATAAAATTTATTAAAAGTGTTTTCATCCTACTTCAATGGGAAGATTTTGATCCATTGCCCATTCACTCATTGAATTATCGTATATTTTAAGGTTATTAAAACCTAGTTGTAGCAATACAAATGCATCAAGTGTTGCTGCAATACCTCCTCCACAGTAATTAATTATTTCAAGATTGTCAGTTATTCCTTTTTCTTGAAAAATTTTCATTAATTCAAATGGAGTTTTAAACTTTCCGGTTTGTTTTTCAACAAGTTTATGAAAAGGTATATTCATACTGCCAGGAATCCTGCCACGACGTCCATATCGTGGATTTTCTCCCATATGCAAATCCTTAGTAAGAGCATTCAACAAAACACATGATTTTTTTCCCATACCTAACAATACTTCATCTTTACTAACAAAAACATTATCGTTTGGCTTGACATCAAAGTCAGCATATTCAAATTTGTTTACAATGTTTTCAGTTAAAAAACCCAACCTCTCCCATTCAATTAACCCTCCATCTAGAATGCTAGCTTGTCTAAATCCTAGCACATATAACATCCACCAAACCCTTGAAGACCATTGCATTCCATTCCTTGAATACAAAATAATGTGATAAGGCATTCCAATGCCCAAATTTTTAAAAGTTTCAGCTAGTAGATTAAATTTTGGCAGAGTAAAACTAAAATCACTATTGTTATCAGATAATTGTTTCTGTAAATCTATAAATGATGCTCCAGGTATATGGGATTTTTTATAATCTAAAAAACCACTTTCTACATCATAAGGCTTAGAAGGATGGTCGTCAGTATAATGCAAATAAGTTGTGCAATCAAAAACTCTAATATTTTTGTTTGTTAAATTCTCTTTTAACCATTCACATTGAACTATATATTCTGGATATTTCCAATTAACTGTCATACTGTTTATGGTTTCAAATATAAACTTCCACCACCCATCCTTGACTCTAGAATTTCATGAGATTCAGCAGCATTTTCAAGACTTATTGGTTGAGTGTCTGGTACTATTAAGTTTTTATCTTCAAAGGATTTAAAAACAGATTTTGCCATTTTATTATAATCCTTTTTATTTGTTAGGTAATGAAATAAAATTGGTCTAGAAATTGTTAATGATTTTTGAGCTAATGTTGACATTTGAACAGGATTGACTGGTCCAGAAGATTGTCCAAAATTTACTAAATGTCCACATAAAGCCAAAATTTCAACTGAAGTTTCAAAAGTATCAAATCCAACAGAATCAAAGACTATATCTACTCCTTTTCCTTCCGTTAAACTCATGATTTTATCTACAAAATCACTTTGAGAATACAACATTGCATCAACACAACCATATGATAAACATTCTTTTGCTTTTAAAGCATTGCTCACAGAACCAATTACAAGTGAACCTTTGTTACTCGCAGCTTGACATAATAATTTACCAACACCACCAGATGCAGCTGTAACCAGAATTTTGTGATTAGAAGATAATTTTGTTACTTGTTCCAATAACATTTGAACAGTTAAAGCCCTGGAAAAGTTTGTGGCCATTAAATCGTCTGAAACTGAACTGGGTAACTTAATTGCAAGATTTTCATCCAAAGCTCTATGAGAAGCATAAGCTCCATAATTACCTGTTATATACACAACTCGATCGTCAATATCGAAGTCTTCTACATTTTCTCCTTTTTCTTCTACAACCCCAACTGCCTCAATTCCAGGTGTACCAGGTAAACTTAATGTTTTATATAAACCTGAACGAACATAAACATCATGAAAGTGCACGCCAATTGCAGTATGTTTAATTAAAATTTGATTTTTCTCAAGTTTAGGCAACTTAATGTTTTCTAATTTCAATACTTCTGGTTTTCCATACTCTCTAATGATTATAGCTTTTGATGTCATAATATCTCTTGTCTAACTAACATATTAAACTAACCTGTTTTAATAAATCAATATGATAAAAAGTTAATAATAATTATTATTGACTAAATTCTAAGAGATAAATTAAAATTCGATATTAGTAATTCTAAAAATATATTTATGAAAATAGAAAAAATAGAAGTTTTTGTAGTAGGACCAGAAGAAAAACACTACACATGGTCAGAAGATATTCCAGAAATATATCAGAGCAACACAATATTGAGAATGTATACTGACACAGGCATTATTGGTGAATCTGCTGTTTGGAATGCCACATATTTTGAATATGATAAGTATACTGCTGAATCATTAAAACATTTCTTGCCTATTTTAATTGGCAGAGATCCATTAGACAAAGACTCCATCCTATATGACATTAGACCTAGAGTTTTCCCCATGCCTCCAGGTGCTCAAGCAGTAATAGATAACTGCTTATGGGATATAATTGGAAAACAAGCAAATGCTCCAATATACAAATTGCTTGGTGGAAGACGAGATAAAATAAGATCTTATGCCAGTACTGTGATGTACGAAAGTATTGATGAATATTTAGGTGTCATTGAAGATATGAAAAACCAAGGATTTCAAGCTGTTAAATTTCATACTTGGTGTATACCAGATAAAGATTTAGAATTAGCAAAAGCTGCGAGAAAAGCTTTTCCCACAATGTCTTTTATGCTGGATGCTGAAAATAATTATGATTTAGAAAGTTCTTTATTAATAGCAAAAGAACTTGAAAAACTAGATTTCACATGGTTTGAAGCTCCCTTGCCTGATTATGATTTCAATGGTTACAAAAAAATAACCGACAGTGTGGGTATCAAAATAATTCCATCTGGAAATTGGATTGTTGATTTGCAAAGATTTTCCGAAGCAATTAATAACAAAATATGGTCTGCAACAAGAACTGACATGGCAATGCTAGGAGGAATTACAAACGGAAAAAAAGCTATGGACATGTCTGAAATTGCTGGTTTAGATTGTGAAATTATGTCATGGGGTTACACTTTAGTCTCTGTAGCAAACCTGCACTTAATGCTAGCAAATAATAATTGTACATACTATGAACAACCACTCCCATATGAAATGTTTGAATTTGGAATGAACGATGTTCTTAGAACAAATAAGGATGGTTTTATGTATGCCCCATCAAAGCCAGGTTTAGGAATGGAAATTAATTGGGAAAAAATGAAAGAAAAGGTGATTTTTCAATTTGCGTGTGACCAAAATAAAAAAATAGGAAATGTGCATAGTTAAAAATTAATTCTGCTTAACTTGTTATTCAAAAACTAATCTAATTACCCAATTTCTTTTTTTAACTCTGCCATAAGTTTATTAGCAGACAAAGATCTGATTTTTGGAAAATTGGTACCAGCCCACAAATTAATAAACTCACCATTATTTTTTTTAGCTGAAACAGTTCTTAGTCGAGTAGTTAATGTGTTCTGAGCAGGAAATGGCAAAATAGTTTTACCTTCCATCTCTAAAATAAATTTATTTATTATTCCTCTTGCCACTCTTCCAGAAAAAGCTTTAGTCAATTTTGTTTTTCTGTTTTGTTGATTTAACAAATAATCTTTGTGAACAGGTCGTGTTCCAGCTTCTTTGCAACACAAAAAGGCAGTACCTAATTGAGCACCATTAGCTCCAAGCCTTAACAATCTTTTAATATCTCTTCCATTCATAATCCCACCAGCGGCAACAAAAGGGATTCTCACTTCGTCCGATACATTTCTAATTAAACTATTTAACGAAAGCTTTTGATCAGAAGCATTTTGATCAAAAATGCCTCTATGTCCTCCTGCCTCAATTCCCTGTAAAACAATAAAATCAGCACCTATTTTTTCTATGATTAATGCCTCACTTAAATTTGTGGCTGTAATGCCAACCTTTATTCCATAGGTTTTAATCTTTTCTATGATTGAGTTTGAAGGCACACCTAAATGAAAAGTTACAATTGAAGGCAAGCATTTTAAAGTAGCTTCAATCTGATCTTCTAAGGTGAAATAAAATGGAGATGTAGGAATTTTCAGTTCATACTTTTCATTAAAGGACAGCGAACTTAAAGATTCAATTGCATTTTTTTGATCTTTTTTATTAGGCAATTTCATAGGATTAAAAACAAAAAAATTAGCATTAAGATAACCATTAGTAAGTTTTTTTGTTATATTAAGAGTTTCTTCAATCTTTTCTGCACTTGTAAAACTAAAACCAAAACTCCCTACTCCCCCAGAATTTGCAACCGAGCTTGCAAGTTCAGGAGTATTGAACCCGCCAGCCATTGGAGCTTGAATAACAGGCACTTCAAGTTTAGAAAAATCAAATTTCTTCATAATGTTTCTTTTTTGTTTTATTAATTAAAGTTAATACAAGTCATGATATATTAGTTAAAATTTTAAAAAAAATACATAATAAACCTATTATAATTATGCCTAATTTATTAAAATTACACAAAGGTCAATTAACTGAAAGTCAGATATCACAATACTGGAGGGATGGTTATCTTTTTCTATATACAATGATAACCTTTGCATTTTTTTTACTAATTAATTATAAATATTTGTATTAAAGAAGCTCTAAAAAGTAGTTTATTACTTGATCAAACCCATAAGGTAAATAAAAATGTGGCAATTCTGGATAGACAGAGGTGGAACTTTTACTGATATAGTGGCTAGAAAGCCAGATGGTTCGATTTTAATAGATAAGCTTTTATCAGAAAATTCAGAAGTTTATAAAGATGCAGCAATAGCCGGTATAAAAAAAATTCTTAATTTAAAAAAAGATGAAAAAATACCTGTAGATAAAATTTCATCTGTAAAAATGGGTACTACAGTTGCTACAAATGCCTTACTTGAAAGAAAAGGTGATAGAACTCTTCTATTAATAACTAAAGGTTTTGGTGACTTACTAAGAATTGGCTATCAAAACAGACCTTTGTTATTTGATTTAAACATCAAATTACCTGATGTTTTATATGAGCAAGTCTTTGAAGTCTCAGAAAGGTTAGATTCTAAGGGTAAAATTATACATCAATTAGACGAAAATAGCGTAAGAATTGCTTTAAGAAAAGCAATGTCTGATGGAATTAATTGTGTGGCAATAGCCTTTATGAATTCTTATCTCAATCCAGTTCATGAGGACAAAATTGCTCAAATTGCTATTGAAGAAAAGTTTTCTCAAATCTCTGTTAGCCACAAAGTTTCGCCACTAATTAAATTAGTTGGAAGAGGAGATACTACTGTTGTTGATGCATATTTATCTCCTATTCTTAGAAGGTATGTTGAACAAGTGTCAGGTGCACTTGAAGATTCAAAATCTACTAAGTTAATGTTTATGCAATCTAATGGTGGATTGACAGATGCTAAGTTGTTTCAAGGAAAAGATGCTTTGCTGTCTGGTCCAGCCGGTGGTGTTGTAAGCATGGTACAAACAGGTATTCAAGCAGGTTTTAAGAAGCTTATTGGGTTTGATATGGGAGGCACATCAACTGATGTATGTCATTACTCTGGTGAATACGAACGTTCATTTGAAACTGAAGTAGCAGGAGTAAGAATAAGAGCACCTATGATGCAAATCAATACTGTCGCTGCAGGAGGAGGCTCTATTCTTTCATTTAAGGATGGTAGATTCCAAGTTGGTCCAGAAAGTGCTGGAGCTATACCAGGCCCCGCATCTTACGGAAGAGATGGACCCCTTACAGTAACAGACTGCAATGTTTTACTTGGTAAATTAAATCCTGATTATTTTCCTAAAGTTTTTGGTAAGAATAGTAATGAGTCATTAAACGTTAAAATTGTAAAATCTAAATTCTTAGCATTGTCAGAATCTATAGCAAAACAGACTGGCAAGCCCAAAATGGATATTGTCTCAATGGCAGAAGGATTTCTTAGAATAGCTATAGAAAATATGGCAAATGCAATCAAGAAAATTTCTATCCAACGAGGTTATGACATTACTGGCTACACTTTAAATTGTTTTGGAGGCGCTGGCGGTCAACATGCTTGTCAAGTCGCTGATTCATTAGGCATGACAAGTGTCTTGTTGCATCCATACGCAGGAGTATTGTCTGCATATGGAATGGGATTAGCAGAGATACGCGCTATTAGAGAGAAGCACTTTGAACAAGATCTTAATAACATTGATAATGCAAACAAAGTGATTGATGAATTATCATTTCAAGCTTCAAAAGATGTAATTGCACAAGGTGTAGAAAAAAAGTCCATAACATTGGTGAAAAAAGCTTTTTTAAAATATCATGGATCTCACCAAACATTAGATGTTGAATTTAATAATATCGAAAGCATGAGAACTTCTTTTGAAAAAGTGCACAAAAAAAGATTTGGTTTCTATGTCAAGGATCGTAATATTTTGATCGAAATGCTGACTGTGGAAGCTATCGGTAAATCTGTGGAACAAGAGAATTTTATTGATATAAAAGATCCGGATTATGCTGCTCAACCAATTGACAAAAAAAATATGTTCGTTAATAGCGAAGAACAAAATGTTTCAATTTATCAAAGATCAGAATTAAAAATTGGACAACAAGTTTCAGGACCAGGGATAATTTGCGAACCAACTGGAACAAATATAATTGATGATGGATGGGTTGCAAGTATTGACAAGTTTAAAAATTTAATACTTACACGTGCCTCAAAAAGAAAAGAAGAGAAAAGCATTGGTACATCTGCAGATGTTGTAATGCTTGAGGTTTTTAATAACCTGTTTATGAATATTGCCGAACAAATGGGAGCAACACTAGCTAATACCGCTTATTCAGTGAATATTAAAGAAAGATTAGATTTTTCTTGTGCTCTTTTTAGTTCATCAGGATCATTAGTTGCCAATGCACCTCATGTACCTGTTCACCTTGGTTCAATGTCTGAAGCCATAAGAACGGTAATTAAGTTAAATAAAGATAATATTTCAGCCGGTGATGTTTTTGTTTTAAATGCTCCTTTTAATGGCGGCACTCATTTACCTGATGTAACGGTCATTACACCAGTATTTGATAAAGAAGCTAAAAAAATAATTTTCTTTGTTGCGTCAAGAGGACATCATGCAGATATTGGGGGAACCACACCAGGATCAGGACCACCGGATTCAAAGCATATTGATGAAGAAGGTGTGCTGATAGATAACTTTAAGTTATTTGAAAAGGGGGTCTTTCGTGAAAGTGAAATAAGAAAAATACTATCTTCAGGCAAATACCCTTGTAGAAATGTTGATCACAACATGGCAGATCTTGCCGCTCAAGTAGCAGCTAATGAAACTGGCATTCGTGAAATCAACTCTATGATTGAACAATTTGGAATAGAAACTGTTCAAGCATATATGGGACACGTACAAGATAATGCTGAAGAATGTATTCGAAATGCTATCACAAAATTGAAAGAAGGAAATTATGATTATCAATTAGATAATGGTGAGTTCATTAAAGTAAACATAAAAATTGATCATGCTAATCGTGAAGCAACAATTGATTTCACTGGAACAGCAGAAAAAAACCCTCTAAACTATAATGCTCCTATAGCTGTTTGCCACGCAGTAATACTTTATGTATTTAGAACATTGGTTGGAAAAAACATTCCATTAAATGAAGGTTGTTTTAAACCACTTAATATAATTATACCCGACAACTCCATGATAAATGCAAAATATCCTTCTGCAGTAATTGCTGGCAATACTGAAGTGAGTCAACTCACATGCAATGCTTTATTTGGAGCTCTGGGGGTTATTGCAGGAAGCCAAGCAACAATGAACAATTTTATATGGGGAAATGATAAAATACAAAATTATGAAACCATTTGTGGTGGCACTGGAGCAGGACCAGATTTTCATGGAACCTCTGCTGTTCAAACTCATATGACAAACACAAGGAGCACTGACCCAGAAGTTTTAGAATTACGTTTTCCGGTTAGACTTGAAGAATTTTCTATTAGAAAGAACTCAGGAGGAATTGGTAAATTTAACGGTGGTGATGGAGCCACAAGAAAACTACGATTTCTTGACAAAATGACAGTTACTACTCTTTGTTCTCATAGAAAGATACGACCATTTGGAGTTGACGGAGGAGAAGCCGGCGAATGTGGCAAGGAATGGCTTGAAAAAAAGGACGGTACTGTTGTTGAACTGCAAGGAAATGATAGTTGTGAAGTAGAAGAAGAAGACTTATTCATAATGCTCACGCCAAGTGGTGGTGGATTTGGAAGTAGAAAGAATTAACAAAAACTTACTTATAATTCTATAAAAGAATGGTTAAATATTTAGAAATAAGCAAAATCACAAATGATCAAATTTTTTGATTAATCATCAAGCGTACTTAACTCTCTTCTCATTATTTTTCCTGTACTGGTTTTGGGGACATCTTTAACAAATTTAACTTTTCTTGGGCATTTATATGCAGCAAGAGATTTTCGGCAAAAACTAATTAAATCTTCTTCAGATATTTTTGCACCTTCCTTTAAAACCACATAAGCCTTGGCTAATTCTCCTTTTAAACTATCTTCTTCTTTGCCAACAGCTGCTATGGATACATCAGGATGTCCTGCCAATACTCTTTCTATTTCAGCTGGATATACATTGTATCCAGCAGTTAATATCATATCTTTTTTTCTATCTACAATAAAATAATATCCGTCTTCGTCTAGTTTTGCCAAATCACCTGAGTGAAGCCATCCATCATCTTCTAATGTTTCATTTGTTCTATCTTTATCACCAAAATAACCAATCATTGTAATTGGGCCTTTTACCATTAACTCGCCTACTTCACCTATATCCATAGTTTTTTTTGGGTTGTCTACATCTACAATTTTCAATTCACAAAATGGCATAGCGCATCCGATTGATCCATGTTTGTTTTTTCCATAAAGAGGATGTGTTGAACCAAGACCAGCAATTTCAGTCATTCCCCACAATTCAATTAATGGAACTTTAAAAGTTTTTTCAACATTCTGCATTGTAGCAACTGGCATAGTTTGTCCACCAACATAACATCTAGTTAAACTTGTGAGATTTGCATTTTTAAATTCTGGGCTATTCATCATATACATATACATGGTTGGAACAGCATCAAAAATAGTTGCTTTATGTTTTTTAATATCATTAAAAACTTCTAATGGATCAAATGTTTGGTGGAGAACAAGTTTGGTTCCATACATCATCATCCCATTCATAACTACATTTGCGTATACATGAGGACAAGGTAATGCGCTCACCACAATATCTTGATCATTTCTCATATGCATTTGGCTTGTCATTGCCCCATTTAATATCACTGCTCTATGTGTTTGCATCGCTCCTTTGGGATGCCCTGTGGTTCCAGATGTATATGCTATAGTTGATAGTGAGCTTGGAGAAATTGATGGCATTTCAATGTTAGGTTTTTTTGAATTAAGTAATTCATCAAAACTTATAGACCCTTCAATAGAAGTGTTGAATGAAATAATATTATCAATTTTACCCTTTTTCTTTAAATCTACAATGTCAGAAACTTTGTCAGATGATGTAATAATAGCTTTTGCTTTACAGTCATCAATGACATATTCAACCTCTAGAGGGGTTAACATTGTGTTTACGGGGTTAATTACTGCTCCTACTCTAGCAATACCAAAATAGCTTATAATCCATTCCCAACAATTTGAAGCATAAAGAGTAACAACATCCTTCTCTTTAATGCCAAGATAGCTTAAATTTGAAGCTAATTTTTCAACTAGCGAGTTTATCTCATTAAATGAAAATGAATGATTTTCAAAACAAAGCGCTTCTTTATCACCAAATTTTTTAGCCGCATATTTTGGTAATTCTCCTAAATGATCAAGCATATTAACTTCTCCAAAAATATTCTAAATTAATTAAAATCAGACAGAAAAAACATTAAAGAATAA
>Ga0115011_10001896_pt1 | contig 14754 bp, 11 predicted proteins | sample TroAtlMetagenome_2_FD_88705 | JGI IMG/M metagenome (GOLD analysis project Ga0115011, IMG submission 88705) | Marine eukaryotic phytoplankton communities from Atlantic Ocean - Tropical Atlantic ANT8 Metagenome | ecosystem: Environmental > Aquatic > Marine > Oceanic | place: Tropical Atlantic...
TAGATACCGTCTTAGCTCTTTCAGTAGAATCCGCATGACCAAGCTGCCCCTCGCCGTCAACCATGATTAACAAGCTCTTGACACCATAATCAGATGCTCGCTTTTTCAATTCAGCCAAATAACTCTGATCCTTAGCTTTAGTTTTGTAAAACTGATTAACGTATTCGATAGCACCAATATCAAACCTTTCACGTGAAACTTTAGCGAAATCTAGCGCGTCAATTTTACCGCCAAAAAATTGGCGATTCAAAGACCATTGAGCCAAAGAAATATCGAACAACTTACCACTTTTAGCACTAAAGGTTTCACAACCGGTCACTGCTGCTACACCAACCCCTAAAAAGGTATTCTTTAAAAAATCACGTCTATTAGCTTGGCTATTCATTATCTTATTCGTTAATTGTTTTTTTCTTTTCATTAAATATAAACACAAAAATCAGCATTACTACTCCGGCGAATATTGCTGGAATCCCCCATATCGATGACCAACCCAATGATCTAAGATCACTTATACGCCGCATATCGACACTCTTCTGCAACGACGCCTGCTTAGCACGCAATTCAGTGAGCTGGCTAGAATTAACATCGACTGACTCTGCCTCAAGTGCCTCAATCTTAGAATTAACTGCTGCTAAGTCTGCCGAAATAGCTGGCATATCATCCGCCAACTGGTTCGCCTTATCCGCATTTACAAATGCACTATATTCTGCAATCTGCTTGGCTTCTTCCAGTGCCTTCTTCGCTTTCACAACGGATTCTTCATTCATCTCTGAGTCTTCATTCGCCTCTGAATCTTTTACTATCTGATAATCTTTAATCAAATTAGGATTCTTCAAATTTAAAGCAGTTATCGTCTCTGACAACTTTTCTTGCGTCCCCTTAATTTCTGACAATTTACTCCAATTACTTATAGTCAACTTAGCTTCTTCTTCTCCAAAGGAAGAAGTTAATCGATCGAGTTGAGCCTTATCCGAAGCCATGGTTTTCAACTCTTCGGATTTCGGAGTATACCGACCCTCGACAGATCCAGCTACCTGCGCTCCAATGAACATTCCCAATCCAAGAGTAAAAAAGACCAACAACCCTTGAGCCTGTGCTCTAATTGGCTTTGGCGATGCCTTGTCGGTATAAATCTGGCCAGTGACGAAAAAGAAATCATAGCAAACACCGTGCAACAAAATACCCAAAATGATCATCCAGCGAACTTCATCTGGCGCACCTATTGCGAATAACCCATATCGCGCCACCCACGCTAACATCCCTACAGCTAGCATCCACTTAACGCCAAGCCTGGCGAAAAAGAACGGCATTACAATCATAAAGAAAATCTCTGACATTTGACCATAACTCATCGTCTGCCCAATCGGAAGACCACTTAGCTCAACAACACGACTAGCAATCTGATAGTAGAATGCTAATGGAATACAGATGAGAGTCGAAGCGATGATAAAGAATAGATATGACGGATTCTTAAACATAACCAAAGCGTCGAGCCCCATTATCTGCCTTGCTGTAACTTCACCCTCTCGGTTCGGAGGCGTGTCAGGCAAAAGGAAACTAAACACTCCAAGCGCCAACGCGCTAATAGCCGTTATCACGAACATGTTGATACTTTTATCATAGCCCAACCAAGTAAGCGCCAATCCTGCAGCAATCCACCCAATGGTTCCCAGTACGCGAATACCAGGGAATTCCTTCTCCGGATTAACCATACTCTTCATGGCAATGGTATTGGTAAGTGCCAATGTTGGGAAATAGGTCAACATATAACCAAAAAACACCCAGTTGATTACTGAAGGAGCAGCCCCCCCACCCATCTGACTCATGGCTAACCACATCAGCCCACCTCCAAACAGATGCAAGACCCCCAAAACTTTTTGGGCAGAAAAAAAACGATCTGCTACCATTCCAACAAAAAATGGAGTGATCATCCCCGCAATCGGCCCTACCGAGTAGGTCCAACTAAAATCACCTGCCTCAAAACCGATTGTACTAAGATAGTTAGGGGCGGTTACATACCATGCTCCCCAGATAAAAAACTGGAGGAACATCATAATGGATAGCTTGATACGAATGGATGAATTCATATTTGGTTATTAGGTTTCTAAGTCGGCTTGACTAAGTGGATCTACTTATAGATCAAGCGGAACGCGCAGAACCTAGCTATTGTAAAAGCAGGCCGCAAGGTTTCCTTTTAATTGTCGTAACACAAAAAAAGACGGGCCACGTTGGGCCCGCCTGTAAATAATTTAGCGTTTAATCGTTTATTCCTCTGAATCGTCACCGGAATCCGAAGGAGCACCTTCATCACCTTCATCAAATTCAGCCTTACGATCCTCCATCGCAGCCTTACGAGAAAGTTTCACGCGCCCCTTGTCATCTACACCAATGCATTTGACCCATATTTCATCTCCGTCTTTAACAATATCCTCTGTTTTTTTGACACGAAAGTTAGCCAATTCACTGATATGAACAAGACCATCCTTACCTGGCAATACTTCAACGAAACAGCCGAATTCTTTAATTGAAACAACTTTACCTCGATAAAGTTTACCAACCTCGACCTCAGCAGTAATTCCCTCAATCGCATCTGTTGCAACTTGAAGCCCTTCAGCAGACATTGAGTATATTAAAACACGACCATCGTCCTCGATATTAATCTCACAACCGGACTCCTCAACAATACGCTTAATATTTTTACCTCCAGGACCAATCAATTCACCTATCTTTGAAGGGTCGATTGGAATAGTGACAATTCTTGGAGCGTACGGACTCATCTCTTCGCGCTCCTTATCAAGACATCCTCCCATATTAGCGAGAATAGCTGTACGCGCTGTCTTAGCTTTAGCGATCGCCTCTTCCATGATGGAATGTGGAATGCCCTGCAACTTCAGATCAAGCTGAAAGCCTGTAATACCCTGGTCTGTGCCAGCGATCTTACAGTCCATATCGCAAAAAGCATCTTCCCACCCAATAATGTCGGTGAGCAATTTATAGGCCTCAATCTCTTTAGTCTCATTACTGTCATTAAGTTTTTCTCGAGTGCAAAGACCGATACTAATTCCAGCAACAGGACGTTTCAAAGGCACCCCTGCATCAAGTAAAGCCAAAGTACCACTACAAACAGCAGCCATGGAAGTAGACCCATTGGACTCCATAATCTCCGCTGTAACACGAACCGCGTACGGAAAGTCCTCAAGGCTAGGAATAACGGGAGCAATAGAGCGCTCCGCTAATGCCCCATGTCCAATTTCACGGCGACCAGGCCCCATAATACGGCCTGTTTCACCTACAGAAAAATTTGGAAAATTATAGTGAAGCATAAATCGTTTTTCACTCGGACCGCCAGTGTAAGCATCAAAAGACTGAGTATCGTCAGTTGTTCCTAGAGTAACAAGAGACAATCCCTGTGTTTCGCCACGAGAGAACAGACCCGACCCGTGTGTGCGTGGAATCATTCCAGCTTCGCTTGTAAGCGGACGCAAATCATCAAAACCCCGACCATCAAGTCGTTTACCATCATCGAGGACAAGCTTCCTGACAGCGGCTTTTTGAATAGCATAAAATGCCTCATTAACAATAAATCCAGTTATATTTTCATCACCAAACTTCTCAACAAGCTTTTCCTCCATCTCATCTTTTAGAGCATTGCATGCAGCCTCACGCTCAAGTTTAGCCTGAATTAACAAAGCATCAGTAATACGATCTGAAATAATCGATTCAGCTTCCTTCTGAATCTCATCACCAACAACTCTTGGCTCAAATTCGCGCTTAGTCTTACCGGCGGAAGCAGCTAATTCCTTCTGTGCGGAAATGAGTGGCGCTATAGACTCTTGGCCAAACTTTAACGCCTGAAGAAAATCAGCTTCAGGAATTTCATCGGCCGCTCCTTCAAACATAATCATGTCCGACTGATTACCAACGTAAACTAAATCGATGTCGCTAGATTCCATTTGCTCGTGTGTTGGATTGGCAATAAAACTACCATCAACCCTGCCAACACGAACTGCACCAATAGGACCAGCAAATGGCAGGTCACTAATCATCAATGCAGCAGATGCCCCATTGATAGAAAGGACATCTGAATCATTCTCTCCATCCGCACTAAGCAGAAGAGTTTGAATTTGCACTTCATTGAAATACCCTTTTGGAAATAATGGCCGAATTGGCCTATCCGTAACCCGGCAAGTAAGAATTTCCTTTTCTGATGGACGACCTTCCCTCTTGAAAAAACCTCCAGGAAAACGACCAGCCGCGGCTGCCTTCTCTCGATAATCTACTGTTAAAGGAAAGAAATCTAACCCCGGGCGAGGCTTAGATGAGCCGCAAGCGGCTACTAATACGATAGTTTCTCCTAATTGAACGGTGACTGCACCGTCTGCTTGTTTGGCGATTTTGCCTGATTCAATATGAATCTCCCCACCGCCGACGTTAGCGGTTACTTTATGTGACATGTTTTTCTTTCTATATGGTCACACTCGCCAGTACGGAGAACTTCATTCAAGTCCCAGTTTTTCGGGGTCTTGAATGAAATACTCAGAACCAGCAAGCGTAAGGTTTTTCACGACTGCCTACAGGGTAACAACGGATTGGGCCGTGATTTCCAACCTACCAAAAGTGACAATTCGTCACCACGGCATGTGTTCCCAAAAAATTCAAAAATGAAAAATTGAAGAAAGGTTTTTGCAGAAAAAATACTAGTGCCTAAGCTTTAATCGCTGAGTCAGTGACTTATAACGATCAACATCGTGTGTATGCACATAGTCAAGTAAACGCCGACGGCGCCCCACCATCATAAGTAGTCCACGACGTGATGCGTGATCCTTTTTATTTTGTTTTAAATGCTCAGTGAGATGATTGATGCGCTTTGTCAGTAGTGCTACTTGCACATCCGCTGAACCGGTGTCGGTATTATGAACGCGAAACTCTTCAATCGTTGTCGCCTTGGCTTCCATTCCTATTTTTCTATTAGTTCTTTTTCTATTCCCGAAAAGGCGGGGAAAACTACCAACAAAAATCTCTTTGTAAAGCTATTTAAGACGGTTTTTTAGGCATATAAACTCAAAACCAAGCTTCATAAACGATATAACTATATTAAAGGAGAGATTGACCCCTGCACATTCCAACCTAGACTCCACCCGTGCTCTTTAAGAGGTTGATAGTTAGCGGGTTATTCACCATAGCAGCTCCTGCCAGCGGGGAAAGCTTGGTAAATTACTATTCAGAATGGAAGTATTTTGAAGGAAGAACTGCTGCATCCATTCCAAATACAGTATGGAAAGAACTCGATTTTGATGATTCTGATTGGAAAACAGGCCCTTCTGGATTCAGTGTAGGTTTTGGAAGTTATAACGCCCCAACCAAACTTGAAGGAATGCCTGGTGGATATTCTTCAGTATTTCTTCGCAAACGATTCAATATAAAAGATATCGACTGGATAAAATCACTAATTCTTAGAGTGGACTACGATGATGGTTTCGTTGCTTATCTTAACGGAACTGAACTAGTTCGGCGCGGCCTTAAAGGAGAACCAAACCAACCTGTCCCTTTCAACTCGCTTGCAAACCAACACCCAAGAGGCAATCCTGAACTAATAGACCTCACTCCATTCAAACCACTGCTAAAACCAGGAGAAAACTTACTAGCAATCCAAGCACACAATCATCAATTAAACGACAATTGGTTTGCCTATTATGTTGAGCTCCTTGCCAATGTAGTTCGAGGGCCTTTTATACAATCAACAACATCAACCAGCACTAAGATTGTATGGAATACTCACGCAGCCACCACTTCCATCGTCGAATACGGATTAACCCCGAAACTAGGTTTTCGATTAGAGAACCCCACCCAAAAAACCAAGCACGCATTACAGCTGGAAAATCTTGAAGAAAACCAAACTTACTACTACCGCGTAGGCGGCAAGGCCGCCGATGGATTCATGTTCTCGCAACCCGCATCATTTAAAACAATGAAAGCCAGCGGACCTGTCAAACTTATGCTACTTGGCGACACCGGCCGTGGAAATCTTATACAAAATCAAATCGCCACATTACTACGCAAAGAAAACCCTGAAGCGGTAATGATCGCAGGCGATATGGTATACCCGGACTTTCGACCAGACTATGAAGATTTTCGTCACTTCAGCATATACAAAAAACAGATGAAATCCGTGCCGTTTTTCACTACAATCGGCAATCACGACCTGTACCAAGGAGACACTCACTACATTAACGCGTTTCACTTGCCCACTAATAATCTCCCTAGCCTTGGACTAAAACACCCGGAAGTGCCATACCGTTTCTCAGGCACTGAACACTTTTATTCATTCGATGTCGGTGATGCTCATATATCAGTCCTCTACAATCCATGGTATGCTCACCATAACTTTTCGAAAGACACAAACCAACTACATTGGTTAACAAACGATCTCGCAAAAACATCTAAACCTTGGAAGCTTTTACTGATGCACTTTCCTGTCGCGTCATCAAGTGGACATGGCTGGAGCAGCTACGACGGCAACGCGCAACCCGACACATTTGATTTCGGAAACACGATATATCCTATAGTAGATAAATATAAAATCGACCTCATGATGGCAGGACATTCTCACGCCTTTGAAAAATTCAACCCAGTTGCCGGCTGTATTCCGGTAATTAGCGGTGCAGGAGGTGCTAATCCATATTCATTCTACCGCTTTTTCCCTGGAGCCCTTCAATATTGGCCAAAAAATAATGCAGCACGAATCTCCATCAAAGAAGATCAACTCAAACTTGAGGCACTTGATACTGACGGAGAGGTTTTTGATTGGTTCGTAATAAATCGGAAGATGCCGGCCCGCGACTTATGGCTTTCCACCTGGCAGACCCCCACCATCGAAATCAAGCCTGCTAATGACAACCATGGAAATATAATTGATCAAGAGTTTGATTTCATAGGTGAAGCTATTCCATGTATCATTGGCGATAGCGCCAATCTTGGGCAAGTGCGAGTTAACAACGACGCCACCCACTTATATATCGGCTTTGAACAAACAATGATTCGGCCAGACCATAATATTTTCCTCTTCATTGACTCATTGAAAAAATCCGGAGTTACTTCTCTTAAAGGCCTTGGGAATGGAATACTACAATTGCCCCCTAATAGTGAAGGAGCGGAGGGACTCGATTTCCTTGAAAATTTGATATTCAAAAATTTCAGCCCAAGTGTTGCAGCAATACTTGGAGATGAAAAATCTGACACGCAATCTAGAAACTTTGCTCGTCCTGGCATTCGTATTCGCATTTCAGAAGGAGTACCTCCAAATAACACATCTCGCCTTGCCCCCTTTCCCCTTGGGCAAGGCGTATTCCTGTTGGATAAAAAATTCAGAGATCTAGCTGGCGCACGATTTCAACAATTCAATAGATCCCCTCAAAAATTCAGCCAACCAGAGGAGACAGATGCCAGCTTCATCGAACTAGCTATACCATTTTCTTCTTTAGGGAACATTCAACCCGGAGAAGAGATAAAACTAGGAGCAGTCGTTGGAACAGGAGGCATCAACACTCAACCGGACCTACAGTTCCGACAACTCGACACCACATATCTTGGCAAATCCTTCAAATCACAAGAAGGTAGTCTTTATCAACTTGAAGGCATAAAGGTTAAGCTTGCCGAGAACCCTGACCCCGACTCAGATCAGTTACGGACAGATCGCGAACTCGAACTTGGAACTGATCCCAACAAAGCGGACACAGATGGAGACTACTTGCCGGACGGATGGGAGGTGGTTCGAGGCTTCAACCCACTTGTACACGAAGGTGAAAAAGCAATGAAGTTCGATCCAGACGGTGACAAAATGAACAATAGAGAGGAATTAGCTGCCGGTACAGATCCTTTAAATGCAGACTCAAACCTAAAACTAGAAGCTCAATCTATATCTGGCGGCGTGCAGATTACATGGATGGCACAGCCTAATATCCGATACCAACTCACAACCTCTGACCAAGTTTACGGCCCATACATTGTACTTGGCCAAGACCATTCTCACGATGGAAAGAAACCTACAAAAATGAAAATAACACTAAATTGGCCAGCCAGACCAAACAACAAACCTGAAGCATATTTTCAGATCCAAGTTTCTCCTTAAACATGATCCGAACACATTATAAAATATTTTTCCTTTCCTTACTTACAGCAATATCTGCATGCGAAAATGAACCAATAAAGGCTCCCTCTCTCGGTGATGCCAAAGCAATAAGCTCAAGAGAGGAAAAAGCACAGGACAAGCTGGAAACAATCAAAATTTACTTAGGAGCAACAGAATTGAACGCTGAAATTGCCGATGAAAACCACGAAAGAAGATCAGGGATGATGCATCGCACTAAAATGGGTCCAAACGAAGCCATGCTTTTTGTTTTCCCTTACCCTCATCAAACAGGGTTCTGGATGAAGAACACTATCATCCCACTATCAATTGCCTACATAGATCAAAACAGCCGAATATTAGAAATCCACAACCTCGAACCCGGCAACACAAATACTGTAGACTCAAAATCAGACAAGATAATGTATGCACTTGAGGTAAACAAAGGTTGGTTTACAAAGCACGGTATTAAACCTGGCAATGTGATTGGTACCGATAAAGGATCGTTAGCTAATTCAGTCCAAGCTAGATAGCGAATTGACTGGAGCAATCTTTTTGGCGAGCATAAACCCAATGAGTGACGACATCGGCAAAATTCTCGAAAATTGGGATTACCGACTCGGACGGGTAGATGCCCGACGCGTTAAAGGGAATGATGGATCTGATAAACTCCAGATGAGAATTGATCTTGGGTTATTACAGATGAACGCTCAATTTCGACCTGATGGTAAAAGACCCTTTGGTCATCCCACTTTACTGGATCACTTTCTAATTCGCCTAGAGAAGCATCGTAATACTAACGGGGGAGAAGATGGTGGCTTCAGTATCAACCCCGACGAGTGCGCTAAACTTCAACAAGAAGCAATCCAGTTTCATCATCGTAGCATATGCAACTTCGAGTTGGACGACTTTGAGGCCGTGGAGCGCGACACGGACCATATTTTAGAACTGTTAGATTTTGTTCAAGATTATGCAGCACAAGAGGAAATCGGTAACGGCTTCCAACAATTCCGACCACAAACAATCATGATGCAGACGCGTGCAGTAGGAACTCAACTTCTAGCCAATGATAATTATGACCAAGCAATGAATGAAATTCGCAATGCGATCGGGGATCTCAATAGCTTTTATTCAGATATGGGCCGCGAAGAGATGATTGAAAACAGCATGGAAATTCAATCCTTACGCGAATGGCTAAATGACCTTCAAAACGAGGCAGAAGAAAAACGACCAATGACGGAAACCGAAAAACTTGATCGAAAACTCAAAACTGCCATAAAATCAGAAGATTACGAAAAAGCAGCTGATTTACGCGACCAAATCAAAAAACTACAAGATAAGACAAAATAGGAACCTACCTTTTCCATTTTTCAAAAGATCTACATGAGCGCAGACAAAAAAATTCACGAGCTAGGCATTGAACTACCCCCTGCTCCAGCTCCTATGGGAGTCTACAAGCCCATAGTAATAAGTGGCAATTATGCCTATCTGTCAGGACACGGCCCCGTGCTAAACGACGGATCATTAATGCTAGGGCGTGTAGGAGATGATCTCAATCTTGATGAAGGCTACCAATCTGCGAGGCAAGTTGGCCTAACAATGCTGTCAACTATCAAGGCTAATCTAGGAAGCCTTGACCGAGTCAAACGAGTTATAAAATTACTTGGAATGGTCAATTGCTCTTCAGATTTCCTTGACCATCCTAAGGTCATAAACGGTTGCAGCGAACTGTTTGCACAGATTTGGGGCGAAGAAAATGGCGTTGGAGCCCGTAGCGCTGTTGGAATGGGATCACTACCGGGAAACATCCCATCAGAAATTGAGGCTATCTTCGAAATCGATTAACAGACCATGTCGAATGACTGGCACATAGCGACCTCTTCAAGTGAGATCCCTTCGCCTGCTCTGCTCATTTATCCTGACCGCATAGAAGAAAACATCAATCGCATGATAGCGATGGCCGGATCTGCAGAACGATTACGTCCTCATGTTAAAACTCACAAATTAGCTGAAATTGTAAAACTTCAACTAAAGGCTGGGATTAATAAGTTCAAGTGCGCGACTATTGCTGAAGCTGAGATGCTTGCGCAAGCTGGAGCAAAAGACATACTTGTTGCAACCCAACTAGTAGGACCTAACACAGATCGAATCGCTAAACTCGCAAACTGGTATCGCGACATACGCTTTTCAACCATTACAGACGATGCCGAAGCTGTTGGAAACCTAGCTCGAGTAGCTCAAATCAATAATATCAATATTCCTGTTCTTCTGGATATAGATATAGGCATGGGCAGAACTGGCATAAAACCAGGACCTGCAGCAATTACCCTATACAAATTAATCAATCAACTTCCCGGAGTAGAACCAATCGGTTTGCACGTTTATGACGGCCACTTACACAACAATAACCCAAGTGAACGTTTAACTAAATGGCAAACCATTATGAACGAGCTAAGAGAACTCCAAAATAATATTGATTCAACCGGATTGCTCGTTCAATCCATTGTGGGAGGAGGAACCCCTACCTTTCCATTTCACGCTATGCACACATCACACGAATGCAGCCCTGGAACTACATTATTGTGGGATTTTGGCTATGCGGAGAATTTCACCGACCTAAAATTCTTGCATGCTGCGCTGCTTCTCTCTCGAGTTATTAGCAAACCAAGCAATAATCGAATTACATTAGACCTCGGACACAAGGGTGTGGCAGCCGAAAACCCTCATCCTCGTGTAAATTTTTTAGGTCTAAACGATGCCGAAGCAATCTTACATAGTGAAGAGCACCTAACCCTTCAAACTCCCCAAGCAGAAAACTATCAAGTTGGAGATGTTCTTTACGGAATCCCTCGACACATCTGCCCGACAGTAGCTCTGTATGACCGATCATATGTAATACGAAACGGCAAACTTGTTGGACAATGGCAAATCACAGCTCGTGCCAGAAAATTAACCTATTAAAATGGCCAATCCCACCGAGAGTGAAGAAAACAGCTTGCGTCAAAGCCGACGAGAATTACGCTTCATTATTCTTAGTTGGATAGGTTGCTGTATTTGGGTAATCTCTTATTGCGGATTATACGGCTACAATCTTGAGCCAAAAGACATTTCAACTGTATTTGGATTTCCTGACTGGGCTTTTTGGGGCATCGCCCTTCCTTGGATTGCCGCCAACGCAGTAACATTCTGGTTTTGTTTGCGAGTATTGAAAAATGAAGATGATGAGGAAAACATGGAATGATCGAAAATGATTCCAGCAATACTGCACTCATCAGCTTTGGTATTTATCTACTCGGAGTTTTCATTCTCGCCTGGCTATCCAGCCGTGTTCGACAAAAAAAAGAATTCGTTGGTGAATACTTTCTTGGAAGCCGAAATCTAGGGCTCTGGGCATTTGCTCTTACATTTGCAGCAACTAGTGCCTCGGGAGGCAGCTTCATGGGATTTCCCTCATTGATTTACACTCACGGCTGGGTGCTTGCCTTATGGATTGCTAGCTACATGGTCGTTCCCATTGTAGGCATGGGACTACTCGGAAAGCGAATGAACCGACTTGCTAGGCAGTCCAATGCCATAACTATCCCAGACCTTATTAAAGCAAGGTTCAACTCAGACACAGTTGGAATGATCTCAACACTTTTAGTTCTGTTTTTTATGTTCTTTTACCTCCTAGCACAGTTTAAAGCTGGAAGTAAAATAATGACTACACTTCTACAGGACGTAGTCGTGTATCAGACTGCCATCACTTTCGTTAGTCATGCCATTGATGGCCTCCCATGGGTAGGAGGCGCAGAGCCTGATTACGTATTATGTCTATTGGTCTTTTCGGTATCAGTAATTATATACACTGCCTTCGGAGGATTTCGTGCGGTTGTATGGACGGATGTCATGCAGGGAATTGTCATGGGGCTTGGCGTAGTCATCTTACTAATCCTAACACTTAGCCAAGTTGGAGGCCTAAAGAACGCTACAGAACAATTGAAAGAAATGACCCCACCTGTAAGCGGAACTGGAATCATTTCACTTAATAAAGAACAACCGGAAGACATCACTTTACCCAAAGGCAGCTGGCTGCGACTTCCAAATAACGGAGTGGCACGATTAGCAGAGATGGTTATTATCAAAAAAGAATCAACTCAATCCGAAGCCAAACTTCTAAAGATCACAACCCCTGCCGAAATAAAAAAAATAGATCCAACAAAATTCAATTTCGAAATCATCACGACATTCAAAGCAAACGAAATTAATGGGTACGGTAACGGGCGCAAGGGCGTCTATGTTAGCGCGCCCGGCCCTCACCCAGAAAATAAAGATGGCTTTCTCAATATTTGGGTAGCTGTAAGCTTCTTCTTCTTTTGGGCATTCGGAACAGCTGGACAGCCAAGTAACATGGTCCGGCTTATGGCATTCAATGGAACTAATGTTCTTCGAAAAGCCATTCTAAGTATTTCAATTTACTTCACAGTAATCTATTTGCTGTTAGTTATAATCTTCTGCTGCGGACGTATTTTACTACCAGGAATGGAAATTGATTCAGACCGAATCATGCCTGAACTTGCTGCAACAGTAACGTCCAACGCTGGCGTACCTTGGCTTGCAGGACTCCTATTGGCAGCGCCGTTTGCTGCTGTTATGTCAAGTGTAGACAGTTTTCTATTAATGGTATCCTCTTCCGTTGTTCGAGATATTTACCAAAATAGAATTAATCAAAACGCATCAGAAAACCGCCTTAAGAAACTATCTTATCTCGTCACTGTAGTCGTTGGCATATTAGCAATGCTAGCGGTGCTTAACCCTCCAGAATACCTGCAGGATTTAATAGTATTTGCAACAAGCGGCTTAGCGGGGTGTTTCCTAATGCCTATACTTCTAGGCCTTTATTGGCCAGATATGAATGCGCGAGGAGCAATATTCGGAATGCTGGGGGGACTCGGCTGCCACCTTTCGCTTTATATCATTGGCTATTTGACATACGGCAAATTCTCCGCTTATCAATTGTTCGAATTCAATCCCTTCATCTGGTCGATCCTTATCTCAGGGCTACTAAGCTATTTTACCTCAATGGCCTCAGTAAAGTCTGAAATTTAATATTGATCGCTAAAATTAATAATGGCAGGTTCTCGACAGGTCTAGGCCCTGCCACACTTATAATTTCCAAATATGAACTCTAACCAAAGAAGAGGTTTTACGCTTATCGAACTACTTGTCGTAATAGCAATTATAGCAATTCTTGCTGGAATGTTACTCCCAGCACTTGCAAAAGCAAAAAGCAAAGCCACGGGTATATCATGTTTGAGTAACAGCAAACAATTAATGATAGCTTGGATCAGCTATTCTACTGATTTTGATGATGAATTGGTCCATAACACACATGGCGGAGAAGCTCAAAGCGGTAATGCAAGATCCCGCTATGCACAATGGATAATGGGATGGTTAGATTGGGGAACTCGCCCTGACAACACAAACACACTTCATGTAACTGACAAGAGATATGCAAAACTTGCTCCTTACCAAGGCAACAGTCAAAACTTAGTATCTTGTCCCGCCGATAATTATGTGAGTCCTGGACAAAGAAAAAAAGGATGGGCCAAGCGAATAAGAACTTTTTCAATGAACTCAAACATGGGGGATGGAAATGGTAAATTATGGTATGGCGACCGCTATCATCAAATTTATTTGAAATCTGGAGACATTGCAGACCCCGCAAATAAATGGGTTGTCGTAGACGAACATCCAGACAGCATGAACGATGGTTGTTTCTTTACTAATATGACCACACCAAATCCTAGTTATGTAGATCTGCCTGGAACTATGCATAATAATGCCTGCGGTTATGGATTTGCCGATGGCCACTCAGAAATTAAAAAATGGAACCACGACATGAAAAGTAATGTAACTTTTTCACGCAGTTGGGCCCCTCGTGGAGCTGGCGCTAAAGCCGATTGGCTTTGGCATCAAGAACGATCTGGAGCTCCTAAATAATTACAAAAAAACAAAATTTTAATTAAAAACACCCGTTATTTGGGTGTTTTTTTATTTGTGACCCTAGATTCTCAATGGTAGGCTTGCTTTCTTAAACTGTTTTCCAATAAACAACTCCAACGCCATACATCCGTTATGATAAATAAAACCAAAAAAGGATTCACACTGATAGAATTGTTAGTCGTAATTGCAATTATTGCCATCTTAGCGGGAATGCTTCTACCTGCATTGGCTAAAGCCAAAAGTAAAGCATCTGGCATAAGCTGCCTAAACAACAATAAACAGCTTGGTTTAGCGTGGTTAATGTATACTGAGGATTACGATGGAGCTATGCCCCCTAACCAAAACGGTGGAGGATCAAGAGGCTGGGTAAATGGGTGGATTACCTTCAACGCAAACGCGTCTGACAACACAAACATCCTTTGGCTAGTTGGAACAAAACAACAAGTTGGTCGCTTGTATCCAAAACTTGGCCCTTACAGTGCCGCGCCGGGTATTTACAAATGTCCAGCAGACCAATATACAGCAAAAATAGGAAACAAAAGACTTCCTCGTGTTAGAAGCAACTCTATGAATGGATTTATTGAAGGCGGTGCATATGGCGGAGGTAGAGGTAGTACTTGGTACGGATCCCACAAACCTTACAA
>Ga0115011_10001897_pt1 | contig 14752 bp, 13 predicted proteins | sample TroAtlMetagenome_2_FD_88705 | JGI IMG/M metagenome (GOLD analysis project Ga0115011, IMG submission 88705) | Marine eukaryotic phytoplankton communities from Atlantic Ocean - Tropical Atlantic ANT8 Metagenome | ecosystem: Environmental > Aquatic > Marine > Oceanic | place: Tropical Atlantic...
CCTATGCCGCCTGCTGTCGATTCGCTGACGCACAAGTTGGGCGACTACTAGAGGCACTAGACAGCAGCCCGATTGCCAAGAACACCATCGTCGTACTTTGGTCTGACCACGGCTTTCACCTAGGCGAAAAGGATCATATAGAGAAATTTTCACTTTGGGAAAAGGCCAACCACATTCCGTTTATCATCTCAGCTCCGAATGTAACCAAACCCAACTCGCGATGTGAACAACCGGTTGACCTCACCATACTGTACCCTACCCTACTAGAACTTTGTGGCCTCAAAAGCGACCCGCGCTGCGACGGAGCTAGCGCAGTACCGTTACTCCGTGACCCAAACGCTCTGTGGCCATACCCTGCAATTAGCACATATGGAGAAGGGAATCACTCCATTCGAACCAAGCGCTGGCGTTATATCCGCTACACAGATGGATCTGAGGAGTTGTATAACCACGACTACGACCCAAATGAGTGGACCAACTTAGCCAAACAACCAACTATGGTACCTACACTCTCCAAACTTCGCGCTCGTATCGCGCTTGGCCAAACAGCCGAACCGGTTTCTAATATCCAACGATAGATTTTTAGTGGCGGCGCAACTGTGATGAGCTACGCTGCGCTGCATGCGAATCATTACCCTATTTTCAGCCTCGATTCTGTTTTTATTTTTCCCGCTTGGCCAGGCTGAAAACTCAAAGAAAATCAGTAAACTCCCACTTATCTTCGAAGATAATTTTGAAAAAGATTACAGCCGCTGGGAACTTACAGACAACAAGAGCTGGACACACAGAAAGGTGGACGGCAATTACGTCTTCGGAATCAACCGCCGCAAGAGCGACTACAAACCGAAGGTCCGAAGCCCGTACCACATTGCACTGATAAAGGATATTGAAGTGGCAGATTTCGAGCTGACGTTTGACGTAAAAAGCACCAAGGACACCGGTGGACACCGAGATTGCTGTGTGTTTTTCAGTTGGCAAGATGCCCAACATTTTTACTATTGCCACTTCGGAGCTAACCCGGACCCGCACAGCGGCCAAATCATGATTGTCAAAGAAGCACCACGAAAAGCCATAACGAATAACAAAAAAAAGACCCCATGGAAAAATGAGACTTGGCACAAGATAAAGGTCATTCGCGACACAAAAAAAAGTACTATCAACGTTTACTTTGATGATATGTCTAAGCCTCACATGAGCGTGGCCGACAAAACCTACGGTAAAGGGCGTATCGGCATCGGCTCGTTTGATGACATGAACGATTTCGACAATATCAAACTTCGTGGAAAATAAAGCAGCCGTGAAACGAATACTTGTCGCCCTTGCAATTTCTCTGTTTGCCGCCTCAGGCCAAACGGAAACCAATCGGCCTAACATTCTATATATCATCGCCGACGACCAATCGCCGTTTGATTTCAAGTTTTACAACCCGCAAAGCCAACTGAACGCGCCAGTGATTGAGAAACTCGCTGCTGAAGGCATGGTGATCGATGGCGCATACCAGATGGGCTCATGGGTTGGTGGCGTATGTACAGCATCGCGACACATGATCATGAGCGGGCGAACAGTTTGGCATATTCCCGACCGTAAGTTCCGCAAGCCACCAGCAAATCCAAATGCTTTAAACCCAAAACTAGTGCCACCCGATTTGGTCAAAAACACGCTGCCAGCAGTATTCAATCGCGCGGGCTACGACACCATGCGAACCTGCAAACGAGGAAATAGTTACGATGGTGCAAATAAACAATTCACCGTGGTGCACGATGCCACTAAGCGAGGTGGCACGGCCGAGTCTGGCAGCGCGTGGCACGCCGAACGTGTCCTGAATTACCTGAACGAACGAGAAGAAAGGAAAGACACCGATCCATTTCTTATCTACTTCGGTTTTTCACATCCGCACGACGTCCGTGATGGCACGCCGAAGCTTTTAAAAAAATATGGCGCCGTAAACCATCGTGACAAGGGCTCGCTGCCGCCGGCTAATGCGAAGCATCCGGATCTACCGATTAATTATCTACCCAAGCACCCGTTCCCCGATGGACATCCCGGACTGCGCGATGAGGTGAAGGTGCCGGGCGTTTGGGAACGGCGAGATGAACGCACGATCCGCAACGAAATCGGCCGGCAATTTGCCTGCAGCGAATACATAGACCAACAAATAGGTCGTGTGCTCGCCAAACTCAAGGCGATGGGTGAGCTGGACAACACTTACATCGTCTACACCGCCGATCATGGGATGGCTATCGGCCGTCATGGATTACAGGGTAAGCAGAACTTGTACGAGCACACCTGGCGTGTGCCCTTCTTAGTGAAGGGCCCCGGCATCAAGCCGGGAAGTCGGGCTCAAGGAAATGTTTACCTGCTCGACACATTGGCCACACTCTGCAGCCTCGCGGACATCACTCCACCGCCCACCAACGAGGGCATTAGTCTCGAACCAGTGCTGATGGGGCGCACACAGACGATTCGAGACACGTTGTACGGTGTATACTGTGGCGGCACAAAGCCGGGCATGCGTAGTGTACGCAGTGGTGATTGGAAACTGATCAAGTACGACGTAATGAATGGAACTGTCCGCAAGACGCAGCTGTTTAACCTGAAGAAAAACCCGCACGAGTTCCTCCACGAACACCTTGCCCTACGCTCACTCACCAACGAAATATCAATGAATCTTGCAAATAACCCAAGATTCGCCTCGAAGCGCACCGAGATGGAAGCTCTATTGTTTCAAGAGATGAAGCGACTAGACGATCCGTACCAACTCTGGGATCAACCGAAGTAATCCACCTAACTCAAGTACAATAAAAAAACACAGATCGTTCCGTGTATATTTGTAATAAAGTCGTAAAAACTATTTCTTTCCAAGATCGCGTATTCGAATATTCCGATACCAAACGGCATCTCCATGATCCTGCAGCAAAATATGCCCAGCCAAGCGCTGGCCGAAAACCTTCAAATTCTTGAACTTACTCTTGGCGATAGCTGCCTTAAGCTCATCACTTTCCAGCTTGTAGGCCAGCACAGTCTTCCCATTTAAAAAATGCTTCACAGTGCTTCCCTTAACAAGGATCCGAGATGAATTGAACTCTCCTATTGGCTTGAGCGGCTTATCCTTGGCAGGATCAAGCACGTCATAAAATGCAGCAGTCTGGCGGTTGGCGCCCTTCGCTCCGTCTGGATGATTAGCGTCATCAAGCACCTGATATTCGTGCCCTAAAGAGCCGCGATCACGAATTATGAAATACTTCACCCCGCTGTTAGCTCCTTTGGCAACTTTCCATTCAAAACGAAAATCAAACTCCTCGTATTTGTTTTTGGTTATTATATCTCCACCACCGCCCTTGGCTACATGCTTAAGACAGCTATCTTCAATAACCCAACCCTTATCTGGAAACTTTCCTGACTTCGCATTTATCCACTGATCAGTTGAGCTGCCATTAAAAAGAGAAAAAAATCTCTTCTCTTTTTTTGACGTCTTTTTCTCTGCAAGAGCCGTAGCACCCGCGGCGCCCGTTAAGACTAAAGATACTAATATATATGCTGTAAGTTTCATGAAGCTAAATGAATCAAAGAAGAGAGCTTGGCCAAGAGCACCTAAACGGTCAAGCTAAGGTAAATCCAAACAGTATCAAAACATCAATCGACTAGATCGCTCCCCGAGTTGAGCTCTCCATTTAACCCAGAAACTAAGCCTTTGAGCAATAGCACCTAGCTCTGCTATAGGCAACTCATCCACCCTGCCGACAGAATCTGCTCCAACCTGATCCCATTGGGGATTTAACAATTTTAAAGCTTCATCAATCTTCATTAACTCGGCCTGTAATTTTTGATGTGTTTTCGAAATCTCATCATTCAACAACATCCCCTCTGCCATTAAAGCGACCTGTAATATTGGTGAGTCTTGTTTCTCTTTTTTCTCCAGAAACAAATCCACTTTTCTGCATACCAACCCGACTTCCGTAAACCAATCTGTCATCTCAGAGGGAACGGATTGCACATTTTCAGATACACACCCCCTCTCTAGTTCTAATAAATGACGCACCCTCAATTTAGTATCTCTAAGGCACTGAAAAGCTGAGTTAATAATTACAAACTCCCGTTGATGTTCCCTTTTAACATCCACAGTATCATTTAAGGAGCGATCTGGATGAATATCAATTGATAACTGATGGAAACGCTGTTTAAGCTGATCAACATCTAACCAAGGGCGACGATGAACACCCAAATTCGCAAAGTGATCAACAATATCCACTTAGTTTATTCTATGCGCTGAAACTCTCACCACAGGAACAAGTACTCGCTGCATTAGGATTATTGACTTTAAACCCCCCGTCCTCCAGTTTATCAGCATATTCCAACTGGCTACCCGTCACATAAATTGCTGTTTTAGGATCAACCACAACACGAATCCCACCACTCTCTACAAGAATATCCCTATTAGCCGGGGCATCTTGCAAATCCAGTTTATACTGCAACCCTGAGCACCCTCCTCCTATAACTGCCACACGAAGCACCCCATCAGAACGACCTTGACGCTGCAACAATGACCTAACCTTAACACTCGCACTTTCGCTAACCTTGAGTAAACGCTCGTCACCCACTCGAAACTTAATTTCGGCTGGAGTTTCCTTTCTAGCGATACCTGAAATCATAACAAAAACTTACCACGTTCTTAAAAACGGTCAAGACGACCTTAAAACTTAAGGATTAACAATTTTATCCTTAACCGTTATATAGGAGTCAAAATAATCTAAGTAATTAGGAGGTATAAGCGCCTTAAAAAAAGCCTCTTCACCATCATAATTGCGCTCTACCACCTGCCCAACTTCATGAAGTCGTGCAATAACATTTGATTTAGAATGGGGAATAGATATTTCAACCATTTGACGAATTGGACGCAGCTGCTTACCTAATTCTGCCATAAACTCACCAAAACCCTCGCCTGTTTTAGCAGATACAGCGATAGAATTTGAATACTTATCCGTGAAACGCTTGGCCAAGCCAGAAGTACTTATACGATCAATTTTGTTGAACACCATTAAAGTTCGCTTTTCACCTACACCCAATTCTCCAAGCACCAGATTTACAGCCTCAATTTGTTCTTCTGCATATGGGGAACTCACATCAACAACATGTAAGAGCAAATCAGCTTCAATCACCTCCTCAAGAGTAGCTTTGAATGCATCAACCAAATCATGCGGTAATTTCCTAATAAAACCAACCGTGTCAGATAAGAGCACATTTTGATTTGTCGGCAATTTCAAACGACGAGTTGTAGGGTCGAGAGTGGCAAACAACTTATCTTCAGATAGAGTTGCCGCCCCAGTGACAGCGTTGAATAATGTAGATTTCCCAGCATTAGTATAACCCACCATCGAGCCTAACGGCCATTGATTTCGCTTGCGACCGGAACGTTGAACATCACGATTCCGCATAACCAGCTCAAGATCACGTTGGATTTTCCCTATTCTCTCGCGAACTTTTCGCCGGTCTACCTCTAATTGACTTTCACCCTCACCGCCGCGCATTCCAATACCACCTTTCTGACGAGACAAGTGAGTCCAAAACCTAGTCAACCTAGGCAATAAATGATTGAGCTGGGCAAGCTCTACCTGCAACTTACCCTCACGCGTTTGCGCACGTTGTGAGAAAATATCTAAAATCAACGCTGTTCGATCCAGAATCTTACACTCAAATATCTTCTCTAAATTACGACCTTGTGCAGGATTGAGCTCCTCATCAAAAACAACCGTATCAACTTTAGCCAATTTACATTGTTCCGCAAACTCTTTGGCCTTACCTGGCCCAATAAAAGTTGCTGCGTTAAACTTATCAAGTCGCTGCGAACCTCGACCTGCCACTTCCGCTCCCGCAGTAGTTACTAATTCCGATAATTCATCCATTGACTCTTCAACACACCACGCATTATCAGCTTTAAGCTGAATGCCTATCATGAAAACCCTTTCAGTCTCTTGATTAATTGTATCGACTAAGCCCTTCATGATTATTTAGAAGCGAGTTCAATAACCCGAATCACATCTGTCGACTTTAATTTAGCACTGCCAAACCTAGATAATTGCCTCCATCCCACCTTGATTACCCCACTAGGTCTAACTATTTCAAAAACCTTATATCGCGGATCCATATTTGCTGACTTTAAAGCCAATTGAAGATTCATGCCGTCAATAAACGGAATTGATGAAACTAGCCCTGTCGCAGCATTAATGAATGTCACCTCTCCACTCTTCGCTAATTCAATTAGCGCGACCCCACTAGACTTCCCTGCAGAAAGCATAATTTTTCCACCTGCCTTTACAGTTGCTACGGTTAATTTACCGGTCGCTTTACCAGTTGTCTTTGCCGTCTTCAAAGCAATGCCACTCACGCCACTAATTGTTTTTTTTGCAACTGTCTTACAGCCACAGATCAACACAGAAAAAGCTGCCAAAAAGGCAGCCCGTTTCAAAAACAATAAATTTCGATTAGAGCTCAATTTAAGCAGCGCTCTCTCGTTCCATGGTCCCCTTAAATGAAGACGGGTCTTCTTGAACACCGAAGTTCTCCGCAAATAATTCCTCAACACGATGTAGCTCATCATCTGTCAAATAGGGCTTATCGTCTGTGAATTCAATGAGCTGTTCCTCATTATAAATATTTGGCAGCGTTGAAGCTACGGTCTTCTCTGCAAGCAACCATAATAACGCCGCTTGGCCAAGTGTCCGCCCCGACTCTGGAGAAGTTAAAAAATCTAAAGTTTTGATTTTTTTTAAACCATTAATAAGCCAGGAGCGAGGCCGATGCGATCGATGATCTTCCGGAGCAAACACAGTATCTTCAGTATACTGGCCTTCAAGCATTCCAGAGCTGTGAGTGACACGAATTAAGAAACTGGTATCCAGCTCGGGCTCTTCATCCATGCGGCCATGATGAAAGTCTCCCAAGTCATCTATAGTAACATTGCCTTTATCGACTTTCCCATAAGTTGCGGCATTTATATGATTTCCTGGAAATTGCTCTAGCATATTGTATATGTGCTGAATAATTTTTGGCTTACGCCTCTGGACACAATCAACCCCTTCATACATCCAACCAATGGCTGGCCCAAGTGCTACACCAGAACAAACTAACTTACCCTCCTGCTCGAGCTCTTCCAAAGCCTCCCAAACTTCGTCCGTGTCAACCTGGCCCGCTCGAACATTATGAAGTTGCATAATATCAATACGGTCAGTCTTCAAGCGTTCAAGGCATTTCTCAGTCGCAAACTTAATATATTCCTTAGAAAAATCTTGAGCGATTTCCCTTTGCCCTTTGCGATCCCCATCATGATTATAAAAATCATATCCAACTTTGGTAGCAATCACCAGTTCATCTCTTCTATCTCCCAGCGCCTTTGCTAACAGTTCTTCGCTTCGCCCGTTGCCATAGGTGTCAGCCGCATCATAAAGGCTAATACCACGATCAAATCCTTTACGAATCAAACCTATTGCATCTTCATCAGTAAACTTACCCCACCACCCAGTGGACACCGTCCAGAGGCCAAAACCAACCTCAGACACCTCTAGATTTGTTTTACGTATTTTCCTATACCTCACGGGAGAAGACTATATCACGAATTCCTAACAATCAAAAAGCCAGTTTTCATTTTTCAGGCCCTAATTGAAGTAATGCTAATAAATCAACGATTTCATTTTTCGTGAACGAATTAACAAGACCTGGAGGCATCGGCGAAAACTTTGAATCACTTCGAGTTGCCAATGCTTTTAACTTAACCTCACGCACTTGCGACGTGTTTAAAGCACTCGTGGATATCAAGAGAGATTCGTCACTCTCCCCAACAAGCCTGCCCTCTATTAATTCTCCATTACGGGTAGTGATTGAAATATTTCGATATTTATCTGCAATAACTTTTGATGGTTCTATAATCGACTCAAGTATTGTCTTCACATCGAATCGTGCACCAATCGTTGTTAAGTCTGGCCCAATCCCTTGACCATTCCCGTCAAAAGTATGACAAGACAAACAAGCCGCCTCCTTAAGAACTCGGTTCCCATTGACGCGATCACGTTCGGACAACCGCCCTGCCAAATCAGAAAAGTCAGTCATTGACCAAAGTTTAAGATTGGGACGATTAACTAATGGCTTATCTTCTATAACTTTTTTATCATCAAACATTTGCCCATATTCACCTCTATCAACGGGCGGTACCTTAGCCAAAGCGTCAGAAACGATACGCTTCATAAAACCCAAAAAATGAATATCACTTTGTGCTTTATTCATATTTTGCAACCAAGCGAAATATGCTTTTCGATGTGCAAGCGTCCAACCTTCACTTATATGCCGCATATGAAAGAGATAAAACAATCGCTCCTCTTGCGTGTCAGCGTTGACCACATAATTCAATAACTGAGGGATCATACCGCGAGCATTTAAAAATATCATCAATCTCGAAACTTCCATTCTAAGCTCAGAATTAATATCTGAAGCCTTCGCAATCTTATTAACAACCAACTTTCGTTCCGCCAAACCAACACTACCCATTCGTGTGAATGTTAATTGATAAGCACGCAAGGCAATCAATTGCCATTCCGGAGAAAGCACCTCCCAAGGAAGATAATTAAGTCGAACAAGAATTTGAGATTTTGTTTTTGAATCCCCGACACGTGCAAGCGCCATTAAAGCAGTAAGCGCCTTTTTAGTATTAGACTCCGTCAAAGCAGGCAAAGTCCAATCTGACAAAACCTGATGCTCCAATGCCACACGAGCTGAATGCCGAATCCATAAATCATCATGATCTAAATAGTCCCAAGCCAAACCTAGCCCTTCTACAGACCGCTTCCTGTGATGTTTTTCCAATTCAATTCGCAACCCCCTCGCGCTTTCAGCTTCTTTGATTTCATCTTGGCTTAAAGGTTGTTCCTCAGGAGAAGGAGAAGACTTTCCTGTATAACGAACTCGATAAAGTCCTGATTTAGTACGCCGACCACCCGTCACAAAGTACAGCGCACCATCAGGCCCAAAGTCAGCACCTGTTACGTTAAGGGGGCGGCCTGTTAGAAACTCGGTGTAATCCGCCCGGTAGCTAGCTCCGCTTGGGATTAAATTAACTGCGAATATTTTACCGTATGCCCAATCAAGAATAAAAAGCGCATTCTTGTAAGATTCAGGAAAGTTACTGTTAGTCCCAAAAGCAATTGCCGTTGGCGACCCTAACCCAATGTCCAGATTACTCGGCAAACTATCAGGAAAATACTCCGGCCATTTGTCAGTCCCCTGCCTCCATCCATAATCACCTCCTGAAACAACATGATTGACCCGAGTTGGCCGGTACCACGGGGTGCCTTCATCCCACTCCATATCTGCATCAAAAACAAATAACTCACCATCCGCATTGAAAGCTAAACCATATGGATTACGAAAACCTCCAGCAATCATCTCCCAGCGGTTACCGTGACGATCGGTACGAATAATATGCCCAGCCGGGGGAAGCACACCTTTATTAAACAACACACGATTCCAATCGCAAGGTAACAGCCGGTCTTGACCGTAATGCCTATAGGTCGACATTGAACTAATCAAAAAATCTTTCGGCAATTTAACATCATTACCATGCGCAAGATAAATGAATCCATCCGGCCCAAGAGCTATCGAGTTTCTCCCATGCCCAACGCCGCCGCCTGTTTCTTTTAGCAATCTTACTTCATTAAACTGGTCATCCCCGGTTGTATCGCGCAGCCGATAAAACCCCTTCGAGTTGTTTGCGTTAACGTAAAGACTATCATAAGCCCAAAGCAAACCCCGGCATTCATTAAGCTCAGTATTGATCAACTCTAAGGCGGAACGACCAAAACGACCTTCAGGTAAAGTCAGCCTAAGAATCCCCGGGCCTTCACGACCTATTAGCAGTCGACCTTTTCCGTCGAACTCCAAACTCACCCATGATCCTTCGTCCTTAGTAGCAGTTTTAATTAAATCGACCTCAAATCCTGAAGGAGCTGACACATGACGCGCCGATGTAGCCCGACGAGTTTTAAGCGCCTCTTTCCATTGGTCATAGTCGACCCCTTCAGGGCGCAAGCGGCAACCAATTAACACCAAAAGAGAAAAAGCCGTTAATAAATATAAATAAAACCTCATTTAATCTGCATACCAGAAGCTTGAAGCAATGTTTCTTGAACTGCTAAATCATGCTCGTAAGACCAGTCAAAAACTTTCTCACCTCGAATCACTTTCGCCAGATCTAAAAACTCCCCATCATACCTTCCTCCTTGTCTGCCAGGTAGCTCTACTGTTTGAGTTCCTCGCTTATAACCACCTTTCGATTCAAAAAGGCTCAACTGCAAAATCTTACCAGGCTCCATAGGGCGAATTTCAATCACACCCTTATCACCGGCTATCTGAAATCGCCGCCTTGAAAACCCAAAATAATCACGATGATTACAACGTACTGTAGCAGTCGCCTTCTCATACTCTAGTACGGCTAATTGATTATCACGCACTTTATCTCCCTGAGATCTTATATTAAAAGCCCGAACCAACTTTGGCTTGCCGAGCACAAATACCACTGAGTCAATTAAGTGACACGCCAACTCAAACATACCACCGCCCTCATAACGTGCTAACTCTTTACGCAGCGAAGACGAAGCCATCTTTCCCATCATTGCATCAACTTCCATTATTTCCCCAAGCCAAGCTTCCTTAACTGCTCTATACATGAATTGAAATGCAGGATTGTAACGAAGCATATATCCCATTTGAACAATGCGCTTTTTTTGTTTGGCTAAATTTATTAATTCCTGAAAACCACTAAGATTTACCCCTCCTGGTTTATCATGATGAATATGCAAACCTACACCCACTGCCCGTTTCGCAGCAGCAACTAAACCCGGAACCTCAGTTTCAATCGCCACGGCTTCCAATCCTGGAGTTGATAATAGGTCCTCCTCTGACATTCTCTTAACACCTCTATAAACACCGCTATCAGGAATAGGCTTTGCCGCAGACTCCTTTGGCTGTGCAATACCTACTAATTCAAAATCCTCGGAAAGATTTCGTATTGCACCAAGCTTTCCAGAAGCATGTGAGTGACTAGCCCCAATCTGTCCTATACGTATCTTCCTTGCAGCCCCGCGCACCAAGTTCGGCATGGCCAGCAGCGCCCCGGTTGAAGTACAAATGAATTCTCTGCGTCGCATTCCTGAATTGGATGAAATAAAGCCCTCTGTGAAAACAAAAAAATGGATTTAAATGAAACTCATACTTGAAAGTTAGCCAAACGCATCGCAAAACCCTTGCCGCTTTTACCCGCTTTAAGCTCGTTTAAGCGAAAAATCATGTCGAGCCACGATCATTTAACAGAGAACGACCCTATGTTTTACGCAAAAAAGCGGACTACAGCAGAAATCATACGTCGCGTGAGCTCGTATCTTTGGCCATATAAAGGACTCGCCCTAGCAACAATCGCTTGCGCAGTCGTATCATTGCTATGCGCCTTCGCATTCCCAAGGCTTACACAGTATATTATTGATGATGTAATTTATGCTGGGGATACCAGCCAGCTTGACATTGCAATTCTTATATTGATCGCTGCATTTTTTCTTCGTGATTTTTTTAATAGTATTCGCATACAAGTAAATAACCATTTTGAACAAAACGTAGTATTTGATATGCGTCGAGAGGTCTACGCAAGACTCCAAAGATTACCCTTACAATACTACGACAAACGAGCCTCCGGAGATCTCATGACTCGCGTTATAGAAGATGTTAATGCAGTCGAACGTCTTCTAATTGACGGAACCGAACAAGGCACAGTGTCAATTATTAGTATTTTAGGCGTGCTAACAATTCTGTTTGTCACTAACCCAATACTAGCAGGAGTGGCCATGATCCCAATACCCCTACTTATTATTGGAGCAATGTGGTACACACTCACAGCGCACAAGCGATACCGAAAACAACGCCAAGCTGCTAGCGCAATGAATTCATTACTCATGGACAACCTTCAAGGAGTACGAGAGATAAAGTCATTTGGAAAAGAGAAGCACGAGGACAACAGATTTAAAGATCGAGCCGAGGCAATGCGACAAGGCACATTGACTATCATGCGTGCTTGGGCATTTTACAATCCGTCGATGAGCTTTGTCGCCGCTACAGGCACAGGCTTAGTCCTGTGGATAGGCGGAGGGCAAATAATGAACAACCAAATGTCAGTTGGAGAATTAGTAGCATTTCTTTTTTATCTAGCACTTTTTTATGAACCTATAAGCAAGCTTCACGGCCTAAACCAGATGCTACAATCAGCACGTGCTGGGGGTGAAAGGGTATTTGATATTCTTGACTCTACCGAAGAACGAAAAAATCTTGAAGACCTCAAGCCACTACCAAACAGAGTAAGAGGAGAGGTTAAATACAGCGCGGTTCATTTTAACTACAATAAAGATAAAACAACATTAAAGGATATCAGCCTTTTAGCTAAACCAGGGCAAATGATCGCCCTCGTGGGGCCAACAGGTGCAGGAAAAACCACACTCATTAATCTATTGCCAGCCTTCTACGAAACCAGCCAAGGTGACATAACAATCGACGGACAAAACATTGCTAAAACTTCTCTCGAATCACTAAGAAAAAACATCTCCACTGTAAGCCAAGAACCATTCCTATTTAATGGAACAGTTGGAGAAAATATTTCATACGGCAACCTTAACGCCAGCCAGAATGAAATTATAGAAGCAGCTAAGGCGGCCAATTGCGATGATTTCATCAAGGAACTATCGGAAGGATTTGACACAAAGGTAGGAGAACGAGGAGTCCGCCTAAGCGTCGGTGAAAAACAACGGATCAGCATTGCCAGAGCACTTTTAAAAGATGCCCCTATACTTATACTGGATGAAGCCACAGCAAGCGTTGACACAGCAACAGAACGCTTGATCCAACAAGCACTTGAACGCCTCATGGCAGGAAGAACAAGCTTTGTAATAGCACATCGATTGAGCACCATTAGGAATGCGGACCAGATATTAGTACTAAGAAATGGCGGTATTATCGAACAGGGATCACACGATGAACTAATTAAACAACAAGGACTGTACTCTCGATTGGCTAGAATTCAAAATACTACATTTATAGAAGAAGGCTTCGAAAGACTAGAATCAGATAATAAATAATATTTATGTCCACTATTGTCATTGCTACTCACAATAAGAACAAGGCCAATGAAATAGCCGCTATTATCAATAATCGATATACGGTACAAACACTGGCCGAATTCAGAGATGCTCCAATAGTTAAAGAAGACAAAAACAGCTTCGCTGAAAACGCAAAAAAGAAAGCCAGTGAAATCGCATTTTGGCTTAGTCAAAAAACATTAAATAATATGCCAGACTATGTTCTAGCTGATGATTCTGGACTAGAAGTCGACATTCTTAACGGCAAGCCAGGAATTCATTCTGCGCGATACGCTTCAGAAACAGCTAACGAAAATGCTTCTGATGCAAAAAACAACGCTAAGTTGCTTAAAAAGCTCGCAGCAATTCCCGAGCCTGATCGTGGAGCTCAATTCTGCTGCGTTCTGGCTTTGACAAAAGTACAACAAATGGAAATAAAAACGTTCGAAGGTATCTGCCGAGGTCAAATCAGCAAATCAGAAACTGGAAAAGGCGGTTTTGGATATGATCCTTTATTTATCCCAGACGGATATCAAAAAAGCTTCGCAGAGCTAGGATCAAAAACTAAAAATGCAATCAGTCATCGTGCCAAAGCACTATCCAGTTTGGCAGATTTTTTACTTAATTCTCAAGAGGATAAATAAACATTTCATTCAATCCGACTTGACTGTTAAGCATAATAAGAGAGCATTTCGGACATGCATATTCAAATAGTAAACTTCAATCTAAACGGTTTATCCCACGAGGACTACGAAAAAGCCTGCAACGAGATAGCTCAAACATTCGCTGACTTGCCAGGATTAATCTCTAAACACTGGCTATCCGATAAAAACAACAACACCTACGGTGGCGTATATTTCTGGGAAAGCCATGAAGCCATGCAGAACTACCTCGAGTCTGACGTTTTTAGCCAAGTTGCAAACAACCCTTCCTTCAACAATGCCACTTCAAAAGATTTTGCAATTCTGGAAGGCCCAACAAAAACGACTAGAGGCATCAATTAAATAAACAGCTCTTAAGGTGTTTTATTTTTTTAGCAAACGAGGTGAAGGCTCCTCAACCCAACCGGCTGCGCGTTGCCCTTCGCCTTTAATTCCAACATCCCCAAGATCCGCTCTGGCCTTTTCTGCATATTCAACAAGACGCTCAACAATAGCTGGGTTTTCAAGTGCAAGATTTTTGTCTTCATGAATATCAGTAGAAAGGTTGAAAAGCTTCATAGACTGACGACCTTCTGGCTTACCCCAATTGCGCTTTTTACTTTCCATTTGCAAAAAAAGTTTCCAGTCACCCGAACGCACTGCCTGTAATTGATCCATTTGGTAGTAATAAAAAGCTTCGCGTGGATCAGCCTTTGTTTGTCCACTAAGAATAGGCCAAATATTTTTCCCATCAATTAACCTGCCTAAAGGAGCATTCCCGCCTGCCAATGCGGCAAACGTTGGTAATACATCCAGAGTACTTGTAAGAGCATCACTACTTGAGCCTGCTGGAATTTTCCCCGGCCACCTAACAACACACGGAACGCGCATACCACCTTCGTCCGTGCGCCCTTTACGCCCACGTAACGGCAAATTACTCCCCTGCTTTTCGCG
>Ga0115011_10001898_pt1 | contig 14739 bp, 8 predicted proteins | sample TroAtlMetagenome_2_FD_88705 | JGI IMG/M metagenome (GOLD analysis project Ga0115011, IMG submission 88705) | Marine eukaryotic phytoplankton communities from Atlantic Ocean - Tropical Atlantic ANT8 Metagenome | ecosystem: Environmental > Aquatic > Marine > Oceanic | place: Tropical Atlantic...
TGCATGAGCGGCTCGTTTCTGGTGTCTCCGCGTCGCTGTCTCGCGCGTTTCTGACGCTCTTAATTATAAATAGTGTGAGGAATTCTGTTCGATTCCAATTCTCAATTCTCCACAATTAATAAGCGCGCAAAAGAGCGAGCGTCCACCAACTATCATCGATACAGAGAGAGAGAGAGAAGACACACGCGCGAAAAAAGACGACCAAGGAAAAAGATATGCGCGATCCGTCGTCCCCCAAAGACGACCACCGCGCCGGGGGTGGGTCGAATACTCCGTCCGCGTTCGAAGCGACGTACGCGCTCGAGGACGAAGACCACACGCTCGGGAACTGTCTGAGATTTCAGTTGAACAAAAACCCCGCCGTCGCGCTCGCCGGCTACTCGGTCCCGCACCCGATGGAACGGAAAGTGAACGTGCGAGTACAAACGATAGCACCAATGACAACAGACGGGGCGATGCGAGACGCGCTGCTGGATGTGGTGAGCGTGTGCGAACACGTGACGGAAACGTTCGAAGACGCGCTGAAAACGGCGGCGGGGAAAGGAAAAAATAAGGAGACGAGAGCCGCGCGAACGTAAAAAGTCGGACAATTGAATAGCTTAGTATAGTTTTGTTTAGTATGGATGTAGTAGTCACGATACACGCACACCAGGTTCTAATTTTTGGAACGTCCGCACGCTCCGAGTGTTCTTCGTGTCTCTCCGGCTTGCTCGGCGCATATAATCAATACCACTCCTTTCTGTCTCTCAATCGCGTTTGAGTTACGTTACACTTGAAAGAGCAAGAGGGACGCAGCCATGATAGCCATGCCGCAAAAGACGCAGTTGGTGACAAACTTATCACTTGGGTCGTACTTTAGAGCCGTTGGAACCAACTCTCTCAAGGATATGTATACCATCATGCCTCCAACGATACCGAAGAGTGCTCCGTACGCCGCGGCGGACATGCTATTGCCGTGTAAGATCAAATAGCCGATCAAACCGCCGATGGGTTCGGTTACGCCGGAAATGAACGACCACCAGAAGCCTTTCCATTTCGAACCAGTGGCGTAATATACCGGCATAGCGACGCAGATACCTTCTGGAACGTTGTGAATGGCAATGGCGATGGCTAAAGCGCCGCCCAATTTTGCATCGGCTAAAGCGGCGATGAACGTGGCCAATCCTTCCGGGAAATTGTGAATGGCGATCGCAACAGCGGTAAGCATGCCCATATTTTTCAACGCAGCACGGTCCTGCGTGTCTAACGGTGTGTGTGGTACGGTCGATAAGTCAACGTGTTCCAGTGTTTCGTGATGTTCGTGGTCGTCTGATGCCGGATTCGCGACGGTACCTTTTTTCGGTTGTTTCTTCGCTGCCGTTTTCTTTTCTTCTTCCATTAACTCAAACGACATATCCGATTGACTCTGTTTCCGGTTAATATCCGCCATACCTTTCTCCATCGTCCCGAAATGTTCGTGTCCGTCCTCGTGACACGCCGTCGCCGTCTTATCCCCCGTCCTTTCCTCGTGCACTCTCGCAATCGTGTGAACCAACCAATCCAGAAGATACGTGATAACTATTCCTCCAAAAAAGCAAAACGTCGCGTATCTCGTCGCTTTGGCTCCATCTATCCCTTCGATTTCCTCAAATGACTCCACCGCTTTCACCCCGAATATTTCCCCGAACGAGACGTATATCATAACCCCCGCTGAGATTCCTAGCGCACCGGCGAGAAGTTTCACGTTCGCGTAATCCGAGCAAAACACGAACATGGAACCTACCGTCGTTGATAAACCCGCCATGATGACCAGGCCAAAGGCCAGGCCGACGTTCCCTTCTGCCGTGGCAACCTGTGCGAGATAGTGCGCAAACATTTTCGATCAGATTTGGATAGTAGGCACGCCAAAGCGGGCACACGCAAAAAAGAGAGAGACAGAGAGAGAAAGGAATCAAAACGACCACACAAGAAAGGTAGGTGGTGAGACAAAAGAAGGAAACACAGAGAGAGAGTCGATGCTTGGTCGAAACCGTACCATGAGCGATGACGATGTGAAAGACGCGCGGTGCGTTTCTGATTAAAATGTGGATGCGCTGGCCACAAAAATGAAGATAAAATCTTGACTTAAGTACTCTGAACATGCGGGAGTCCTCGAGCGGGCAAAATACTCGCGCGCTAACACTAAAACGAGCAACAACTACAACTACTACTACTATTACTGCTAGAATTCTCTCGTCCACTCGCCCCTGTGGATTCTGGCGTACTCGAGGACGACTGGCATTCCGTTTACGAACGGCTGGTTCAACAAGACGGAATACCATCCGAGTAACGGCGCGGCGCCGAGAGAGGAGACCCACAGGCACGAGTGTGAAGCCGGGTCGAAGTTTTCGCACCTGGATTGACCAGTGAAGTACGATTTCGTTTCGTAGACTTTTAGGAACCGTAAAGGATGGTTTTTGACGAGTTGTGGGAGGTCAGCGACACGTTTACGACTGGCAATAAGTTCGAGTAAGGTCAAGTAAATGTTCGAGCTGCCGTCGCCGAGGACAAAGTCGCCTATTTTAGCCGCCAGTAACAATTCGGCGACAAACGCGCGTTCGCGCGTGAACGGGGATTTGCTGTTCATTTTAGCGTCATCGACGGAGTTTTCGCGTAAGGCCCAAGCGAAGACGGGGGTTTCTAAGTCCATTCCCGCGGCGTGTTTGCTAAAGACCAACATTGGTTTTTCGCCACACAAGAGGATCTCGCCTCGGTTGTAACGTTGGCGAACTTCCTTGATGACTTGACCTGAGTCCGTCATGACAAAGATGGTTTTCCAACACTTTTTCGTGCTTTCTGCGAGTGTTTTTAACGCCGATATGTATCGCGTCACCGCTCGATAGCCACCAAAGACGTTATAGTACGGGTCTTCGCCTCTCTTATCCGATTGTCGGATTTGAAGGATGACGGTAGGCGATCGCACTTTGTGAATGTTCTCAAAGTACCGTTCCGAGAGCATTTCGGTGGTTTCTTTCGTGGGACGGAGGATAACGCTGGATGTTAACATGGACATGTACATAAAATGCGCTTGGCACGAGGATAGAAAATCATTGCATCCGAGTTCAGCGTCTAACATGTGCGAAATGACCATCGGCGGATCGTACGGTATCACATCATACATCTTTGAGTACTCATCGTCATCACGAGTTCCAGGTAGCGGAAGATTTTCATACGGATTGAATTGGCGAATCGTGAACTCTTCAGCAGCTTCGCGTTCGTTGGCAAACTCGTTCGAAAAGCCTCGGTTACCAATTCGTTCATTAAATTCGTCACGTTTCCTGCGCCACTCCGATTCGATCATCTCGCGGTTCGCTTTCGACGCGACGCCGGCAGTCAATTCCGAGCGAATGTCCCGCCACACAGAAGCGGGTATCTGCGAATTTGGACCATCGTCGAGATCAAGTCCTACGGGGATAGAATCGCCGAGTGATCGTATGTCCACGCCATCGCATCGGCCATTGTGACAAATGATGGCATCCCGGTATCCTTCCAATAACTCTTCGCTCGGGTTCTCGCCCCGTAGAAACAAAATGTACGGGCATAAGTGCATGACAAACGTCATCGCCGCGTTGACAACATCTTCTCTGTGCAATGATTCGTTCCCGCGATCAAACGCGATTGGATTTGCATTCTCTTTGCTGTCTTCTACAGTTTTATCGATCAAATCTCCAATTTTCTCGGTCACTTCCTTAATCCGTTGCACGTGAGAAAGTGAACCCCACGTAGATTTGTCATAGCCATCCACGAGTTCGCGAACTGTCTCAACAAACTTGAATATTTTTTCGTGCGGCGCACCGTGCGCGGCATCCGGGAACATGATTGGTCTCAACACTTCAATCGCCGTCGCCAACTTTACTCTTATGTCTTTCTTTGGACTATTCTTCTCGCCCATCCTCAGTGTGCACTTTGTCAACGGCATGAACAAATGGTCCATGCCAGAATCCCATGGCGGTAATAAAACTAAAGTTCTCTCCAAACCCATCGCTAAAACTAACGCGCGCTGCAAATAAATGTGCAACCGACACCCTAATGGACACTGTTCCAAAGGTACGATCAAAATCTTACTCTCGTCGCAATCCGTTGGAAACTGTAACTTCCTCACGTCTCTCAAAACGATTTCTGTCGCTCGTTTCGTCCATCTTAACGTTTTCCTTCTCACTTTCGTCAATGACACCTTCGGTATCCTACTCTTTTCCTCTTCTCCGCTACGCTTCACTCTCCCTTGGACGTGATCAATCTTAAACGTCCTCTGCTCCATACTTTTCTCCTTCTCCACCCTCCACGCTTCCTCGGTTACACCGATACCCCTTCGTATCTCGTCCAAGGTCAATGGGTTACCGAAACTATCGAATCTCCAAGGGAACAAAGGACCAATCATAGGATGTCTATTTCCAGTACTTTTATTGCCATCTATGTACATGTATTTCTCGATTAAATCCCTAGCGTTTCGATGCTTCTCTCGCATCATCCTCTCTCGCTTTGCATCCACCAGTTGGGTACCGTGTGCGGAGTGTTTGTAAAGCATCTCTCCGTCGTCTTCATCTTCTTCTTTATAATCGTCATAGTCTCCACGATCGACGTCGTAATCCGTGTATTCGTAGTCACCGTCGACGTAGTCATATTCTTCGAGATCGTAAAGTCCAGACTCTGCGCGCACATCGCCTTCTTCTTCTTCTTCTTTCGATTCGATTACTCCATTTCTCCTACGAGAAAAATGGTGCTCGTTCGAATGTTTTACTAAGGAAAACTCGTCGCCTTCAAAAGCTCTTAATGTCGAGAGAACTCTCGAGAGAGAGAAAAGAGAGATGAGGAAGTGATATGAGACAGACGACGACACGCATCGTCCCTTTCTCTCTTTCATTCTTTCTCTTTCTCTCTCTGTTTATGAATTAATTATGCCGCATTTTACACTTTTTTTTCTAACATTATTAAGGCTACGCATCAAATCGATTCTCGATGGTCTTGCTTCAAGGATGCACCGCCAAAGGCTGCTAATTTCCGTCGATCGTCTTTGAGTTGATGCAAACGTTTCTCTATTGTGACTAGTAAAGGCGCGTATACGTCCTTCGCGATGTTGATTCCGTTCTTATTGCTTGAGCGTATCCTTCGCGTTTTCGCGGGCGTGGTTGGCGCGGATTTGGAGTAGTTGAGAATCAAGTCGGTGTCTCTTTTCACGCGCTCAAATCGATCGCGGTCGGTATCGTTTTGAGTGTCGTCGTCGTTATCAAGTGCTTCATGAGAAGAAGATGGATCGACGTTTTCTTTGTCCCTGCCATTCTTCGTATTCAACGATGATGTCCACATGGCTTGCTCTTCGATGAGCGTCATGAGCTTGTCGTTCTTTGCGGTCTCTTCGGACACGAGTTTTTCTTTGCTCGACACTTCTTCGCGAAGTTTGCCTTCTGTTTGTAGCATTTGATCCAAATCGCGTTCAATCGAGTCCAGATATTCGTCTCGAGAGTAGATTTCTTCCAACAAAGCGTCTCTTTGCAATTGTAGTTGTTCGACGACTTCTTGCTGCGCGACAATCTCGTCGTCGGCTTCGGTGAGTAAGACGCCGAGTTCTTTCGCTTTGTCGACGTGCTCGCACGCGAAACTCTCAAGGTGATCGATCTTGTAATCTAAAGCGTTCTTAACGCGCTCGATGGTTTTCTCAAAGAACGTTTCGTCGTCGAACATCTCGTCTTCTTCTCGTAAGGATTCTTCCAACACCTCTTCATTCGTCAATCGCGATTTGGTTTTACGCGAGCGAAGAAAGGGCGACTCGGTCACAAAATTTGTCGCGATTTTATCCGCATTATCCTCCCCTTCTACGTCATCGGTTTCTAGCTTTGTCATTTTCTCAACCAATCGTGCGACAATGTCGACCGTTTCGCGTAGATTCTTCACTTTCCTACGTTCTTCCAACAATGATTTCGCCAATTTCCTCGTCTTTTCTTCGCCAGCGACGATGGCATTTTCCAACTCGTCCGCCTCGGTTTCCACTTTATCCGCCATCGATTTCGTCTTTTCGGATACCTGTTGTAACACAGATATTTCTTCCTTCGATTGGTGCAATGCTTCGGCGAGTCGTTCGTTCTTGCGTCTTTCGGAATTGAGTTCGGTGATGAGCGCGGCTTCCGCTTTAGTTTGCTTCTCATTTCTAAACTCTTCTTCTTCATCATCATCATTGCCTTGCTCATTTTCGTCTTGGCGTTGTTGCTCCTCGGCCGCTTTTACATCTTGTCGTAAAACCATGATCGTATACTCTGCGTCTCGTAACTCCTCTTCAAACTCTAAGGCTTTGTTTTCTGCTACTCTCTGCTTCGCGATGGCTTGGTCTCGTTCGCGGCGCATGGCGTCCCTGGCGCTTTTCAAAACGTCTCGTTCGCTCACGTCGTGTTCGTTTTCATCTCGTCGTTGTGCTATTTCTATCAAATGCTCTTCTTCTTTCTCTTTTTCTTCTACGGTTTCTTTTTTTGCAGTAGTTGTCGCTTCCGGTACTACGCTAGCGTACGCTCTCAAAGTCTCTTCCGCCGTCGTCGCTCTCAATTCAACTCGTTTCATAGTCTCCCTCATTTCCTCCGCGCGTAAACGCTCTTCGCTCAACATCTCTTTCGTTTCGATCAACCTCCCTCTCAAGGCTTCCAGTTCTTCTTCTCTCTCCTCGAGCGCTCGTTTTTGTAGCCGTTCGTGTTCTCGAAGAAGATGAAGTTGCTCCTCGTTCTCTTTCTCTTTCACCGACGCCGACGCCGCCTCGCGGACGTTCGCAAAGCTCTGATCAGATACAGGAGGAGACGAAGGTGAAGCGGGGGACGTGGGTCTGTGCGCTTCTTTAACTTCTTTTTCTTCTACTCTCGACGGCGGCGGCAGCGGTGGCGGCGGCAGTGGTCTTCTTTCCGTTGCTTCTTCTTTAACTTCTTTAACTTCTTCTTTTTCTTCTTCTTTTGTTTTTCCACCGCGCATCTCTTCCGCTTCTCTCTTTTCGACGACCCCGCTGGTATCATCCGCGGCTGACGACGACGTCGTCCTCCTCCTCCTCGTCGTTTCTGTCGCGGACGCCGCGGACGAATTCTTCTTCCGCATCCGATACGCGTCCAATCGCGCGCGTCCTTTCTCTCTCGCGCTCGACGAGGACGACTTCGACTTCATCTTTTCGCGTCGTCGTGAAATCCAAATCCGAAAGCGAACAACACCACCGACAACAACAAAGTCGTTCGCGTGTTCTCTCTCCTTTTCCTTGGTTTGGCCTCCTGACAAAAAAAAAGCAGCGCCCCGACCGACCGACCGTCCTTCTTCTTCTTCTTCTTCTCTGCGCTTTCTTTCTTTCTTTCTTTCTCTCGAAAGCGAAAGCGCGTTTGATTCGAGAGCAACAACAGTGTGTATTACTCCTTTAAAGGAAAAGTCGTTGCTCAAACCAAAAGAAGAAAGAAAAATTTCTCTCTCTTTCCAAAAAAAAGGAAATAAACCCTAACTATTCTCAAAAAATTTTAGGGTTTTACATTGTCGTTTTTTTTCTCGAAGGGGGGTGGTCTTTTGAAAGCAGGTCTTTTTGAAGCCACAAAAACACACCTTTTTGGATAGAAGAGAGAGAGAGAGAGAAAAGAGGAAGAGAGAGAGACCTCTTTCGACGACCGACGACACTTTCCTTTCCTTTTCCGAGACGACGATCACAATCGTTATGTTGTTGGCGTCTTCGACGGCGAGACCGACATCGTCGGCGCCTTTGACGCGGAAGACGACGACGAAGAAGAGCTTTTGTACCACCGCGCATCATCATCCGCATCATCATCATCGCACTTTTTTCACCGCCACCAAAGCCTTTCCCGGGGTGGTCCCAAAAGGGGAGACAAGGAGACGGTACGAGTGCGCGACGAGGAAGCGGAGACTGCACGCGTCGTCGGTCGCGGTCGCGGAAGAAACGACGACGAAAGCCGCACCGGCGTCGGGGACGAAGTACGAAAAGGAAAACGAAATTGCCTTGGACGCCGTTCGCATCGCGTCGACCATTTGCGACAAAGTGCAAGCGCAATTGATGCGCATGGACGAAAAGTCCATCACGAAAGGAGATAAATCGCTGGTTACTTTGGCAGATTACGCGGCGCAAGCGGTCATCGCGTGGAGAATAGGACAGGATGAACCGGATATGAAATTTCTCGGGGAAGAAGACGCGGACGCGTTAGTCAATGGCGGGGAAGACGGGAAGGAAGTGTTGAGGAAAATTGCGGTTTTAGTGAACGAGGCTATTCATTCGTTTTATCCAGACGCTAAACAGTTATCAGATGATGAAGTAGCCGCGTTAATCGATAAAGGGAAAGGTGAAGGAGGTCCAGAAGGGAGACATTGGATTTTGGACCCCGTGGATGGGACGCTCGGGTTCGTGAGAGGCGACCAGTACGCGATAGCGTTGGCGCTGATGGACGAAGGCGAGTTGGTTTTAGGCGCCATGGGATGCCCGAACATGCCAAAAACTGGGGATGTTTTGGAGTTTGACGACGCGTATTCGTACGGATTTTCGCCGAGGACGGTGTCAAAAATGTTAGCTGGAGGGTCTTCTGCGAAAATGGATTGGTATAAAGGGTGCGTGTTTACCGCCGTGAGAGGCAACGGGTGCTGGATATGGCCGACATCGCCGGATATTAAGGTGAATCCGACGAAAGTTCAAGTGTCGTCTGAGTTTGAACCGCAAAAAGCACGATTTTGCGAACCAGTGATGAAAGCAAACTCCAGCCAAGGTTTCACGGCCTCTGTAGCGGATAACTTGGGCATCGAATCTAAACCGTTGCGGATATACTCGCAAGTTAAATACGGCTCCGTCGCTCGAGCTGACGCCGACGTGTTCATGAAATTCCCGAAAGCTGAATACCGAGAAAAAGTGTGGGACCACGCCAGTGGAGTTATACTCGTCGAAGAAGCTGGTGGTGTCGTCACCGATGCCGGTGGCACTCCTCTTGATTTTAGTAAAGGGAGGTACTTGGAGTTAGATCGAGGCATCGTCGCGGCGAGTGCTGCGTTGCACGAAAAGTTGATGCAAGCCATTCAGTTGAGTTGGGACAGTGCCGCGCTTTAAAAAGGTACGCGCCGCACGCGTCCGTGCGTGGTTGAGTGAAACATGGGATGGAGGTTACCCGTCACAAAAGTACATTATTATTATTATTAAGTCATTGTTGTAAGTAGAACAAGAATATCTTTTAAAAAAGTGGGCACCCTCTCTTTTGCTCTCACAACTTGTAATTCTTCAGATTCTGCATCTCATCACACAATCGAGAAAAGGACGTCAAAGAAAGAATTCGAGGAATGCCACCAACGACACTCTCTCGCTTAAAATCTCTCGTCGAGCCGTTTACCGTTGACGAGATGAACGCTTTCCCCTCCTCCTCTGTCGCATCGAATCGGTACCCGATATCTACCTCGATCGTTTTCGTCCAACACTTCTCCCGATTGGAATTCGTCTACTCCAAAAAAAGCAACCGAGAAATACCGTGCAGAAGACTCAAAGTGAGCGATCACACGTTCGACTCCGCGAACTGTTCGGTCGTTTTGTGGCAAGAAAAAGCCGCCGAATGCGATGTTTCCATCGGGGACGTGGTTTTAGTTCAAAACGCGTACGCGCGATTTAATCCGTTTAAGAGTGAGATGGAAATCAGCGTCAGTGGAGGAGAACGAACGATTTTTCGGACGATCGTGAACAGAGGCGAGTTTTATGCAAATGCAACGATCGAGGAGATGAGCGCGAAGGTCGTTCCGATGCATCGAAATTTAGGAACAACGGACGATATTAGAACAAGAGATGCGATTTTGACCGTTTGTTCGTGGGTTTACGGAGAAAAGATGGCATTTTTATACCATTTGAAAGAGACAGAGCATTGGGGTGCCAACTTATACCAGCAGAAGAGGAGAGCGGAGGAAGAAGAGGAAGAGTTTGAGATGCACCAACGACAACGAATGAGCTTTGTGATGAAGAAACGATTCAAACGAACGCTGATGGAAGAGTATGTCGGAGTTATTTTGGACGTTTCGTTCGTTAAGTCCTCCTTCGGTGACGAGTTCAATGGGAAGTACGTGAGACCGGTCTTGACGCTTTCAAGACGACCGGTGGATCGACAAAGAAACGAGGAGTTGTTGCAACGACGATTGACTTTATCGAAACCGACAGAGTCACCACAGGTGCTCAATAAGTTGGACCGTTTCGATACCATAATGTTCGATGGGGACCAGTCCCCAGCGCTTGAGAAGCGACCGAGTGATTATATGAACAAAGCGAACTTTATCGAGGCGACACTATCGGCGGCGGCAAAACGAGAGGCGAAGGATTTGGCGCAGAGCGTGTACAAAATTGGGAGTTGCGTGGAATTGAGAGACTTTGCGATTGCTGAAGTTTTGAACTCTAACGAAAGGAAAATAAACCGATCTTTTGTGGAAAATGATAACGAAGACGAAGTGAACAACTTTGGTTCCTCGGAAGAAATCGTGAAAAAGCTCGTGTTGGTGGACCATATTTCTACCATTCGCGTATTAGATCCAAACAAAGATCCGCGCGCGAGGAAGGTCATGACGGTAGTTGGTCAAACGCACAGACGGTTGAGTTTTGAAGTGAAAAACGTCTCGGAAATATTTCAAGACATCAACGAAAGAAGTTTCCAAGAGTTTACGGACAACTACAGCGAAGAAGATGAGCGCATGTATGGACGAGATGTCGTCGAAGAGAAACGCAGAGAGAGTGTGAAAACGGCGATGGAAAAGAAACACAGAGAGTTGATGATAGCAAAGACGAAAAAGAAAGTCGCCGAGATGATGATGGATGAGACGCAAAACACGACGCATTCGATAGCGGAAATGTTTGAGAGCGTGAATAATAATATTAACGCAAAATTTACCAATCATCCAATATTATACGAAGATGGAACGACAAATAAGCGTCGGCTTTTACCTCCGTTCGTCGAGTTTAAAGCAATCGTGAAATACGTGGAAATCGAACGCGACGTAAAGAATGCATCATCGCTGAGTTCAGCAAAGTATCAAAGAAAGCAGCGCAAGAAATCCATCACGAACAACGCGAAGAAATCCATTTTATCCGCCGATGGCTTCATGCGCGTACCCGGATTGAAAAATGGCACGAAAAGCGTTTCGGAAATCGCGAGAGAACTCGTCGAAGTGGCATGTGCCACGTGCGAGAACAAACTTCATAAAGACAAAGAAGACGTGTATGAATATTGCAAACATTGTCCGTCGGGTAAGGTTTCAAATGTCAACACCAACAAGTCAAGAACAAAATGCGTATTCAAACCGCTCGTTTTGGGTCTCGAAGACGCCAAAGGCGATTGCATTCGTGGTAAAATCCCGCCTTTTCTCGTTTCCGATTTGGTATTTTTTCAGAAACCAGAAGATATATCGGACGGAAACACGAACGAGGCAGACAGAACTCGCGCGGAAACCATCGCGGTTGGTGCATTGCGAGCGTTAATGGCGGGTAAACGAAATTCCTCGTTCACTTTCACCGCTAAAATGCCAAAATCGGATGAGAACGGGTGGGTCGTTCGCGGAAGTGAAATTGATATCGTGCGCTTCGATAGCTGCTTGACGCCGTCAAACTCTGTAGAAGAAGAGGAGGATGAATAGCACATATAACACATCTTTATATATAATTGTGACAAATAGTTGCACTTGAATGAATAATCTGATTCAGAACTTTCGCGCGCGAGTGGACAAACTCTAAATCTACATGCGCTTGTGTGAACTTGGTCGTCGCGACTATCATATTTTCTTCATCCTCGTCAACGTTAACGTTTCGATCTTTTTGCTGATGTTGTTGCTTTTGAGCTTGCGGGCATGAAATATTACATCGTCTCGATAAGTTATCAATCGCTGCGAATAATAGCGCTAAAGACTTTTCAGTTATCATTCTTTTTCTCTTGCGCTCTTTCGCCGTTTCGATTTCTTGTTTGCTTTTTATTGTCATCTCTTTTTGCTTTTCGCGCAAGATGAACACGGCTGATTTTTCACTCTCTATGGTTTTCTCGATGACTCTCCTTTGTTCCGAGAATCCATCGAAGGCTCTTTTGGACGCGCTCGATGCGTACTCTTTCCTCGCGCGTAAAGATTCGTTCACGTCTTTTAAAGTCGCATGTCTGAAAAGAATATCGGAAATGTCCTCAAATTTTCTATCGCCGCGCATCTCGTCCTCATCCTCGTCCTCGCCTTCGTTTCTGTTCAGAGCATTATGGGTCTCTAAATGTGACGACGATGACCCAACACTCAGTTTTCTATCCGATTCTTCGTTTTTTCCATGTTCACAACACGCTCTCAAAAACTGCAAAACGCTTGACAACGCCCGATTTTTCCTTTCGCACCGTCTTCGCCTTCGCCCGAACGAACTCGCCTCCTTTCTCAACGCCACGAGAACCTCGTTTTCCAAAACCAACCGTTCCAACTTATTCTCTCTCGCACTTTCCAATGATTTCTGCATCTTCCTCTCGTTCTCTCTCGCGAAAATCTCAAATTTCGTGCAGTCGTGGTGCAAACTTTCCTGCGCGCGCAACAAAACCCCCTCTCGTTCGTCCAATCGTCTCGTCGTCTTTTCGCATTCAGAAATCGTCCGTTGCAATTTCATCGAGATAGCATCCAGCTCTCGGTTCTTTTTCAGAAGAAGCGTCGACGTTGGACACGCCCTTTCGCACGCGTCCTTCGTTTCTTCCTCTCCTTCCTCTCCGAAGTCATAACCGCTTCGGGTCCACATCGCCTCCTCATCGGAACTGTCCTCTTCCTCCTCCGTCGTGGGTTTCGTCACGAACGCGCTCGCGAACAGCTCTCTCGCCGTCGTCGTCGTCGTCGTCTTCTCGCGTGTCGTTGGGTTTACCTCGACCTCTCTCATCGCCATCCTTTCTCCATCGCCGTCGTCGTCACGCATCGACATTCTCTCTTGGAGCCTCTCGACGATGGAGGTCAACGGAACGGACAAAAGAGTCTCTCTCTCTCTCTCTCTCTCTCTTTAATTAAAGATACCTAATTTTAGTCGTAGTATTTTTTGCTCTTTTCCAAAAGAAGAAGACTTCGACATTCTTCAAAAATTTTGAAAAAAAAAGAATCCCTAATTATTTGAAACCCTAAAATGAAAGACCAAGAGAAAAAAGCTCCCCTCTTTTTTAAAAAATCCAAGTTATTTTTTAGAATTAAAGATGCCATCGAACGAAGAACGAGGAAGCGACCCCGGGAGGAAGAAGAAGAAGAAGAAGAAGACGCGATGGAGGACGACGACGACGCCTTTTTTCGGCGGAGGAAAAAACGGCGTCGTTTTTTCCCTCGCGTCGCTCGTGTTTCTTCTCGTGCTGTGCGCGCTTTCGGTCACGGTCGACCGAACGTTACCGCGAGCGCTGAGCGGAGATTCTCCGACGTTCACGTTTAGCGAATCGAGAGCGTTGGCCATCGCGACGCGTTTGGAAAGGGTCGGATCGCGCGCGGTTGGAACCGAAAGCGAGAAGATGGCGTTCGAGATGATTCGGAGACGCGTGGAAACGATTCAGAAGAAATATGGGGAGACGAGCGAGGAGATTGAAATCGAAATGTGGGACGGTGTGAGCAGTGGGCTGAGAAGGAGAGACGCGGACGAGGTCACGAGACACGCGAGGACGACGAATTTGGGTGGGTATGGCCAAGAGGAGGAGGAGGAAAATGAGAGGAAGAATAAGATAAAGAAGTGGGGGATGTCAGATGTGTATAGGTACGATAACTTGAGGTCCATTTCAGTGCGCGTGAGAAGGCGGAGCGACGACGCTTCGTTTCGCGGTAGCAGTAGTGGTGAGAAGAAGGACGAGGAGGAATATCATGACGGAGGCGAAAGTAACAACGTCAATGATCCTTATAACAATGCTGTCAATAACAAGATGCACGTGATTGCCATTTCCGTGCACGTGGATACGGTGTCGACGTCGTCGGGCGGATCGGACAACGCGGCGAGTTGCGGCATCGCATTAGAAGTATTAGAAAACGTAGCGAGTTTGACGACGAATAGAAAGACGAGCAACTATTTACCGGCAAAGACGGGTATAGTGTTTCATTTTTTAACCGCGGAAGAGGTTGGGTTAATTGGCGCGACGGCGACGATGAATTCGAACCCGTGGTTTCGACGGAAGAGCGAGAAACCGTCTGTTATTGTAAATCTGGAATCCATGGGGAGTGGTGGACCTCAGATGCTGTTCAAGACAGAGAAAGGCATACACGGAGAAACATTTGAGAGATACATGTTGGAAACGTGGGCAGAAAGCGTGCCGTATCCAAATTCAGCAAGCGTGTACGGGCAAATTTTTAGATCCGGGGTGATCCCCTCGGAAACTGATGGGAGAGTATACAATGAGAAAGGTGCAGCGGTGATCGATTTAGCGTTCGTGGAACGATCGTTCGTATATCATACGTCGAGAGATAGAGTAAAAGGTATGCGACGTGGGAGTGCGCAAGCGAGTGGCGAAAATATCGTCGCTTTTGTCGGTGCATTCTTACAAAAACGCAACCAGTTCGCCAACGTCGATTCCGAGTTGAATCCAGATATTTCTTTGCGTCAACACGTAGAGTCGCACGCATGGTATGTTCGACCGGGGTTTCTTCTGTCGAGAACAAAACTGATTGTTACCGAACCAATCACTTTAGCTTCGTTGCGTTCGCTGGTGTTTTTCAGCACGTGTTCTATGTTCTTTATCGTGAAATACAGCTTTGGTGCACACTTTGAGAAGATCCATAGCGAGAGCGAAA
>Ga0115011_10001901_pt1 | contig 14725 bp, 12 predicted proteins | sample TroAtlMetagenome_2_FD_88705 | JGI IMG/M metagenome (GOLD analysis project Ga0115011, IMG submission 88705) | Marine eukaryotic phytoplankton communities from Atlantic Ocean - Tropical Atlantic ANT8 Metagenome | ecosystem: Environmental > Aquatic > Marine > Oceanic | place: Tropical Atlantic...
CTGAAATCGGAAATAGAAGATACGAAAGCAGAAAGCTAGAAAATTGAAATAGCCAATATGAAATCTGAAAGTGGAAATGGTAATTCTGAAAGCTGAAACCAGAAAGCATAAATCTGAAAGCTGAAATAGCAAAGCGGAAACTGGAAGCCGAAAAGCTGAAATATGAAATGAAAAATCTGAAATCTGACAAGAAAGCTAGAACTCCGAGTAGGAGCTAAGGTCAACTGTTCCGTAACTAAAGATCCTCTCAAGGGATCTTTTGAGGGTTCTTATACAAACTTCTTAAAGGGCTGGTGAAGGTCAATTTCTTTAGAGATCCTCGCAAGGGATCTTTACTGGTAAGCGGATACAAGCAAGCGTCTTTCACTGCTAAACTGGATACATGTACTAGTATTAGCTTACAGTGCGTCGCAGCCGTGTGTGGCTCTGCAGTGGATACTCTTCTAACTTAAAATAATATCTTTCTTAGTGCAGCCATGCAGCCTCTGTCGGGTAGTGCTGGACGGCCTGCCGGTGAGCCATTAGATATCAGTGGTGAACAGCGTGACCAGTACCAGGACGTATTGATACAAGGAGGAAGTGTGGCGATATCTTCTGCTCCATCTTTGATGATGCTGGAGACTGGCACATTCGATGCTGCGTCTGCTATGGTACTGGGAGCTTACGTCGCCCAAGGTTTAGAACTGGAGCAGGATATGTCAGTTGTCCAACTGTCCGCCAATGCAGCAACAGCATTTACTGTGGCACCACCATGTATTTCAAGTACATCCACCGTGATTTCTACCACGGCTACTCAGTATTGTTCCATTCGCTATTCCCACGAGGAAGGTACGCTAGTGCCACGGGAGACTTCTCCTGCAACATCACCACTCCAGCACCAGCCTGACGCTACCGAGCACGAGGAAGCAATGCCAGTGCATTCAGCAGCTCGTAACTTTGACTCGAGGGATTCTGTACAAGCGAGTGCTGAACGGCCTGCTGCTCATTCACGGACTGGGGACGTTCTCAGAGATCTGCGGAGTCTACTTGAGCAAAGATATCATACACCTGGATTTCCAAGGAGCGCCGGTAGAAGCGGACATGTGCATTTCAGGAATTCTGCCATCGGAAAGAACAGTTTCAGTAGTGCTGAACAGCCTGCTTCATCACGTGAGGCAGCAATGTCAGTGCCAAGATATTTTGGCTACGGGCAGTATAATCCTCAAAGCGGCGATTTTGTGCCTTGCCATGGCGCAAAGCCGCCTCCGCCAGTCTTGAAAGCACCACCACCCAGACAACAACACGACCACCGTGTAGTTCCTTCTAAAGCACCACCGCCCAACAGCTCTTTGCCATTAGAAATGGAAGGATTCCACAACGCTACCACTTTTATGCATGGACATCTTGCTCCGCGCGAAGCTTTCGATTCGGTGGGAAACAGACAAGAGCCCAGGCTTCCTTCCAAGGCAGCACCACAGAGTGTGCCTCGACGCTTTCAGTTTTTTAGTAGACCATCTTCCGATTAGTCGCAACCTCTGTGGTGGCTGGCCGCGTGGTCCAATGCTTCACGACCTGTAGTGCTGATCGTCCTGCTTGGTGATTCTGAGTAGCAATGAACACGCATTCTAGAATCTGACATGTTTGTGGATCCTCTTTGAGTTAGAATCGCAAAACACGGGATGCGTGCGTGACTTACACTGCCTTAATGAGCTGTTGCTGTTCGCCGACCGACCGAGTTCCCCCAGCTGCTGCCCGGCGGTTTCCTGGCCTCAGGAGTTCTGTTGAGCTTGATCAAATATAGTAAATCAACTTTGCAGATTCGACTGTGAAAATCACAATTTAAAGGAAGACCTAAGGTCAACAGTGAACATCCACTGTGTGACTCCAGTGGAAAAGCTTCACCGCATGGGGAGTCACGTATCAGTGGACAAAATGTTGTGTGCATGGTGGTTCCTGATCGGAACTGCTTCAATCCACGATTTCAATGCATTGGGTGTTCGCCACTCCTGTATACCGAATGGTTTTTGCCAAAAAATATGATTGATAGAACTTATAGTGGTACGTAAACTTCCCATCTACCAGCAACTTTTGATTACTGCTGATACATGGTATGCTCACGGTTACCAATTGTTCATGCATCGCAGCCGTGCTTTGTTCCGTAGTAGACCCAACTACTGTAGACTGCCACGTACCGTTGATCGCTTGCGCCGCCATGAAACAATTCTCTGGAAGTGTTGGACTGGCGGCTGATAATGATACGAATAGTAGTGCTGTACGGCCTGCTCAACATTCTGCAATCACCCGGCTGCATATGTCGGCTGAGGTCTTGACAGAGTGTATATCCACTCACGCTGTCGAGGCATTCTTCCAGCAGTGTGCACCTCTATCTACTGCTCCTGAAATTGATCTTTTAAACTCACTGTTCTGGGTTGCAGAGGTGTTTCACGCAGTGCTACCACGCAGTGTCAGTCTTCAGGAGTGGGCCCATAGACGAGTTCCACGAGGGTTTGAACGGCAAGTGAATAGTTCAGGTATGGTGTACGTGGGTGACAGGTTCCTACAGCACGTTCCCCATCTTCCGAGTGAGCCTGGGGCCGCCAGTAGTGCTGCACAGCCTCCTTCTGACAGTATTGTTGCACAGCCTGCTTCTGTGGTCGAGGAACGTGTCTTAGATGATGACGGCCGATATGATCTTGATCTTGAGGCGTTTTTCCAGCAGTGTTCAGCCACTGAACTAAGTGGCCCTGAAGTGGATCTTTTAAACTCATTGATGTTTGTTTCAGAGTTGGTACAGGCAGTGCTGCCACGGAGTGTTACTCTTGAGGTGTGGGTCCATAGAATCAGTAGTGCTACACGGTCTGCTCTTGTCCGTACTGCTGCAGAGTCTGTGTCTTTGGTCGAGGAGTGTGTCCTTCATGATAGCCATGACGATTGGAATGATGTAAACCATGCACACCCTGTTTATGGCCATACGACGAATAGTACTGCACAGCATGCTGCTAGTTCTGATGCGCTTGCAAATAGTAGTGCTGAACGGCCTGCTGAATGCTACTCCATTAACGCTGGTGATAACGAGAAGTGTGACCACCACGGTGCGAGTCGTCATTTTACTATATTCGACGATGCTGACGATCCCGTGGAACAAGAGCCAGATATCTGGGACATTCAGATACAGCATGCGCCTGTTGCACCCGAAGGAATAGGAATGGTGTGGCACCGATATAAGGACCCAGACTACGAAGAGGATTGGTTTTCATGCGTCCCAGACCCACAACTGTGGTGTTACGAAAAGGAAGTTCGGGTAGACCAGCAAAACTACTTTCGTTTCCAGGGCAAGTGGCAAGAGGTTGTCATCCCATCGGCTTCTGAGATTACAGATGCGAGTGCCACCGCCGTTTCACACCTGCATCTGTGCCCTTCTAGCGAGGTGTCGACGGTAGATATCAGTAGTGCTGTACAGCCTGCTTCTTACAGTGCTGTTGCAGAGACTGTTTCTCTGTCTAGCAGTTTAAGCCATGTTGAATCGTGAGATTTCAAAGAGGATGAAGTGGGCGCCCGAAGCGGGCATGGCAGATGTGTTTACAAGAATATCCGAGGTCCAACAAGCGGCGCTTAGCAACTGCAGGTGCCGGCAAGAGTTTGTTCGCACTGACAACGCCAGAGAGTTTGCAGGCGAATCACCAGACGATGGAGTCGAAGGGACGAAAGTGGAAGTGCATGCAATGCCGATTCAAGACACTTCATGGCAAAAGTGCAGAAAATATCATGCTACATGGTGAGTTGCAAATGTTAAGCTGAAGGCGGCCAGGGAACAAATAAGTTGCAAGGAGCCTTTGCTGCGAGCCATACAATGGTTGAGTGAGCACTTATTGAATCCGCTCTTTGTGAGAAGACTTGATACATGTATTGCTAACACTTGTGAGTGCACCGTGGCGTGCGTGCGTTTGTTGTGATTCAAGCCAGCGTACACTTCAGCGATGTTTTTAAGGCTAGCAATGTCGTAAAGATGTGCAGCCATGTCTTTTCACAGCTGGAATTGGCAATCCTCAAGTAGTGCTGCACGGCCTGACCATCATTCTGAAGATAGTACTGCCGAACAGCCTCATCGTAGTCTTCGCACAGGATGGGGCAATGACTATCAATCTGATGATCGTAGAGCTCAACACGCTGTGCATCATTCTGACGATAGTAGTGCTGAACGGCCTGCTGGCGAGTTGATCATGAGCAAAGGCGTATCATTGAAGTGGACAACATCGCCATCTAAGTGGAGGGATGACTCCCCCATCTGTGCCGAGCATCTTGATGCGGCGCCGCTCATGCAATTGCTGGCTGCCTCGCGGACCACTCTCCGAGAGATTCCATGGCGCGGCATTTTGGAGCATGTGCTGACGACTGGGGCTACTTACATGAGCATTCCTTTCGATACACCCGATCTGATGAGCGTAATAGTCGAGACAGCAGGAATAGCGACTCTGGAGCATCTGGCCTTGTACTTGCGGGACTGGAGAGCTAGCTCCGTGCGCGTGCAAGCCGTTCTCGATTGGCACTTCTCGCCCAAGGAGATGTGTGAGCGAAGCCGCACTGGGGCATTTTTGGGCGATTGCATGATTACAGAGCTCAAGGTTCGTGAGCACGGAGCGAGAGCATCGGTGCTCTACCATGTCGTCGGCAATGGTGCATACAAAGCCATTGGCCATGAGATGGGAATCGTGCAGCATGGCAACAGCAGTGCTAATAATGTGGGTAACCAGCTGGAATGTCTCTGTTGGGTGGCATTTGAGGAAAATCGTCCACTGTGGATAATCGCTTTGGTTTGGCACGCGCTTCAACTTGAACTAACCTGGTGTTCTAGAAAAAAGTTCAAGTCCAGTGCTGCAGTGACCGCTTCCACAGAAGCAGACGAGTTGTTCTTCAGCCGCAGTGATTTACATCCTGCTCATGAGACACAAGCGTATTGGGAAGAGCGTAGTCATATTCCAGCTTTGACTGCGCTGGAGGCTGGTCACTTCCACATTGCTCGTGGAATGGTATACGAAGCCAACGTTTCTCCAGCAGGCGCAGTACCAAAACCAAAAGCAGCATCCATGGGTCAAAGCGCGGAGGAATCCGCTGCTCCAGCGTCACCGCCAAAGGCGAAACTTCCAGATTCGGCATGGTTGAGGATCGCCAATGACCCATGGCGAGCTAAAGGCATAGCATTGCCTTGGCGTGAAGACCACCCGCAGAGGCCACCACCGCGAGCAGAGCCATCAGCACCGTCTTCATCGTCAACAGCAAAGCCGCCAGCACCAGATGCTGCAACCCCGCCTTTTCTTAAGCCAAAACCAAAGACGAAGAGCAATGCATATGCAGATTGGAGAGTGCCGAGTGCCACAGAATCAGACAGTGATGCACATCCTGTTCACGAGACGCAAGCAGACAGGCATGAACATCCTGCAGCAAAGATTCGAGTGACAGAATTAGACAGCACTGATCCACTGCAACCTATTGCAAGAACGCCAGAACCGGACTGTCAGAAATCTGCATGCAGAGCGAAAAGTCAACCATACAAACCTGCTGCAAAGAGTGCAGCACAGCCTCTGTCACACAGTGATCTACATCCTGTAAACTCCACATCACTGGAGAGTAGCACGCCGCTGTGGTACAGATTCATGGAGAAGTTACAGTTGGCCAGCGGCGGGGAAAACGGGGATGAGTTCGTGAACTTCATCCAGTATCAATGTTTCCAAGCTGACCATTTCTTCAAGGATTCATATGGCAACCCCGTTGACACAAAAATACCATTGGCAGTGAAGATGGAATCCTTGTTCCAAACTGCCTGGCATCGAAGGAAGCTTGCTCTTGAGCGCCTGCGCCAAAACGGCATGACGGTCAATGATGAGACGTACGAGCTGAATGACGACGACATGAGGACGTTGCCGCAGCTACAGTTACCAGAGCGATGTATTCTGATCGTGTGTGCGATGGGAGGCGGACTTGGACACAAGACGGGTGCCTCATAACAGTGGCCTCAAAACCTGGAATCTCAAATACCAAATCTGAGACATCAACTATAATGCAGAAACATTCAGTGGGAATCTGCCATTAGAAACATCGAAGATATCGTATCGTCAATAAGCGAGCTGGAATAAGGCGTCTAGATATAGTATACAGATATCTGCTTCTACAGGGTGTTCATATCTAGTTCGAATACGGAGCTCTCGCTGCTATCCTCCTTAGTGGATCTATCGGTACAAGGATTGGGAAAAAAATGTGGTGTCGTGGATGCGCGAAGACAATCTTCACAAGTACAAGGCCTTGCTTGAAAGTCGTGAAAACCAAAAAGCGCATCAGTTAGCTCATAGGGCGTTTTCCACTTATAAGTCCCAGCTGGCAGGCTCCAAGTATCTCCTGCAAATGTTGGTGCAGCTGCCGATTCTGTCCCAGTGTACTGCTGCACAGCCTGCTTTTGCCCCGGTACCAGCTCTCACGAAATGGATCGCTGATTTGCAAGAGCATAAGCAGACGCCCGAATACCAAGCGGCAGTGGCGCTGTCAAAGAAGCGTTCCAGCGAGCACGGCCGCCTGAGCCATCAAATCTGGCAGCAAACCAGAGAGTTGGCAAAAGCTAAGGCATTGGCGAGAAAAGCAAGGCTCGTCTCAATGAACGTTCTCACTTTGGAGGAGCAAGACCTGGTGAAAGCGTATGATGGTGGATGTCTGGAACAGAACCTGCAAAATCTTTTGAGCCAGAAGCCTTCCGCCTACAGAGGTGTCGCCGCTTGCGTATCTGATCTACAAAATGGCCAGCGCTGGTGCCGGCCTGTTTCGACGGCATGTTTAGGAGGCTGCTTTACATGCTGGTCGGACTGACATCTCATGAGCAATAGTAGTGCTTTTACGGCCTGCTTCAAGTAACTCATGACCAATAGTAGTGCTTTACGGCCTGTTTCAAGGAACTCATGAACAATAGTAGTGCAAGCGTAGTTTAGAATGTAGTTAGTCCTTGGGATAAGCAGCAACTTTTTTAGTGCGCAGTGTGGAAAAGAATACTTGCTTCATCATATAAAATACAACTCATAATCTTAATGATTCTAGGAATTCCAACCCTGGTACCTTGTGTCGATAGAAGTGTCTACTGAAACTGCAACGCCAATTGCGTCTAGGCTCAAGTCAATCTGTGTGTGTCCAAATCTTTCTGTACACGTGGATCCTATTTCTAATAATGCCAAAGAGACGCGTGTTCGCCAACGCCGCTGTCACTTCGGCAGAGCACACGCACTCATTGCATATCGACAGTGCTGCACGGCCTGTGAAGCGCACTCGAACTGAGGCATTGGATCCAGGGACCTCTGACAGAACCGAAGGGCAAACCAGTTACAGTAGTGTTGAACGGCCTGCTACTGCACTGCGCAGTTTCTTTTCCTCTGCTGTTTCGAGCAACTCTGGCAGTCCGAGGCAGCCTGGTGGTGCCTCCACTAGTGGCAGCACTGCTGATTCAAGCAGTTCTGGTAATGCTGAAGGGGTGGCGAATGTTTCTGCTAGATCCAGTAGCGCTGCACAGCCTGTTACTCTATCCCAGTCGAAGATATCATCTATGTGGGATGTTCAGCGTTGGCTTGCTGAGCAACCCATTGTCAGGTGCCACAGTGCAGACATGGAGCGTCTCAAAGAAGCAGCTGCTGTGTTGTCGCGTCCCAAACCTAGAAAGGAGGATGTGCGTGACTTGCAAAACGACTGGCAGGTGGCACAGAAGAAACACCGAAAACCCATTCCGCTGGCAGAGGTGATTTTGGACTTCCGAGGCAAAATCATCAAAGCGGCACAAACGCTGCAGCAACAATTATTAGCTAGTGCTGAACGGCCTGATTCGAGTGAGGTGGAACAACCTGCGAGCTGCAGACAGTGCTGCAAGCAAGGACGTAACAAGCGAGCTGCAGACAGTACTGCAAGGCGTGTCAAGCGCACTCGAGCTGTACGAGCTGCTCAAGACAGTGCTGCACAGTCTCAACCTGCAGTGCTGTCCAGTGTGGGCCTTCAAGAATGCAGCCATTGGCTTCAATCTCTCCCAGAGGATGTCATTGCGCAAAGTTTACCTTTGAAGCGAGTGCATTCGGCGACAGCTCTTCTGCTGATGCCGTCGACCGGTGATCAAAGACAGCGAATCCAAAAAATTCTCGAGGAGTGGCACGTCTCGCAAAAGCACAAAGGCGACAAACGTGTTTTCAAGGAAGTGAAGGCGGAGCTGGTGTCAAAAGTTGTTGAGGAAAGCAAACGACTCAAGACAATGCACAAAGTAATTGCTACAGCAATTCCAGCTGCGCCGCCTCTGCCTTCATGGGCTACGTATTCCGCCATACAGGCGTCACTACAGAAGCGGAACTCGAGCAGTGCTGCATCACCCAAGCCTTCGTCGTAAGCAGAGTAGTGCTGGACAACCTGAGGAGGTCTATAACCATTTGTGAATACACCGACTCGGCTTCTTTGTGCATGGACGTGGAAAGTATGCTTACATCTGCGCTTGTGTTTTGATGTCTAGTGCTGCACGGCCTGCCAGTATTCGTTATCTTCAGTGATCCAGGGGTAGTTGTGGATACAGACCAAGTGGTGCACAATTGTGGAAAACAGTGCTTCATCCTGCGATATCACAATAAGTATAAGTAGTTAATACATCAATGCCATACGAGTGTGTTCTTTTGGCCTTTTGTCAGAATGCAGATTGCCGTGTACTGATTGCACAATGCAGGTTCCAGGTGGTTCACCTCAAATACTAGATTTCTTATTCAATTGATTAGTTTCTAGATTCCAGAGTCGGTTGTAAGATTCTAGATTGCAGTTCTACACGGTCTCAAAAGCTTCTGTGACTGTTTTGAGACTGACACCAACTGTTTTCACTTCGTCACCAAGTGTGCTGCAACTCGTGAGTAATTCTTTGGCTCGAATCCGTTCGCTAGCCTACTAGTTGCGATTGACAGCATGCCACCAAAAGCGGCCTCCTCCGCCACAGCCAGTGCCGCACAGCCTGCTTCAGCTAGTGCTGCACCGCCTGCTGCATTAAATTTCCTTCCCTTGTCACAACTTAACAAAGCAAGTGTGAAGGTTGGCGGAGAGTGGGCTGTCTATGCTTACCGCCCCATCGAGGACAACTATGAGTATTCGTATCAGGGCAAGCCTCGCAAAGGAACATCCTTCGTGGTCACCCTAGTGTCTGTGGATGATCCGAGCCAGTACTGCCAAGGGCAGTTCAAGAAGAACAGCAAGAATGCAGTCAAGTACGAACAAGTAAAGAAAACAATCGAACATGGCAGACGCTTTGTAATGTCCAGGGTGAACTTTGTCGATGATGCCAAGCTCGCATATGTCAGCTGTTCTCTGAAATGGGTCGTGGATCTCGGCTCGACCAAAATGGACGCTTGCGTCGAAACGAGCAGCAGTGTTGTACAACCTGTTCCTACACCCAGCATTGCTGGAAGCGCCGATGTTGAAGGCAACCAGTTCTTCGATGTAACTGCCTTGGTCCAAGAGGTGTCGGACGTGACCGAACATTCCAACAACAGGTCGTCTTTTGTGACTAAGATTTATGATGGAACACTGGATCCAAAGATCAACAAAGTCAAAGTCATGCCGCTGAAAGTGTATTTCGACACGACGCCAGCTAGTGGCACTGTGCTGACTTCACAGTCTGGAAAAGAGATGAAAGCACTTGTTGAGCAGCACATGCAAAGTAAGACGCCAATGTCTTTCTTCTGCATCAGTGGCGCACAAGACGACAACGGCAAGTTTGCTTTTCGCACCACCAAGAATACATTCATAGCGGGAGCAGTAGGAGCAAAAGCTGACAAGATGAAAGAGTCGGTAGAGTTGCACGACCTCAAAGTGGAAAACACTGCGATCTTCGAAATCCAAACAACAACAGCAACCGCAAGGGACTGGTCAGCAGAGCCAGGGAAAGAAACACGCTGTGGACTGTTGGCAACCTTCGGCAGGAGCGCTACAGGTGTCAAAGAATTGGATGTAGGCGAAACTATTTGGCAATGCAATTGGGTGCGAATTACCGAGCCTTCTACAGATGTGAGTTAACAGCGATGGTTTCCTTACGAAAGTGTTAGTCTGTGCGTGCGTAGGGAATGGCCTAGATCCGGATCTTACAAAGCTGGGCAGCTGACCGCCTTCAGATTCCAGAGTTCAGATGGGTATACTTCCGATTCCAGATCTTAGATGTGACAGTTGCCGATTTCAGATTTGAGATTTCTCATTCCAGACGCCTCTGTACCGTAGCTGGGAATTTCATTGCTCCCTTGGGACTATACCTCCTGGACCCTCTGTCCGCCTCTGCCACATGTTTGCGGTGTCTGGGAGCTAGATCTTTACCTCCAACAAAAGCAGACAAACACAATTGAATTCTAACACAAGTGATGAAAAAATGGAGTCCCTCATACTGTTTATTCACTGCGGTGGGCAATAGATATGAAAAACACGTTCGGCAGCCTCTGGTTGCCACTCACGTGCTGTGACGACTCAGGAAGCGCTCAGCTGTACATTACAGAGAGAGCAATTTTGAAGCTCACCAAGTGCGTGGATGCAGCCGAGTTCGAGCAGCTTTGTACAGAAGGCAGGCTCAAGTTGCCATTCTTCTCGTCTATCAAGATGCTTCGACGGCCTAGCAAACCTAGTGCTGTACAGCCTGGCAGCGTTGAAATCCTACGGCCACAGAACAACGAGAACAATTTCGATTGTTTTATCGTTGACGCTGCAGAGCAGGATATGCAACTACTTCCCTCCACTATCAGTACGAAGCTGCTGCCAATGATCAGCTTTTCTCCGGAAGGTGTTTTGCCAGCCACGCTCTCCATGATCCGAAAATCTGAGCATTACTCACTGGCTGTGGAGTACGTCACTCAGCCCGTGCCAGAAGAACTTGTGAAAGTGGCATCGAAAGCATCTGCTGGCACCAAAATTTTGCGCCCATGCTCGCGAGCAGTCGTGTTGGTCGTTTCAAAACAGCGATCTCAACCCCACACCGTAGGCGCATCTGGCCACAAGCTGGTGACTTCCAATGTTGTGGATTTGCTCCGCAGTGACAGTGCTCCACAGACTGGATGCAAATACGAAATCGTTACGTTCTGTAGCTTGGACACCATCACAGACTACAAGTTGGATCCACCAAAGAACGCAAAAGAGCAGGCCGCGCTAATCAGCGTGACTGGGGTGACGGACGCAGACCCAGACAATGCTGAACAGCCCATCAAAGGTTTTATCGCCGATGAAATTGAGCTTCTAAAGCCAGAAGAGGCAAACGTCTTGAAGGCCCTGTGGAACCAAAAATTGTATTTTGCAGCACTCGCTGGACAGATTGTTTCTCGCAAAAGAGATCGTGAGACTTGGAGTTCAGAAGAACATCCAGCTCAGGCAGCTCAATGTCGAGTCTTGGGAAAAAGTCCAACAGGACCGGAACTTCCAGATTATTCGGGTGCCATGGCAACAGCCTAAGTAGTGCTTGACGGCCTGCTTTTTTCAGTAGAGTTTGACTTGTAACTTTACGGTTCTATCTAGTGCTATACGGCCTGTCATCATCCTGTATGCCTACGTTTAGTGCTGCACCGCCTGACATCATTTCCTAGATCACTGATTGTTTTGTAACTGAGAATCCAGGATTGCTGGCAATAGCTATGGAGAAGAGAACAGCTGGACTAGCTGTGAATAGCTGTGCATAGCTTAGGTCCGTGGAGATCAGAAGGGATATGGTACTCGTGCAAAAAATCGCTTGTATGCAACCACTAACAGTGCTTCATCATGGGAGTCTATCGATGTTATAGTTGTCTCAAAGAGTGTGGCTAGAACTAAAACCATCCTCACCTCTGTCAGATTGCAGAATGCAGACTGCTGATTTGTGGTGTCAGATCTTAGACTTCATGTCTCAAACTCCAAATCTTGGATTCGAGATTCCAGGCTTCAGATTTCAGATCCCAGATTCCAGATGCTAGATGTCTAATTCCAGATCTTGGAACCCAGACGCTATATCCTTTATTTCACAGCGCAAACCATCCGCCTGCCCGTCCGCACACGTGTCTAGTATCTCGAAACTGATCTACATTTGCTTTGTAGTCGATTCAAGCATCATACAGTGCAGCTATCTCTTGTCAAGTGAGTAGTGAAGCGATTGCAGCCATGACTTCTAAAACCTTGAGTCCTCTAGTCGGTGATAGTGAACAGCATGTCGATGATGCTGAAAAAAATAGTGCTGCACAGCCTGCTGAGCAAAGTGATTTCTACAATCTAGCGTTCTACAACATCGGCTCAGACATTATGGAGAACGTCGTTGATGATCCGGCAGCAAAGATCTGCGACATGATCTATGAAAAATGCATTGATTCCATGAGCATCAATGGCGCATTCAATGCGAAAGACGACAGATTGCAACAGCTGCAAGCTATCATAGAAAAAGTAGTCTGGAAACTGAACAACGATGATGGACGGTCAGCGAACTTGGTAAACAGTCGTGCTGAACAGCCGGCGTGGACGAGCCATATTGAAGGACATTACGTATGCGTCTGGAACACACATAGGCTCGCTTTAACGCTTTACGAAGACTTGCAGAAGCAGCCTTCGACAATGTCTCATTACCTAAAGTTCCAACAGGCACAACGGCCAAGTGGGCCACCATTGCACTTTTACCACCACTGCGATACTGTACGGCATGCTCCACCACTAGTAGTGAGCGTCCGCCCTGGATAGGGAGGAAGTGTTGAGGGCAAGCTGTGGAAAAGCGGTCGGTGCATGCACCGTGCTAACGCCATTAGGACGAATGTAATGCATCACGGCAAGGCAAGAACATCAAAGGCTTTGATCTGAGGGTTTACAATTTCTCTTACTGTGTGTGTCGTGCGTGCGCACGTGCTCTGCCATGCTGCAGATCTATGCGAAAACAAATCACAGTGAAAGATTGTGTCTTGTTACTATCGCCTTTGTCTGTTCCACGATGACGAATGTTATGCATCACTACAAGGCAAGAACATCAAAGATTTTCATCCGGAGGTTTACATTTGCTCTTACCATTCGTGTCGTGCGCGCGTACGCGCTGTGCTATGAAAAACGGTGTCCTGCTACCCCCGCTGTAACATGTCGAGTCAAGATGCATGTAACATGTCGATGTAAATTCTGATGCTCTGGAAGACAAGTCTTGCTGTGGAGACAGAACGAGACACACGGGATGCATACTTCAATCAGTTCTGAATGATAAGACGGGCACTCGTAAAGCTTGTCACTGTATTGCATCATGCGTGTGAGTGTAGTGGATCAAACTATTGTAGATAGCAACAACGCATTTGAAGCGAACAACCTACTCATGGCAAAGCGAAAACGATCTTGCAAATGGAGAGAGTCAACGAAGATGGAATGGGAAAGCGGAAACTCATGGGAAAGCAAACCCCCGGGTAAGTTCAGAACTCCACCTCCACCTCCATCTCCACCACCTCCACCTCCACCTCCACCTTCTTGGAAGGAGCAAGGTAGTGCTGCACCGCCTGCCAAGAACTACAGCTCTGATAGTCGCTCGTCTGGTAGTGCTGCACGTCCTGGCACTAAACCTGTAGATAGGAGTGCTGAGCGGCCTGCACATCGTGTTTCACAATGGGAAAAGAGAGTGGCGGTAGGGAAGAAGCTCCTCACAAGTGTGGCATACTTAAAACTCCCTGCATTCACTGAAAAAGTGATCACACAGGACGCAGCTCGGCGTTGCGTCGTTGGCGTGGTTCGGAAAGCCAAGGAGGCTGGTGCAGACGTCATCAATATCGTATTTCAAAGAGCTGCTGACATAGACTTCATGGACAAGGAGCTTCATGCAGAGATGCAAGCCACTTCCAAGCATCCTGGGTACAAGTATCGCAGAGTGCACCAGTTACTGACACTCTTCTCTCCAGACTGTGGCAATGTGGTGGGTGAAGATACGACTGGATTTGAGGACGGCGTGCCCGTTATCTGTTTAACACTGAGCGGACCACATGAAAACTGCGGCCCTATGATCATCATCAATGCTGCTGCAGAACAACTTCGACAGCCGTCGAGAGAACGTCGCACCACCGGTACTTGCAACGTATTTCATCCCTGGGTGCCTTGTGACAGGGGTGAAGTCTGTTTCTGGGTCCGCTAGGAGAAAGTTCAGGTCAGAGGGATAGTCTCTGGGGGGGTCCCTTGGTGCAAAGCCTAGGGCTCAATGACCAAAGCGGGAGCAAGGTGTCGCCCCAACAAATCCTACAAATGAAAATGATCCAAATGCAAAAATCTGTTCTCCGAATCCAAAATCCAAAAATCCATGCTGCGCCAAACACTGGTACAAGCTCGTTGGGTTCAAGGTAAGGAGTGGTACAACCTCGTTGGGTTCAAAGGCGCTTGTTGCTATCCAATTGGGGTTGGTGCAATTGGTATGCTTGATAAATTTACAGCCTATTCCGATGAAACACTGGAGGAGATGAACTCCGTTAGTCTCATAGGTGGTGAACTATCCTTTTTTCCTTATCGATAAGATGTCTTATGGGATCACATCACACGTTGCTTATATCCGGAGGGAACCCTATGTTTGTTGTAGCCATGAAATCAAGAAAGCCATTCTGCGCCAATCAGTAGTACAAGCTCGTTGGGTTCAAGGTAAGGAGTGGTACAACCTCGTTGGGTTCAAAGGCGCTTGTTGCTATCCAATCGAGGTGGGGCAATTGGTATGCTTGATAAATTTACAGCCTATTCCGATGAAACACTGGAGGAGATGAACTCC
>Ga0115011_10001903_pt1 | contig 14713 bp, 14 predicted proteins | sample TroAtlMetagenome_2_FD_88705 | JGI IMG/M metagenome (GOLD analysis project Ga0115011, IMG submission 88705) | Marine eukaryotic phytoplankton communities from Atlantic Ocean - Tropical Atlantic ANT8 Metagenome | ecosystem: Environmental > Aquatic > Marine > Oceanic | place: Tropical Atlantic...
ACTAGATTTTTGATTGTCCCATTATGTCAAATCTGTTTTACTGGGCAAAAACGAAGCAAAAACCGTATGTTTTCTTTGAAAATAAGCTTTTTGAAAATTTTTAAAATCTTGATTTTTCCCAACAATTGAGCTTTGTGAAAAAGCGGGTGTTTACAAAAAAGAACTGGATGTTATTACAACTACTGCAAATATTTATGAGTATGATTTAGAGCCACCTTCTGGGACTGCGGTTCATAAAATTAATTGGGTGACTCATAAAGGTATAGACCTTGAACCTTTATCAACTGCGTTGTTAGAGGTACGAAAACCTAAATGGCGTGAAGCAGCTTATGCCGGTACACCAGAGTATTTTGTAAAAATAACACAATCTTTATTCTGGTTAGTACCTGTACCTAATGAAACTACAACGTCTAGTACATATGTACATGTACAGTTAAAACCAACGCATTCATCAACTTCTTGTGATTCTGATGTTATGAATGATTATAGAGATGCAATAGTAAATGGGGCTGCGTTTCGTTTGCTTCGTATGCCTAGTAAAGATTGGACAGATTATGCAGCAGCGCAAGCATACGGTACATTCTTCCTAAAAGAAGTAGAGATTGCCGACAATAGAGCGCGTAATGCAGATACAGCCATAGCAAGGAGTGTGAAATATGGAGGAATCCATAAAGCCTATAGTCTCCCAAGACGGAAATATGGACCAAGACGCATTTGATGAACCCGTTCTTGCGAACATAAGAGAGCATTGGGATTGGGTTAAAGAAGGGATAGTTGAGGCGGTATCCGATTATCTTGTGGGATTAGATGGTTTAAGAATAGAAGATATCTATGCGGCTTGTGCAAATAATCAAGCGCAGCTTTGGGTAACTAAAGACGGTTTTGTAATAACAACTGGAGTAACGGAACAATATACAAATGAACGTTTACTACTTATATGGGTCGCATGGGCTAGAACGAGAGGTCGTAATATCGCGGTGGCTCACACTCCGTTTTTCGAAAAACAAGCCAGGGATGCTGGGTTTACTAAGCTCCAGCTTAAGACGCTTACTTCGGAAGTTGGAGAGTATGTTGAAGCCAATGGTTGGCAACGTAAAGAAACTGTGTTTACGAGGGATCTCTAATGGGTAAAGGACCAGATAAGCAAGATTATGAGCCTACCGAAGCAGAAAAAATGTCGGCATCTGTAGCAAAAGCTGAGTGGGATTACTTCAAGCAAAAATATGATCCTTTGTTACAGGAGATGAGGGATATTTCCAAATCCGCTGACTATGCGACTACTGCGCGTGGTCGTGCAAACGCGGACACCATGCAGAAGTTAACTAATGTAGTTAATTTACAGCTTGCGAAGAAAATAGATTCTGCTGGTGATATGTCTCAAGCAGTTCAACAACAACTCGGTGTCGCAGGGGCGCAAGCACTTGGAGCCAAGAACCAAATGAAATCCGGTGTTCTGGGAACTGCACGGGGACAACAGGCAGAAGCGAGCGCAGGTATGGCTCAGTTATCCAGAATAAAAACCTCTGAAGCGTTGTCAAGAGCAGAAGCAAAACAGGCTACAAAGCTGGCAAAGATAGGTGCCGCAGTCCAGATAGGATCAACCTTGGCGTTCCAAGGTATTGAAAATATGCAGACCAAAGGCGGAGGAAAAATGGCAGGAGACGGTATGGGACCACCAACGCCAGAAACAAAAGGTAGTTTCTGGAGTCCGGTTGATTCTAGTGGGAAGAAAGTAAAAGGTTTAGGAAATCGTTTGAACTTTTCTGGGTTTTTAGGATAGGAGGTTAGTATGGTAATGGGTGTTTGGAATCCTCCTCCTGGTTGGTCACCTCCAGGTGGAGGTAGTGGAGGTAACAATAGTAATACGTTAGCACCTGTAGCTAATCCTGATAGCGTTTATGCAAATATGACCAAGCAGGATTATCTGGATTACATTAAAAACTTCCGTCCATTTGAAGACGAATTAATTGAACAGGCAAAAACTGATACAAGTCTAATTGACCAAGCAGTAGAAGATACCGCTATTGCCCAGCAGATGACCGCAGGTATTGCAAAACGTAATTTGGGGAGATATGGAGCCGAACTAACTCCTGCTGAACGGCAACAACAAACCCGTAATTTACAACGCGCAAATACATTGGGTGGTATCCAGGCTATTAGTGATGCGCGTCTTGCCCAGAAAGATGCAAACGTAAAGTTACTAGGTGATTTGATTAACATCGGGCAAGGTGTAAACAGATCATCATTGAGTCAGATGGGATCAGCAGCGGCAGATGCAAGCGCCAGAAAAAGCGCATATGAACAGGCTAAAGCTGCATCCAAACAACAAACTTATTCAACTATAGGCGGGTTAGGTGCAGCTGCAATACTCGCTTTTGCATTGTAGGTAAATAGCTATGGCTCGATCTAGATATCAATACCCTGATCTTGGACAGATAGTTCTTGGCGCTGCGTCTGGAGTAGGTGCCCTAGCTGATCGTAGGTTTGACCGTGAGCATAGAAAAGCAAAACTAGCGCTTGAGAATAAGAAGTACGATGAGAGTGTCAGGCAGTTTGATATTAGGGCAGACCAAATAGATAGGGAAGCAGATCAGGCAGATACGCGGCTTGATTTAAGGGGTGGTGAATTAAAAGTAGCACAAGGTGCTTTAAAAATAGACCAAGAAAAATGGAAAAAAGAAAAGGAAAAATATGATATTGCACAGCGTGGAAAAGAAGCTCAAATAAAAATTGATGCCTTTAAAAGGCACCAGCTTTTAAATTCTAAGGATGGTTTTGCGAGTTTTGATAAAGAATTAACATTACAGGCACTGTCGTATGGGGATGTGCCCGCCCTTGAAGATCATATAAAAAATATGGCAAAGGAGGATTTTGATTTTCCTGATGTCCCTAATGAGCAAATGGAGATACGACGGGATCAGGCTGAAGATGGAACAATCCTACTAACCCTACATGCTAAAGGTAAAGATGGAGAAGATCTGGTATTCACGCAAGACGGGTTGGTTGGACCAGAGGCCGCAGGGGATAAAATAGTTTCGTTCACTACGGAGCAAGGACTCAATATGTTGAACGACCACCATAGGACAGGAACGCACCTAGATTATCTTAGGGCCACAAAGAACCCACTTCTTTTAGGTTTGGCGATAGATGCAACAAATGCCGATATAGAAGCAGCACGGGAGGGGCTAATAGGAGAAGCAGAAGTAGAAGCTAAATCAAAAGCAGTTGTTAAGGGCATGGGTCCAGCCGCATCCCGTCATTTTAATTCTATAATTGCAGATGCAAATCCAGCCGAAAGAACTAAAATAGTTAGAGAGTTTGCGGAAGATGTCAACATAGATACAAGTTGGTTTGACGTTGAACGACCTACGGAATTGGTTGGTGGGGCGGGAGAACAACTACTTGGAGGTAAACAGGCGTTTTCTATAGGAGCAAGTGCAACCATACAAGGTGTTGCCTCGGATAAATTAAACGCCCAAGATACTCGAATAAACAGGCTTCAAACGCAATTTGATGCAGCTAAAAAATCTGGTAATAAAACCCAAGAACGTAGATTACGTAGCGAGCTTAATACCGCTAAAAAAGACAGGAGGAAGTTTGTACAGGAGACAAATCAGGGCGCATTATTAGAGGCACAAAATACTGTTGCGGCATTAAAAGAAGAAATGAAAGGAGCCGATCCTTCATTAGCTGCAAGCTATCAAGCAGATATTGATGCAGAGCAGGCAAAAATAGATGGGTTTATTCAGCAGGGGGTTCGTACTCCTGCAATGGAAACAAAAGCCTGGAAAGAACTTGAAGAAAATGTAATTTCTAAACTACAAGAATTAACACCAGAGGAAACAGATAGGTTAGTTGATGCGGGTGAAATATCGATTACACCCGAACAACTTTCAGCTGTAAGAAAACGTTTTGAAGAAGCAGATGTTAAAACGGTAGAAGAAATACCCCGTAAACTACCTCCAGAAGAGGCATTACTAGCGCGAACTATAATTAGCATGGAAGCGGAAGACCAAGATACGAGAGCCGCCGCCCGTGAACGGATGGATAATTTATGGGGCACAGGTAATCCTGGAGTTAGTTATGCAGAGCAAACTCAACGTATAACAGCATTAGCATCTTCACGAAACTCTCAAGCATCTTTATTAAATGCTAGAACTGCATTTAGTAAAGGACTTACGGATGCGGAAAACAAGAGACATGAAAACGCGCTTAAGTTTGGTCTTGATTTAATATCTGAGTGGTCACCTATTATGAACGCATATAATAATGACCCTAGTGATGAAAATGTAACCAACGCACAAAATTTTGTGCGTGAGAAACTAGGTACTATGATTTATACCCTAGAAAATGATTATAAAAATAACCCAGCTGCGAAAAAAGCAACACGCGATATTATGTCTTTGTTATTAAATCAAAGCGGTAGGTTATTTGCCGAAGCCAATGAAGGTTTGTGGGAAAAATTTGAACAGTGGGGTTCTCCTGATCCTACTCAATCACAGTTTACGGATCTTTCTTTAGATTCAATTATATTAGACGATAAAGACAATCCTGAAACAATTATTTTTCTTGGCCCCCAAGGAGAACAGGTAGGTAAGATAGATATTGACGAGCTACCTAATGATCAGGTGTATAGAGGTGCGTATATAGCGGCTGCCGCATCTAACATGGGGCCGTAGACAGAAATGGCTCAAACTGATGCCATAACAGACTTTATTGAATCACTAAGAGATAAAGAAACTGTAAATCCTCTTGGAATACCCGACCAAGGACCAATTGCTGAAACTGATTTAACTGATATTTTCCAGGCGGGAGTACGTACTGGTGCTCGTGGTCTTTCTACTGATATAGAATATTTTAAAGCCCTTGGTAATACCTTACTCGGTGATGAGGAAGGTGCTGCACAAAATATAAGACGCGCAAGGGTCCAGGAAGACCTAACTGCTGCGGAATTACAAGGCGTTGAAAGTTTCAAGGATTTCCTCGATGAACCTACTGCTATGGGTTTTTTAAGGCAAGTCTCCAAAGGTACAGGACAGATATCTGCTTCTGCGGTTACTTCACTAGTTGGTGCGGGTGCTGGAGCATTAGTTGGTACTGGTGTACGTTACCTCGGTAGCAAAAGCGCACGAGCAACCGCCAAACAAATACTTCAAGATTCAATAGAGCGTACCGCTAAAGGTATTGCAACTCCCGATGAACAGGAACTTGCTGATCTTGCCTATAACAAGATGCGTCAGGATATCCGGGATCGAATTGCTGGAAGTGCCAAGGTAGGTGGTATTATTGGAGCCGCTGCTGCCGAATACCCACCGTTAGCCGGAAGCAACGTATCAGAAGTAATTGACTCCGGTGAAGAATTAACTACAGACAGGGCGATGGAATCAGCACTTTTAGCCATACCCCAGACAGTAGTAGGTGTTGGTGCCGAAGCTACTATGTTCAGTGTTATAAAAAATATAGCGACATCCCGCGCAGCTAAAGAGGGCGGTTACTTTTGGGAACTTGCAAAGAACATCGGTAAAGGCGCGGTAATAAGTGCGCCAGCAGAAGGTGCTGCTGAACTTGTACAAGAAGGTATGTCAGTTGCTTATCGATCCTCGATGGACGATCAGTTTACAAGAGAGGATGCACAACTAAGATTAGCTGAAGCGGCTTTTGCGGGGTTCTTTGGTGGTGGTGGACTTGGAGCCGCCGGTGGTGGTGTTGGTGGGATAATTTCTAACTCTGGTGCGATTGTAGATAAGTCCAAAGATCTTCTTTCTAAAGCACAGGAATTTAAAGCTAGACGAGAGATAGATAAACAGCAATACGGTGATGTACTGGGCGGTCAAACTGCACCAGAGCCACAAGCAGATATTAATGCTCAAGTAAATGCGTTGATTGATGATACTAGCGCAAAACATTCAGTATGGGTTGCAGGAACAGACCCACAGTTTCTAGCGAAGACAAACGAAGTCACTCCTGTTGAAGTAGCTGGAGAGACAATGTACTCGGTATTTATTCCTGCCCGTGGAACATTGCTATCTCGTAATAGAAATGTTGCAGAAGAAGTTCTTGCTTCCGGTGCTTCCGATGAAGCGTTATCTAAAGCCCTTGGTTATAGTGCAACAAAAAATGAAGTAGCAGATGGCGATATTGTAGTCCGTGCGCTTGATAAAGACCGCAATGTAGTTTCAGAGGAACTTACTAATGAGGCAAACTTAGCCAAGGCAGAAAAAGCTGCACGTAGATTAATGCCCGAAGGCGGTAGTATCGATACGTCCTTAGACGTTAAAGGTGCGTTAGAAGATAGGAATCGTAGGCTTCAAGCTGAACAAGGGCCGGTTGTTCGAGAAATGAGTGCAATGCAGCCTGGTTTTATTAATCAAGATATTCAAAATCAGATAAAAGAAGCAGCTATAAAAGCAAAAGCTAGATGGCAAGAGCGTGATACAAGAAGAAAACAAGAAGAAGACGAATTAAAAACTAAAAGAAGAGAAGCACGTAGAGCAAAAGCACCCACAGATATAGCTATACTTGATGGTGACGGGAACGAAATTTCTTTACCAGATGATGTGGGTCCGTTTCAAACTGAGGAAGAAGCGCAACTATTTCTGGAAATGTTAAAAGATAACGAAGATATAAAAAATGATCCAGAAAGAGTAGCAATGGTAAATAGCTGGCAAGTAGGTGAAACTGATACGTCAGCTGATATATTTAAGGTTATCGATGATCGAGTACCGGAAAATAATACGGGTCAAGTCGGTGTCAGTTACACCAATCGTGCAGAGTTAGATGAAACAGTTGATCCAAATGAAGGAATAGATTCGCGTCTTGAAACCAACTACCTGTTTAACGTAACTGAAACTACAGAAACAATTATAGGAAAACAAGACGGATATAAAGCGAGAGAAGCTCCTGATAGGGTTTACCCAGAAACAGGAGAATTAAGAAACGAATTTAAGGAATTATTTGAAGAAACTTTTGATGATGGGACCAGAAGTGATGATATTGATTTTAGTAGGCCATTCTATGGGAATATGTCAGATAGCTTCCTTAGACAAGCAATAGAGTTAAAAAAACAAAATCCCGATTTAGGGGTTAACTGGTCACAGAACGAGAACGGACGATATCAACTTACGTCAATGATAACACCTGATACTCAGATGGTACGTTATCAAGAGAGAGGCGGGGTGGAAGCATCACTTCCGTTAGAAACTTTTATCAAAGTGAATGTTGATAGGGCGAAGCGGAATAGTAAATATCTTAATAATCGTGTTCAGTTAATCGAGCCAAATGCAGAATTAAATGAAGAAGGTAATAAAGTTTCAGCCCCAATCAACATTGGGGAATTTGCTAATGCAGGTAAGCGTTTAGTTGAAGTAGATACAGGAAGCTTTGAGGGACAATCTCCCCGTGATTCTGCTCGGGCAGGTTTACTAGCCATGCTAACTGAGTTACTTAAAGCTGGCTATGATGTGCAGATAGATGGCGTAAGCATTGCTGATGATCTTCCTTTGCGTTCAGATATAACGGTAATGACAGAGGGTAAAGGGAGAGATACTGTAGAGGTTTCTCTTAAAGACATTTTAACCCCTGACGCGGGTAAAGAATTTTTTGTTATGGAAACTGTTCCAGTTAACTATGGAACAGGTACTGCACGGAGAAAAGTACAGGATAAGGGTTTTCCTACAAAGCAACAAGCTGAAGCTTATATTTTATCAAGAACAAAAGCAAAAGAGGACACATCTGGTTGGTCGGTTAGCCAAGCTGATCTTAATAATTTACAGAGGGCACGAAGAATAGGCCAGTTAAAGTTAGAAGGTAGGTTTACAGTTGAATGGGAAGTTGAGGCACAAGGTAAAGAAGCCTTTTCACAAACGCAATCTGAAACATTTCCCTCTGAAGGGCTGGCTGAAAGATTTGCTGGAGATTTGGAAGCATCAGGTATAGACCCAGAAGACATAAAGATAAGCTCACAGATTTTTTCTGATCCTACGTTTGCACAAGAAGAAAAAGTTGAACAAGTCGGTACAGAAGGCGCTCCTGATCCAGAGACCGGACGTACTGGTAAAATATGGAGTGGAAGTGGGGAAGGCGCATGGCCTTCTGACCAACTTTCTGCACAAATGGGTGATGCCCCAAGAATGAGGGCAAGAAGTACAGTAGATAAACCTGTTTTTAAACCAGATTACCCTTTAGATATTTTAGCCAATTTACTTTCTCCAAAAATTATCAATTCGATAATGCGGGTTTTGAAGCTTCGTAAACCTACTTCTATTATTGGTCTTAAAGAGTTTGAAGCACTTTCCCCAGAGGAACAAGTTGCTTTTTTTAATGAATTTGGAGATCCCAAAGCCGCTGAATTTACTCGCCAAGAAATAGAAAAACTTTTAGCTAATCCGGATAATTTCGGAAAATATTTAGGGTTTAGTGATGCTCATATAATCCTTGTTGATAACCGTTCAGATAATCAGGTTCAAAATACCTTAGTTACTGCACATGAGTTAGGACATGCGTTCCTTGAAGAATCAAAAGGACTAGCCTTAGATAATAAAGCACTTAGAAAACGTTTAGAAAAAGCTTTCCAAAAAGCAAAAGGAAAAACTGATGCACCTGATGCTTATAATGGCCCAGAGGGGTTTGATGAGTGGTTTGCTGACCAGTTAGGCGTATGGGCATTAAGGTTTTTTAAAGAATCAGAAAAAAGTAAAGCGACTAAAACAGTACCGGAATTAGCATATTCTACTTCGAGAAGGGAGTTTATTACTAAACCTAAAAACGTTGTTGATAAATTTTTCAAGGATTTAGTTCAAAAACTTAACGATATGTACAGGGCTATGGTCCCAGCGTTAAGAAAACGTTTTAGAGACTATAATCCTGATTTTGATTCGTTTATGAATGAAGTTGTAGCGCGATCCCGTGGTAGTCCAGACCTTTGGACTTTTGGTGAAGAAACTATAAATCTTCGGGATATAGACCCCCGTTTGGTGCAGGGGCCAGATCCCAAAAAAAGTAGGCGTCTTAGAGCAGTTACGGCTCAGTCCCGAGGTAGTTCAGGAGTGAATACTCCTATGCTCCAATTTACATCTGGTTTAAGGGCAGCAAAGTTAGGTTGGGAACAAAAAGCGATAGTTAGAGAGATGTCTGAGATACAAGGCACTTCAGCAGAAGTTAAACGGGCTGAAGAAGCTATATCAAGTTTTTCAAAAGGTTTAAATAACTTTTTAAATAACCCAAAAATAAGATCAGCTGTTCAATGGGTTCGTACCATGGACGGGGTAATGCGAAGTATTAATAGCGTTATAGCAGATATGTTTTATGTTCCAGCCCAAGCCGAAGGTAAGGGAGGGAAGATAGGTCTTGTTAGGGCTAAATCAAACGCTAAAGATTACTTTTTAGGCCAGCTAGGTAAGATATTAGGTGAAGATCCTGCTTCATGGGATAGTAAGGAGAACAAAGATGCACTTAAGTTGGCGGCAGAAGGTGGATTTGACTTAAAACACCCTGATCCCAATGTCGTGGCTAAAGCCATAGAGCTTCGTAAGTTCCTTGAGGATATGTATGATAACTATATTGCTAAAACTCCAGGTGCAGATATAGAGAAACGAAAGTTTTATTTTCCGGTAGCTTTAAACATACAGGAGTTGGTTAATGATCCAGAATTAGCCGCTAGGTTTAAAAACCTTCTTATGGAAGAAGATCCGACTATGACGGAAGAGATGGTTGATAAAGCGCTTGATTACTTTATCCGCAGAGACCAATACATACAGACTGAGCAAGCTATCGAGGTAGATGCAACAGATCCGTTAACGTCAGTAGAAAAAGCTAGGAATCTTACGAACAGTATAGAACCTAGTAAACTAGCTGATTTTACGTTATCTCCAGCAGAGGCGTTAGTAAAATACATACGACATGTTACTACTCGTATGGAATTCCTTCGTGCAACTAGAGATCCAGAAACTGGAGTTGATTTACTACAAGAGGAACTTCAAAAACTTTCTAGTGAAGACCGTGCTGTAGCAGTAGATATTATAAAACGCCATATGGGATATAGGGATAGGGAGTTTACTTCCTTAGAGAAAAAATGGCTTACTGCTAGTAATTATTTAGTTGCTTTTAACTGGGTTACTTTATTGCCATTAGCAACAATAGCATCTATTACTGAATTTGGAGGAGCTATACTAAACTCTAAAGAGTTCAATATGGGTGTTTTAGATACTACTTGGAAGACTTTTATTAAGACTATTAATAGTAGAGAAGAAGCAAAAGCATTTGCAATAGATTTGGGGGTTGTGCTTCCTAACACATTAAATAACGTAATAATGACAGAAGCTGATCATGAGTTTCTTAATCCTAAGCTAAGGGCTTTTAGTGAAAAGTTTTTTAGAGGAATTGGTTTAGAACAGTTTACGAATTTTACTCGTGAATTTGCGGCTCAAATGGCGGTACGGTTTTTGTACACACACGGTTTTAATAAGACTAATAACCCTCGTTCCCCACGATATTTAATGGATTTAGGAGTATCTGCGGCTGATGTACAAGCTGCTTGGGATAATAAAACTGAACAATTTGATTTTAATTCGGAAGCGGGTCAACGTATTAGAAGCGCAATAATTAAATTTACAGAAAGCTCAATGTTACGACCTAACTCTGCAGAACGTCCGTTTTGGGCTAATGATCCTAGGTTCCAAATAATATGGCAGTTAAAAAGTTTCTTATATTCTTTCTCAAAAGTTATCGGAGGAGGAATTATAAGAGAAATGCAAGCTAGGAAAAAAGAAGGTAGTACTTCTTGGGAAACATTAGGTGGTATGGGGATGACTATAGCTTTAGCCGGTATAGCTTTTATGCCACTTGCCATGCTGTCGTTAGAATTAAGAGAGTTAGCAAAAGCAGGCATTGCAGGTGTATTACCAGGAGTGGAAGCCGGTTCACGGTATTTTCGTTCTGACCGTATGGATTGGGGTCCATATATGGTTGAAATATTTGACCGATCAGGTTTTAACGGTCCTTTAGCAATTGCAAACAGTATGTTACACGCAGATAGATGGGATAAATCCCCACTTGCACCCGCTTTAGGACCGACTTATGAGATATTAGAAACTGCTTGGGATAAAGGTTGGGAGACCTTCCCAGATCGATTAATTCCTCTTTATTCAACGGTGTATTGATATGAATATATTTAGTGCAATTGTAGGACCAGTAGCAAATCTTGCTGGTACGTGGATGAACAATAGGCATGAACAGTCACAAGCTAAACATAAAGCTAAGATGGCTATTATAGAACATGATGCTGATTGGGAATCTAAAATGGCTGCGGCATCAGGAGCTTCGTGGAAAGACGAATTTTGGACGCTTGTACTTGCCGTTCCCATCTTTATGGTAGGTTATGCGGTTGCTTTTGATGATCTTGCTGTTATGGGCAGGGTTCATGCTGGCTTTGATGCTTTATCTAACCTCCCTGATTGGTACCAATACCTCCTTTTTATTGGGGTCAGTGCGAGTTTTGGCATCAGAGGTGCAGATAAACTTATGAAGTTACGCAAATGACTCCAGAAGAATTTGATAAATGGAGAGTTGTGCCACGTTTGTTGGTACTAATGATGGCATTAGCATGTTGGGATGTGATCCATTGGTTTACTACTTTGGAAGACCCAACGTTTGAACAAGCAGGATTAGTTTCTGTATGTACAGGAGCGATGACTGCGGTGTTTGGATTGTTTTTAGGGCAAGGCAAGAAAGAGTGAAGTTTAAATATTTTCAGTTATCTGATTTTAACTGTCAGGAAACAGGTGAAAATGAGATGGATTCAAGCTTTATAGTTGATTTAGATGGTTTACGAGAAGCTTGTGGGTTTCCTTTTATTATTACGTCTGGCTTTAGATCCAAGAACCATAGTCTGGAAGCAGCTAAACCTAATGGCCCAGGCCAGCATAGTCAGGGGATTGCTGCTGATATTAAAGCTACAGACGGTTCAACACGAATGACTATTGTACAAAATGCAGTACGATTAGGGTTTACCGGAATAGGTGTTGCCAAGTCTTTTATCCATGTTGATAAAAGGACTACAACTCCCGTTTTATGGTGTTATTAGCTACTAGCATGAGTTTTATTAAACTAATATACTATGCGAGATATTGGGTGGAAATATGGCATATTCTGAGACTATAAGTTTAGTAGTAGGAGATACCTTACCAGAGTTAACTATAACTTTGAAGGATTCTAATACTGCTGCATCTGGGCAGACTTTAGATGAAAACGACAGTACTACTTGGAATCCGATTAGTTTAACTGGTAAAACAGTAAAACTACGATTACGAGAGTTAGGAAGCACTACCGTTAAAGCTACGCTTAGTTGTAGCGTTACAAATGCTTCCGGAGGTATTTGTACTACTGATTTTCCATCTGGAACATTAGATACAGCAGGAACATTTGAAGGTGAAATTGAGATCACTACTACATCCGGTGGAGCGAAACAGACAGTTAATGATTTACTCAAATTTAAGGTAAGAGACGACTTTGATTAAAGCAACTGTTACATACGTAAAACCCCGTGCAACGCTTGTATATGTAAAAGCGGCGATTGCTGCGTCTAGTGTTGAGCAAAAATTCCTTGTTCAATTCCAAGATATAAATACAGTTGTTAGTTATATAAAAGCTACTGCTGTTGACGTTGCTCTTAACCCATCTAGCCTTAACCAATGGTTTAGAGACGAAACTTTCAGTGTTACTGATGCTTCTCCTGCTATTACATACAATAAAAATTTCGCACATACTATTACATTTAGCGAATCTTTATCTTCTGCTGTTACATTCGTAAGAAGTGCTTCTGAATCCTTTAGTGTTGCCGAATCATCGTCCTATTCTTTTGCAACTTCAAAAACAGAATCTTTTTCTGTTTCAGATAGCCCAACCTGGAACTTTAACAGTAGTTATACTGAAAGCGTAACTGTTACTGAAGCTGCTACTGTACTGTTTGAGAAACCAGCAGCAGATGCTTTTGCAATTACTGATGCCGCGCCTAGTTTTGAAATTGCTTTAACGCAAGGTGCTTTAGCTGATTCATTTACTATTTCTGAATCACCAACGCTTTCAATAAATTTATCCCAGTTTGCAGAGTCGTTTTCTGTAGCAGATAGCATTACTGCTGGCTTATTAGTACCAGTAAATGCTTCAGATGCGTTCTCGCTTTCGGATAATATTTCAACCGCTATAGGTTTTGGTAGTTCTGCTTCAGATTCCTTTGCTGTATCTGAAAGCATTTCTACTCAGTTAATTATTGGGGTTTCTTCTCAATTTAATAGGCCGGTATTTAATGCCGCACAATTTAACCAATGAGGTGTAAGTAATGTTTATAGAATCATTTAACCCAACAGGACATGTCATTGTGCGTCTTAATGACGATATTGTGTATGACGGTCCTAACTTAATCACGACTGCTGGAAAAGCACTTATTGCTTCGCGCATGGTAGATGCTAACGATGCAGCCCCTACTCATCTAGCGGCTGGTAGTGACAATACAGCTGCAGCTGCTGGTAATACTGCGCTTGGGAATGAGTTAGGGCGATCAGCTTTAACATCGTTAACCCATAGTACGAATACTTTTACCGCTGTAGCAACATTAGCTGCGGGAACTGCAACAGGAGCCGTTGTTGAATTCGGTCTTCTAAATGCAAGTTCTGGTGGAACACTACTTTGTCGGACTGTGGTTTCAACCATAAATAAAGGCAGTTCGGATTCGATTACGGTGACCTGGGTTTTGACGGCTTCTTAATGGCTATTAAGTTCACTAACAACGCGTCTACTACTTTATCCGCTGGGATAAACAACTCAGTCACATCAATTGGTGTAGCTGATGGTTCAGTTTTTCCTGCCTTGGGTACTGGAGATATTACTTATGTGACCTTTGACGATGATACAAATACAGAGGTAGTCAAGGTCACGGCACGTAGTGGTAATACGTTGACAGTTGTTAGAGCGCAAGATGGGACTTCGGCACGGTCTTTCAGTTCTGGAGATAAAGTAGAGTTACGTATTACTGCTGCATTAGTAAACGAAGTAATTAGTGATGCAGATTCGACAGCAACATCATTAGCACTAGCATTAGGCTAGGAGAAATAAATGGCAAATACTTTTAAAAATGCGTTTGCGGCGAATGTATCTCATTCGAGTTATGTTGATTTGTACACTGCGCCAAGTAGTACAACCACTATAATTTTGGGTTTGGCGTTGTGTAATAAGACGGCTAATGCGGTGGATGTGACTGTTCAGATACAAGATACTTCGGATTCAAATAATGACTTTCAAGTTCTTGATACAGTAAGTATCCCTGCCAGAAGTACTCTTGAAGTTTTAAGTGGTCAGAAATATGTACTTGAAACAACAGACATACTTAGAGTGAAATCAGGAACTGCATCATCTCTCGACGCGATTCTCGGTATTATGGAAATTACCTAATGGCGATTACTAAACTAAATTCTTTAGCTATTCCTGCCGATACGGTTGTTGCCGCTGATATTGCTGATGGTTCTATTACTGCGGCAAAACTAGCTGATGATGCTGTAACTTCTGCCAAGATTGCTGATGATGCAGTGGTTACTGCCTCTATCGCAAACGATGCAATAACAAGTGCTTTAATAGCCGATGATGCAGTTGTGACCGCAGCAATAGCAGACGATGCAGTTGTGGCCGCAGCAATAGCTGATAACGCAGTAGTCACAGCAGCAAT
>Ga0115011_10001905_pt1 | contig 14703 bp, 8 predicted proteins | sample TroAtlMetagenome_2_FD_88705 | JGI IMG/M metagenome (GOLD analysis project Ga0115011, IMG submission 88705) | Marine eukaryotic phytoplankton communities from Atlantic Ocean - Tropical Atlantic ANT8 Metagenome | ecosystem: Environmental > Aquatic > Marine > Oceanic | place: Tropical Atlantic...
CATGGCGGAAGGGGGAGGGCTCGTAGCCTTTCATTATGTGGCTGACTCTGATGGGTATGAAGTGCTTTGGAAGTCCACCCAAAGTGATGGGACCTCCGACTCATTTCCAGGCACATCTCTTTATAGGTGGGCGGGTCCAAGCATCGCAGACATCATGGGAGATGGTCGCCCCGAAATTCTCCTGGATGGTGCCGTTTATTCTCCAGACGGGGTTCTTCTGTCGGCATTTCCGGGTTGGTCCGGATATCAGCAGGGTGTTTTTCCCGTGGTGGCGGATGCGGATATGGATGGGAAGCCAGACGTGTTTTTTGGCCCTCAGCCCTATGAGGTTTTTGAAGAGGGAGAGACCCTGGTGGCCAAGACCACCTATTCCGGGGAAGAGACCTTGGGTCATATTGCCCTGGCGGATTTTGGGGCCTACGGGGGCGTGGGGGGAATCCTGCCGGATGAGGCTGCGGAGATTGCGAGGGTTCATTCGGGTGCAGTGAGTCTATTGGACCTTACGGGACAGGTGTTGTGGGGGCCAGTCAGTTTACCGGGAGGGGGCACTGGAGGCCCTCCGACTGTCGCAGACTTTGATGGGGATGGAAAACCGGAGATCGCGGCAGCTGGAGCCACTGCATATACGGTGTTCGATATGGACTGTATCGAAACCCCTCTTCCCGAAGAATGCGACTCCCCTGGGGTGTTGTGGTCTCAGGCTTCCCAGGACCAGAGTTCCAATAAAACAGGCTCTAGTGTCTATGACTTTGAAGGGGATGGTCAGGCGGAGGCAGTGTATGGAGATGAGTGTTTCCTCCGGGTCTATAACGGGGCTTCGGGAGAGGTGATTTTTAGTGCGCCTCGGTCTAGTTGCACATGGCATGAGATGCCAATTATTGCAGATGTGGATGGAGACTATCGAACCGAAATTGTCATTGGGTCCAACCTGAATTGTTCCGTGTCCTGCCCCACCCTGGACCCCATTTTTGGTGGACTTCGCTGTGATGAGAACCAGCAATGTGCATCCGGGTCTTGTGTGGCTGGGCTTTGTCGATGTACCAGCGATGAGGAGTGCTCCGAGGGAACCCTGTGCGGGGCTCCCCTGGAAGACGATGGTTTTGGACAGGTATGTCGAGCGGCTCACACGGGAAAAAAGCAGGGTATTCATATCCTCACGGACGCCAAGGACAGCTGGGTGTACAGCCGTCCCATATGGAATCAACATGCGTACTTTGCGACCAATGTGAACGATGATGGAACCATTCCTCCCAGAGACCAGGTACAGACCAATTGGACCACCTCCGGGATGAATCACTTTCGCCAAAATGCCCAAGGAGCAGCCAATCCCGTATTGGCTGCTGATCTCACAGTGGAATTTCCGGAACCCCCCTTGTGTATTCAGGGAACCCTCCAGTGGGAACTGGAAGTGTGCAACAGGGGTGCGCTACCCGCTGCCTCTGGCGTGGATGTCTCCATTCTGGTCGATGATGTGGCCACCGTCACCAGTACCCAATTCGACCTCCTTCCCGGAGACTGCGAAGCTTTGCCAGGAAGTCTTTCTCTGAATTCGGAGATCTGGAGCGGAAGTCTTTACGCCACAGTCGATGGGGTGGATGGAGGCAGTATTCTGGAGTGCCTGGAGAGCAATAACCAAACATCGGTGTTTGGCGTGGAATGCGGCAATTGATTCTTTGAATGCAACTTCCACAAAAAGGGGTGTCATCCAGAGCACACATGGAACAGTTATGGAGCACCCTCCAGGTCCTTTTCTGGGACATTCTCTCCTCCAGAACAAGTGAGTTAGATTCTTATCCTTATGAAATGAAAGGCTTTTGGAGATTTCAGTCTTCTGTCGGTTCATTGTGGCATAGCAAGTGCAATTTACTCCTCTCGAAACCCAAGACAGTTCGAGTATTCGGAGGAGGAACACATGAGGAACAGCAATTGGCAAACCACAAAATTCAACGGGGTCACATGGCAAGTGACACTTTTGTTGGTGATTATTTTCATGGCACCTGGCGCCCAGGCTGCGGATGAATTTGCGGGATATGGAGTGGAGAAATACAGGGGTGCCGGTCATGGAGAATGCTCTTCCTCCAACCTGTACTTCACCATTGAGCAGGTGAGTAATTTCGCCAAGAAGTTCAAGAATTGGAGCACTTGGGAGACCGTCGAGAAGTTCTCCAATAAGGCTGTGGATGGCCGGGATTTCACGGACACATCAAAAGACGTGATGAGCAAAAAGGGGTACTGCGACTGCACCGAATGTACCTGTTATGGCAAGGACTACCTCAATAAATACGGAGCTGACCATGCAGATGTGGTGATCATCAGCACCCATGGTTCGCGAAACTCTAGCAGAACCAATGCGACTCTCAAGATGGGAGACAACAGCAATAAGTGCGCGCCCTCCTGGAAGGATGACATGTTCTGGAGTGAGGATACGGACATTCTCATTACAGAGGCCTGTCACTCAGCCGACCGGGAAGTCTGGCTTAATTCAAACCGTCACAGTCGCACAGGTTTTTATGCAGGAATCGAAGAGAGTGGTCAGTTCCGAGCCCTCCTTGGCTACCACGGACTCAGCAAAGACAAGATGAGCTATTTCTCTGCGCCCAGTTTCGTCAACAACTCCTACAGTGACGCCATTGTGGAAAACTGGATTCTCGAAATGTACGACAGCTCCTGGAAAATCGATGGGGTAAAAAGAGAGATATGCCCCACAGCAATTGTTTTTGGAGAGAGCACTTCACTCATCGACAACTTCGCTGAAAATGGAGGGTTCAAGGACCGTAAGGATACGGGAGACAAGTCCCGCTCCTCTTACTTCTACATCGGGGACTGTAATCCTCACAGCGCACCAGCATTGCCGTAAGGGATACCGTCCTTCACGCAACCACCACCTATTTAGAGAGGAGATTGACATGAGAAAGCACCTGAATCATATCGCATTGGCACTGGTCACCTGCTGTACGTTGGCTTGTGAGCCCCCATCATTAGAAAACACCCAGGACCCTTCCGCCGTGTCGGAAGCATTGTCCCAGGGACAGACCATGGTCATCGATGATGTTGATGAGTGGAGTGTTGACACTGTGACCATCCCCACGGACTTGAGAATTGAGGCTCTGGAGTCGGGTTTGACCCATGGACTTCAGGCTCACATCCTGGGGGACGTTTTGGGGGATGAAGAATTGGTGGAAAGAGATACTCATCCCGAGTATCGGGTCCTGGAATCCGATCAGATGCGGATTCTCATGGACCCGGCTGCGGGGAGGGTACACCTTCGGTCCAAGCGAAGTCTTTCTGACGCGGGTCCAGCTCGAGACCTGGATAGGGGAGTACTCCAGGGAGAAGCTCTGAGTATTCTGGAACGCTTGGGCGCCGATTCTCGCGAATTTGCTGAGGTGGAGCACAGAACACTCAAGCGAGACCTTCGGGATGATGACGATATCCTCCGGTCTGAACTTCTTGCCCATGTCACTTTTGTGGGTCGAGAGATTGGTGGTGTTCCAGTTGTAGGGTCTCGGATGGTCGTTATGCATGACCGAGAAGGAAATCTGATGAAGGTCATGGGATGGTGGCCTCGAGTTCAAGAAGAGAGCTCACGACTGGGTCTCGATATGACGGAAACTGAAGCACAAGCGCGCATTGCCGAAGAAGTCCGGTTTCATGAAGACCGCCTTCGGGATTCTGCGGGTCGTGGGAACGCCCACCGTGTGTTGACTCGTCCGGTATTGATGCCGGAAGAGCAGCCAGATGGATCCGTGAGCCTGAATCTACAGGTAGAAATGCTCGTGGAACCTGCTCAGCAGGACAATGTTGAAGACTTCAAACCCCTCCAAATTCGCGTCGATATCTAATTTTTGGCCTACCACAGTCCCTCCACGAAGGGGTCTCTTGACGCCGAGATCTCCTTCGCTTCCTCTCCTTTCTATCTGTAATCTTTCCCGAACAACTGATGTCTCTTGACTTTACCTACCCTCAGGTAGATAAATATTGAAGGAGGTGTCTTATGAAACAAAGGTTATTGTGTTGTGTTGTAGTTGTTGTTGCCGCTGTTCTTGGATGTGAGGCTGAGAAGGATAGTGGGCCCCTCGAATCTCTCTCGGCTGTTGAGCCGGAGCCAACGGAAGAGGCGAATGAGGAAGAGACTGAGGCTGAGACTTCAGTGAAAGAAGAGCGAATTGTTCCTGAATTGGAAACGGAAGAGCCGGATGCGAGCCTCTCTATTCCGTGTGAGGAGAATGAAGTAGAGGCGGATGCAGGGAATCTTGAAGTGGTGGCTCCCTCTCTGGATCTTAATTTGTTCAATCCAGCGGACAATTTAACGGCTTTCACCAAGATGCGGGGGTCACTCAATCCGGATGATGAAGTGGTCTTTTACTGGAAGGGAAATATTTACGCGGTTCAGGATGCAGACCCCTTTGGTTCTCCCATCAGCGAATACCCATCACCCATTTTGAAATTCGAAGGCTTTAATGTGGCTCGATTCGAGCCGACCCCGGATGGCATTCGAATGATCAGTCGCGAGATGTCAGTGTATCGCAATGCTTTTGGCTCCATCATTGATTGCTGGGACAATGGAGTGCTGAACCCCGATGAACCGGCTCTGGTTCCAGTGGTTCACGTCTGGAATGACCCAGTGAATTTTACCCTCGGTGGGGGCAACGCGCAGGAGATGGGAGAGCAGGTGGTCTGGACCACGGAAGTGATGCTCCGGTATCCGTCTCCGTTGCCAGTGGATGAGTTCCCGGAGTATTCCGCTGGAAACACATATGAGTCTGCCGAGATGTTTAATTTTTATAGCATGAATGATGACCTGAACAATCCAGAACTGGACTCTGTCCCTGTGACCATTTCCTGGAGTCGCGTGGGCCAATTTCTTCCATGGATGCAGATGGGTCAGACCCCAGATAAGCTGGTTTATCACACCTTCGGTCGAAAGCTGATGGGGGGAGTGGATGAGCTTCCCGAAGATTTGAAAGCCTATGTCATGGACAAGGATCCCAAATTTATGGAAGCACCTGCTGCGGATACCTATCCCAATGACACCAGTTGGCGGGTTTTTCAGAAATTGGTTGAATCCGGGGACTACAGTCCAACCTGCGAATTCTAGTTTCCTCGCTCCGCTCTGTGAAGAATCCCCTGGTCCGTCAAGTAGGAGACCAGTCGCTCAATGGATTCCTTTTCACCCACCCCATTGACGTCGAGAGCCACATTGGCGCCCGATGACACCGCAACCCCCAATTCGACATGGATGAGAGTGGAGCCTGTCATGCGTTCCCGGGCGTTCTCGATGGCCGTGGCCGCAGCACGAGGGTCGGAAAAGAGGGTGACTAGCCCTCCATGATTACAGATGTTTGCCATCTCCAGAGCATTGGACAATGGAACCCCGTATGCGGCGTTTTCGGGATCCAGTGGATTCATCACGTGAACCACAGTTCCCTGGTCGAACAGGCGTCTCTCCAGTGCGTAGACAAAGTGAGTTTTCTCTTCTCCATCTGCTCCGGAGATCCAGAGGGTGGTTCCTTTTTGGCCCATTTGCTCCTCTCGTTCGAGGGGGCTTACACCGCTCCGCAGACCTCCAATGAGACCGTCCTTTTCCTGGATGTCTCCAACCTCTTGATCCGGGGCAACGATCATGCCAGCGGCAACCGTGTTGTTTGTGAGGCTATCCACCACCACAAAACACCCAGCCCCTCGATTGTCAGCGTATGCGTCGAAAACAAGGGCCTGGTGAGCTGTCACCTGGACCCTTCCAATGTCGTTCAGAGCCAGCGAGGCAGATTGTTCCTCCGCCAGAGTGTCCATATTCAAGCGCCATTTGATCTGATGAAATCCAGCCCGGACATACCTGGCAGTATGCTTGATGAGATAGCTCTTTGCCGGGTCTAGTGGGGTTTCCGCCATCCAGACGATCATGGCATCAAAGGTTCGGGCCAGGTGAGTTTGACTGTCTTCGTGAACCAGTACATCCCCACGGCTGATGTCCAGTTCATCTTCCAGACAGATGCTGACACTCATGGGGGCGAAGGCTTCCTCGATTTCCCCGCTGTAGGTGTCGATCTTGCTGACCCGACTCCGGGTTCCTCCTGGCATGACCTTGACTTCATCCCCCTTTCGCACCACGCCACTGACCACCTGTCCTGCATAGCCACGGTAGTTTTGGTTCGGTCGAATCACGTATTGGACTGGATATCGGAAGTCCGTCATGTTGCGGGCGCTTCCCAGGTCCAGGGTTTCCAGGAGATGAAGGAGTGTGGTGCCATCATGCCATGGCATTTCTTCACTCACCGACACCACGTTGTCTCCTTTCAGAGCACTCACGGGGAGGGGAGTGACAGTGCTGAATCTCAGTTGTTTCGCAAAGTCGGCGAAGTCGGCCTTAATGGCCTGGTAGGTCTCTTCTGAATAGTCTACGGCATCCATCTTGTTGATGCAGACCACCAAATGAGGAATCCCCAGAAGGGAGGCAATATAGGCGTGTCGTCGAGACTGCTGGAGCACCCCATGCCGGGCGTCGATGAGAATGATAGCCACTTCGGCGGTGGAGGCTCCCGTGGCCATATTCCGCGTGTACTGAACGTGTCCAGGGCTATCCGCAATGATGAACTTGCGTTTCTGGGTGGTGAAATACCGATAGGCCACATCGATGGTAATCCCCTGCTCCCGCTCCGCTACAAGGCCGTCGGTAATCAAGGCGAAATCAATCTCGCCTTCTTCCCCGGCTCCGTTTTGCCGGGCGTCATCCAGCTGGTCCTCATAGACTCCATCCACATCGTGCAAGAGTCGGCCAATAAGGGTGCTTTTTCCATCATCGACGGACCCCAGGGTCACGAAGCGAAGAAGTTCTTTTTGCTCATGTCGTTTGAGGAATGTCTCAATGTCTGTATCCAGTCGATCTGCATAACTCATGATGTTCTCTCCGCGGCCCGGTTGGCCCCTAGAAGTAGCCTTCTCGTTTCTTTTTTTCCATGGATCCGGATTCGTCGAAGTCGATGAGTCGCCCAGCCCGTTCGGAATGTCGGGTTTCCAGCATTTCCTGGATGATTTGCGGAACGGTAGTGGCAGAGGATTCTACCGCAGCCGTGAGCACATAGCATCCCAGTGTTCGGAATCGGCACATGATGTTTTTCGGCTCATCCGGGTGAGTCAGGGGGATGCGGTCATCGTCCACCATAATCCACTGGTCCTGACGTCTCACACAGGGACGTTCTTTGGCGAAATACAGGGGAACAATGGGGATGCTCTCCAAATGGATGTACTGCCAGATGTCCAATTCAGTCCAGTTGGAGAGGGGGAACACCCGGATGCTTTCTCCCGGATTCACCTTTGCGTTGTACAGGTTCCACAATTCTGGTCGCTGGTTTTTGGGATCCCACTGATGAAATTGGTCTCTAAAGGAATAGATCCGTTCTTTGGCCCGGCTTTTTTCCTCGTCTCTTCGCGCCCCCCCAAAGGCCGCATCATATTTTCCCGCGTTCAGGGCCTGAAGCAGCCCCTGGGTTTTATAGGCATCCGTGTATTTTCGAGATCCATGGTCGAAGGGGTTGATGCCTGAAGCCACGGCTTCCTGGTTCACGTGAACGATGAGGTCCAGATCGTTTTCCGAACAATACCGATCCCGAAACTCCACCATTTCCTTGAACTTGTAGGTGGTGTCCACATGGAGCAATGGGAAGGGGAGCTTTCCCGGTGCAAATGCTTTCTCTGCCAAGCGGAGCATGACCGATGAGTCTTTTCCGATGGAGTAGAGCATAACGGGGTTGTCGAACTCTGCGGCGACCTCCCGAATAATATGAATACTTTCCGCCTCCAGAGCACGAAGGTGGGTCAAGGTCCGTTCATTAAGCATGGTTCCCTCCCTTTGACGCGCGAGCCACGAGAGACGGAGCCTAGCCAAAGGGGCCCTGAATGACAAGTTGAGCGGAAGGGAAAGGTCGTTGGGAATGTTGCAGGGGGATGGTTTGTTGATTCTCGGTGGATCCCGATGATAAAAGAAGGGAGTCAATACGGACGTTTGAGGAGTGACCCATGCAAGTGACCATGGTGAAGAAAATTCTGGCGGATGGAAGTCCTTGCAAGAAGTGTGGAGAGGCTTGGGAAAAGCTCGTTTCCATGGGTCTTGACTCTCAGATCGATCGCGTCCTGGAAGTTCATGAAGCCCAGCCGGGTCAGGGGGAAGGGGCGGCTTTAGCTGCCCGATTTCAAGTGGATAGAGCCCCGTTTTTTGTAGTGAACCGAGAGGGAGAAGACACGGTTATTCTCAGTGTCATGCAGTTGATCCGAAAGGTCCTCGAACCCCGGAAGGAAGCCTCACTTTCCCTTGACGTGGAAGAAGCTGAGGCAGCGTTGCAGAGTCAAACGCCCCAATCCATCATTCGATTCGCCCTGGAGCAATTCGGAGCGGATTGCGCCATTTCATTCTCCGGAGCTGAGGATGTGGCGTTGGTTCACATGGCTGCTCAAACGGGATTGCCATTTTCTGTATTTTCATTGGATACAGGGCGTCTTCACGAGGAAACCCTGGCCTTTCTGGAGCAGATTCGAACCACGTATGATGTGGATTTGGAGGTGTTTTTCCCCGAGCCCGGAGCTGTGGAAGCCCTGATTCGAACCAAAGGCCTCTTTAGTTTTTATGATGACGGGCACAAAGAATGCTGCGGGATTCGGAAAGTCGACCCACTCAAACGGGCTCTTTCTACCCGGAAAGCCTGGATGACGGGTCAACGAGCCGATCAAAATCCAGCCACGCGCACGTCTCTCCCTGTGGTTCAGGAAGATCCGGCATTCAATGGAAGTTCAGATGTTCTTGTAAAATTCAATCCCCTGTCCCATTGGACGAGTGCCCAAGTGTGGGATTATCTCAAAGAGCACCAGGTACCCACCAATTCTCTTCATGAACAGGGTTTTCGCTCCATCGGTTGTGCTCCATGCACTCGGGCGGTGAGACCTGACCAGCATGAACGGGAAGGTCGTTGGTGGTGGGAAGATGCATCCAAGAAAGAATGCGGATTGCATGTGGCGAGTGATGCTCCAGGAAAGACGGGTTAGCCTTCGGGATCTACACCGGGTTCCAATTCTACGGCTGCTCGGGCCATAAAGTCAGGATAAAGATCCCAACGCTCCTCGAATGTGAGGAGTCCCTCCAGGAGCCGGGGGTCTCTTTCGTTCTTTTTGATCACCGAGGCGAGTTCAGCAAGGGCATCGAAAAGGTCTTCTTCAATACATCCCTCTCCGCCGCCACCGTCCATGACAAAGAGTTCGAGATATCTTGTTGTGGCAGGGGCCTTTGGCTCGTCTCCAAGCAGGCAAAGGTCCACTCGTACGGGTCGACTGCCCCCTTTCTTTTGAAGGAGCAATGTGAGGCCACCTGCCACGGGTCCATACACGTGAGCCAGTGTCCAGCGTCCACTAAAGGGTTTGTCTTGGGGAATTCCGTGGAGGAGTCCGTTTTGACGGAGAGGAGCCTCGGCTTCTGGCAGTGAGCGAGGAGAGACTCCCAATTCCTTTGGGTTGACCTCGTCCAATGGACCCCCAAGGGCATTGGTCACCGGAAGGGTGGCCCCGAGAATCCCAAGTCCAACCGTTGTCTTTCCCACATCTCTTAAAAATCCCCGACGGGTCTTTTGATCACTCATTTTTAGCCTCCTCTTGTATTGTACTGAACCTGAGGGTTGACCTCAATATGAAAATCATGAGGAAATTCGGGTATACTTGACCAGATCCATAGAGTCCGATAGACGATGGATGAGACCGAATTTCTTCATTCTGTGGAGCTAAAAGCATGAATCGTACGTATTCCATCATGATCTGCATTCTCACAGGAGTGTTTCTTTGTGGCTGCCCAGCTCCGGAGATACCCGCCAGTTTCTTCCAGGTTCAAGCTTCCGACGTGATTGGGGCGAACGAGGACAATGAGGATGCTGAAGTGACTGACGCCCCTGATACAGCTGTTGAAGATGCAGATGCTGGCTCAGAAGAAAATTCGGATACTTTGAAGCTGGATACTGAGGATGTTGGTGAAGAAGAGCCTGAATGCTCCACGATTCAGGATTGCATTGGTGAAGTGCCAAACCCCTGTACGCAGCCCACATGTCTTGCCGGAAAGTGTGGTGAGGTCCCTGTCCAGGTAGGAACTGAGTGCCCATTGACTGAGGGCAATACAGCGGTCTGTGCATCCGCCACCTGCAATTCGATAGGAGAGTGCGTCGAGACCTTTGAGGAGGCAGGAAAGAGTTGCGCTGAGGAAGGATCTGTTGAGCAATGCTCCAGTGCCACCTGTGATGGGACTGGCGTTTGCGCTGCCAACAACATCAATGAGGGGCAGCGCTGTGGTTCAGAAGAGGCTTGTCTCCTCTCTTTTTGCACCTCCGGGGAGTGTGTTCAATCTCCTGACCTCTGTGAAGATCGGATCGATTGCACCACCAATCGATGTCGAGAAATTCAATGTTCCGATGAGACTTTATCCAATTGTGAAGTTCAGCTTCGGGTGAAGAAAGAGGACGGACAAGTTGTGGAGGCCAGTGCGAACTTTTCATGTCCAGCCGCAATTGAAGTGAACTCCGACGCCCCTTCTTGTGAAGGTCAGTGTGGTGGTGAGAGTTTCGACTTCGGCTGCTGGTGTGACGATGTCTGTATTACAGCAGGGGATTGTTGCGAGGATGTCTGCGAGCATTGTGGAGAGATTCCCCATTGTGTGGCTCAGCAGACGTGTAATATGACGGTGTGTAAACCCACTTTTATCGGCACCCCTGGAGCCGATGATATTGGCTGCGTGAGTTTTTCGATGACCAGAGCAGAAGTAGCAGCAGGGGTCCAGGAGGAAGGTTTTGGGTGTGGCCCGAGTCCTATTGTAGAGGTCTGTGATGATGAAAACAGTTGCACGGTCGAAACGTGTAACCCCAATGCCATTCCAGGGACAGACGGTTGTGAACAGCTTGTGAAAGGGGTTGCGGACTACTGCACGGGAATTGAGACCTGCTCTGGTGTGGCCAATTGTGTATTAGATCCAACCGTGGAAGCGGGTGTCTCGTGTCTTGTGAATAATGGCGGTGGTTGCGCCTCGTCCGATCCCTGTGTCTTATCCGAGTGCAATTCCTTGACCGGAGAATGTGTCCAGCAAGCTGCTTTTAGTCCAGGGGAAACCCTCTTTTGTCCTGCTGTCGAGGGGGATTCTGAGCCCTGCACGAAGGGGAGTTGTGTGGCTTGTGAAGACGGGCAACCCAATTGTGACATTGCAGAGTGCGTAGCAAAAAGTCCCTATGGATTCCCTTGCACCAATGATGAAAATTGCAAGAGTCAGGATGGTTTTGTGTGGAAATGCCTCGGGGATCCAGGGAGCAAGGTCTGTTCTCTCCCCTGCTCGGACGCGACATGCAAAGAGTGCATGAACACCAATGACTTTAGGGGATTTGTCTTTGAATCGTGCGCAGACACCTGCGGAGCTACTGACGATAATTTGAGTATTGATGATACCTTCTTACCGAATCTTGGTGGAGTCCTATACGATGAATGTCTCCACAACAAAATCATCGGCTCTACTCAATTGGAATTGGATGATGATCTGGAGGTCTGTCTCGAAAGTGTCGAGTTGGACAGCTCAGTGGCCCAAAGTCTCTTTGGTGCGTCCATGTACTCCTGCGGAGCTGCTAATTGTGCAGGAGCAGGGTCGGCGCCCCTTTGTTTCTGCGATGATAGTTGTCTCAGTGAGAACTTCCTGGATTGTTGTCCCAACGCGTGTTCGGACTGTGAAGTTGGAGCGGTGCCTAATCCGGTTGGTCCCGGGCTTTGTTTTGAGCTTCAGGGGGTGACCCCAGAGTGGCTGACTGCAGATGCAATTGGATTCAAATCCGACAATTGCACGGACTGCATGGCAACAGCTGCCGCAATTTACATTGTGACAAATTGTGGAAGCGCCTGTAACCAATGCCAGGAATTGGCCCCTGCTGTACCCAATGGAGCTCCTCCTGTGTGTGGTCGTCAGTCGGGAGGAAACACTCCATTTTCTCTGGTCACCACCTGTGTGCAGCCTTGCCCTGCGGAGGTCGGGAGTCCTGCCACTCAATGTACGGGTGGAGATTGTAGCCCTCCCCCTTCCATCACGATTATCCCGTAAGCCAGGCCCTTGGTCCTCTTCGTAGGCCTGCCCTTCCAGGGGAGAGTTCGGGTTCCACCGGCAGGAAACTGCTGAAGGGGTGGCCGAAATTGTTCTTCTCTGCCAGAATAGGGGGAATGACGGAGGAATGACGGACTCATGCGCGTATCAAAGTGTTGGATTCAATGGGCCTTTGCGGCCTGTTTGACGATGGTTTTTGGCTGTTCAGTGGATATCCCGTCCTCGTTCTTTGCATCCCAGGGAGAAGAGGATGTGGAAGGAGATGAGGGGAACAACGGGGAAGAGGGCAGTGAAGGTGAACCTGAAAATGGTGGTGCCGAAGGTGGAGAGCCGGACACGGACACCCCTGAAGAGGGCGGCGAGGGAGAAGGCGGACCTTCTGGAGATCCCATTGTGAATTTCCGTGTGGACATGAATTGTGTGACCAACGTGGAAGGAGACAATCCTTTCGATCCAACTCAAAACGATGTTTTTATTGTAGGATTTGGGCTCTTTGAAGAGGATTGGCCTGCTGCAACGGAAGCGCTTACAGATGACAATGGGGACCTTATTTTCGAAGGATCCTGGACGGGATCAGCGGGGGAGTATGACTTCCTGGTGACCTTTATGGGAGAGGACACTGTCTGGTATGGAAAGGAAGTCCTGGGAGATGGGGACTGCGCCAATGAGTACGGGAACCGTTCCATTACGCTCAAAGACGGAGATGACGTCTGGATTGAGGTGGCTCACGGCTTTTGTGATGGCTGCCCTGGTGCCGGTCAGGAATGTGAAAAAGTAGCAGATTGTGCGGTGGAGGGGGCCAATCCCTGTATCCAGCCCAACTGCGTGGCAGGCATTTGCGGAGAACAACCCGTGGCCAAGGGAACAGATTGTCTGGAAACGACCCTGGACAATGAATGTGCCACAGCCCAGTGCAATACCACCGGTGAGTGTGACGTGACCTACATGGAAGCGGGTTTCAAATGCACTCCTGATAAGGGAGATGTCAATATCTGTAAGGCCTACACGTGCGATGGTTTCGGTCAGTGCGGTGGAGCCAACAAGCCCGATGGGGTCGGATGCAATACCGGGGAAAATGCCTGTGAAATTCAAAGTTGTCAGGCGGGAGAATGCCAACTCAATCCCGACATTTGTACGGATGGGTTTTCATGTACCTTCGACTCGTGTTTTAGTGCGAATCCATCCATCGCTTGTGGTCCCGAAAAGCTTGGTGAATGTGGGCTAATACTTCGCTTTGGGACCTGGGAAGATTTTGTCGAGTACGCAATAGAGGAAGTGGGGATTTCACCACAAGGGGACAAGTTGTACGACAGTTGTAATCCCGATTACGCCAATAGTGTCGTTGGACCCTATAATGTAGAACACGATGAAGAGGGATGTACGGGGTCGCCTCTCCCCGGCTCAATAGCTTGGGCAATTTATTTTGGGGATGCAACTGAGCTGGAAACGACCCAATGTTCGAATTTTCCGCTAGAGTCAGATTGTAATGACCTCAACAGTTGCACGACAGACGTCTGTGAACCCGGGGAGAGTGGGGCAGACCCTTTGACCGGTTGTACCCATGAACCCTACCCGGTGGGTGCCAGTTGCTCCGGAGCGGAGACGTGCCTTACATCAGATGACAGTGACCCTTATCCCGGCATCTGTGCCGTAGCTCAGGACGGTAATGGGGCGGGGGTGGCGTGTGTGGGGGAAGATTCCAACTCCTTCAAGAAATGTGAGGCCAATACGAGCCCGTGTGTCTCCAGCACCTGTGATTCGTATTCGGGAGATTGCATTGTCGAGCCTTCCTGGTCGTCCGGCGGCGAAGCCCCTTTTTGTAATGTTATGGCCAACTCCTCGAGCGGTGAGGGAGCTCCTTATTTAGCGGGTTGTGGTGCGGGAGAGTGCGTGGCATGCCAAGCGGGCGAGCCCGGGTGCAGTGCGGCGAAATGTGTGGGCTTCCAGGGTTCAGGGGTAGAAACGTGCGATTTTTCCTCTGTATCTGGAGATCAAGAGTGTATCGCGGGAGCGGGCCAGGGGGAGGAACTCTACTGCAGTGCTAGCGGCACCTGTGAGCAGCCTTGCTTCACCTGGAGTGTTCCTTGTAGGTCCTGTTTCAGGGCGGAAGTTTCTAACAACTCCCTGAAAGGAGAGCTGGTAGGGATAATTAACGATGTGATGGCTCAATATGTGATGATGGCTCAGGGCACCAATTTCTTCGATGAGTATTTAACGGGTCAATCCGAGGAGGACAAGGTTTGGAGCGGCTTTGTGGGCCACTGTGTTCCTGTGGTGTTTCCTGCCTACCTGTCACAATCGGAAATCGGTCCTAATAACAATGCACAGAACTTAGCTCTTCGCGATTGTGCCCTGGACTATTTCAAGACCATTCCGCCGGAAAATGCCTTCATGGCGGCTTATGGTGGGAAAATGGAGGATTGTGCCACGGGAATGTCTGAAGCCCTCCAGGTTATCATGGGCACAGAAGGGCTTTGCCAGTCTTGTGGAAAAGACGACGGGAAGCAGTACACCTGCGGCTCCCTTTCTAACACGGGGGTTCCTGCGACTTTCCCATCATGCTCGGCAGAACTGGGCGGGGGACTGGCTGGATTTGGATTTGG
>Ga0115011_10001906_pt1 | contig 14702 bp, 27 predicted proteins | sample TroAtlMetagenome_2_FD_88705 | JGI IMG/M metagenome (GOLD analysis project Ga0115011, IMG submission 88705) | Marine eukaryotic phytoplankton communities from Atlantic Ocean - Tropical Atlantic ANT8 Metagenome | ecosystem: Environmental > Aquatic > Marine > Oceanic | place: Tropical Atlantic...
CTTGGCCACCTAATGCACCCTGTCCACCAGTTGCTCCCTGTAAACCAATAACACCAGTTGCACCTTGTCCACCTAATGCACCTTGTCCACCTGTGGCTCCTTGTAAACCAATAACACCGGTTGCTCCTTGATTACCTGCGGCTCCCTGTGTTCCTGTTGCTCCTTGTAAACCTACGGCTCCTGTTGCTCCTTGTAAACCAGTTCCACCAACACCACTTGCACCCTGTCCACCTAATGCACCTTGTCCACCCGTGGCTCCTTGTAAACCATTAACTCCACTTGCACCTTGTCCACCTAATGCACCTTGTCCACCTGTGGCTCCTTGTAAACCAACACCACCGGTTGCTCCTTGTGTTCCTATGGCTCCCTGGTTACCAATAGCACCAGTTGCACCTTGTGACCCAGTTGCACCAGCACCTCCACCAGCACCTGTTGCTCCAGTTGCTCCAGTAAATGAAGTACCATAACCAGTATATTCTAAAGTAAAGTTTATACCTGATCCCCAGTTAGCTGTATAAGTTAATGGTGTAAGTGTTAAGTTATATACATTACCTACTAAAGATACGGCGGTTACTAGACCATGTAAAATTTGTTGATTATTAGCAGCCGTTAAAATAACAGCACCAAATCCAGTAGATGCCTGGCCTGTATCATCAAAAGTATTAAGGAATGTAGATTGATCTAATCCTAAGTTATCTGTTTTATTAATATAAAGGGTTGTAGTTGCAGAATCATAATAGAATTCTCCACTAGTTGGTGCTGCTAAAGCTGAAGTCCAAGGTAATCCGTTTCTTGGACCTACTAACCCAGTTGCACCAGTAGCACCTATAAATCCAGTTGCCCCAATTCCACCGCTACCACCGGTAGCATTAATTGTTATTTCGTCTGTAACTTCATTTACAGAGAATGTAATATTTGTTCCAGGTAATAAATCAACATCACTTGTTGCTACACCATCGGATAGTCTAATACTTGCACCTCCACTAGTCAATGCAAATGTTTCTAAATTATATGCAGCTAAGGAAGCATTTTCCCATTGCCCACTACTATTATTATATACTAGAAGTTGATCATCAGCTAAACCGGTTAAAGTAACATCAGATAAACCACCTAATGTAGAAGATCCTCCACCACCGCCTGTAGCTTCAATATCAACAGTTCCTCTGTATAGATGTCCATTTGCAGAATTAATCCATAATGTTCTATCTGAAACTGTTCCACCACTTACATCATTACATAATGGCCTATCTGCAAATGTTGTAGAAGGAAGAACTAATCCACCTTTATCAATATTAACACATCCTACAAAATAACCAGCCCATGTACCACTATCAGCAGCTAAGTCTGTTAAGATTGTGCCGGATGAACTGTCTGCTTGTGTATCTACAACATTAGAATATAAACCAACTCTCTGTGGGTTTACTCCACTTCCAGTGAATCCAATTATTTGACCAACATTAATAGAAACGCCTGTTTTATTATGAAGTGAAATATTAGTTCCAATATATTTAGTAGCATTTGTAGCTGCACCACTATTTGTTTGTAACTGCTGACCATAATAAGTTCCAGTACCTCCTTTAGCTAACCATTGTTGAATATTAACACCTTCAATAGATACAGGAGTTTTATAAGTCATACGTAAACCATAACCATTAGCTAAACTGGCATTAGATGCAAAATCATGCAGACTTTCTATATCTGATGATATAGCCAATGCTACATTCTGTCCACTTACACCAGTTAATTCATAACTACCTTTATGTCTAACGCCTATCATATCAACTGAACCTGCTTGGTCAGTGAAATTTGCTACATCAAAATTAGCTGAAGATTCAAATCTTCCTGTTGTTCCTGTATTAACTAAAGGTATTCTATAAGCAGCACCTGCAGCTTGTAGAGAACTACTTGCAATATTAGGTACGAATAATTCGTTGTTTGTAGATATGCTTAATGCATCTACTGTTAAACCACTTAGTGCGTCCGACATAGCAACACCAAATGAACCATCTCCTCCAAATACACCACTTATTGATTTGATAACATTATTTAAAGCATATGTTTGAGCTGCAACTCCACCAGGTGCAGAATTTCTTAATTGTAATTGGTGCTTATTTGAAGTATTATCAAAATGAATACCAGTAGTAGCATCTGCAATTCTATTAAATTGCAATTGTCCAGCTGTACCATTTAATGAAACGATTCTTGTGGAAGATCCTATACTTCCGTCATTAGTATAAATATTGACTTGTCCTAAAGATCCTAATGCTATTGGAGTCCATGCTTGATTACCAACATTCCATTGTAAAATGTCTTGAGCATTAGGAGCATTTGAAGATACGTTAGAAAGCATACCAATTGTTGGTGCTCCATTATTTAATTGAGCTAAGTCAACTAAACCTTCATTAAAATTATACTCTATTTGTTTCTGTATAGAATTAGTACTTATAGATAATGCAGCGCCGGTTCCAGTGTTAGTTGCATTTAAGCCATAGAATTGTAAATTTACACCTGACTTACCAGCATAGATATCTTGATGACCTGCACCTAGACCTATATTCTCACCTACATTAACTTCTCCAGGATTAGTTGCTAATGTATTAACAACGACTATAGATTTAGAAGCTAGGTTGTATTGTAATTGCATTCCTTGTCCTGCAATTAAATTAAAAGTATCATTTGGATTAGACGATTGAATTAATGCATCATTACCAGTTTGTAATGCTCCAGTATTACCGGTGGAATTTACATTAATTTTTCCAAAGCTATTAGCTCCTTGAATGTTAATGTTACCTGAACCGATACCACCAATCATATCCCATTGTGAAGTATCAAATACTCCTTGTGTAGTTCTAACATTAGCTCTCCACCAAGCTAAAACTTGATCTTCACCTGTAGTTGAAGGATCATCTACAATTACTGGGTGATATACAATATTACCTATTTCATATACTCTACTATCCTCCCAAGGATTAGCTACCATCTTAAAATTAGTGTCTACCTCAGAATTGGTGAGCTCTCTTTTTATCTCAGTTCGGAAAAGAATATATTCTTGTAGGTTAAATGACGTTGCCATTGAGTTAAATATTTTTTTATTTATTCTTCTTCTTTATATATTTAGTTTGGAGGAAATTCCTCAATCTTTACATCATTATATGGAAACTGTGAAGTATCTTTAACAGATGTGAATGCTTCTCTGAAAGATTTAAGATACCATGTATTCTCTGACCACCCTGGAACAGCATAACACGGTGAGTAAATACCCGTGACATAAATATATTTTAGCTCTGAGTAATACTTTACATAATCAGTAACTGCATTCTTTATTAATTGAATTTGTCTGTCTATGTATACCTGTCTACCTGAGTTTCGTTGCCTATCATATGCAGAGCCTGTTTCAAGTTTTAAATTATTAGTAACATCTATTGCTTTAAATTCTGTACTAAAATCATAAAGATCGCTCGCGGCTAAGAAAAATGAAATAGAAACCAAATCTCCTAAGTTACAATTGTCAAGTGGCTTATAATTGGAATTGTAATACTTTTCCATTGCAGCAACATCTGCAAAATCAATGTATTCGTGTTTTACCCTATTGAAAAAATCAACCTTAATACTTGTTGAGGTTATTTTATTTTTTTTCAAAAAGATAAAGAAGTCTAAAGCTAGTTTGAATGTTATTCCTTCTAAAATCAATGGAGTCTACTTTTTTGTTATATATTCAGTCTTTGATAAGATGGTAGTCATCTAACAAAGAACTCATATCTCCATTTGTGATTTTAGATTGATTAAAAATTTCTAAATGATCTGTGTCTCTATATTCTGTTAGCCAATATACATGCTTAAAGCCTGCATTAACTAGAATTTTTGTACACATTTTACAAGGTGATAGTGTTAAAAGAATTATATAATTTTCAGGATCATACTCTTTAAACTTTGCAATCATATTTACTTCAGCATGAATAAAACCACTTTCACCTGGTACCAAACTATCTTCTTCTGTTCCAGTATCTTCATTTAGTCCAGCACCGCTATAAGAACCATTATATCCAAAACTAGCAATTTTGCTAAAATCTTTTCTTAATGCCATACAAGCAACTTGTGTTGTTGAAGAATTTGATAAACCTTTAATATTTTGTAGAATTTCTACAAAGGCATTTATCTTTAACTGAAGTCGTTGAATTTTGGAATCCATTTGCTCTTAATTAATTTGGCTTTCATTTTTATACCACTTTCTTTATTTAAAGATTTAGCAAGTTTAATATTTTCCTCATCATCATCAAAGAAAGTAAAATCATTAAATCCCATATCTATAAATTTCCTAAATGCTTGCTTTTTTCTTTCAGCAGTAGATCCTTTAAAACCTAATGAAGTATCATTAATAGCAAATATGTATTGAGGATTTATATTAATACCATTATGAGCTAAAAATTGTTGTATGAGTTTTGCATCATCTCTTGCTGTTATGATACCAACAGCTTTACCTTTTTGGATAGTTCTTTTTAAAATAGAAAATACCCATTCTATAATTTTACCACCTTTAAGAATATCTAAACTTTGAAAATCTGAAAAGTCCATCTTATCATTTGGTCTTTTCCTAAATGTATTAAATTCCTGTGGAGTAAGTTCAGTAGAAAATCCAGTTTTAGGATTATGAACTTTAATTTTACTGCGAGTAACTACAAGAGTATCATCCACATCAAATATGGTAATTGCATTTCTTTTATTTGCTTCAAATAGCCTCACTTTAAATTTTCCTTTTATTATTTATCAATAAAATATGTAGAACACATTAGATGTACCTAAAAGGTGTCTGCGATTAGCAATCCCTTCCGTTAGCATAAACATGTTTCAGTACAGGAAATCTTAGTGAATATCCACCGGTCTGATTTTTACTTTCTTCAAAATATTGAATAGTTACAGTTTTACCTATGATGTCCTGTGGAGATTCATAATACATTTCCCTTTGTTCTTTAGAGAAACCTGATCCTACACTAACTCTACATCCTTTATGTTCAATTATAATACTGCTTAAACATTCTCTTTCTACTTGTTTACCATTTTCTGTCCATCGGATATTTCCATTGATTGCATCTAGGACAGTATATTCTGCATCATGGAATTTTTTAACCTTTAAAAGATTATGGCTTCTTTTACCTTCATAACCTACATTCTTTCTAACCATGATTCCTTCAAACCCTGCCTCTTCAGCATCCTTTGCCATTTCAGTAAATTGTTCCTCTGTGGTTAGTTGATCCTGTGGAAGAAATTCTAAACGAGAACAATCAATACTTTCTGGAAGTAAATCATATCCTACCTTAAGTCTTTCAACAAGTGGTGTAGTTCCTACTTGGTTATCAAATTCTTCTAAAGTTAAATAATCAAATACAAAGAATTTAGGATTATCAATTTGATGGTTCTTTTTTCGGATCTGTTTCATGATGCCTTGGAAATCTTCATTACCATTTTCATCTACCATACAAATTTCTCCATCTAAAATAAAGTTACCTGGAATCTTTAGAATTTCATTTTCCAAATTACCTAGAGTTAAAAATTCTTTACCACTTCTAGAAAGGAATGTTACAATATCATTTTCTTTTCGGCAAATACAACGAACTCCATCCAATTTTCTAGAACCGTACCAATCTCCACTTTGAAAATCTACTCTTTTTACATTATAAGGATTTGCCAATGCAACCTTGAATGTTGGTATACATCCTGGAATTACTTTGTTAATAGAACTGGTAGATGCACCCATTTTGAGGTCTCTATCAATAATGTTAAAAATCAGATCCTCATATTTATTATTACTAGTGATAAAACCGTTTACTGCTGCAATTGCATCATGCCCAGTAATTACTCGGTTTGCTAAATCATCTAACAAATCAAATAAATCATTATAAAGATTATACTTAAATAACCCAGAGTTCTTTTTACAGTTCTTAGAAGTTACATTGTACTTCTTATAAGGATTATAAGTATAATTAAAAATCTTTTGTAGAAATTCACTATCAGAATGTTTCTTAATAGTTTCAATTTTGTAATTACCTGAAGATGATTCCTTCATTTCATCAATAAAGGATTGTAGGTAATCGAAGTTGTTTGTTTGTTCAGTCATATTCCGTTTAATTTATTATAATATAAATATAATACATTTTCTTGGGATCTGAACTATAAATTCTTGTTTTTTTAGAAAAAGTTATTAACAATCTTAAAACAGTGTTGTCCGACTAGGGATCGAACCTAGACTCTTCTGGACCAAAACCAGACGTGTTGCCAGTTACACCATCGGACAAGTTGTGAGTCTTACTTTTTCTTTTTAATATCTTCTATAATCTTTTTGATATCTCTGGAAGTTAAACCTCGGTTTCCACCAAAAGGTTTCCATTGTACAAAAATACTTAAAAGAAAGACAGTTCCAAGGAAGTGCCAAAATGATTGAAATGCAAATTCTAAAAAATTCATATATTGTGTTTTAAAAAAAATAAAGGCTCTCGGTTGGTCAAATGAATCATTAATATAGTGAGGATTTTTGACACTTAACATTCTACACCACGTGAAGGTGGCCTTTATCGTAGAACATTTATTATTATATGCCTAAATTAAAAAAAGTTTAATATTGAGTGTCAAAGAAAAATGTTTGGAATAATCTACCATCATGTTTATCATTACCAAAATATTTTAAAGATGTATGAAACATATCACCTCTGTAAAGAACTAACCTATTATAAATAGGAGCAGTCATAGCAGTCATTTCCCATGCATCTTCATTTCTTGCATCTTGGTTAATTCTGTCTATTCCTTTTTGGTCATAACTTCCATCTTCTAGTCTAGGTGCGGTTTCCCAACCCGTTTCTTTATGACGAAACAAACCAGTACCTCCAGTAGCTGGAGCATTAGGTGTTAAATAACAGACACCTGCCCATGTAGTTGTTTGGTCGGCATGAATCCAACTAGAATCATTTTTAGTTGTATATTGAAAGGCAGTAGTATAATCATCTCCAAAATAAGTTATATCACCACCATGAGTTTGTATTATTCTTTGAATTACTTCTTGGCAATCCCAGTGATGAACAGGTTTACTTCGCTGTCCTGGATAATTACCTCTTACACTAAAGTCTTGTGCTAAAGCATATTCTCTAGTCCCATCAGGATCATTGTAAAAATTATCTACAATTATTAAATTTGTTTGCATAGTTTATTATTTGTTTATTTATTCACGTCTTAATTATAGCTCATCTTCACCTGTCTTAGTATCTAAAAACAGTAATTGTTTAAGCTTTTGTAAATTAGTACACTTTTCATATTCTTCTTTTTCTTCAAAAAACTTTATCATTTCATCAATAGCTGTAACTTTAGTTTCTATCGCGTCTTCTCGTTTTAAAACTGCACTAGGGCTTTGCATCATAACAGCATATGATAATTTCATATACTCATCAAAGTTGGTATGCTCTAAAGTTAGCAATAAGCTCCTAATAAATTCCTCACTAAATCCTTTACCCTTTTCCATCATGTTTATTTTTAAGTTTTTGTATTAATTTTTTATCTTCATCATCTAAGTCTGTTGGTACATCTACTATAATACTTATAAGAAGATCTGAAAAATTTCCTTCATTTTTATAAATAGGAAAACCCTTTCCTTTAACTCTTAATACTTTTCCATTTATTGTACCCGGTGGAATAGTAAAAGTTATTGTCTTGTCAAAACAATCTACAGTTTCTTTACCACCTAAAATAGCATCATACATACTTATATTTTTAATGGTATGTAAACCTTGATTATCAACAAAAAAGTTATGGTCATTAATAACCTCAATAGTCATTATTAAATCACCATTAAGATCTTCAGTTTGTCCTCTCTGACCTAAACCTTTTAATCTTAGCTTTTGTCCACTTCTTATACCTGCTGGAATATCAACTTTAACTGTTTTCATTCCTATGGCAACATCTCGGTTTGTACCATAATAAGCATCTGCTAATGTTATGCGTAAAACTCCTGTCGTATTTCTACCTTTAGTATTATATCCATACCTTTGGTTGAATGCTCCACTGAAATTTTGATTTCTTAATAAATCCTCAAACATACTTCCAGTAAAGTCATGTCCAAAATCAGCAAAAGGATTATTTGACATTTGATCAAACTTAGCCTTCTTTTGTGGATTACTTAATGTTTCATATGCATCTGCAACTTCTTTAAATTTCTCTTCATTACCTTCAGCTTTATCAGGATGATATTCTTTAGCTAGTTTTCTATAAGCTTTTTTTATCTCATTTGCCGATGAGGTTTTATCTACTCCTAATATGCTATAAGGATCTTTCATGATTTCCAAAAAAGTTGTATTGCTATTAGTGTACATGCTAATATCAATGACACAATTGTTTTTGCTGTTATCCCTTCACCTAATAACCACCATGTTAAAAAAGCGAATGAAATAATTCCTGTTCCAAACCCAATAAATCTACCAGGCCATAATAACCCATCATAATACTCCACTATAAATTTTGTACCATAAATTAATATGTAGCTAATACTTGTACCCATGAGAAAAGATACTGCTAAAGGATTCTTTTTAAACCAAGGCCAAACAAATTGACCATTAGTTTGTATCCATATTAAAGTCTGTCCAAGTGTAAACAAACAAAATGCTGCTATTAATTTATTCATCTATATGATATTTATAACCTTGTCTTTTCATATGATCCATGTGGTGCTCCATGTCATTAGCTGTTATCCACACAGAAGGTTCTGGTTCTACTCTTCCATCCTTTCTCTGGTCAAATGCTTTATTTAAAAACCATTTCTCTTTTTTACTTTCCCACCAAAACCAGCACTTTTGCCATGACCTAGGTTTTTTCATATAAACTTTATTGCCTTTATCCATGTGAGCAATAAATTGTTTATATGTAATATCTTTTTTAGCCATTTTTGTTTGCTTCTTTAATAGTAAGTTTTTGGATTCTTTCTTCTAAAATAAATTTCTTTTCTTCTAATTTATTTTTTCTTTCCATTTGTGTAGCTATTCTCTCTAATACATTAACGAGTTTTGGAACATCGGCTTCATAAAATTTACGGCCCATTCCTGTTCTAAAAAATTCTGACATAATTATGTTTATTTTTATATGCACAAACTCAATGTTTGTTTACAAATATATAAACAAAATAAACTTAACAATGAGTAAGATACCAAATTTTGAAAAATTTAATGAAGCTATCGTACCAGCAGGTTTTGGTCAATTTGGAATTTCTAATTTTGCTTTAGGTGGAGCTACACCTGAAACAGGATATAGTATGGATGCTGTTGCTGGTCCAGTTTTGGAAGCTTCTAATCATATAGCAACTGAAGCATGCAGTTACCATGAAAATGATAATCCTGATCATACAGCTGAAGGTTATTTAAAAGAAGCTAAGAAATACATAAATGAAGCAATAGATAAGGCTCATGAATCTTATTCTGCAACTAATGAAGCAATGGTTCAAATAGCTGGAGATAAAAAACCATCAGGAGCTAAAGTATTAGCAACGGTTATCGTAGATCATTTAATTGATAAGAAAATTGTTACAAGAGCATACAAGAAAAAACTTGAATCAGAAATTCAAGACATAATTATAAATTCAACATTTTAAGATGAGTATATCAAATTTTAAAGACTTTGGTTTAAATGAGGAGCATGAATTTAATCCTAATGAAACGAAGGAAAGATTAAAAAGAAGGGAGCAGCAAAACATCGAAAGATTTAGAGCTGCACAAGATAGAGAAGATCCTTTTGCGGTTGAATATTATCAAATGAGAATTTCAATTGATAAACTTGACTTAAAGAAATTAGAATATCAAACTAAGATTCATCAGCTTAAACAAAAATACAAAAAGTAATGATAAGTAATTTTGATAGCTTTTTAAATGAAAAGAATTTCCAAGTTGTAATTCCTCATAAAGAAAAAGGTTCTGTTGTAGCTAACTTTAAAGCTATGCCTGGATCCACAAGAGATACTGCAGGTAAACTTATTTTAATGGCTAGAGATTCTAAAGCTTTAGATCAATTAGAAGGATTACCTAACTTTCATATACAACAGAATTTAGAAGATGCTCTTAATAAAGAATTTAAAAGAGAAGGTATAATTGAATTTAGAACTGATGCTGGTTATCCCGGTGCAGGTTATGCATTTGATTTGATTCTTGACAAAATAGTAAAAAGATTAAACAGATAATGGATTCACAAGAACAATCACAATCAAGAAAAGACCAAGATACAATAAGACACTTCAAAGGATCTGTGTCGCAATTTAAACAAATGTTTGATGACTTAGCAGATGGTAAAGATACTAATGCTTATGATAGCCCAGTAAGACAAGGCTATGGTATTCACCCTACAAGAGAAGAGGATATAACGAGTAAGCATTGGGAAGAGGCTAATGAAAACCACATTCCAACATTTAAAAATTTTATAAACGAAAATGCCGAAGAAAAGAAAGCTTAATAGTACCAATCCTAAATATTGGCCAGTAGACGAAAAAGCAACCCCTTCTGTAAAAGAGAAGAGATTGCTTAATCCAAAAGCTAAACATAAAGCTTATGCAGTCTTTATGAATGACTTATCTTAATTTAATATACTTCTTTTTGTTTTGAATATACATCTGACCAATCGGAGCAGTAAGTAATTCTCTACCAAATACATCATACATTTTATTGTCATTTAACTTAGTAATTTCTAATTCTGATATACTAGTTGGTGGTCCAATGTTGCTCATTCTCATCCATGCTTGCCCATCCCATACTTGATTAAAACAACAAGTCATTGTATCAACATAACCTAACGTATCTGTTAAAGTGTAACTGATGCAAGTTGTAATTGTATCGTAAGGCATACCTGTAAGTGGATTGTAATTAAATGCAATATGTGAACAAGCATTACTGAAACAACTATCTTCACCCAACATTGTTTGACCGCCATAAGTGACAGCATATATCGGAGCCATGAAGGGTAAACTATTTCCAGTTACCGGAATTCCAATTTCAAATTGGTATTGCGAACCAGTTGTGTAAGTCATGTTTGAATCACATAATGTAATTTGTGCTTGTGTTTGTAGGCCAAGCAAAACCATTAACAGCATTAAAATCTTCTTCATCTTCGTTTTATTTAATTATACAGAGAGCTTAATTTTTGTTTAGGTTCAACTCCCAGGAACCTTATAACTTCAAGAGTAAGTTATTTCTATATTTCCACCAGTATGATCTGTTACCCAATCTACTGATCTTATCTTAGCCAACTCTGCTTCATATTCTAACCAGTCTTTATCAGCAGATTCTTTTTCAACTAAATATTGACCAACATCACATCCTACTGGTTTGATTTCTTTTTTCTTTTTAGTCTGGGCTAACCTAAGTTCAGTTCCATGAAGTTCTGCAATAAGTTTTCCATTAGCATAAACTTCTCTTACATTTCTAACCTCTTCAACTAAAGCATTCTGACTTTCTATAATTTTTGCTATATAAGCTTTAGGATATTCAACATCGTATTCTGTTTCTCTCCCATCAAGATTTACTACTTTTACTTTTACCATTTTTATAAATTTAGTGTTACATAATTTTGAACTTTCTTCCAATAATGAGCGGTTGCAGGTTTCTTATATCCTTTAGGTCCGCCATTCCAATTCCTAGCCATCTTTTCATAGGAACTATTTAAGTGATATGCATCAGCCCAAATGTTAAACATTTCAATTGACTTTTCTCCACTACTCCTATCACTATTTTTAAATCTTTTATCTAATCCTTGTTTTCTTAAAATCCTATTTACTTCTCTAACCATAATAGGTCTGATTTGCAAAAGTCCTACTGAAGGTGTTCCTAAATTAATATCTCCAATTGTTGCAGGATTACCACCACTTTCAACAAAAGCCATAGCTTCTATTAACTCTTCTCGGTTATCTATCTTTCCGTTGATGAGGTTAACTTCTTCCTCTATAATTTCATTAAACATTTCAACCTCTTCCTTTAAAACATCTTGTACATGACTTTGTGCAATCTCTTGAGATCCTGTCATAGTAAATAAAAACGTAAATGCGAATAAAACATTTTTCATTATCTGTATATTTTTAATGTATCTATTATTTTTCTAAGATTATAACAATTCATTATCTACACTTAACACTACTAATCTTTGAAGTTCCAGTATTAATCATATTTACAACTGAACCCCAATTACTATCATCAGCTTCCCACTCAATATCATGAGGGGCATATTTCATTTGCCAATTAGAAAGAGCATGGCCATTACCATTCATTTTAAAATCTCCTTCAGAATTCTTTTTGAGTTTTAGGAAGTGTTTATTGTCACACATACAGCTGATGGTTTCAAAAATTACCTCTCTTAAGTTTTCACTATCATAAAGTTCGGTAAATACTGGGGGATCATTTAGAAGTTCTTGATACTTTGTCATTCTTTTTTATTTTAAGTTTATAAATTATATATGTAACTGCTGGTGTACCCATCAGTAATGTTAATAAGCTAGGATGCGGTTCTCCACATAATCCTAATGCATGTTTAAAAAATTCTATCATATTAAAAATCACCAGGTGCAACCTGGAAACAAGTTAAACCATTATCTCTCCACATGTTTACTACTTTATCTCTGTCATCAAAGATACAAAGTATGCGGTCTTTTTGGTCACCTGGAAAGATATCATCTAACCAATGCTTTTTCAATTTATCATCTGGCATAAATGCCCAAGGATGGCCAGTCGGTCTCATCTTCATTACATTAAACGGTACATCGTGTTTATCCAACCAATCAGAAGTAGCATCCTTTGTTGCTTTACTCCTACCAGAAAATATCACAATTGTAAAACCTTGTGCATCTAAAGTTTGAGCCATTTTAATTACTGGATCATTTGGTAAATCTAATGAAATGTTATCAGGATCAAAAAAAGTATCCCAATCCATTTTACCATTTGGTTTAGTTGATATTTTTCTCCTAGCATCAATATCAGCAAGAGTACCATCTAAATCAAAAATTACTATGTCTTTTTTCATATCTTTTAATTTTGTAGGTTTAGGTTGATTTTTTGCTTGCGCAATTGAACCTAATACACTTAATGTTAATTCTTCTTTTAGCTCCACTTTATGATTGTACTAATTAGCATAAATGAATATAGTGCAAATGCAAACCAAAGAACAATTTCAATTGATTGTATATTCTTTAAATATTTTTTGATTTTTTTCATTATTGAGGATTTTCAGATTCATTAGCCCATTCAAGATCTTGTTCTAAAGAACAAGGAATGTCTATATTTAATACTTCATCTTTAGAAGTAATCTCATCTTTGTTAATAATGTTAATGCCGAACTCCTTTTCCAGGTTGTCCATCCATTCTTTAGCTTCTTTACTCATAGTTCCGTTTTTGTTTTAATTATTATAGTATAAATATAAAACAATTTCTTGGGATCTGAACTATAAATTCACGTTTTTTTCAAAAAAGTTATTAACAATTTTAAAACTTTTTATTTTGCTTTTGTTGATAGATTGCCTTTTGTTTGGTCTTTCTTTTAATCTCGGAAGGTTTTACAAACTCTTTTCTTGCTCTAATATCTTTAAGAAGTCTGGTCTCTCTACACTTTTTCTTATATCTCTTAAGTACTTTGTCTATTGATTCTTTTTCTCCTTTTTTGATTATTAGCATATAAGTTTTTATTTTAAGTATTTATTCTCTTCAGGTCGGGAAGACGGGACTTGAACCCATATGTAACCAATTACTCTTTCTACAAGGTATAAGCTTGAGGAGATACATCCCGATGTCTCGGTGAACCAGACAGGATTCGAACCTGTGACCGTCTGCTTAGAAGGCAGATGCTCTATCCAACTGAGCTACTGGTCCAGATGTTTAGGATATGATAGCTGCTACAATTAGTAGAACTACCAACCCTACGATTGAAATAAAAGCTCCTATATAAGAACCTCTTACCTGTCTCTCGGACCTACCTTGCCTATACTTGTTATTTTCCATAACCTTTAAAATTTCTTTAGCGTTATTTGTAAAATGTTTCATCTTATTCCAATTCTCCGTTTTGCCATGCTTCATAAACGATAGCCATTAAGCCACTGTCTGTATCAGCTTCATTCCATCCAGAATTTTCTTCATATTCAAAAAACTCTGTACTCTTTGGAGTTTCTGCAATTCTTACTGAAATATTTTCTCCGTCAATTTCCAAATCATATTCGTTTGTAGTTGCCCACCAAACTTCTTTTGATTCTTTTACTGTTAGTTCATATTCTTCTGGTGCTCCCATTATTAAATTTTTGAAAGTTTTTTACCTGCTACCATTTTATCATAGTAAGAATCCATTCCTTTTGGAGTATTAGTTCCGTCAGGTCTTACTGTGTATTTGTTATCATAACAAGAATTGATAATTGTTCCTGTCATTTTTTTGTCTCTGAATACTGGAAGGATATTTCCATTCCTATCTGTTTTGCCTTCAGGATGAGGTACACAAACCATTTCTGCTGTCCATGTTACTTTATCTCCTGTATTAAAATCTGCCATGTTATTTAATTTAATTGTTATAATATAATTATAATCTATTTGATTAGTTTTTGAAAGTCTTTAATAATCTTTTTTAAGGAAGATCCACAATACAACATAAATGCTTACTGCCCATGGTAAGATAAAGAGAAATGCAATCCTCCACAAAATTGAAGGTATACCTGACCAATC
>Ga0115011_10001907_pt1 | contig 14702 bp, 14 predicted proteins | sample TroAtlMetagenome_2_FD_88705 | JGI IMG/M metagenome (GOLD analysis project Ga0115011, IMG submission 88705) | Marine eukaryotic phytoplankton communities from Atlantic Ocean - Tropical Atlantic ANT8 Metagenome | ecosystem: Environmental > Aquatic > Marine > Oceanic | place: Tropical Atlantic...
AATTTAACTAAAGGCGATCTGGGTTTGCAGCTTTCTTTCGATGATGTTGGAGGTAGCGGCTCCGAATGGCGTGACGCAGAAAGGGCTATCGATCAGATACAGGAGAAGTATGGTTCGGGGTCAATAGGGGCAGCTAGTATCTTGACAGAGAAAGGCCTTCGACCAAAAGAGAAAGGCGCCCAGCAGTGGGGGCCTTCTGAGGACTAAAGAAGTAATTGGTTCTGCGTTGTTGATAGTGAATCATTGTGCGATGATGGAAGTATGCCACTTTCAGATGATGAGCAAAAGATTTTAAGCCAGATAGAGGAGCAACTACACGAAAGTGACCCTGGTCTGGCAAATGAAGTCGCCACGACGACTGTTTACTCTCATGCGGCTAGGAATATTAAGTGGTCTATTCTTGGGTTCATCATCGGCCTAACAGTAATCGTTCTGACTCTTTCAATGAGTTTCTGGGTGGCCTTTGTAGGATTCGCTATCATGCTGGCCGCTGCGCTCTATTTTGAACAAAATATGCGAAGGCTAGGTAAGGCAGGAATGGATCAGCTTTCAATGAGGGTTGGATCTGGGGGTCTACGTAACGGGAATAGTGCCCGAAATCCCTTCCTTCGAAGATTCCGTCCAGAGAATCCAGATAATTGATCCTCTTCGATCTCAGAGTTCTATTTTTTAAAAACTGATCATTTTCTTCCAGTATGCTGAATTAAAATAGTTAATGTGATGGTGTATGAAAAGTCTTTTTAGAGTTGGTGCGATCAAGGTTGTTGCTAGGCCTCGATTATGGCCGGTAGCTGTCGTCCAGTTATGGCGTATACGTAGAAGCGGGTGGTGGAAGTCGTTTCCATTTCTGCCGTTCCCAGACATGAGATATATTGATTTCCGTCTAACTACCGCATATGGATATGAAGACTCATCTAAGCATTTTGAAAGTGACTTGGTTACATATCTTGAATGGTGTCGGAGTTGGAGGAAGTTAAGCAAGTGAGAAGAAAAGAGGCGCTGTTACGTGATGGCGTCCCAGAGTGGATTGTCTCTGATAGGACTGACAACGTCCAAGCTCTTCACTCTATGGCGAATCCTGATTGGGCGATCCCGTCAATGTGGGTGATGTCTCCTGCAGATTCTTGCCTCGTGCTGGGGAGCTCGCAAGATGATGCATGTATAGATTTTGAATATGCTGAAAAGTCAGATGTTGGGATTGCTAGGCGAACAACTGGGGGTGGAGCAGTTTACGTAGACCCACAGGCATTACTTTGGGTAGATGTATTTGTCCCTCGAGGCCATTCCCTTTGGAAGGATGATATTAATTCGGCATCAACTTGGATGGGGGGCGTCTGGGAAAGCGCATTGGGTTCATTAGGGGTCGATTCACAAATGCACATTAAGCCCTTCAAAAAAGATTCACTATCGGATCTCGTTTGTTTCGCTGGACGCGCTCCCGGCGAGCTTATGGTTGGAGACAAGAAAATATTAGGAATCTCTCAGAGGCGCACAAAACAAGGTGTTAGGTTTCAATGTGCTTTGGCGCTGGAATGGAAACCGGAAAAATGGATTGGTTTATTTACTGCTTCATCAATTGCAAATTTGCAATCAAAGGTCTTTAACTCTGGAAGAAGTGTTCCGCTTGAGAGGAACGAAGTAATCAGAGCTTTCGGACAAGTATTAACTAGTCCTTAGAAGACTTTTCATCATAACTCTCTGTAGTTCTTAGAAGACTTTTCATCATAACTCTCTGAGCAACTGGTAGAGCGTTGATCTGGACAAGGCGGTTTATCCAATTGAACAGTTGGGTAGTGGGCTATCTTCCCCCTTTTTTGGCCTAAATGGTTGAATATGGAGAGAAATGGGTTAAAGTGGGACAGATGGGAGATAAGGGATCTCTCTTTATATTGTTCCTTCGAACTCTGCTGGGTTCGATTGAAGGAATGATCAGGGGCAAGAATGTTTACAGGGGAACACGAAAGACTTTTAGATGAAAAGGGCAGACTGGTCCTTCCTCCAACTTTCCGCCGCCATCTTGTAAGTGCTGCCTTCTTAACTAAGTCTCTAGAGGACCCGTGCCTTCTGGTATATAGCGAAGAAGAGATCGGAAAAGCAGCTAAACGACTAATTGACCAAGTCCAACAGAACGATATCTCTCCGCACGCTCAAAGAAGATGGGCAGCGAGCATCAGTGAAGTTCGTGCAGATGGCCAGGGCAGGATCGCTGTTCCACCGAAATTACGAGACCAAATCGGGTTAGAGCGTGAAGCGATACTAATTGGGGTAATTAATCGAGCAGAAATTTGGACTCCGGATAACTGGCGAAACATCGAAGAGACGACAGAGATACAACCCAATGAGAGCCAATGGCTTTAAAGGGGAGAATAAGTAAGAAAAGTGATAAATGAAAGCAGGATTGATCGTCAGCAAAGTTGAACAAATAGATACATACCCGCTTATGGGCAGCCTTCCGGTTTATAAGATGCGAGCCTCTACTCCGCCCGCTTGCCATCTAGTCCGATCGGGGAGAAATCCCGACGAACGCATATATACCGGGGGGCTGCCGGTAAGCGAGAAAGAAAGAAACCTACAAAGTATGCGACCTAGTTCTCCAGCAAACGGGTATCCCCTGGATCCGACAGCCGGTTCATCCGGCTGTCGGATCACCCGTGCAAGCTCAAGCAACTATTCTCATCAGCCTGTAATGCTCAGTGAAGTGCTCTCCTTTCTAGGGTCAATACCATCAGGTTATTTTCTGGATGCCACTATCGGTGGAGCTGGACATTCGAAAGCACTGTTGGAACTCCGGGAAGATATTCATCTTGTGGGTATAGATCAGGATAAAGAAGCTCATGCTGCTGCGAACGATGCTCTAGCGGATATGAATGGCCGGTTTAATCTTGTACACAGTCGTTTCGACCGAATTAATGATGTTCTTGATGAGCTAGGAATAGATAAGATCTCAGGGGCTTTGTTCGACTTAGGGGTATCTTCCTATCAGTTAGACACTCCTTCCAGAGGTTTTTCTTTTCGAACAGATGGGCCCTTGGATATGAGGATGAATAAGGATGCAGGCCTAAAAGCAGAAGACCTGATAAATAACTCCACCCATTCGGAACTGGCTCAAATACTTAAAACCTATGGTGATGAAAAACACTCCAGAAGGATAGCGAAAGCGATAATCGAAGCACGACCTCTATTTACCACATCTCAACTAGCCGAGGTGGTTATCGCAGCTATGCCACCATCTTCAAGAAAGTTTCCAGGTCACCCCGCTCGGCGCACATTTCAAGCAATCAGAATTGCGGTAAATGATGAGATCGGAATCTTGCAAACAGCGATTATGCAGACAATTGACCGTCTAGAGACAAAAGGTAGATGCGTAATTATTTCATACCATTCCGGAGAGGACAGGGTTGTCAAACGCGCACTGCGAACAGCTGCTGGATTGAAGAATACAGTACCAAAACACCTTCCAAAGCCTGCAGGGAATCCAGCAATAAAGCTCCTAGCTAGGAGCGGGCAGACCCCTTCGGAAGATGAATTGATAAAAAATTCTCGATCAACATCAGCTCGACTTCGCTGGTTTGAAAAGGCTGAGGCGTGACATGGCAATATCATCTCAAGTTCTTGAAATAGATAGAAAGAGAGGCAACAAGGATTCTAATTTGAGCCTCCTTTCTAAATCCAAACCGTTGATTTGGAATTTCTTGTCTGGGATGGTCCTTTTGGTAGTTCTGGGGATTTTCGTCAGAGTAGGTTTTAGCGCATTAGTAGTTAACAACCAGAGAAACCTTGATAGGACTATTACGATGATAAGTGACGCAAGTGATGTCAACAGGGCTCATCGTTTTAACATTTCTGAACTTGAATCAGCTCAAAGAATCTATAAGATTGCTTTCGGCTCCCCAGAAGAATTAGTAGAGAATAACCTCCATGGTTTGGGTATGATCTCTCCTTCCGAAATCAAGTATCTAACTGCTACCACGCGGATCTCTTCACAAGAATGGGGAAACGCAACTATTTCTAAAGTAGGTAGCGGCGTAGATGGATAGAGTTAACTTCTCGCTGCAAGATAATTGGCGATTAGTTGTCCTTATCGTCTTCTTCTTTATATCTGCCATAGCTTTAGGTTGGAGACTTTTTCTTATACAGGTTCTTACTGCTGATGGAAAAGTTCAGAAAGGCGTTGAGCAGCGCATGTATGAAAGTGTTACTGACGGTGAGCGAGGCAGGATTCTAGACAGAGATGGAAATCAGTTAGCTTTGTCCTTTCCACAGCCGATAATTTATGCAGATCCAAAAGTGGTTGGGGATCTAGCAATAGAGTATGCGCAGGAATTATCGTTAGTAATTGGTAGGGAAGCTAAATTCATTCTTGCAGACCTCATGACTAACGGGTCAAGATTTCAATACCTCCAAAGGGAAGCAACGCTCGAGATGCAAGCAATCGTTGAAGAGATGAATCTTGTCGGAATCTATATTGACGAGGAGCCTAGAAGGTTCTACTCGTCAGGGACTTATTTCGCTAGGGGAACAATAGGGCAGGCCGGAGTTGACAATCAAGGTATTTCAGGAATCGAGCTTCAGTACGATGAGTATTTGGCAGGGGAGTCAGGGCTTGAGGTAGCTGAACGGAACCAGTATGGGGGGACGCGCCCGAATGGAAGAATTCAAATTGAACCTGCTACTCAAGGTGCGGATCTGTACTTGACACTGGACAGGGCTCTTCAGGAAAAGGTTGAGTTAGAACTGAGTGGAGCAATAGAAACGATGAATGCCAAAGGGGGAGTGGTTATCGTATCAAGGCCCGCTACAGGTGAAATCCTTTCTATGGCATCAATGGTGAGAACCGAAGATGGAGAGATAGTCACAACTTCTGAAAATAGGGCAGCTACATGGGTATATGAACCTGGATCAGTTATGAAAGCAATGACATTTGCAGCAGTGATTAATGAAGGCCTCGCTCATTCAAATACTGTCAGGCCAATTGATGACGCGATCGAGCTCTATGACGCTGAGGAATGTGTTGGCGACAGGTATGACTGCACATTTACAGAATTAGGTCTGACCTATGGGACCAAAGATATGACTGTAGAGGACATCCTGGTTAACTCTTCAAATACGGGAACGATCACATGGGCTTTAGACCTTGGAAAAGCCCGACTTCATGAGTATTTACTGGAGTTTGGATTTAACAAGAAGACTGACCTCGACTTCCCTTATGAAGCTTCAGGGGCGCTCAAAGACCTTAATAATTGGTCAGGTGTAGAAATTGCAACGACAGGAATGGGGCAAGGCATTGATGTGACCCCAATCCAGATGCTTAGCGCTTTCAGTGCTCTTGCAAATGGTGGAGTGTATGTCTCTCCACAAATAGTCCATTCAATAGTTCATAGTTCTGGAGAAAGAGAATATGTTGCGACAAGTCCTAGCCGAAAAGTAGTTGAGGAGCAGACGGCGCGTGAGATGACACATATGTTGGCGTCTGTCGTTGCAAGAGGCACGGCAAGAGATGCTGGTGTTCCTGGGTATGCAATTGCTGCAAAGACTGGGACAGCTCGAAAGGTGCAGGCAAATGGGACATATGAAGATGAAGAGGGCCTATACCATTACGCATCAACAGTTGTTGGATATTTCCCTGCCGCAGCACCAGAACTATCGATGATAGTAATTATTGACGAACCTACAGATCAATTCTATGCAAGCGAAACAGCTGCTCCATTATTTGGTGATATAGCGAGTTGGGCATTGCGCCATTACAAGATCTCTCCTTCATCGGATCTTGTGTATTCTGTTGCTAGTCAAAATGATTCAAATAACCAGATACCGGATGGCTCAGATTCAGAGGTAGTTCAATGAACCTTGCTGAAATCCTTAGAGCGTATAGACCGAATCTGGACGGGGAACTAGGAGTAATCGGAGCGATTGAGGAAATAGAAATTAACGGGTTGAGTTTTGATAGTAGGAAAGTCAAATCCGGAAATCTATTTTTTTGTCTCTCTGGAGGAATACATGATGGTCATGACTATGCACTGCAAGCTGAAAAGAATGGGGCTGCTGCAGTTGTCGTAGAAAGGCAAATTGCAGTTTCAGTGCCTCAAATTGTCGTTCAAAATACTCGCGAAACTATGGGATATATTTCCTGCATCTATTTCGACTTCCCGTCGAAAGAAATAGAAGTTATAGGAATTACAGGTACGAATGGGAAAACGACAACTACTCAATTGGTTTCCAAGATACTTAATACGGCTGGAGTTCCTTCTCGAACCATAGGGACTTTAACCGGAGCGTTGACTACACCTGAAGCACCTGACTTGCAAGGTCAGTTTCGATCATTCGCAAATGCTGGAATTAAATCAGTTGTCATGGAGGTTTCATCGCATGCTTTGGCACAAGATCGAGTAACTGGTACAGAATTTGATATTGGTGTCTTTACCAACCTAAGCCATGACCATCTAGATTTTCATAGTGACATTGAGGAGTATTTCCAAACCAAATGTTCTATGTTCTCAGAGACTCGGTGTAATTTTGCAGTTATAAATATCGATGATGCTTTTGGTTTGCGTTTATCAAAACAAATCGACATCGAAACTTATGAAGTTTCATCAGGGGATATTGAGATAAAGAATGAAAGTTTTGCTGGATCAACCATAATATGGTCCGATCGGGAAGTGGAACTCAAGATATCTGGGAATTTCAACATTCAGAATGCGTTACTTGCTGCTTCTACTTGTCTAGCGCTGGGGGTAACTGAGCAAGGTATTATTAACGGGCTTGAAGCAGCTCAGCCTGTTCCGGGAAGGTTTGAAGTTATAGAGAGTGGCGAGGGGAAGCCGATAGTGATCGTTGACTATTCGCACACTCCTGCTGGAATCGAAAATGTTCTTCAAGCTGTTCGACGTATAGCACCAGAAGCGAACCTAACAATCGTCTTTGGTTGTGGTGGAGATCGAGATGCTAGCAAGAGGCCTGAAATGGCGCGTGCAGCTGAAATGCATGCTGACCGAGTATTCATTACATCGGATAACCCTCGCTATGAAGACCCTCAAGAGATAATAGAAGAAGCCTTATTAGGTTTTCAAAGCCCTGACTCCGTAATAGTAGAAATCGATCGAGAGATTGCGATACAAATCGCGATTGAATCTGCAAAACAGGGAGAAGTAGTTGTCATCGCTGGCAAGGGTGACGAAACAACGCAAGAAATAAGAGGTAAGGTCAAAGCTTTCGATGACAGAGTGATCGCTGTAGAAGCTCTTCAGGGAGGGCAAAGATGATCCGCCTTTTGTTCGCAGTCACAATCTCTGTTGGCATATCTCTATTTGGTACCCGGTATTTAATTCGTTGGTTGACGAGAAGAAAAATTGGCCAACCAATACGTGAAGATGGCCCTGGAGGACACATCACCAAAGCAGGTACTCCGACTATGGGCGGGGTTGCTGTTGTCCTAGGCGGAACAATAGCTTATGTTATTTCGGATTTGTACAACGGGATCTATACCAGATCAGGTTTACTTGTGATGGCGGCGATTCTTGGAGCATCCATTGTTGGCTTTCTAGATGATTGGCTCAAAGTTTCGAATGAGAGAAATCTTGGCCTTAAGAAAGGGACAAAAGTCATAGGGCTACTCATCGTAGCGTTCGGTTTTGCTATAGCCATGGTTACATCTACTAACGTGCACACGGAGGTATCTTTTACGCGATGGGATTCACTGTCAATTGATTTAGGCCCAGTCGGGTGGGTCTTCTGGGCTGTTTTCATAATACTCGCCATGAGCAACGCGGTTAACCTTACTGATGGGCTTGATGGTTTGGCAGCTGGGTCATCCACTTTGTGCTTTAGCGCACTTACGGTTATCTCATTTTGGGCTTTCCGCCATCCTGAAATTTATGACCTAGATCACGCTTTGGACCTAGCAGTTGTCGCAGTATCAATGCTTGGTGCCTGTGTAGGATTTCTTTGGTGGAACGCAGCGCCTGCAAAGATATTTATGGGTGATACAGGCTCGTTGGCTATCGGAACAGCGTTAGCTTGTTTAGCGTTAGCTACGAATACTCATCTACTTCTTCCAATAATTGGGGGAATTTTTGTGCTTGAAACTCTTTCAGTCATTATTCAGGTATTGGGTTTCCGGCTTATGAATAGAAAACGTATTTTTCGTATGGCGCCTTTCCATCACCATTTCGAACTTCTCGGCTGGCCTGAGACAACTGTAATTGTGCGTTTCTGGATTATTGGAGGTTTCTTTGTCGCTATCGCCCTCGGGCTTTTCTACGCAGACTTTGTTGAAGTGTCCGATTTACGAGGGGTAGCTTTGCCATGACTCAAACTCTGGTGGATGAAGGCTCAACAGTTGCACTGTTTGGTTTCGGAATTACTGGTCGTGCAGTTACTGAGGCTCTTTTAGAGAGAAAGGCCTCTGTGCTCGTCTTTGATGATAGTCCTAATGAGGAGATGTCAGGAATTGCTCAAGCTATGGGAGTTGACCTAAATATTCCAAATAGTGAACAGGGGCTTCAAGATCTTATCAAAGACGTAGACTTTGCAGTTCCTACTCCTGGCCTTCCAGAGAATCACTTTTTCTTTGAATGTATGAAAGAAAAAAGGATCCCGATCCTTACAGAATTCGATCTGTCAGCGCAGTGGGATCAGCGTCCGATACTTGCGATAACTGGAACAAATGGGAAAACTACAGTCTGCACCATGGTTCACCAGATGCTTAAAAAGAGCGGAAGAGCGTCTGCGTTGGCCGGTAACACAGATACGCCCTTGGTTTCAGCAATTGGTAACGACGAAACAGAAACAATGGTCGTAGAAGCATCTTCGTTTCGCCTCTCTCGATCTCAGCAGTTTAGACCTAAAGTAGCTGCCTGGTTGAACTTTTCACCAGACCACCTTGATGTGCATAGAGATATGAACGCGTATGAGGAAGCAAAAAAAGTAATTTGGAAAAATCTCGGACCTAAAGATACCGCCATTGCTGGTATTGAAGATGAAGTAGTTCGCAGGAATATTCCACCTGCAGCGACAACGCTCACTTTCGGCTTTTCTAAAGGAGACAGTCGAGTAGACGGCGGGATGCTAGTGGTGAATGACACCCGCCTGCTTGAAGTCGGTGAACTCTCAAAAACTTCGCCGCATGACATTCTTAACAGTCTCGCAGCTGCTTCGATAGCGTCAGAAGGGGGAGCGTCTAATTCTGCGATAAGAGAAGTTCTTTCTACTTTCTCCGGGTTGCCACATCGTATGACCTATCTCGGGTCGAAAGAAGGTGTGGGGTGGCATAACGATAGTAAATCTACTACTCCGCATTCGGTAGCGGCAGCAGTTCAAGGTTTCGAGAGTGTAATACTGATAGTCGGGGGACGAAACAAAGGCATTGACCTAAGTCCTCTTGGAGACCTTAAGAAGCACTTAAAACTAGTGATTGCTATCGGAGAAGCCTCAGAAGAGATTCAAGGAATATTTGCAAATATTACTCCAGTTAGCGTAGCTAATACTATGGAAGAGGCTGTTAACCTTGCTGAGTCGCAGAGCCGAGAAGGTGACTCGGTTATTCTCTCTCCTGGATGTGCTTCATTTGATTGGTATCGAAACTACTCCGAGCGAGGAGACGATTTCACTAAGCTAGTAAATGAGATTGTTATGGGGCAGGCATGACAACTTTCGACCCCTCATTCCGACGACCTTTTCATCGGACTCTTGCTAATGCCCTAAGAGAAACTCTAAGGCCTCCTAAGCAGAAGCCGGTAAGAAAAAAAAGCAAGATAGCTTTCAGGGCCAATCCGCAATTTAGAAGCCAGCACTGGATTATCGGTATTGTAGTAGCGCTAAATCTGATTGGGCTCGCCATGGTACTTTCTGCAGGATCAGTAGTAGCTACATACGAAGGCCAAAACACCTGGCATTACTTTCAGCACCAAGGGATTTACTTCCTCATGGGTTTACTCGCCATGTCTATCATTTCTAAAATTGACTACAGAAGGTGGGGCCATCAGATAAAAATTCTTCTCGGTGCCACATTTTTCCTTCTATTTCTAGTTCACGTTCCGGGACGTGGCGTTAACGCTAACGGGGCCACACGCTGGGTTGATTTAGGAGTATTCACTTTCCAACCCTCCGAATTACTTAAACTGACGATACTCATCTACACGGCCAAACTTCTTGCAGATCGACAATCAGAATTATCTGAACCTAGGACATTTAATGCTCCAGTTATAATATTCGTTGCAGCAGCGCTACTCGTCATGAAGCAGCCAGATTTAGGTACCGTCATTATTGTCGGAGCTTTGATGGTGATTGTTATGTTCCTTGGGGGCCTTCCCGTACTCCGACTTGCGGGATTAGTTTCGGTGGGGGCCGCTTTGACCTTAGCCGTCAGCATGGCAGCAGATTACAGACGAGCGCGATTATTATCCTTTCTCCATCCTGATAGTGACCCGTTAAACACTGGCTATCAAACTTACCAATCTCTCGTAGGTATAGCGGGTGGAGGGTGGATGGGAGTAGGTCCAGGGGCAAGTAGAGCTAAGTGGGGTTTCCTGCCTTACGCTCACACAGATTTTATCTACACGGTTATCGCAGAAGAAATGGGTTTTGTAGGTGCAGTAACAGTTCTGATGTTATTTATAGGTTTGGCATTCTTTGGCATCCGAGCAGCCTTGAAATGTGATGATAAATTCGGCTCGCTATTGGCAATTGGTATTTCAATGTGGTTTCTATTACAGGCATTTATCAATGTAGGTACGGTCATAGGAGTTCTTCCAGTAACTGGAATTCCGCTCCCATTTGTTTCATTCGGAGGCACCTCTTTACTAGTAGGCATGGCCGCAGTAGGAATTATTCTGAATGTTGACCGGCAAGGCCATAATGAATGAATGTTTTGCAGTCATTGCTGGGGGAGGGACCGCTGGCCACGTTCATCCAGGTTTAGCTGTTGCAAAATCCCTTGTTGAGAATGGATACCCTAAGGAATCGATTTTGTATGTAGGTAGTGATCGGGGAATTGAACGTGACCTCGTCCCTTCGGAAGGGTTTGAACTCGTGACTCTTTCAGGAGCAGGAATTCCCCGACGCAAGCCGGTAGCGGCGTTAAAGGCTGTGGTTTTACTGATGAGAGGAACAGCGGGAGCATTTCGTCTCCTCAGGGGAAGGAGACCTAAAGTCGTGCTTGCTCTGGGAGGGTTCGCATGTTTCCCTTGCGCAGTTGCATCACTACTACTTCGAATTCCAGTGGTAATTCACGAACAAAATGCAGTTCCGGGTTTAGCCAATAAGATAATTAGCCGTTGGGCCCGATATTCCGGAGTTTCTTATGAAAGAACTATGCTTAGAAACGCTCTTTATACCGGAAATCCTGTCAGAAAAGAAATTCTAGAAGCGAGGAAGATCAACCCACATCAAATTCGCGAAAAGTTGGAAGTCCCTATTAGTAATCTTCTCTTTGTTGTCACAGGAGGATCTTTAGGTGCGCATAAGATAAACCTTGCTTTGAGTAACGCTATTCCTTTTATCAATAAGGGGACAGACCTAACGCTATATCATATTGTTGGACGAAGAGACTGGGAAGAAATAGGACCTTTGAAAGAGAAGCTTCAGCAGTTTATCGATTATCGCCCGGTCGAATACGAATACGATATGCCAAGTGTTTTGAGAACAGCCGATCTTGTTATTTCTCGAGCAGGTGGTTCCATCACAGCTGAAATCGCTGCCTTGAGCTTACCGGCAGTCCTTATCCCTCTTCCTAACGCTCCTGGCGATCATCAAACAGCTAATGCTAGGGCAATCTCCACTTCGGGTTCAGCGCGGATTCTTCCTGATGAAAGTTGCACAGGAAACAATCTAGCAAACCTGATTAACGAGTTAACTGAAAATCTCGAAGAGCTTCACCGGATGCGAGAATGTGCAGAAACAAATACTCAGGTAAACGCGGCAGAAAAGCTCGCCGACCTTTTGAAAAAGGCGGCGTTATGAACGGTAATGAGGCCATTAGCAAATTTGATTTAGATTCTAAACTCTCTATACATATCGTTGGTATAGGAGGCGCGGGAATGCGGGCGATTGCCTTAGTCCTGGCTTCAATGGGGCATTCGATAACTGGAAGCGATTTGAAAAGTTCCTCAGGGCTAGACCTTCTTGCAGCCTCTGGAATCCAAGTCGCGATAGGTCACGATATGAGAAATGTTGGTCAAGTAGATTTAGTTGCCCGTTCTACCGCCATAAATGACAGAAATATTGAAATACGAGAAGCTCGGGAGCGTAGTATCCCCATAGTGAGTCGAGCAGAAATATTAAGTGCGATAACTGAAATCAAATCAACTGTTTCTGTTGCTGGGACGCATGGGAAAACAACTACTTCGTCGATATTGGCGGTGTTGCTTGCAGAGGCTGATTTAAACCCTTCATTTATTATCGGCGGTGAAGTTAATGAAATTGGGTGTGGAGCATTATGGGAGCCCAGTTCTAATTTGTTTGTGGTTGAAGCAGACGAATCAGATGGAACGTTTCTGACACTCGATTCGGATTATGGAATCATAACTAATGTTGAACCTGACCATCTAGGCCACTATGGAGGAGAGGAACATTTACGGGCGGCTTTCCAATCGTTTCTAGGCAATATTAAAACGAAAGCATTCGTATGTTATGACGATGAATTCCTTGCAAATACTTCGAAGAATCTAGACGTTGTGTCATATGGTGTTAGCCCTAAGGCTGATTATGTGATCTCGAACTATCAGGGTTCTCGGTTTGGGTCAAGATTTATACTCAAGGGACCTGAAGGTGAAATGGGTGAGTTCTCTATGGCTACCCCTGGTCTCTACAACGTCCGAAATGCTTCTGCCGCCTTGGCATTTGGGCATACCCTAGGGGCGGATATCGATCTAATGCGTGAAGGGCTCGCACAATATGGAGGCGTAGCTCGAAGATTTCATTACCGGGGGGAACGAAACGGCGTTTCTTTCATTGACGACTATGCCCATTTGCCTACCGAGGTCGAGTCTGTCATCGCAGCAGCGAATGAAGGTGGCTGGGGGCGAGTCATATGCGTGTTCCAACCACATCGATATTCACGTACACATGACCTTTGGAAAGAGTTCTCGGACTCATTCGAAGGAGCTGATGTCGTGTATGTCACAGACGTTTATTCAGCAGGTGAAGCACCAATTCCGGGTGTCTCAGGACGATTAATCGCTGATGGTGTTAGAGATTCTGAGCCTCAAAAGCACGTGGTGTATTGCGAACACCGCACAGAGCTCGTAGATCAGATTCGATCAGAACTTACCCAGGGTGACCTATGTCTTACTCTTGGCGCAGGGGATATAACAACATTGCCTAATGAGCTTATTTCAGGAGATTAGTATGCAAGAAGACCTAAAGCTCTGGGATGAACTTAGAGATTTTTTTTCAACCTCTTTGGAACAAAGTGTAGTTAAACGTCATGAGGTATTAGGTGAAAAAACTACATACAGATCTGGGGGAGAATGTAGTATTTATGCTTCAGTTGAAACCATCGATGACTTGAATGTAATCGCTCAACGGATAAGAGGATTAAACATCCCTGTCGCTATTCTTGGGAATGGGTCTAATCTACTGGTTTCTGATTCTGGCTTTGAAGGCTTAGTACTTCATTTGGGTGATGGGTTTAAGTCTGTATCTTTTGAAGATGAGATGGTATTTGCTGGAGCAGGGGCTAATTTGCCCATCGTTGCGCGAAAATCTGTAGCTGCGGGACTTACGGGATTCGAATGGGGAGTAGGCGTTCCAGGTTCAGTAGGTGGGGCCGTACGTATGAATGCAGGTGGACATGGTTCTGATATGAGCAAGAGCGTAAGAAGAGTTCAAGGAGTGGATTTACTCACTGGAGAAATATTTTCTCTAGGCCTAGATGACTTAAATTTTTCATATAGGAATTCGTCGATCAGCAGAAACCAGATCATTACTGAAGTAGTCCTTGAACTTAAGAAAGGCAATATAGAAGAATCAGAAGCGGAAATCTCGGAGATAGTTCGATGGAGGATCGAGAATCAACCGGGTGGGCAGAATGCAGGTTCAGTATTCACTAACCCTGAAATGGATTCTGCTGGACGCCTTATAGAAGAAGCAGGCTGCAAAGGCTTACGTATAGGAACAGCATACGTCTCCGAGAAACACGCAAACTTCATACAGGTAGAACATGATGGAAAATCTGAAGATGTGATTGCGCTGATAGAAGAAGTACGTCATCGAGTCTTTGAACGCTTTGGTATTGAACTTAATCCAGAAAATCACTTCATAGGATTTGATTGATATATGGACCCTCGTATTCAGTCTCGAAGAATTGATGTGATGCGTGCAAAGGGCAGGCGGCGCCTCAGGGTACTTCTTCTTGGGATCGCTATTGTCTCACTGGGAATTGGAGGCTACTTCCTTTCCAAGAGTTCACTATTTGACGTGGACGAGGTTGTTATTGATGGCGTCTCCGGTGAACTGAAAGAGGAGGTGACGAAGGCCGCTGGGATCCCAAAGGGTAAACCTCTACTTGAGGTTAATAGTTCAGCGTCATCTCGAAGAATTGAAGAAATATCCTGGATTAAAGAAGCTCGTGTCTCAAGATCGTTTGATGGCACTGTCACTATTCGAGTCTCAACTAGAAATCCTGTAGCCGCATTCGAAAATAAAGATGGCTGGTTAGTCGTGGATATAGAAGGGCGGGTACTTCAAAAGAAAGCAATTTTGCCCTA
>Ga0115011_10001909_pt1 | contig 14695 bp, 6 predicted proteins | sample TroAtlMetagenome_2_FD_88705 | JGI IMG/M metagenome (GOLD analysis project Ga0115011, IMG submission 88705) | Marine eukaryotic phytoplankton communities from Atlantic Ocean - Tropical Atlantic ANT8 Metagenome | ecosystem: Environmental > Aquatic > Marine > Oceanic | place: Tropical Atlantic...
AGACGGGGGGAGGAAAATACCGTTCCCACTGGTTGACGGCTGATTACTCTAAAGAGGGCAATGGTGTGACCATGTTTGCTTATGAGTTTGCGAATGCATTGAACCGGCCGGGCATTCCGCAGGGCTTCATCACGATGTCATCTGGGCGAGAGGGGCGTAATCGACAACTTGCTTCACCGCTGTCTTGGACCTCCTTTCAAGGTGTCAGGAACGTGGATAACCAGGCCTTCAAGACCCGCCTTAATGAATTGTTCATGCAGTTCCCCAACTCCGGGGTGGCAAAGAGGGCCACCGCCAGTCACCTCGAGGAGGTGAAAGTCTTTGTCCAAAGGATCACCGCGGCCGGCAAGCGGGGCGTGGATCCGTCGAGTTTCGAGCTCAAGGCTCCTTCTTTCTCGGAAGCTGGCAAGGGTGGCACCGTTGCCTCGGACACGATTCCCACGTATGCCTACAACTGGTGCGTGAGCCCACTGACTCCCATGGGCGTTGCGGGTGTGATCTGGGTGCCGTCGGAAAGCAACCTCGGCGAGGACCCTGCCCACTATGCGGCCGAGTTGGAGATCTACGCCAAGAGCCTTCCGGACACTTACGGACAGGAGAAGATTCAATTTCTTTATGCTCAACCAGCAAGCTCCCTGGTCGAGGGCATAACCTCGCCGAAGATCCCGGGTGCCAAGAGCACCTCCTTCGACCAATGGCCCAAGAGCTCAAAAAACATTGCCGTCGTGCTGGCAGAACTTGCTGAGTGAGACTGACTAATTAAAATAAACAACAATGAGCCCATTCCTCCTGAACGCCCCGATCTTCCATGGGGGGATAAGAGTAGGTCGCAAAAAATCGCAACAATAAAATCGCAATTGTTGCGTGTTCTTATACCTTTTTTCGCAGATGACTACCTTGCGAATTACCTTCATTGGCTTGTTACTCTCTTCGGCTAGCGCCTTTGGGCAATACCAATTGCCGCCACTGGGGAAATCGGTTGAGGATCCCTCAACGGGTTTCAACGTGCAACCCGGCTTCGGCGTGGACCTGATCTACAAGGTGGACAAGAAAAAGTATGGTACCTGGATAGCGATGGCTTTTGATGGCAATGGTCGCTTGGCGGTATCTGATCAAGGAGGGACTGGGACCTTCTTGGTAGAGATTCCCATTCCAGGAGAGGATTTCAATGAAAGCAAGGTCAAGAAGCTTAACGTTAAGTCGTCTTTGTACGGAATGCTCTACGCCTTCGACCACCTCTACATGATGGGCAACAATACCCTGACGCGGGCCAAGGTGCTGGAGGACGGCGAATTGGGCCCCTCGGAAGTCATTTCTCCGATGCAAGGTGGTGGCGAGCATGGTCCCCATTCCTTGGTGGTCACCCCTGACGGCAAAAGCCTGTATGTCATAGCCGGAAATATGACCCGTGTCCCCGAGTACCAGAAGACCCGCATTCGGGATAACTGGAAAGATGACTGCCTCCTGCAGAACTACGCCTATGGACACAATGGAGGAGGCAAGGCCCCGGGCGGTTGGGTACTGAAACTTAGCCCGGACGGAAAGGAACGCGAATTGATGAACATGGGATATCGCAACCCCGTTGACTTCGCCTTGAATCGCGACGGCGAATTATTCGTCTACGATGCGGACATGGAATGGGACATCGGAGCCCCATGGTACAGGCCCACACGTATCAACCATGGCGTTTCCGGAGGGGAAAACGGTTGGCGAGCGACCTCCAAGAAATGGCGCAAATATTTCCCGGATACCGTGGGTTCGGTGGTCGACGTAGGCCCCGGTTGCCCGACCGGCGTGATCGCCGGTACCAATACGCGATTCCCTACCCATTATCGCGATGCACTGTTCATTTGCGACTGGACCTTCGCCACCATGTACTCGATCCACCTGAAGCCCCAGGGTTCATCCTATGTCGGGGAAAAGCGTGAGTTCATTTCCAATACCAAAGGCTCGCTGGCCTTGACCGACGTCGACGTAGGCCCGGACGGTAACATGTACTTCTGTGTGGGCGGTCGTGGTGGCCAATCCTACTTGTATAGGGTTTCCTATAAGGGTCCAGCTTCCACAGCATTGTCAAAACTGGATACCACTAGCTCTCACGCCAAGGCTCGCGCCACTCGTCACATGCTAGAGGCCTTTCACGGTCATCCCGATCCCAAGGCAGTGGAAACTGCTTGGCCCTATCTGAGCAGTGAGGATTACCACCTGCGCTATGCCGCCCGCATTGCCATCGAGTGGCAGGATGCCAAGGCCTGGTCTGACAAAGCCTATTCGGAAAAGGACGACGTGGCGGCCATTCATGCCCTACTAGGCTTGGCCCGGAGCGATCTCGCAGGAAGCCTGGTTCCCAGTGTGAAGCGTCTCCTGAAAGTGGGTTTTGATAATCTCGACAAAACGGGCAAGCTGGCTCTATTGAGAACCTATGGGGTGATTATGAGCCGCGGAGGTAAACCGGAGGCCGACCAGATCAAGGCGATCGGTCATCAACTGGATCCTCACTTCCCCGCCAGGGACGACAACTTGAACGAGGAACTTTGTCGGGTGCTCTGTTACTTGCAGCACCCATCGGTGGTGGAGAAGACGGTTGCCCTCATGCAATCCACAAAGGCCAAGGTGCCTGATTTCGACGCCGAAGTCATGAAACGCAACCGTGGCTATGGAAACAGAATCCTGAGTTCAATGGAATCCAACCCCAATATCCTCAACATTCATTTTCTTTTTTGCCTGAAGGACGTCCAGGAAGGCTGGACCATGGATCACCGCAAGGTCTACCTCGGTGAATTGAAAACTCTCATGTCTAAGAAAGGTGGCAACATGTTCACAGGCTACATCCAAAAGATCAGGGATTCTGCGATCGCTTCCGTGCCTGAAAAGGACAAAACCTTCCTCCAATACCTGATGGGCGACGTCAAAAGTATTGATATCTCCAAATTGCCCAAGGCAAAAGGCCCAAGTGTTGCTTGGACTGTCGACACCGCTCTCAAGATGCTCAAGGAGGAACCGCTGACGGGCCGTAGCTTGGCCAATGGCAAAAAGATGTTTTCGGCCGGACTCTGCGTGGCCTGCCACCGCTTTAGCACGGAAGGCGGCGGCATTGGCCCCGACTTGACGAACCTGGCCAAGCGCAGCGACTACAAAGCCATTTTGGAATCTACCTTGCAGCCCAACTTGGTGGTATCTGAACAATTCGAACAGCATGAACTGAAGATGAAGGATGGTTCGGTGGTCATGGGTCGAATCGTTGGTGATGAGAAAGGGGAGTATTTGTTGGTTCAGTCTGGATTCGAACCCTTGAAACTTAAAAAAGTGAAAAAAGCGGAGGTTGTCTCCAAGAAAGGCTCCAAGATATCGATGATGCCTCCCGGCTTGGCCAACTCGATGAATGCGGATGAATTGAAGGACCTCATTGCCTACTTCGTCTCCCAAGGAAATAACCGTCATCCGGTTTACAAGAGACCCAAGTCGACCAAGGAACTGGGAATCGAGATAACCAGCGCGATTTATGGGGTTGAAGGAAACGCCCAGAGGAGCATGGACGTCAGCAAGACCATCAAACAGTACCTCGACGTCCGGGAATACGAATTTGAAATCACCAATACCTTTGCAGGAAAAGATCCGGCTCCGGGCATCAAGAAAGTGCTTATTCTCAAATATAAATTCAACGGCAAGACGTTCAGCAAGAAGATTAGGGAGAATGGTCTCGTTTCTTTCTACGAATAGTTACACTGGCGGCACAAAGACCAGCAAGCTGCCCTTGATCTGGACTTAACCGGAATAGAATCCACTTGAGGGATGATCAAGTAGTTGATGGGGTAGTTTATTGCGCACCTAAAATAGTCGATCTCGGTTGGGTTTTTAACTAAAATTGCGATCATCCTAATGAAGAGTCACATTTCATATTTAACCCTAACCACCTGCTTTGTATTACAGGCATTTCTCTTTTTTTCCTCCGTGTTGGTTTACAGCGAGGAAAAAGCTAAATTCTCCCCACATACCTTTACGCTTCCTGATGATTATGTCTTGAAGCGTGTTGCCGCTCCGCCTTTGGTTAAGCGTCCTATCCACATGTATTTCGACGTGGATGGCTCTCTTTACGTCACGGATAGCTCGGGGAACACGGATAAGGCTCCGAAACAACTCAAGAACCCAAAACATCGCATATTGAGGTTGGTCGACCGGGACGATGATGGAGTATTTGATCATTCGACCGTGTTTGCTGAAAAGGTACCTTTCCCTGAAGGTATCCTTGTTTACAAGGGAGCTGTTTATGTGGGTGCGCCGCCGCACATATGGAAGTTTACCGACACTGATGGCGATCATGTTTCCGATGATCGGACGATTTGGTTTGACGGTGGATCAATCGAAGGTTGTGGCAATGATATGCACGGGCCCTACCTTGGCCCGGACGGATATTTCTACTGGTGCAAGGGAGCCTTTGCACCGCAGAGCCATGTGCTTGGTAATGGGAGGACATTCAAGTCTAGCGCTGCCCATATCTATCGCGCCAGGCCTGATGGCAGTCAGCTCGAAGTGGTCATCACCGGGGGAATGAACAACCCTGTTGGGTTGGCCTTTAGTGACGGCGGGGAGCGCTTTTTGAGCGGCACCTTCTTTGATTTGTCCAAACCCGGCAGGCGCGACGGTATTTTGCACGCGGTGTATGGCGGGATGTATGGCAGGAAAAACCCTCGTGTTCTCTCACCGCACCCAAGTTCGGGAGGTTTGTTGCCAATTCTTACCCAAATGGGCCCCTCGGCTTCCTCGGGAATCGTGATGCCCAAGAGTGATGCGCTGGGTATGAGGGGCGATCTGCTCTGCGCCGATTTCAACCTGCGGCGTTTGTCTAGACACAGGCTGATCCGATCCGGTTCGACCTACACTGCGAGGACAAGCAGCTTTCTTGAAAGCGATCAAAGTGATTTTCATCCCACCGACGTGATCGAAGATGCGGATGGCAGCCTGCTCGTGGCGGATACCGGTAGTTGGTACATGATCTGTTGTCCTACCTCCAAGGTCGCCAAGCCTGACGTTCTCGGAGCGATCTATCGGATTCAAAAGAAAAATGCAGCCTCTCCCGAAGATCCTCGCGGCTTGGAACTGGATTGGTCAAAGCCGCAAGTCGATTGGCTGTCCGACAAGCGGCCCGCTGTGGTTAATCGGTCAATTGAGGCCTTGGCCAAGGAGAGTAACGTCGATGGACTGCGGGTGGCAAAGGCCCGCATCCCGGCGCTTTGGTCGCTTCACCAAATTCCTGGAAAGTCGGCCCGGGCTGCCGTTCGGGGTTTTCTCATGAAAGAAAGTTCGGATGTCCGCGTGGCGGCCATTCACAGCGTGGCGCTTTGGCGCGATTCGGTGGCGTTGAAACCGTTGATCGAAATCCTTGCTTCCGATGATGCCCTTCTCCGTCGATTGGCTGCCATGGCCTTGGGTAGAATAGGGGACCGCATGGCCGTTCAACCTTTGCTAGAGGCTGGCTTGGCAAAAACGGATCCATTTTTGAAGCATGCCATCATCTATGCAATGTATGAGATAGGGGATCTAAAGAGTTTTCCCGGTGATCATCCAATGACAAAACAGGTTGGGCTCATGCATCAGGTCGCTAAGAGTAACCCCTCCCCTCATCTCATGCCTGAAATTCAACTGGCTGATGCCGTGAAACTGGATCCGGCCAAGGAGGCACACCAAGCCAAACGCCTCGATCAGCTTGCCAGTTTTTTGCCCAAGGGAGATCCCGTTCGAGGCGAAAAACTTTTCCACGACGCGGCCAAATCCTTGTGCATCACCTGCCACGTGAAAGAGGACAAGGGTGTAAATTTTGGGCCGGACCTTACTCGGATCGGTGCCATACGTAGTGAACGGGATTTGCTCGAGGCAATTGTGTATCCCAGTTCCTCCATCGCCCGTTACTATGAACTGGTGATGGTGCAAAAAAAACAGGGCGAAGCCGCTGGCTTGCTGCGTAGGGATACCGTCGACAAAATTGTCCTCGGTCTGGCTCCTGGAGTGGAGCAATCCATTCCCATGAAAGAAATCAAGGAAGCTAAGTATTCAAACTTTTCCCTGATGCCCGAGGTTTCTGACACTCTATTGGAACCGGAGCAAATCGCCGACCTGGTGGCCTTTCTGAAAGAGGCAAAGGGGCCGGTCGCGTCAGCCCCGACTGAGGATATTCCGCCTCATCATGCGATCCCTTTGCCAGGCCTGCATGCGTATGCCCAAAAGAGCATTGCCGCTGGCGAGGAGATTGAGCTGCGCGTTAGCAGTGCCGTCCCTTATGAGCTCTCCGTCGTGCAACTAGGCCCGGACCCGGAGAACCGGGACAAGGATCCGGTGCTCAAAACCTTTCGAGTCGAACAACCGCAGGTTCAGGCGATTCATCCTGGTTCTTACCTTCACGTGGCTAAGGCGTTGCCTGTTGAGAGACGTATGTCGCAGCTGACCCTGGAATGCTGGATTCGCCCGTTCCAGTTGTCTGGTTGGCAGGGATTGGTCACCCAGCACGATTATCCGGGGCGTTGTGGAGTTGGATTGTTTCTTAGCGAGGGAACAATCGTCTTTGGGACCGGGGCAGGAGGTGCCTACGATCAAGCCGCTTTTCACCAAACCCAACCCGGGCTGATCAAGGCCCAGCAGTGGCACCATCTCGTTGCCTGTTGGGACGGGAATAAAAAACGGATCTACGTGGACGGCAAACTTGCGGCCGAGTTCCCCTTTGCCGGAACGGTGCGACCGGGTGAGACCGCTCTCCGCATCGGCGCCTATGGTCAAAAGGGAGAGGCTATGAACTTCTATAATGGCGACGTCGCGATGTGCGCTATCTATGACCGAGCGCTAAGTGAGGCTCAAATAAAGAAACGCTTTGCCGATAGCGGCTTGAATGTTCCCAAGAATGACCGACTGCTGGCCTGCTGGCCGTTCACTGAGGAACGGGGTGTGCAAGTTGCCGATCTGAGTGACTTCGGACGAGATGGCCGGATCATCAACCGGGGCACCTGGATGATCGGGGGGCCGAGCTTCAATGCCACGGCGATCGGCCGACATGATGCGGCATACGATCCGGTCAAGGATACCAAACGCGGTCACGGGCTCCGCTTGGCTACCGACGACATCTACAACGCCCGCTGGAAGGTAAGCCATCGGTTCCGTGTTCCTCCCGATACCAGGTCGGGTGTCTACGCCGGACGCTTCGATTTCAAGTTGAATGGCAAACCGATGCGCTACCACACCTCGTTCATAGTGCGGCGCCCTGAATCTAGGCAGAAGGCACCTCTGCTGGTTCTCGTGTCCTCAAATACCTGGCTGGCTTACAATTCGGTTCCGTTTCCGGTCAACCATGGGCCGGGTTTAATCAACATGGGTACGGGAGGATTGGCCAACAGTCACCCGAGCGCGCCCAAGTACAGCTTTTACAGCGACCACCGCAACGGGCAGCCAACCTACAAGGTAGGATTGAAAGTTCCCTGGCCGGCGGGCGGCCCCAACAAGACCTATATCGGAGGAGGATATAGTCATTTGCTCCGCGGCGAGCGCTTCCTGCATCTCTGGCTGGATAAACACGGATACGAGTACGACGTCATCACCGACCGTGATCTGGACCGGAATCCGGAAATATTGAAAGGGTACAAGTCGGTCCTGGTAAACGGGCACAGCGAATACTGGTCGGCCCGTGCTTACGACGGCTTCGATAATTACCTGAAAGCCGGCGGGGCTGCCGTGGTCATGTCCGGGAACACCATGTTTTGGCGCGTAAGCTTTGACGAGACCGGCGAGGTCATGGAGTGCCGCAAGTTCGGCAAGAGCATAGGCGGGCGGAATTTGGCCAAGGTGGGCGAGCTATATCACAGCCATGACTTCAAGCGCGGTAGTCTGATGCGCTTTTGCGGCTATCCAGCGTGGAAGGTGACGGGCCTGACTTGCGTTGGCTGGAGCGGCTTGAATTTCAAGCCGTATCGTGTCGATCTCCCGGACCACTTCCTTTTTAACGAACCCTACAAAATTGACCTGAAAAAGGGAGATGTCTTTGGTTTTGTCAACAATAGCATCGGTGCAGTCGGTCACGAGTACGACGTACGTCTCTCGACGCTACTGAGGGCGACCAAGAACCCGGCGCTGAAAGGGCTGGTAGAACCCAAGGGCATGCTCACGATCGCCAGTAGTCACGACAAGCGAAACATCCTTGATTTCAATGCTGACGCCCACAAGCAGCGGGTTGGAGGTGAGCAGACCATTGCGGAGATTATCTATTGGGAACGACCTCAGGGCGGGCGGGTTTTTCATACCGGATCGATCGCAACTGCATGGGCCATGTATCATGATGAATCGTTAAGCAGTCTGGTCAAGAACGTGCTCCATCACTTTAATGTGACGCCAAAGAAACAACCATGAACCTCAAAATAGGAGCTTCGCTAATCCTGATTTCATGAACAACTCAAACGATTCCAAGCGCGGCATCCGTCGCCGCGATATGATTAAAGGAACGGCCGCTGCTGGACTTTTGTCTAAAATGGCGATCGCCTCGATGAATGGATTCTTCAGCTTATTGACCGTATTTTATTTTGCGGTAGTTATACCGCTTCAGGCGGCAGAAAAGCGACTGCCTCTCAAGGGTGAAGTGTTCCTTATTCAGGAGCATACTGCGTTCCTGATTCTGCCCGACAAACCCAAGGCGGGTAAACCGATCCCGTGGGTTTGGTATGCACCGACCTTGCGTGGGCTGCCGGCTAGTTCGGAAAAGTGGATGTTCGAACGGTTCCTCAAGGCAGGCATTGCCATTGCCGGCGTGGATGTCGGCGAATCCTACGGCAGCCCGAAAGGTAGGGCCGTTTACACCGCGCTGCATGAACACTTGGTTAAGAATCGCGGACTAGACAAACAGGCATGCCTTTTGGCCCGCAGCCGGGGTGGGCTCATGCTCTACTGCTGGGCAGCAGAGAATCCCGATAAGGTTCGCTGTATCACCGGTATTTACCCAGTTTGTAACATTGCCAGCTACCCCGGCCTCAAGCGTGCTTGCGGGGCTTATGGTTTAACCGCCGAGCAACTTGAGACTGAGCTATCCAAACACAACCCCATTGATCGACTAGCCCCTTTGGCTAAGGCGAAGGTACCCATCTTCCATATTCACGGCGATAAGGACGGCGCCGTTCCCTTGGACAAAAATTCTGCCCTCATCAAGGAACGCTACGACAAGTTGGGTGGCTCCATGACGCTGGAAGTCGTCAAGGGTCAGGGCCACAACATGTGGCCTGGCTGGTTTCAAAGCCAAAACTTGATAGACTTCGTCATCAAACACACCAAGATGCTGCCTCGAACGCCATGAGAATTCTAATTTCAATTCTGATCTTCACCTCACTGTCCATTCACGCTGCGACCAAGCCGCTGAAAATCTATTTGCTCGTGGGGCAGTCCAACATGCAGGGCCACGCGGCCGAGCGTACGCTGGAGCATTTGGGCATGGACCCGAAAACGGCGCCGTTGCTCAAGGCGATCCGAAATGCCGACGGCACGGCGAAGGCACAGAAAAATGTTTGGATTTCTTCCATCGAACCCTCGCTGGAATCGGGTGAGAAACATGGGCGGCTGACCGTGGGCTACGGAGCCGGCGGGCGCGGGCCAAAGATTGGGCCGGAGCTGACGTTTGGCATCACGATGCAGAACCACGTCGGCGAACCGATCCTGTTAATCAAGACCTCGTGGGGCGGCAAATCACTGAACACAGATTTTCGTCCGCCGAGCGCCGGACCGTATGAATTCAACCAACAACAACTGGAGAATTTTAAAAAGCGAGGCAAGGACGAGGACGAGGACGAGGTGCGCAAGGAGAAAACCGAGCGCACGGGAGTTTACTACCGCCTGATGTTGGAGTACATCCACAAAGTGCTGGCTAACATCCGGCGCGTGTATCCCGATTACGACGCGAAGGCGGGCTACAAGTTGGCGGGCTTCGTGTGGTTTCAGGGATGGAACGACATGGTGGACGGCAGCACTTATCCGACGCGCGGTCAGCCGGGGAGTTACGATGCCTACAGCAAAAACCTCGCGCATTTTATCCGCGACGTGCGCCGGGATTTGAAAGCACCGAAGCTGCCGTTTGTCATCGGCGTGATGGGCGCGGGCGGACCGATTGCCAAGTATGGCCAGGACCAAAAACGCTACGCTGGCATCCACGGCGAATTCCGCAAAGCGATGGCTGCGCCCGCCAAGCTGTCGGAATTCAAAGGCAACGTCACTGCCGTGTTCACAGAAAACTATTGGGACCTTCAGCTCTCCGAATTGGTCAACCGCAATGGCAAGGTAAACGCCAAGCGCCGCGAGTTGTCCAACGACCAAACCCTCACTCGTGAGCAACGCGACAATATCATCGCCGACTTTACTGCCAAACTGTTCACGAAAAAGGAACTCAAGATTTTGGAAGTCGGCACCTCCAACGCTGCTTACCACTACCTCGGCTCCGCTAAAATCCTAGCCCAAATCGGCAAAGCCTTCGCCAACGCACTGCAGGCAATGGAATAGCACGGATAGCGCTCCCTACTTTTTCTCGCTGATGCAATAGAGGAAGCGGCGTCCCCGGATGAATAGCTGGTTTCCCGCAAGTGCGGGTGAGGAAACGATTTGTTCGCCGAGTTCGTTTTTTGCGATGACTTTGAGTTCACGTGAGCGGTTTAGGACGAGGCTCACACCGTTGCGATCGTTCAGATAGATTTTGCCGTCCGCCCCGACGGGCGACGCATAAATGTTCGTGAGGCCTTTGAGGCGTGTACGATCGATGTAGGTTTTGCCACTCTTGGCGTTCACACAGGAGAGAAGCGCCTGGTTGGATTGGGTGAAGTAGAGCAGCCCGTCGTACAGGATCGGGGAAGGGACGTAAGGTGTTCCGCGGCGTTTGGTCCAGAGGATTTTATCGGAACCAGTGATATCGCCCTTGGCATTCAACGGGATGGCCATCAGTGAGTAGCCTTTGTAGCCGGTCATGCAGTAAACGGTGTCGCCTTCGACTACCGGGCATGGAATGGCGTTGCCGGTGAGACCGGCGCATTTCCAGATCACTTTACCGGAGTTCAGGTCGTAACTACGAACTTTGCCGGATGCGGTGGTGATGACTTGTGTTTTGCCACTGTGCGAAACGATGGCCGGCGTGGCCCATGCGTTTTTTTCTTGGCGTTCAGCTTTCCAGAGTGACTTGCCGTTTTTGGTGTCGAGAACTTCAATGAAGGATTGTTTGGAGTGATCGCGGACGATGACAATTTTACCGTCTTGTACGACGGGCGAGCAGCCTTCGCCGAGATACGCACCCATTTGCACTTTGCCGAGTTTGCGATCCCAAAGTTTTTTACCGTTGAGATCGTAGCAAAACAAACCGGCGGAACCGAACCAGCAATATAGCCGCTCTCCATCGGTGGTGGGCGAGGCGGAAGCGAAGTTGTTGTCACGGTGCGCGCCTTCGTGCGGGATCAGTTTGGTTGCGGTCTGACGCCATAAGACTTTGCCGGTGTGTCGATCGAGACAGAGCACGACAAACTCGTAGGAGGTATTTGGGTGTGTGATACCGAAGACACGCTTAGGCTGATCCTCCGGCTTGGGCAGTGTCGGGTTCACTTCTCCGGTATTGATCGCTGTGAGGATGAAAAGCTTGTTGCCCCAGATGATCGGGGTGGAACTGCCGTTGCCCTCGATCGGCGTCTTCCATTGGATATTGTTGGTTGGGCTCCATTGGAGGGGGGGCTTGGCTGTGGTGGAGACGCCGTTGGCATCCGGTCCACGCCAGTGATGCCAGTTGCTCGGCTTGGCTTCCTTAAATTGATCCGCATGCGCCTGGCCAAGGGGAAGCGTTGTGGCTATCAGGCCTAGCGTTGTGATCGCGGTGCAACTCGTTCTGTTCAGTGTCATTTTTGATTTCGAATTTTTTGGAAAAGGTAAATTCATTGTAGCTTGGCCAGGAGTTCGCGAACTTGAGTTTGGGATGTTCACGTACGCAGGGCGTTCACCAATAGTCGCAGAAATAAATCAGGACAAGCTTGTCTCTCAGTTTGGGTAAGTCGGTTTTACTCGCAAAAGCTAGGCTCGAAATCCCTATTCCGCAACGCCTGTTTTTTCGTTGGACCAAGAAAAAAGGCAGCTCCTGGGAGCCGCCTTTTGGATAATTGGTTTCGCGGATCTTAGATGAATTCGTTGATAAGGTTCTCTAGGAATTCCTGACGGCCGCTTTCGTTTTTTGTGACCTCGCCTTTCTTTAGAATGTATGTCTCAAGAGTCTTGAAGCTGGATTTGCCGGACTCGATTTTTTTGCCGATGCCGGTGTCCCATGAGCGGTAGCGATTTTTCACGAATTCCTCCAGGCGACCGTCGGCGCGGATGGCGGCCGCGATCTTGAGGCCGCGCGCAAAGGCGTCCATGCCGCCGATGTGCGCGTGGAAGAGATCCACCGGTTCGTAGCTTTCGCGGCGCACCTTGGCGTCGAAGTTCACGCCGCCGGTTTTGAAGCCGCCCATCTTGAGGAGCGAGAGCATACACTGGGCGGTGAGGTAAACGCTGGTGGGGAACTGGTCGGTGTCCCAGCCAAGCATCGGGTCGCCTGTGTTGGCATCCATGCTGCCAAGCGCGTTGGCGGCTACGGCGACCTCAAGTTCATGCTGCATTTCGTGACCGGCTAGCGTGGCGTGGTTGGTCTCGAGGTTGAGCTTGAAGTGGTTGGTCAGTTTGTATTGCCGCAGGAAGTTCAGGCACGCGGCAGCGTCGGAGTCGTACTGGTGCTTGGTCGGCTCCTTCGGCTTGGGTTCTATATAAAATTGGCCCTTGAAGCCGATTTTCTTTTTATGATCCACCGCCATGTGGAGGAACGCGCCCAAGTGGTCCAACTCGCGGCCGATGTCGGTGTTCCAAAGAGTTGAGTAGCCTTCGCGGCCTCCCCAGAAAGTGTAGCCCTCGCCGCCGAGTTGGTGCGTGACCTCGATGGCTTTTTTTACCTGCGCGGCAGCGTAGGCGAAGGCGTCGGCGTTGCAGCTTGTGGCGGCGCCGTGCATGTAGCGAGGGTTGGCGAAGAGGCAGGCGGTGCCCCAGAGAAGCTTGATGCCGGTACGCTGCTGCTCGGCCTTGAGCACTTTGGCCACGGCGTCGAGGTTTTTGTTGGAAGCGGCAAGACTTTTGCCCTCCGGAGCGACATCACGATCGTGGAAGGCGTAATATGGTGCGCCGAGTTTTTCCATGAACTCGAATGCAACCTTGACACGTTTTTGAGCGTTTTTTACCGACTCACTACCGTCATCCCAGGGGCGGAACGCCGTGCCGACACCGAACGGATCGGACAGTGGATTGCGGAAAGTATGCCAGTAAACCACGGAGAAGCGCAGATGATCCCGCATGGTCTTGCCGGCGACGATTTCGTTCTCGTCGTACCACTTGAAGGATAGCGGGTTTTTGCTGCTTGGACCCTCATATTTGATTTTTTTAATTTTTGGAAAGTAAGCCATTTCAATAAATTTAGTAAAACTGGGTCGCGTGTTGCGGCGGAATTGCTACCGGCTGTTGCGACAAAAGACAACCCAAAACCTGTGTTTTGGCGTTGCCATTGGCCAAGCGCTTGGCTTTGACTCTGCCCATGCGCTTTTCACGATTGCTATTTAGCACGCTCGCCGGTTGTCTGCTGACCGCCTTGACCAACGCGGCGGAACAGGGCAAGCGACCAAATTTCGTCTTCATCGTTTCCGAGGACAACTCAGTTCACTACCTGCGGTTGTACGGCCATAAGCTGGGTGTGACGCCGAATATCGAGCGATTAGCCGCCGAGGGGTTAACGTTCAACCATGCCTTCTCCGGTGCGCCGGTCTGCTCCGTTGCGCGGACGACGCTCGCCACGGCGATGCACGCGCCGCGTGTCGGTTTTCAGTATCACCGCAAATCGGCATTAGCCAGCCTGCCCCCGGGCGTGAAGCCGTGGTCGACCGTCCTGCGCGAGCAGGGCTACTATGCTACGAACAACTCAAAGACCGACTACAACTTCAAGGTCGATATGAAGCAGGCGTGGGACATGTCGTCCCGTAAGGCGACCTGGCGCAATCGGCCTGACAAGTCGATGCCGTTCTTCCACATGCAATCGTTCGCTGACTCGCACGAAAGTTCGCTTCACTTTCCGATAAAACAGCTGGAAAAACCGACAACCACCCTGTTGGCTGAAGTTGATCTGCCGCCGTATTTTCCCGACACGCCGATCATGCGTTACACGATGGCACGCTACTATGACCGAATGCGTATCATTGACAGCCATGTCGGTCGCATCGTGAATCAACTCAGGGATGATGGTCTGCTGGAGAACACGTTCGTGTTTTATTTTGGCGATCACGGCGGCGTGTTACCGCGCAGCAAGGGCTATGCCTACGAGAGTGGCCTGCACGTGCCATTTGTTGTGCGCATCCCTGAGAATTTCAAACAATTCGTCGATCACAAGCGAGGCAGTCGCACGGATGGGTTTGTGAGCTTCATTGACTTTGGTCCGACGGTACTCAACCTAGCCGGTATTCAGCCGCATAAGGAACTCGATGGGGTAGCGTTCCTCGGCAACGGTATTAGCGCAGCCGACTTGGACAGCCGCGACGAAGTGTTCGGTCACGCCGATCGGTTTGACGAGAAATTCGACATGGTGCGCACCTTCCGTAAGGGCAATTGGAAGTACATAAGGAACTACCAGGGCTACTATGCCGAC
>Ga0115011_10001912_pt1 | contig 14688 bp, 8 predicted proteins | sample TroAtlMetagenome_2_FD_88705 | JGI IMG/M metagenome (GOLD analysis project Ga0115011, IMG submission 88705) | Marine eukaryotic phytoplankton communities from Atlantic Ocean - Tropical Atlantic ANT8 Metagenome | ecosystem: Environmental > Aquatic > Marine > Oceanic | place: Tropical Atlantic...
ACGACGACGACGACGACGACATCGCGCAGCTCAAGAGACGACTGGCGACGTCGCAGTTGGAGGCGAGGAAAAATTTACGGCTGGCGAAAAGAACGAGGCGACTGTGCGACGCGATGGTGCAGATGCTGAAAGACAAAGGGGTGGAGCAACTGGAACCGCCGAGGGCGCTGTGAGAGACATCGGTCGGTCGATACCACGGGAGAGCGCGCGCGTGTCCTCGAGCGTGTTCTGTGTGTGTGTGTATATCCTTGTGTAATATAACTACCTACTTAATTGTTGTTGTTGTTTAGATACGTTTAATTGAAAGCCGCTTTTGCGTTTCCCCACACAATTTTCCCCCTTTTGGTATTCCGCGCTGTTTGTACGCATCCATGCGCAACCGAGCCAACCCACCGCCGCCGAGATGGAAACTGCACAAAGGGCCGTCGCGCGGATCGGTTCTGGTCGGGCAAAGCGCACCGTCCGGTTTCGTCAAGGCGAGGAACGAACGCGGATGTTCGTCGGATGTCGAAGAAAAGACGACCAATTTTTATGAAAACAAAGAGGTCGAGGAGTACTGGAAGAAGGTCCGAAGAGAGGCGAAGAGACCCACCGGAGACGAAGACGCGAGGAAGACGAGGACGAGGAGAAATGCCAACGTCACCGTGCAATCTAGAATCGAAGCGATGAGAAATAAAATCAACCACAAACACTTTCAGTCGACTTTGGATGAGGTGTTGAAAGACCCCCCGGAAAGAGAAGAACGGTCGGATGATGTGCGAGGAGAAGACGCGATATGCGAAGGGGAGTTCGAGGAAACGTACGAACGGGACATAGAAGAGAAAGAAGAAGAAGAAGACGAAGACGAAGAAGACGAAAACGTGAGAAAGATGATGGAGGAGTTGAAACGGTTGCGGAGCAAAGCGGCCGCGGCGGCGACGAAGAGAGACGAGGAAGAGGAAGAGGAAGAGGACAACGAACAACCATCGTGGAAAACGTGGTACTTTCCCCCAACTTACGAATACGGGTCGTTTATACCAAAAATGAATGAAAAGAGTCGGTTAGATGTGATAGAAGAAGAAGCAGAGAGAGCTGTGAAGAATAGGTACGAAGAAGACGAAGAGAATGCGCTTCGCGAGAAGAAGAGGTTAGAAAAAGCGAGGCTATATCAAAAGTCGAGGAATTTGGAGACGCACAAGTTGTGGTAGTTCTCGGTTTCTCTTAAAGACAACGCGTAGCACGTGTATATGTAACAATAATAGTCTTTTTTTTCTCTCTCTTACTGTTAAGCGTTCACGCGTAAGATTGCCGGGCGCCGTTTAAACACCCGTAATGATACCTAGGTTTTTTCGCCCTTTGCGGCGCCAACCCCCAATCTACTATTTCCCACCCTCTACTTTCCGCGTGTTTCAACAACCTCGGATCTGGATTGACTGCCACGGGATACCCGACGTTCTCCATCAATTTCACATCTGAATACGAATCCGTGTAAAAATAACACTTCTTCAAATCCACGTTATTCTTCATCGCCCACTCTTTCGTTCGTTCGTATTTTTCGTCCCCGTATGCAATCTTCGTCAACTTCCCGTTCAAAACACCTTCCTCATCCACTTGCATGTGCGAACAAATCACATCATCTGCTTTCGTTTCAAACCCAAACATCTTCGCCGCGGTTTCTGCCGGGTGCTGCCACGTCGACGTGCACATGATCACTCGTTGACTTCTTCTTTTATGCGCTCTCAACACCGGCACACACCCGGGTCGTATTCTATGCTTCATCTCCTCGTTAAAAAATGTCTCCACGTCTCCTCTCAACTTATCCGAATGCACACCTTTATACGTCTCCGCGGCTTCCGCCCCAGCTCTCTCCGCGCCTGCGCCGTACCCTAAAGCGTACCTCCCGAACCAGTATATCGCCGTCAAAATCATGTGCGCGCCGACTCTCCCCGAGTTCACCTCGTGTTGCACCCATAACCAAGACGAGTTCGTATCAACAACCGTGTGGTCTAAATCAAAAAAAGCTACCGAATCGGTCCTATCGTATGGTAAATCCACGTCTTTCTCTTCTTCTTCTTCTTCTTCTTCTTCCGCCGTGATGAAGGAATCTATCGTCGTTGTTTTCGACGTCCCAGAGACGCTTCTTTCGACGTTCCTCCTCGGCGAACGCGCCATCGCGATTATTTCGTCCGTTCTGTCCATCTGCCCAGCAGGAGACGGTGGTTTCGTCACCGTCTTCCCTTCGTTGCTCTTCTTCCTCGTCGTCGTCGTCGTCGTCGTTGTCGTGCTCCCCCCCTTCTCGGTGGCGCGCGTTCTCTCGTCGCCAAGGCTTTTGGTGTCTTCCTTTGTCGTCGTCGTCATCTTTTCCTCATCGCGTGCTTCGTCCGCCTTTTCACTCGTCCCGTCTCTGCTCTTTTCCTTCTTCGGCGAAGAGAGCGACAGACCTTCCATTATCTTCTCTTCCAGCCCGACGCGTCGCGCGCGAGTCGTGTCTTCGGTCGATGAGAGTACTGTCTCTCTCTCTCTCTCTCCGATTAATGAAAGAGATACGTCTTTGGCTGGTCCCACCTCTCTCGATCGCAAAAGCCTTCAGAAAAAAGAAGACGACGATTTTGTCGTCGACCGGTTCTTCTTCGAAACCGTCGTCGTCGTCGTCCTTCTTCTTCTTCTTCTTCTTTCGTCGCGTAAAAATCCCTCTCTCTCTCTCTGTGGCGAATTCGTGCGGTCGCGGTGCGTCCCCGAAACGCGAAAGAAAATGGATGCGCTCCAAAGATTTACCGCGGTTCTTTATTTAGGGTTTTAATTAAATTAGGGTTTAGGAAAAGAGCAAAAAGGAAGAAGGGAGGGAGTTTCATGACGACTTCCCGACGACGTTCCGACGAGGGAGACGACGACGACGAAGACGAAGAAGAAGAAGAGAGAAAAGAAGAGAAGGACGACTTTCCAGGCGACGACACGCGCGTTCGTTCGTTTTGTGTGAATTATTGTGGTGTTTCGAGAAGGGAAGAGATGCGGTGACAACACCAACACCCAAATGTGACGACGAAGATGAGACGTCGTGAAGCGGTCGGCGTGGCGCGCGCGGTCGCGGCGCGTCGCGGCGCGCGCGAGACAGGGATTCCTTCTTTTTCTCCGTTGTTGTCTTCGTCCGCGTCGCGCGGCGGCGATGACGACGACGACGACACGGCGAGACCACCAGGAGGACTCCACGACGCACCTGTATTGACGGAAAGAGTGACGAGAGGGCGAAAGACGAAGCAGAGCGGCAAGAAAGGAACGGGACTCCCAACGCCAACGCCGAGAATGTCTGGCCCACAATCTCAAACGACGACGACGACGACGACGAGGACATCGGTCCCGAACTTTCTCAGAGATAACAAGGAAATCCTCTCCATATGCGGGCTCTCGTTCGCGTGCGCCATGGGGCACGGCATTCTCGCGCCTACGATCCCGTCCTTCGCGACGTCCGAGTTGCACCTGTCTGGCGCACAGATTGGGAGTATTTTGAGCGCGTTTGCGGCGGCGAGGTTGTGCGTGAATACGCCGGCTGGTTATTTCGCGGATAAGTTTGGGAGAAAGAAACTGTTGTGGTTTGGACCGATGGTTACGACGATGGCGAATATGGGCACGGTGACGAGCGCGTCGTATGAACAGTTGTTAGGGGCAAGATTTTTGGCAGGGGTTGGGTCCTCGATTTATACAACCGGAGCGTCGGTAAGTTTGAGCGATATCGCGAAAACTGAACACAAAGGGATGATGAATGGGGGAAACGCGATGAATATGCACCAAGGCGCCGCGCTAGCCGGCGCGGCCATAGGACCGGGGTTGATTTCTGCGATGTACGCGTTCGGGGGCGAAAATATTCGAACGCCGTTTCTTTTCGCGACGGCGTTGAGTGGTAGTTTGAGCGCGGTGGCGTTGTACGCGGCCCCAGAGACCAAACATTTATCTTCGCCACCGCCGACGATGAGATCTGAGAAAAATCCTCATCTCTTACAACCCGGCGGATCGATGACAATGGATGCGTCTCTGACGCTAAACAAAGACGCCATGGAAAAGCGAAAGTCACCGTCAGTTTCGGCCGATAGTAGACAGTTAGGTATGCTCGTCAAACGATCCGATTTCTGGTCGGTGTGTTTCTTGAACTCTGCTTTATTTTTCGCCGGCGCCGGCGGCAGAGGGGCAGTGTTGCCTATTTTAGCTATTTCACACGGCATGGACGCGCAAAATCTAGGCATGCTCTTCTCAGCTATGGCAACGACGAGTTTAATCGGATTAGTCCCTTCATCGAAACTCATCGCAGCGTATGGTGCTCGAAATGTCATCGCACCGACGACGATTCTCTCTTCACTCGCCGTCATGGCTATTGCGGGGAGTTCTACTGAACCTGGATTTGCCGCTGCGTGCGTCTCGTGGGCGGCCGCTTCCTCCATCATGGGTGCTGCCCCCATGACATTTGTTGCTGAAATTGCGCCTAGGAAAGCTAGCGGCACCGCTTTGAGTATATACCGCAACTCTGGTGACGTCGGTTTGTTGCTCGGCCCGATTTTAAGCGGTTTAGCTGTTGACTTTTTCGGTAGCGAAGTTGCTTTGGCCATGAACGCAAGCGTGTTAGTCTCCGCGGCGTTGGCGTTCCACGTGAGCAAAAAAAGTCGGGAGAAGATGAAGAAGAAGGAAACGCTGGAGAATGTAAAAAAGAAAGAAAGGACGACGACGACGACGACGACGTAGTTTGGTATAGCGGAGTAAATTAGAACAGAACATTTAGAATAGATACTGCAATCACTCGTCCGCTCGGCGTCGATGCGTAGGCCCATTGCTCTTGTACAAACCTGTACCCTCCGCCTCGCCTTCCGTGTCGCTCTTCTTCTCGCCTAAAACCATCTCGCTAAACCGAAGGATCTCTTCCACCTCTCTCTTAGCCAACTGTTCTCCTTTTGGATTCTTCTCGAACGACAGTTTCACGCTTTCAACGGTTTTCCTAAATTCCTCGTCGCTTATTTCCCCGCGACGAGCACTCCCGTCGCTCTCCTCATCGTCCTCGCGTCCGCCTCTGACTAACTCGTTCACCGACCACGTCGGTCCTCGCGTCGATAGTACCGCGCTCACATCGCGCGTCCTTCCCGTCCCTTTGGTGGAAAACGTCGAGCAGAGGCATCGGTGTTTCCCCAACACTTTCGCGACGACACAGTCGAGGTGACGTGTTTCAAAGCTGGTTGTTCCGAAGCGAAAGAACGGCGACGACTTAATCGGCGCACACGACTTTGAGAGCGCGAGTAGTCTCGCGACGACTCTTCGCGTCGGCGATGATGGTGGTGGCGTCATCTTTCCTTCATCGGTGAAACCGGACGACGAGATACTCTTTCTTACGCTTTGTCCTTCTCGAGTAAAAAGTCCAATTCGAACCACAGAGAACAAAACCCTAATCACTTCGCACCCAAAAAAAATTCAAAAAAAAAGAGACATGGGAGGGAAAAATCCATCACAAAAAGAGCGCTCGTAAGTGTCAAGAGCGCGTGCTCTCTTTCACCGTCGGGCACCAGAGAGAGACACACCGGCGTCGGTCGCACCTTTGTCGTCGTCGTCGTCTGTTTATTTTTTTTAAACTTTCGCGCGCGGTCTCTCTCTCTCTCTCTCTCGTAGAAAGAAAGAAAGAGATGGGCGGCGGTGGTTTTTATGGCGGGAAAGGCCCCACGAAAAGGAGCGCATCTTCATCGTCGATGGGGACGACGAAAACGCCTTTGGAGATCGCTCGCGAGGAAGACGCGTTGGAGGCGGAGTTGGGGTACCACGTGCCGCCGGCGGACGAGGGGGAGCAAAAGTTGGGGTGGTTGGTGAACGCCAGCGCGGTGCGTTTTCGTCGTTTTTTGCGTCGTCGTCGTCTCTCTTTTTGCGCGCTCGGGAACTTTGGCATCATCGCGAGAGAGCGAGAGAGGCGGGATTGGAAAAATTCAAAAATCACATCGATCTCTCTCCGCGCGCGCGCGCGCGACGTCGTCTCTCTCTCTTTCTCCACTCGTTCTCCGAGACCCTCGAAGACGACTCGCTGACGAAACCCGTGCGTTCTCTCTTCCTCTCTCCATTTCTCTCCGATTTCTTCTCGCGACGATCCGAAACAGACGACCGTGGAGTGCAAACAATCGCAAAAGCCACACGCAGCGGTGAACCTGTACTTCTCCTGCCAAGACGGTTCGGTGTTTAAAGTGCAAAAAAAATACGCGCCGTATTTCATGCTGGCCACCTCACCTGGGAGCGAACACGAGGTGGAAGCGTACGTGCGACGGAAACACAAAGAACACGTGAAAGACGTGGAGTTAGTGGACAAGGAAGATTTGGATTTGAAAAATCATCTGAGCGGATTGAAACAGACGTATTTGAAGATTTCGTTTTACACGCAAAGCGGAATGTACGAGTGTCGAAGAGAGTTGATGCCAATCGTGGAAAAGAACAAGGCGAAATCGAACGCGTCGATGGCGTATCAGGCGTTGCACGAGCAAGATACGATAAATGCGCACGAGAATGGTGGAAATGGTGCGGTACAAACAGACGCGAGAGGGCGAAGGGTGGTTGAAAATTCGAGAAAGAAGTCGTTTACGGATTACGAAGATGCGATGTTGGATATCAGAGAATACGACGTGCCGTTTCACATGAGGTATATGATTGATTCGGAGGTGAGATGTGGACATTGGTACGACGTTAAAATTGAAATTGGCGATGGGGATGTGATTATTACTCACAGACCGGATTTGAAGAGAAGAGCGGAAGTGAGAGTGTGCGCGTTTGATATCGAGACAACGAAATTGCCTTTGAAGTTTCCCGACGCCGAACAAGATCAAGTGTTTATGATTTCATACATGTTGGACGGTCAGGGGTATTTGATCATCAATCGCGAAGTCGTCAGCGACGATTGCGACGATTTTGAATATAACCCGAAACCTGAATATCCTGGGCCGTTTTACGTTTGGAACGAGCCAGACGAGAAGGCGCTTTTGCGCAGATGGTTCAACCACATGCGCGATGCACAACCGAACGTGTACGTGACGTATAACGGCGACTATTTCGATTTCCCTTTCATTGAAACTAGAGCGAAGAAACACGGGATGTCCATGTACCGGGAGATTGGCTTTCGAGGGTCAGATTCCGGGGAAACGAGGTCAAAGTTTGCCTTGCATTTGGACGCCTTTTACTGGGTGAAGAGAGATTCGTACTTACCAGCAGGGTCGCATGGTTTAAAAGCAGTCACGAGGAAGTTGTTGAAATTTAATCCGATCGAAGTCGATGCGGAAGATATGCTTCCATTTGCCCGTTCACAACCGCAAACTATGGCGGCATATTCGGTATCCGATGCCGTCTCGACGTATTATTTATACATGAAGTACGTCCATCCTTTCATCTTTTCGTTGGCGACAATCATTCCGCTTACGCCCGATGAAGTTTTACGAAAAGGGTCTGGGACGTTGTGCGAGTCGTTGCTCATGGTCGAGGCGTATCGAGGAAACATCGTGTGTCCAAACAAACAAAGAGGCGCGGGCGAGCAGCATTTCAACGGCCATCCGTTGGAAAGCGAGACGTACATTGGAGGCCACGTTGAGTGCTTGCAATCTGGCGTGTTTCGCTCGGACATTCCGGTCAAATTCAAGCTCGAACCGAAAGGGTACCAAAAACTCATCGATGCGGTCGACGACGATTTGAGATACGCGTTGAAGCACGAAGGTAAAGGCGCGACAGAATTTGATGTCGAAAACTACCAAGAGATTAGAGAAGGCATCGTGAAGAAGCTGGAAGAATTGCGAGATAACCCGAACTGCGAGGTGAATCCGCTGATTTATCACTTGGACGTCGCGGCGATGTACCCTAACATCATCTTAACCAATCGATTACAACCGATGGCAAATGTTAACGAAGATATTTGCGCGTCATGCGATTTCAACCGTCCAGGTAAAACGTGCTTGAGAGAAATGGAGTGGACATGGAGGGGCGAACACTACGCCGCGACGAGCTCAGACTACGCGCAAATCAAAGCGCAGTTGCAAATCGAAAGGTTCCCGCCGCTGATTCCGGGAGAACCGAAACGTTTTTGGAAGGATTTGAGCAGACAAGAACAAGAAACGGCAAAGAAGACGCGCTTGAAGATGTACTCGCAAAAAGTATACCGAAAAGTCATGGAAAAACCCGTCGTACAAACGAGAAAGAGTTCGATTTGCATGAAAGAGAACAGTTTTTACATCGATACCGTGCGAACGTTTCGTGATCGGAGGTACGAGTATAAAGGGTTAAATAAAGAGTGGAAAGGAAGACTGGCCGCGGCGAAACAGGAAGGTAACCCACTCGAGACGAAAGAAGCGGCCGATATGGTGACGTTGTACGATTCCTTGCAGCTCGCGCACAAGTGTATTTTGAACTCGTTTTACGGATACGTCATGAGAAAAGGCGCGAGATGGTACTCCATGGAAATGGCTGGAGTTGTCACACTCACGGGCGCGCGCATTATTCAAATGGCAAAGCAACTCGTCGATGATATCGGTATGCCTCTCGAGTTGGACACGGACGGTATCTGGTGCTGTCTTCCGGGTACGTTCCCGGAGGAGTACACATTCGAGCCGAAAATAAACGGGTCTGGAAACTTGAAGAAAAAATTGAAGATTAGTTATCCATGCGTTGTTCTCAACCGCATGACCGATTTGCAAACCAGAAACGACCAGTATCAAACGCTCGTCGATCCGGAAAAGCAAATTTACAAGCAATCTTCGGAGATGTCCATCGAGTTTGAAGTCGACGGTCCGTATAGGGCTATGATTTTGCCGGCGTCGAAAGAAGAAGGCGTATTGATCAAGAAGCGTTACGCGGTTTTCAATCACGACGGTTCTTTGGAAGAGTTAAAAGGGTTCGAGTTGAAAAGAAGAGGCGAGTTGAAGTTGATCAAGGTGTTCCAATCCGAATTGTTTGAAGATTCCGGGAGCTCTCCGTTTTTGGAAGGGCAGACGTTGGAGGAGGTGTACAAAAGAGTAGGCACCATTGCCAATCGACTTCTCGATATGCTCGACACGAAAGGACGAGAAATCGACGACGAACAACTCGTCGATTACATTTCGGAATCGAGCGTTATGAGTAAATCTTTGGAAGAGTACGGCGATAGGAAATCCACCTCGACGACGACGGCGAGAAGACTCGGACAGTTTCTAGGCACGGATCTCGTCAAGGATAAAGGTTTGGTGTGCAAATACATCATCTCGGCAAAACCTCACGGCGCGCCTACTTCGCAAAGAGCTATTCCCGTTTCGATCTTTTCGGCCGAGCCTGCAGTTGCGAGGAAATATTTGCGCGACTGGTTGAAAGATGCGCCTCCAGGCGAAGCTGACAAAATGCCAGACTTGCGCGATATTCTTGATTGGGAATATTACAAAGGTCGTTTGCGCGGCGCCGTGCAGAAAATTATCTCCCTTCCGGCAGCTTTACAGAACGTCCAGAATCCATGTCCTGGCGTGGTGCACCCGGATTGGTTGAACAAGCGTATCCGCGAGCGCAACGATCCTTATCAGCAGAAGAAAATCGATTCCATGATGGGCTTTCGCAAACAGACCAAGGATGAATATCTGGAGCAGTTGAACTTTTCGGAAGACGATGAAGAAGATAACAGAAACGAAGATAATAATGAAGATGACAACGACGAACGCGACATGGAAGATTTTGGTGCGGCGAGAAACACGCCCGGTAAAGTTGGCGGTTCTTTACTCGCGAAAGGTGCGAAAGGAACGCCAAAGTGTCGTGTTTTCCAGAGACAACGGGACACTGGACACGGCGGGCCAAGAACGCCTCCGATCGGTAAAATGAATTTGCCGGCTCCAGATCCGAATGTCGATTACGCGTCGTGGCTCGAGCACGCCACGAAAGGATGGCGCATCAAGCGTAAAGAGAAGCGTGAGCGAAAACAGCAAGAAGATCTCGAAGACCAACGTCGGGAACGCGAGGGCCTTCCGCGCCAAAAGCGCCGTCATAGCGCAAACGACGACAGTTTCATTGGTCAAATGGACTTGTTCCTCGAGAACGTCGACGAATCTTTAGCCACTTCTCCGTGGCAGATTGTGTCCATAGACGACTACTCGCGAGGTAATGCGTCTTCCTCCTTGGAGGATGGCGGTGCCGAAGGTGAACCTCCAGCGGGCGTTTTCCGCGTCTGGGTCGTCGCTGATGGTACCATGCGTTCAGTTTTGCTCTCTGCGCCAAGAAAAGTGTACGTCGCCACGCGATACCCCGATCGCGAAGGCGATAAAGGGTTAAATGGGAAAAAGCGCGTGAACGTTGCGTTACCTCGAGCGCAAAATACGAATAATTTCATGTCCGCTGACGGCACGAGTGCGTTGAACGTCTACGAAGTTGAATTCGACGCATCGAAAAAATCTGCGGTTCAGTACGGCAGAGACGTTGCGGCATTGCTTGCAGATCCAAACGTCGTTGGCGTGTACGAACGCGACGTACCGTTAGAAGATTGGTCAATTCAAACCATCGGGTGCGTTGCTAGAGTAAAGAGAGAAGCCGCGAATGAAATATTGGACGACTTGAAGAAGGCGCACAAAGAAGGCTTGAAGAAGAAAGTGCAACCAATGTTGGAAGTATGCGCGACAAATTTAGACATGAAAACGACGACAGAAGTAAACTATTTACCGTCTATGATGGACTTTACGAACGAGCGCGCGATTTCATCCGCGGGTCTGTTGCGTCATTGCTCGATTTACCATGCGGCGTTGGACGGTAAAGGCGTCTTCGCCGCACACTTTCCAAGGAGGGGCGGTAAAGGGAAATCGGAAGGTTTGCTCATATTGCTCCAACCTGGAGGACGTGCGGTTCGCGAAGTGGACAGTTACTTCGTTTCGGAGCAGTTTGAAGACGAAAAACGACGCGTCGATGGCAACGACGAAGAAGAGGAAAATGAGGATCGAGATTCTGAAAGTTGCGAATGGAGGGTCGTCTACGCCAGGACGTCCTCGGCGGCGGCGAAAACGCTCAACGATCGACTCGCTGACTTTGCAAACACTTCAAACGGTCCGAGCGTTGTTTTGCTCGAAGCACCACCGGTTGGTTACGGTATCTCTGAATTCGACGACGACGACGAGGCTTTCGCTTCCTCCGGTGCCGGCATGAACAAGAACGCGAAAGCAGCGAAACGGTTTGAGAAAGTGCTCACTGCTTTGAAAGATTCGCCCATTTTGGTCGTTCCATTCAACTCTGGCGACGTCGAGTATCTAGGTGAAAAAGGCATCGCATGGCAACGCGACGCGGCGCAATTAGCAGCTGTACGCCTCGCGCATACCTCTAAACATTTGGAGAAGTCTATCCAAATCTCTCGGTACGCGCACATTCCTCTCTGTAATCTCGATTCAGACTGGTCTACGCATGTTTTGGATACATTTTTCGCGCGACGACTCCGCGATGAACAGCAAGTGCTCTGGTCTGGGAAAAATGGCAAGCCTGACTACGGCGGTGGGTCAATGGACGATCAGTTGAGCTCGACGCTGACTTTAGAATCGATGGAATCGCCGAGGTGCGAGCTTTCAAACTCTGGCGCGTACAGATCTGTCTGTTGCGAGCTGCGCATCCATCACTTGGTGGTGTGCGCCATCGTGAATTCACATATTCTGAACGATCTCGAACAAGGTGCGTTGTTAGGATTCGATGGGGGTAATGCTACCGTAGCCGACCGTGGTGGACACGACGCCTCGAACGCTTTTCGGACGTTGAGGAAGATGGTTGCGGAGATGCTCCGAGACGCATCGGAACGAGGCAACGAAATCGCCGACGCCACTTTGGCACAGCTTCGACGCTGGATATTTTCGTCCAATTCGAGAATGCGAGAACCCGGGATGCAGCATTTGGTTGAGTTGTGTTCGAGAAAAGTTTTTACGCTACTCATATCGGAACTCAAACGATTGGGTGCGGATGTCGTTTTCGCAGATACGCGACGCATCATCGTGTCGACGAAGAAGAATTCGTTAGCGTCGGCGTCGGCGTTCATCGCGGGTTTGCGTAGCGCGATAGGCACTCGAGAGTTATTCAACTGGCTCGAAATCGAACCCACGAAGGTCTGGCACACGCTCTTATTCAGAGGCCCGCACGATTTTGGGGGTTTGGCCGCAAACGAAAGCGTCCTTCAAACGTTATTCTTAAACAACGGGGTCGAAGATGCGCCAATGGATACGGAAAATGTCCCGACGGATACGCAACTCGACCCAACTGCCGTCGAAGGAGACGAAGCGGCGCTTGAAATGCACTGGAACATCGCCACGTTTCTTCCAGAGGTGTTGAGTGATCACTTCAAAGCGATCATTGGTGAGTTTATCGTCTCCCCTTGGAAACGCGAACGCAAGCTTGCTGCGGATGGTGCAAATGGTAGGTTCGGTGTTGCGAAGGAAGACAAAGACGAAACCAGTAGAAAATTGAAGGATAAAGTAAAGGCACAATTAGAAGCAGATGATATGAGCGATTTAGAACACGGTGAAGACGACGAGGAAGAGAACGATGCTGCTGCTGCGAACACAACTCCAGACCAAACGAAGAAGGAGAGAAAATACCTCGCGGAAGATGCGAATAACCAAAACTTGGCCAGAAATAGGCAAAAGATTGAAGAGGAGAAAGCGACTTGGCTCTGCGCGCAAATAGATTCGTACTTTACGCCGAGAATTCTCACCGTCGCGCGCGGGTTTGAAAAGCACACGTCTAGATCCGCGCGCGGCGCTTCTCGTCTCGACGAGAGGTACTTGTTCCCGGAAAATTTGCCCGGTGCGCATTTACCGAACCACCTTCGGGGTAACGCGGCGTTAGCGTTCGTGAAAACTGTAATCGCCGTGCTTTCTCTCGATGACACGATAGAAGACGCGGTTGCCAGATGTCGCAAAAATGCGCTCAAGCTGCTTTCTGTTCCAGAGTTTGGCCCGGAAGCGACGTTTTACGAACCGTGCGTCTCTTTCGCGTTACGCGACGTCGTGTGTGAATGTTGCGGTGACGTTCGAGATTTGGACCTGTGCAGAGACCCAGACTTGGCCGATGGTGAGTGGCGATGCGCGGACGCGGGATGCAATAATCGATATGATCTCCAGTGGATTGAGATGAAACTCTGCGAAGAAGTCAACTCGCGCGTTCGCAAAGCACAGACGCAAGATTTGAAGTGCAAAAGGTGCACGAGAATTAAAGTTGGTCACGTCCAAAATCGATGTCCGTGTGGTGGTTTGTTCGAAACTGCATCCAAACCGGGCGCATTGCGAGAAGGTTTGCGCGTTTTTCGAAACATTGCCAAATGGCATGACTTTGACGTTTTAGCCGCTGTTTGTTCCTTTTGTGAACGCCAAACGTAGAGGAGGATTTTTTATTAATACGAACTACTACTACATACATACCTACTACTACACACAATAACAACAACATAACATGGTATGGTATGGTACTTTTCTCCCTCTTTATAGAATCATTCTCATCATTCTCATGTATACTTAATGCCTCTCAATCTCGCTCAAAATGATTTGTGTACTCGGCGACATTTTCCTCAGTTTGTTGAATACCCAATACTTGAAACACACGTCCAAAAACACCGGCACGGTTGCCACAAACATTCTCGCGAACGTCTCAAACTTACGATAATCTCCTCCGTACCGAGTAATCACAAACGCCAAAAACGCTTGCCACCCGTCGCTCGAGTGATACCCGACCACCATATCTGCCCCGAGCATCAAAACAAACGCCTGCGTCGCCGAATCCAACCCGTTGAACTGCGCGCTCAATTCGTTCAACATTTTCGACACAAACTCCTTCTGATAGACTAAAACGCACACCAAAATGCTCACGTAAATCATGCTTCCAATCCAATTGCCAAGAGCTTTCGTCGACCACGTTCTCTCCTTTATCTCCAACCGTTTCATCTCCTCTGCGATTAACTTTCTCTTCGTCTTTTCAAATTTGGAGGGGTCTTGTTCGTTTGGAAAGTGCGCCAAATTTTCGTAATACAAACGCTTTTCGAACCGAGCGATCTCGTTACACACCGACTCTGTCTGCGACATCGTCAGCGAAGGCGAAGAAGAGCCGCTCTTCGAATGCGTCGACACTTTCAATTCCAACCACGGATTCACAAACATTGCTTGCAACGAACAACTCGCGAAATACGGTACGCCGAACGTAAAGAACAACACTTTCCCCAAACATTGCGTCACTTGTCCCCATATCTCCAGCTGCGTCTTTTCGAACTCGTCTTCCTGGTCGTCGCCTTCCCCTTCCGTAGTGATGATGTTCGAATCGACGTCGAAAAATTTTTGAAGCGCGTTTTCCTTGTTGCGTCTTTTCTTTCGCTTTTTGTTATTACTCGTAGTAGTGTTGTTCTGGTGTTGGTCGCCTCCGTCTCCGCTCTCCTCTGTGCCACTCTTTTTCAAAGCTTTGGCGTTCTCGTCGAGCATCGCCGAGAGCACCATCATTGCTCTCGCCCTCCTCCTCCGTCTCCTCCTCGTCTGTGATGTTGTTGTTTTTGTTGTCGTCGTCGTCGTCGTCCATTCCTCTCCGAGTGCTGCTGCTCTTTCGTTCGCGCGCGCGTAGTCCAACACCTTCAGAGCGCTCTTTCTTCGACGTGTCGTCGTCCAGTAAAAGTGATGAATTCCATTCGGGCGCGCTTTCGGCGACGCCGACGCGATGCCGACGCGATTATTTTGCGACCAGTTTGATGACATCGTCGTCGTC
>Ga0115011_10001917_pt1 | contig 14678 bp, 11 predicted proteins | sample TroAtlMetagenome_2_FD_88705 | JGI IMG/M metagenome (GOLD analysis project Ga0115011, IMG submission 88705) | Marine eukaryotic phytoplankton communities from Atlantic Ocean - Tropical Atlantic ANT8 Metagenome | ecosystem: Environmental > Aquatic > Marine > Oceanic | place: Tropical Atlantic...
CAAAACAAAAGAGCTTAGAAGATAAATGCGGATTTTTGGAAGGTCAGTTGAATGCTGGGAAGGATCAACTTCTAACAGTGCTTGATGAAATGCGGGGGATCATAGAAGATAGTGACTTTGAGCTGCTGGCCGTTGAGGAAGATGTGGAGGATTTGGGACTAGTCCAAAGCGATCCAGATTTCGTCGTTAACGACAGGGAAACGTATCCGATGGAAGAACCAGATTCTGAAGAGGGAGTGATCTCTTTGAACGAAATCCAGGATATTGGGATAAAGGAACAGAAGGACCTTCAAGAGGGCCAGGTAGAGAAGCTTGAAGAAGAGATGCCGCCAGAGCTAAGTCTTGTCCATTCAACAGAGGACCTAGAGTCTTGGATTGATGCAGCAGCAGCTGGGGCAGAAGATGGTATAAGTAGTTATTGGTTAGAAGATGACGAAGAAGATGGTCCCCCAACCCAAATTTCACCAGTTATTTCAGGGGAGGGAAACACTTCCGGAGATAGATTTTTCGAAGAGTTGCGTGACTCCGACCCTCACGAAAGTGTGCTTGGCTTAGTTGATAATGTAACAGATGCTGCTATTTCGTCTTTCTTCTCTGATGAAGAGTAGAAGCAGGCTTTCTTATTATTGATTTGCAAGGGTGGCAGAAATGGTGATGTTCTCACCGTCTATGACACCTTGATTGGTGGTATTCCCGTTATCAAGGGTCTTAAAATCAATTGATACTGCCAGAACTTGTTCAGCGATGTAGGGGAGATGATCGCTTATGGCTTCCTGAATATCGCTGGGGGCATCGATTAGAACTTGGATACGGTCAGTGACGATTAAGTTTTGACTTTTTCTAGCTTCCTGAATTGCCCTAACAGTATCTCGAGCGCGGCCTTCATTTATGAGGTCCTGAGTAACATTTGTATCTAGCACAACTACCCCATTGGAGGTCGACAAGGCTCCAGCAGTGATCCCTTCGTTAGCTTCTAAGTGGATAGAGTATTCGTTCTCTTCAAGGATGTGGTCACCAACCTGAACCCTTTGGTTACTTGCCCATTTCCAATTTCCAGACTTTGCATCCTTAAAGACATCTTGCACAGCCTTGCCTAACCTAGGTCCTAGGTTTTTGCCATCTGGTTTTAGAATAAATTGAGCGTGGGTGGCGATGTCATCAGAGAAGGTGACTGACTTCACGTTTACTTCGTCTTTGATAATAGCTATGTATTTTTCAAGTCCGGAAAGGTCATCGCCTGCGATGGTTATGCTGCTGAGGGGTAGTCGTACTCTTAGGGCAGCATCTTCACGAACCCTAAGTGTGGTTGAGACGATATCTCGTACTAGGTCCATAGCTTCAACAAGCTCAGGGTTTGATGGGAGTTCTTCGGAGTTGGGCCATTGTGCCAAATGGACACTTTGAACACCTTCGATACCTGAATATATTTCCTCAGCTGTCATGGGCAAAAATGGAGCACAGGTTTCACTGAGGGTTTTCAAAATAGTATATAAAGTATCGTAAGCGGCTTGTTTATCGGCATCATCATTTGGACTTCCTGGTGCCCAGAAACGGTCTCTACTTCTCCGGATATACCAGTTGTTCAGTGCATCGATGAAGGATTTTATCTCGCTTGCAGCACCTGGTAGGTCGTATTGATCCATGGAAAGCGTAACATTCTCGACTAGGAGACGGGTTTTTGAAAGTATGTATTGGTCTAGAAGGTTCGAGCTGTCAGTCTTCCAAGTCGCTTTATAGTTGTCGATGTTGGCGTAAAGGGTGAAGAAAGAATAGGCATTCCATATAGGTGTGATTATTTGACGAACGACGTCATCGATACCTTGATCACTAATTCGAGAGTCACCTCCGCGGACTATATTCGATGACATGAAATACCACCGGAGCGCATCAGACCCTTGCTTTTCAAAGATTTCGGTAGGTTCGGTATAATTTCGCAGTTTCTTCGACAATTTCGTTCCATCGTCTGCAAGGAGAATTCCATGGCAGATTACGTTTTCGAAAGCGGGTTTTTCAAACAATGCGCCAGCTAAGACATGGAGAGTATAAAACCAGCCTCGAGTCTGGTTGATGTACTCAACTATAAAATCCGCTGGAAAATGTTCTTCAAACCACTCTTTATTTTCAAATGGATAGTGCACCTGCGCGAAAGGCATTGAGCCAGATTCGAACCAACAATCGAGAACCTCAGGGACCCTTCGCATCATGGACACCCCCGAAGGGTCATCAGGGTTTGGCCGGACTAAGTTATCGATGAAGGGCCGGTGAAGATTATCCGGCCTAACACCAAAATCGTGTTCTATCTCGTCCAGACTTCCGTACACGTCGATACGCGGATACTCGGGATTATCACTTTTCCATACGGGAACTGGTGAACCCCAGAAACGGTTGCGGCTAATCGACCAGTCGCGTGCACCTTCGAGCCATTTGCCGAAACGCCCATCACGGACATTGGATGGTATCCAATTAATTTTCTGATTGATTTCAAGTAGATTTTCCCTGATGGCGGTAACTTCCACGTACCAAGAAGGTACGGCTTTATATATGATTGGAGTGTCTGTTCTCCAACAATGAGGGTAGTTATGCTCGTAACTATCATGGCGAATTAGTCGTCCGCTTTCGCGTAATGAACGGATAATGTCGGGATTCGCATCGAAAACATTTTCGCCTTCCCAATCCTCAACTTCAGATGTAAAGCATCCAGAGTCATCCACTGGAGTTAAGGTCCCTATTTGATTCTCAGCAGCAATTCTCTGGTCATCTTCACCAAATCCCGGGGCGATATGGACCACTCCTGTTCCTTCTTCCGTGTCGATAAAGTCTCCTTCGATTATTTGGAAGGCATTGGGGTCGAAATCAACAAAGAAGTCGAAGAGCGGGGTGTATTTTCTTCCGAGGAGTTCGCTCCCAAGAATAGTTCCGGAAATCTTAGCTTCAGGGAACTGGGCCTCGTAATGCTCTATTGTTTCTGCCCCAAGGACAAAGTATTGGTCGTCATGTTCGAGAATGGAGTATTGGATTGCGCTTCCCACGGCAAGAGCTAGGTTGCTGGGCAAGGTCCATGGCGTTGTAGTCCATGCGAGTATCTTCATCGGCCCCGGATCATTGGGGGCTTGGTCTAAATCAAATGCTACTGTGATCGCCGGATCTTGTCTGGGCCGAGTGGCATCATCTAGACGTATTTCAAAGTTAGAAAGTGGTGTCTCAGCTCCCCAAGAGTAAGGCATAACTCGGTAAGACTCGTAGATTAGGCCTTTCTCCCACAACTGTTTAAAAGCCCACATGACAGACTCCATGTAAGGTAAATCCATCGTTTTGTAATCGTTTTTGAAATCAACCCAACGCGCTTGTCTTCGAACAATCTCTTCCCATTCATCTGTATATTTGAGTACGGATTTTTCACAATGCTCATTGAACTCTTGTATGCCGAAATCTGTGATAGCGACTCTTCCAGATACACCTAGCTGTTTCTCGCTTTCCATTTCGGCAGGTAACCCGTGGCAATCCCAACCAAACCTGCGTTCCACTCTTTTCCCTCGCATTGTGTGATATCGCGGTATAACGTCCTTGACGTATCCCGTTAGAAGGTGACCGTGGTGGGGGAGTCCATTGGCAAATGGAGGCCCATCATAGAAGACATATTCGTTATCTTCTGAGCGCTCGTCTATTGATGCCCTGAACGTCTCTTCTTTGGCCCACCGTGATAGGACAGACTTCTCGATCTTTGGCAAGTCTGGCTTGGGGCCAACATTTGGATATGGGGTATCGGAGGGTTTGTTGCTCATGAATTTGCTAATTATTGATATCCATAGAGGTTACTGAGGTTACTCTTCAATTTCGTTGATCATTGGCTTTATATCGGGCAAAACTGTTACTTTTTGAAAGAAAAAGTCGTGAGTTTATAAATATCACCATTGTTTTGGTAACTACCCGATAAACTCGCCCCCAAACCAATAGGTAATTTAACTTTCATTAGTTTGGGAAGAGACTATGGCTACAGCAAAGAAGAAGGCTCCGGCAAAGAAGAAGGCTCCGGCAAAGAAGGCTCCGGCAAAGAAGGCTCCGGCAAAGAAGAAGGCTCCGGCAAAGAAGAAGGCTCCGGCAAAGAAAAAACAATTCGATAAAAATTTCCTTAAAGCTCAAAAAGCACTCCTGCTTGAGGAGAGGGCAAGGTATGTGCGCTCTGCGGAATCACTCCGAGCAGAAGCAGATGCTCTGATAGAGGGTCGAGAACCTGGAGATGTTCAATTCGATGAAGAAGGTGGCGAAGGCGACACTCTAGCTGTTGAAAGAGAGAGGGATTTAGCGCTAAGCGCTCATGCACAAGCAGCGGTTGATGAGATAGACCAAGCATTAAACCGTCTCAAGGCTGGAACATACGGGATCTGCCTTGTATCAGGTAAGACGATTCCAAAAGAGCGACTCAGAGCTATCCCATGGGCAGCTGAACGAGTGGAGTACAAGACGGGTGGTTTCCTTAGACGGTAGACTAAGTCCGATGCCGTAAAAGTTACGGCAGACTTAAGTTTGGCCCTAGAAGAGTACCTCCTGTGAAAGCTCTATCTAAAAGTAAGACGATAGAAACACCGAGCATGCGGTATTTATCATTTACTACAGTAATAATCCTTGCTTTGGATCAGGTCTCGAAAATACTGGTCGTAGCTAAGTTAGAGGGCAGAGATCCCATTGAGCTGTTCTGGACGCTGCAATTAAATACAACTCGAAACAAGGGAGCGTCTTTCTCGCTTGGCACAGAGTACACGACACTTTTCGCAGTAGTGGCCCTAGTAGCGGCATTAGGAATTATATACCTATCGAAATCTGCTAAAACACCTCTAGAGCTTTCACTATTCGGTGTTGTCTTAGGAGGGGTGTTGGGGAATGCCACTGACCGAATCTTTAGAAGCAAAAATGGTTTTCTAAACGGCGGGGTAATTGATTTCATCGATTTTCAATGGTGGCCGATTTTCAATGTTGCCGATATGGCTCTAGTGCTAGGGCTCCCGACATTGGTAATCATAATGCTGAGAGAAGGGCCAGAAAATGATTAAGGACATTATGGTTGTTCGGGAATTCGTCCCAGATGCTCTTGATGGTGAGAGGGTAGACAGGGTGATCTCGTTTATCACTGGGGCAAGCCGGTCAATGGTTTCTAGGGCTATACAAGATGGCGAAATTCTCTGCAACAATCTTGTAATCCGAAAAGGTTCCCATAAGGTCGTGTCAGGTGACCTTATCGTTGTGGAGTCACGTCACCTAAGTTCTTCTTTCGAGGTAGAAGCAGACCCTACAATCAGTGTCCCTATCGTGCATGAAGATCCAGATTTTGTTGTGATAGACAAGCCTTCTGGCTTAGTAGTCCATCCAGCGACAAGTCATAAGACCGGGACACTAGTCAACGGGCTATTGTCGCTATATCCCAAAATTTCCACAGTCGGTGAACCCGAACGCCCAGGTATAGTTCACCGACTAGATAAAGGCACCTCAGGACTTCTCGTGACCGCTCTCACCCCTGAAGGCTATGTGAAGTTGTCTCAGCAGATTCAAAACAAAACTATCGGGAGGGTTTACACAGCTTTGGTGCTCGGCTACTTGGAGTCTGAAAGAGGAGTTGTTGATGCCCCTTTGGGGCGAGACCCGAAAAATCCTGTCCGGAGGGCAGTAGTTGCAGGTGGCAAAGAGGCTAGAACTCGGTATGAGGTTATTGAGAGATATAAAGACCCTGAACTGTGTTGCCTAGTTAGATGCGAACTCGAGACAGGAAGAACTCATCAAATTCGTGCACATTTCTCTGCTATCGGCCACCCCATAGCAGGGGACAACCTTTACGGAGGTGCGAGTACTTCCATGAACCTCGGGCGCCCATTCTTGCATTCGTCATCCTTGACTTTTCAACACCCCATGACAAATGAGGATCTAAAATTTTCTTCTAAAATCCCTCAAGAACTTTTAGAGATTCTCGAGAAGGTCCAATGAGGCCTGAAATTTCTGCTCCAGATTATTCAGGTGCTTGTGTGAACAATATCATCCCCGCCCTTATGCAACACAAAGAGATAGGTGAAGGATGGATTCCAGATGAAGTTTTAGCGTCAAAACAGGTGGTCCTTCTTGTTCTTGACGGCCTGGGCTACGAACAATACTGCCGTTACAAACGGATACTTCCATCTCTGGATGAATTTACTGATAAGGCAATTAGTACTGTTTTTCCTACAACTACAGCAACGGCTCTAACTTCGATTACCACTGGGTCTACTCCAGGTGAACATGGAATCGTTGGGTATAAGATCCGAGTAGGTACTCAAACCCTTAATATCTTGAGATGGACTACAGAGGGCGGTTCAGCGTTAAAAGAAATTGACCCAATCCAGTTCCAGCCAATCGTCCCGTTTAATGGAGAATGCCCAACAGTCGTTTCCCCTGCACTTTTCACCGATAGCGGATTCACAGATGCACATCTTCGTCATACTAATTACACCGGTTACTGGATCGCGAGCTCTATCGCCACCGAGGTTGGGGAAGCTCTTCGAAGAGGGGAACCGTTCGTTTACGCGTATTACGACGGGTTAGATAAAATCGGCCATATCAAAGGGCTAGGGTTGCATTATGAAGCAGAACTTAAACAAATTGACCATATTGTAAGATCTGTTGTTGAAGTACTGCCCAAGGGTGCAGCACTCGTTATCACTGCCGACCATGGAATGGTCCATACAGGAAATAATTTAACTGAGATTTCTCCAGATGTTTTAAATTATGTGACTGGAGTTTCTGGAGAGGCGAGATTCGTTTGGTTGCACGCGAACGAGAACCAGATAGAGGATCTAATGGCAACAGCTACTGATGCTCATGGGGATATAGCATGGGTTTTCACAGCTAAAGAGATTCTGGAACAGGGATGGTTTGGTAAAGATGTTTCAGAAATAGCTCGAGGAAGAATAGGGCAAATCGCTTTAGTGGTTCATGAGGAAACTGGATTAGTGCCAGATCTGAAATCAGCTCCTAAGTTAAAGGCTAGGCATGGATCTGTAACTGATGAAGAAAGAGTCGTCCCGCTTCTTGCTCTAAAGAACTCATAATATTTCGTCAATGGCCAAAGAGAGGTACTATAAGCGTATGAGTGAAAATCCGGAACATGTACCTGTCGAAGAGACTGAACTAGTTGAAGCAGAGAAAGAAGATACTACCCCCGAAGGTGAGTTTATAGAGCAGCCTGCAAAGGTTATGCGAGTTGGATCTATGCTTCGACAATTGCTTGATGAGCTAAAAGAGGTAACTCTCGATGAAGGAAGCAGAGACAGGATGAGGGAGATCTATGATTCTTCTGTTCAAGAACTTGGTTCTGCGCTTTCTCCAGATCTCAGCGATGAATTAAACCGGATAACGTTGCCATTCGGCGATGAAGAGACCCCTAGTGAGGCTGAACTTAGAGTCGCCCAAGCACAACTTGTTGGGTGGCTTGAAGGTCTGATCCAAGGGATCCAAGCAACTCTTTTCGCTCAGCAAATGGCTGCTCAGCAACAATTAGCTAACATGCGATCTGGTGGAGCATTACTAGCTGGGTCTTCTGGTCAAACCCTCGATGGCGAAGACTCAAATGAAGATTCACAGAATCGGCCTGGAACTTATCTTTAACTATTGGCGTAATGGCCGTAGTTGAACTAAAAAGATAGATTAATGACAGCTATGTAATTTGTTGTTAATAGCCTGTCTTCGGTTCAGAGAGAATTAAGGGGTTAGTGGTAGGCGTGGCGAAATCTTTCACCCATCTACATGTGCATACTGAATACTCAATGCTTGATGGAGCTTCTCGCCTCGAGGAGCTGGTCGAAGCGGCTGCGAAAGATAATCAAAAAGCATTAGGAATCACCGATCACGGAAATATGTATGGAGTGTTACCGTTTTACCGAGAATGTATTGATAAAGGAGTCAAGCCAATTATCGGGACTGAAGCTTATATGGCTTACGAATCTAGATATGAACGCCCAAGACGCGGGAAAGGTGGAGTCGATGATTCTGGAGGTAATACGGATCAAGGGCGGAAACTTTATTATCACCTAACGCTTCTGGCAGAAAATAACACGGGATACAAGAATTTAATCCAGCTGGCAAGCCGTGCTTTTATGGAAGGCTACTACTACAAACCCAGAGTTGATTGGGAAGTCCTTAACGATCACAGCGAAGGTGTAATAGCAACTACGGGTTGTTTAGGTGGGCAAGTTTTACAAGCGCTCATGCGTGACGATGAGGAAGGAGCATACGAAAAAGCAGGGAGACTTCAAGAGATATTTGGCAAAGATAATATGTTTGTTGAACTCCAAGATCATGGTATACCGGAGCAGAAGAGGACTAACCCCGCTCTAGCGCGTATAGCGGAGAAACTTGGTGCTCCTCTGCTTGCGACAAACGATTGCCATTACACGCATCAGCATGATCATGTCGCTCACGATGCTCTTCTATGTGTCCAGACAGGATCCCTGATTAGCGATACGAACAGGTTGAAATTTCATGGTGACCATCACTATTTGAAAAGTGCGGCTGAGATGCGGCACTTGTTTAAATCCGTAGAAGTTGCCTGCGACAATACTTTATGGATTGCTGAAAGGGCTAATGTCGAAATTGAATTCGGTAATCCTCTTCTCCCTGATTTCCCTCTCCCAGAAGGTTTCGCTGACGAAGATGAATACCTTCAATATTTGACTCTTAAAGGTGCAAAAGATCGCTGGGGGGAGAACCTTCCAGGCGAAATTTCGGACCGTTTAACCTACGAGCTTAAAGTGATTAGTGATATGGGGTTTTCCGCATATTTCTTAATAACGTGGGACCTAATTAGACATGCCCGAGATAACAATATCCGAGTCGGACCAGGGAGGGGTTCCGCTGCCGGTTGTGCAGTAGCGTACTCCCTATACATCACCGATCTCGATCCGATAAAGTATGACCTTCTATTTGAAAGGTTCTTGAATCCCTCGCGAATTTCAATGCCAGATATCGATATGGACTTCGATTCAAGGTATAGGGATGAAATGATCAGCTATGTTGCTCAACAATACGGGAGAGATCACGTAGCTCAGATCATAACATTTTCCCAAATCAAGGCTAGAGCAGCGGTACGAGATGCAGCCAGAGTGCTTGATAAGCCGTATGCCCTTGGTGACAGGATAGCGAAAGCTGTCCCGCCTCCTGTTATGGGGCGAGATACCCCATTGCACGCGTGCATTCAAAAAGATGAAAAATACCTAGATGGGTTCAAAGCTGCAGCGGAACTCCGAGATATGGTTAATGCCGACCCAGATGCAAAACAAGTCGTTGATGTTGCTTTGGGATTAGAGGGGCTTCGTCGTCAAGATTCAGTCCATGCTGCTGGTGTTGTGATCACTAAAGAACCGCTAACGGAGTACCTTCCCATTCAACGAAAGCCAGAAAAAGGCAAGGATATTGAAGAAGCTCCTGTAGTGACGCAGTACGAGATGCAGGCTGTAGAAGATCTTGGACTGCTTAAAATGGATTTCCTAGGTTTGAGGAATCTTGATGTCATAAGCGACACTCTTGAGTTGATTAAATCCACCACTGGGGAAGATTTAAACATTGATGCAGTTCCACTAGACGATCAGAAGACTTACCAGATGCTGTCTGCAGGAAGTTCTATTGGAGTTTTTCAACTCGAATCACCGCCAATGCGGGCGCTAATGCGCTCCCTAGCGCCCACAAAATTTGAAGATGTTGCAGCATTAGTAGCCCTATATAGACCGGGACCGATGGCGGCAAATATGCATAATGATTACGCTGATCGTAAAAACGGGCGTTTGCCCATCCAATACTTCCATCCGGATGCTGAGGATTTACTTGCAGATACTTACGGGCTGATGATCTATCAGGAGAGTGTGATGAGGGTTGCTCAGAAGTTCGCAGGCTATTCACTTGCTGATGCTGATTCACTTCGGAAGGCAATGGGTAAAAAAATACGAGAAGCGATGGAGAAAGAGCGTGAACGCTTTGTTACTGGGATGGTTGAGAATGGTTACGATAGAAGACTTGGTACTGAAGTGTTCTCTACTATCTCGCAGTTCGCCGACTATGCGTTCAACAAGAGTCATAGCTACGGGTACGGGTTGATAGCGTATCAGACAGCATTTTTAAAGGTGAATTATCCTATGCAGTACATGTCGGCGCTTCTTACGAGTGTCAAAAAAGACAAAGATAAGCCAGCTGTTTACCTTAACGAATGCCGGATGATGGGTATCGATGTAGTAGTGCCGGATGTTAACAGGGCACAAATGAACTATTTCCCTGAGCTTGGCTCTGATGATGAGAATGGAAATATCGTGTTTGGCTTGTCAGCTATCCGGAATGTAGGTGAGGGGCTAGTCAGATTACTTCTCGAAGAGCGGGAAGCCAATGGAGTATTTGAAAGTTTCTATGACTTCTGTGAAAGAGTGGACATGCAAGTGCTAAACCGGCGCGCAATAGAAGCATTGATAAAGGGGGGGGCCTTCGATGGGCTTGGCCATAAGCGTCAAGGGCTATTAGGGGTATTTGAGCGAATTGTTGAACAGGTAGTAAGCCGGCGTCGTGAACGTGACATGGGGGTGATGACACTCTTCGATGCCCCAGCAGAGTCTGGGGCTGTATTCGATGAGAAGATAGAAATTCCAGAAGTTGAATTCGAGAAATCTCAACGCCTCGCATATGAAAAGGAAATGCTTGGGAGGTACATCTCTGATCACCCATTGGGAGGGTACGAGCATGTTCTTAGAAGAAAATGTAATTTCACTTCATCCTCTGGAGATAGTGCTGAAGAAGGCAAGGTTGTTGTTGCAGGAGGTGTAGTTACTGACCTTCAGAAGAAGTGGACCCGACGAGGAGAACTCATGGCAAGTTTTACCCTGGAAGATCTCGAAGGGACGGTTGAGGTCATTATATTCACAAAGGTAATGGCTGAGATTGGGCACAAGGTTATTGAAGATGAACCGATTTTATTAACAGGACGAATTGACAAACGTGATGACAATGTGAAGTTAATTTGTCTTGATATCAGCCAACTTGAAACAGACTCAAATTCCCCCTTGGCGTCGCTAGAAATTCGTGTTCCCTCTACTGGTGTCACAGGGAAACATCTTGAACAGTTATCGGGTATTCTCAAAGGTCATCATGGTGATTGTGACGTTTATCTCCATCTTGGTGATAAGAAGATTTGGCTCGGTCCTGAATTCCGAGTGGAGCCTCATTCAGGCTTGCTGGGTGAGATACGTGTCCTTCTCGGGGCTGAGTCAATTCGATAGATCTCAAGTTGCATAAAAACCGAAATCAGGCTGAAATGGTAGTAAGAGGTCAATGGGAAGTGCCTTGCGGAGAGATATGGCATTCGAAGTAGAAACAAAAGACTGCACAGCAGTAACTGATGCGGAGTTAGGTGAACTAGAGGCGGTATCTGCCGATTCTTCCTCTGCTTTTTCGATGGGGTTGCTGTCGAAACAAACTGAGGAATGGGTTCTCCTTACAACAGCTCGAGAAAATGACAAATTGCGCGGCTATGTCTTCTATACTTTGGAACGCATAGGTGGCACTCCAGCTGTGGTTATGGGTTTGGCTTCTGTTGAACGTAATAATAAAAGGTCGACAGTTCTCCGTTCTCTAATGTCAGAGGTTTACCATAGAGCGCTCATGGCATTCCCAGACGAAGACGTTGTCTTCGGTACCCAAATCATTAATCCTGGCGCCTTTGAGGTTTTCCGTGATCTAGAGCAAGAACTTCCAAGGTCAGGGCATAAAGTTTCAGGGGAAGAGAGGGCGTGGGGCAAGAGATTCGCAAAACGGTTAGGTGTTTCTAGTCTCGCTTATGACGACAGAGCATTTACCGCTATAGGAGATGGTTCAATCCCACGAATTTTTGACTATGAAAGCATGAAGGAAGATAAAGTGAACAAGGATATTCAGCAGCTCTTCACAGCAGTACAAGTTGAGAATGGTGATACGCTGATTGCCCTTGCTTGGGCCATGGCAGAGCGCTTAGAGAAACTTGGACGATAGCCAAACCAGTCACTTCGCAAGCTTCAGCCATCTTGTTAGGGGTCGGAGGATGTCTCGAAGTTTCACCGATTCTAAACTTGACGATGAAGTCGTTGATGGATTGATACGTTTAGCTCGATTTGCTCCTCGGGCTGGCAATACTCAAGGGATTGAGTTCCTGATCATAGAAAGTGCTCAAGTCGAGAAGTATTGGGAAACCACCTTTAATGAAAAGAGCCGAACTGGCTTCCCTTGGCCAGATTTATTCAAGGCCCCAGTCCTTGTATTAGTTTGGGTTGACCCAGAAATATATGTGGCGCGGTATTCAGAAGAAGATAAAAGGGAGAGCGGGCTTGGTGTTGATTCCTCTGCATGGCTAACTCCATACTGGTGGGTAGATGGAGGGATGGCAGCGATGACTATTTTGCTAGGGGCCGAGGCGCGGGGTTTAGGGGCGCTATTTTTTGGGCTATTTGAGCATGAACAAAGAGTGAAGGCTGAGTTTGGTGTTCCCCAGAGGTTTAAATCTGTTGGCGCTATTGCTTTAGGGGTAGCAACCAGTGAGCAGAGAAGGAGCTCATCTTCAAAACGTCCAAAGAAGAAACTTGATGAAATAGTGCATCGTGGCCATTGGACTACTTGATTACCAAAGGCAAAAGTGCGCTAAGATCGAAAAGAGCTAATGGAGATTTGATGACTGATCTGGAAAACCTAGAATCGATTCAACAGGTGCCTTTCGTTGACTATCTTGTACTAGGGGAGCATCCGTATCTTTGCGCTAACGAATGCAACCAGTGCAAGGCAAGGTTCTTCGACCGAAGAAACGCTTGCGCTAGCTGTTTCAGTGATGAATTTACGAAAGTTCGAATTGTTACAACAGGAGAAGTAACTAGCTTCACTATTGTTGAAATGGGGCCCGTGCCCTATGTATCTGCGATAGTTGACTGTGAAGGTACCCCAGTCCGGTGTACTCTCATCGGGGTAGACCCTACCCCAGAAGAGGTCCAACTTGGAATGAAGGTAGAGCTTACGACGTATTCCATGGGTGTAGATAGCGAAGGAACTGAAGCAATAGCGTTCGGTTTTACCCCTAGTAAGAAATCGATGAAAAGGAGCAAATGATGGGATCGGAAGATGTTTGGATTATTGGGTCCAATATGACGAAATTTGGTAAACACCCTGAAAAAGATGTTGTTGACCTAGCTTCTGAAGCGAGCGTCTCCGCTCTCCGTGATGCTGAGATGACAATGTCTGATGTAGGTGTCTTAGGTGTAGGGAACTTGATGAACGCAGGAGCGGGAATTGGGCAGCAGCTACAAAAACAAATAGGCCAGACTGGAATTCCTGTCTTTAATGTCTCTAATGCTTGCGCGACAGGAGCGACAGCGTTACGAGTGGCCATAATGGCCGTTAAAGCTGGAGAAACAGATGTTGGGATGGCCGTGGGAGTTGAAAAACTTGCTGGCGCTGGACTTCTAGGTCAGAGAGGCCCAAAACCGAAATCAGAAACTTGGGAACCAAGCGGTCGATTTGGGGCGATCGGATCTACAGAAGGACGAATTGGAACCAATATCATGCCCGGTGTATTCGCCCAGGTTGGAATGGAGTACGGCCACAAATATGGCGGGGCTAGCTTTGAACTATTCGCTAAAATCTCAGAGAAAAATCATGCTCATTCGACCTTGAATCCTCTAGCGGCTTACCAGAAAAGATTTACATTGGATGAAATCATGAATGATGTAATGATCGCCTACCCAAATACAAGGCCAATGTGTTCTGGGAATTGCGATGGTGCTGCAGCAATGATTGTAGTCAATGACTCTAAGCTGCAGTCATTGCCTATCTCAGTGAGGAAAAGGGCTGTTAAGATCTCTGCGTCAGTCTTGACCTCCGACCCTTGGGTTGAGGGTTGTCAAGTTCTTCCTGATGTAAATACTCTTACCCGAAATGCGGCGACTCAAGCATATGAACAAGCAGGAATCGGCCCAGAAGATCTGGATCTCGTAGAACTTCACGACTGTTTTGCAACTGCTGAACTTGTCCACTACGACAATCTGATGCTCTGCGAACAAGGCGGAGCCGTTGACTTCTTCGAATCTGGAGCTCCATGGCGTGATGGTGCCAAACCAGTCAATGTCTCAGGTGGACTTCAGTCAAAAGGACACCCGATTGCAGCCACGGGAATAGCAAATATTCATGAAATTGTGATGCACCTACGTGGAGAAGCAGGCGATCGACAAATAGAGGGAGCAAAAGTCGGACTAGCACACGTCATTGGACTAGGTTCGGCGTGCGGTGTACACATATTGGAGAAAGCTGCGTAAGGACAACTGCCGCACCGGTAGCAGTTGCTCGTTCATATAATGCATCAGGCTGATCAGTTGCTAGGTAGACAGATGCACAACCAACGTGCCCGAGTTAGACATCATGCGTACCCTCATCGCCTGACATTATCCTAGATAATAGATCTTCGCCTAAAGCCTCAATTTTTAGAGATTGCAGACGACGTGTAGTCTTTTAACAGGCGATAAAGGAAGTGAAAATGAGCAATAACGAAAAATTCTACATAAACGGTGAATGGGTTGACCCCTCTGGATCAGAGACTGTTGACGTCATTAACCCTGCTACCGAAGAGGCTATAGGAACAATTAGCCTAGGGAACCAAAGTGATGTTGACG